>Ga0315899_10002142_pt1 | contig 22054 bp, 19 predicted proteins | sample LakEriMetagenome_2_FD_203518 | JGI IMG/M metagenome (GOLD analysis project Ga0315899, IMG submission 203518) | Freshwater fungal communities from buoy surface, Lake Erie, Ohio, United States - Buoy 4 MA112 | ecosystem: Environmental > Aquatic > Freshwater > Lake | place: USA: Lake Erie, Ohio... | reverse complement strand
CCGCGGCTGGCACCACGCGCGCGCCGTACAACCAGTAGAGTGCCGGCAAGACGATCATGTTGAGCCCCGTGGCCGAAATCAGGCCACCGAGAATGACGATGGCCATGGGTGTCTGCAGTTCATTGCCCGGCTCCCCGCCCCCGAACGCGAGGGGGATGAGGGCAAGGCCGGCCGTGAGCGCGGTCATGAGAATGGGCGACAGCCGCTCGAGTGAGCCGCGCGTGATGGCCTCGGCGAACGGCACCCCTTCCGAGAGCAGCTGGCGATAGTGCGCCACGAGCAGGATGCCGTTGCGCGTGGCAATGCCGAAGAGCGTCACGAAGCCAACGAGCGAGGCGATGCTCACCACGCGGCCCGTGAGCAGCACCGCCACCACGCCCCCGATGAGCGCCAGCGGCAGGTTCGCCATCACCAGACCGGCGGTCCGCGCCGAGCCGAACTCGCCGTACAGCAGCAGGAAGATGGCCGCGACCGACAACAGCGAGAGCACCGACAGCGTGCGTGTGGCTTCCGCCTGCGCCTCGAACTGTCCACCGTATTCCACGAAATACCCGGGCGGCAGCATCACCCCCTCGCTCACCGCGCGCTCGATGTCGGCCACGGTGCTGCCAAGGTCCCGCCCCGCAACGTTGGCCTGCACGACGATCTTGCGCTGCACGTTCTCGCGCGAGATGGTGTTGGGTCCCCGGTCAACCGTTACGGTCGCGAGCTGTGACAGCGGGACGTGCTGGCCCGTGGGCGTGTCGAACGAGACCGCCGCAATGGCATCGGCGTTGAGGCGGTACGCCTCCGGGAAACGTACCACCAGATCCACGCTGCGCCCCTCCTCCAGCACCTGCGACACGGCCTCGCCGTTGAGCGCCACATCGATCGCTTCGGCCAGCTGCCCCACGCTCATGCCGTACTGCGCCAGCGCGGCGCGATTGGCCGTGATGCGCAGCTGCGGCACATCCGACTGCTGCTCGAGCTGCAGGTCGGCCACGCCGGGCACACCGGCCATCACGTCACGAATCTGCGTGCCGATCTGCCGCAGCACATACAGATCCGGCCCGAACAGCTTCACCGCGATGTTCGCCCGTGTGCCCGACAGCATGTGGTCGATGCGATGCCCGATGGGCTGGCCAATGGTGACGTTGGTGCCGGGGATGGTCGTGAACTCGTTGCGAAGCTCCTCGAAGAGCGCCTCCTTGTCGGCATCGTCGCGCAGCGTGACGTCGATCTCGGCGGCGTTCACCCCCTGCGCGTGCTCGTCGAGCTCGGCCCGCCCCTGCCGACGATCCGTGTTGATGACCGCCGGCTTGGACTTGAGGATCTGCTCGACGCGCAGACCAATCGCGTTCGACTCCTCGAGCGACGTGCCGGGAACGGTGACCACGGAGACCGTAAGCGCCCCTTCGTTGAACTCGGGCAGGAACGCCGAGCCCAGCAGGGGGACGGCCGCCATGCTCAGGACGAGGGCCATGGCCGCGCCGGCGAGCACCCGCTTGGGGTGCGCCAGCACCGGGGCAAGCACACCGGCATACCGCGCCTTGAGCCACACCACGAGACGGCTTTCCTCTTCGCGCTTCACCGCCGTGGAGTTCGGCAGCAGGTATGCGCACAGCACCGGCGTGACGGTTACCGCCACCAGGAGCGATGCGAGAATCGACACCACATAGGCAAAGCCGAGCGGGCGCAACAGGCGCCCTTCCACGCCCCCCAGGAAGAAGAGCGGCAGAAACACCACGATGATGATGAGCGTGGCGTTCACGATGCTGGCCCGGATCTCCTTCGACGCGTCGTAGACCACGCGCAACGCCGGGCGCTGTTCCGCAGGCGGGCGACGATGATTCTCCTTGAGACGCCGGAAGACATTCTCCACGTCGATGATGGCATCATCCACCAGTGCGCCGATGGCGATGGCCATGCCACCCAGCGTCATGGTGTTGATGCTGATGCCAAGCAGCTGCATGGCGAAGATGGCCACCACGAGCGACAGGGGGATGGCCACGATGGAGATGGCCGTCGCGCGCAGGTTCCACAGGAAGAGAAACAGCACGATCACCACCAGCACGGCACCGTCTCGCAGCGCCTTCACCACGTTGTCCACCGCCACGCGAATGAAGCTGGCCTGCCGGAACAGCTCCGTGTGCACCTGCATGCCGGCAGGCAGCGTGGCCTGCACGGCGGCCAGTTCGCGCTCGATGCGCGCCGTGAGCTCCAGCGTGTTCGCGCCGGGCTGTTTCTGCACCGCGAGCACCACGCCCGGCTGGGCATTCACACTGCCGTCACCGAACTTGGGCGCCGTGCCCACGGTGATGTCGGCCACCTGCCCCAGCGTGACCGGCGTGCCACCGCGCACGGCGACCACCGTACTGGCGATGTCGGCCACCGACTGCACGCGGCCGATGCCGCGGATCACGTACTCCTGGCCGCGATCCATGTACACGCCGCCCGAGGCATTCGCATTCGAGCCGCGGGCCGCGCGCACGACCTGCTCGAGTGAGACGCCGGCCATCATCATGCGCGCCGGGTCGGCGAGCACCTGGTACTGCTTCACGGCCCCACCAATGGGGATGACCTGGGCCACCCCCGGCACCGCCAGCAGGCGGCGCCGAATCGTCCAATCGGCCACCGTGCGCAGCTCCGTGGGCGACTGCGGGCCCGTGAGCCCGATCATGAGGATCTCTCCCATCACGCTCGACACCGGGGCGAGCACCGGCGCGGAGATCCCCGCAGGCAGCGCCGCCGCCACCGTCTGCAGCTTCTCGGCCACGATCTGCCGCGCGCGGAAGATGTCGGTGCCCCAATCGAACTCGACCCACACCACCGAAATGCCCTGCGCCGTGGACGAGCGCACCCTGCGCACACCCGTGGCCCCGTTCACCGAGGTCTCGATGGGGAACGTCACCAGCGCCTCGACCTCCTCGGGCGCCATGCCGTGCGCCTCGGTGAGCACCGTGACCGTGGGCGCCGTGAGATCGGGGAACACATCCACCGGCATGCGCCACGCGGTGTAGGCCCCACCGATCAGCATGAGCACGGACACGGCGAGCACGATGACGCGATTGGCCAGCGCCCACGCGATCAAGCGATTCAACATGCGCGCCTCAATGCTCGTGACCGTGCGCCGGCACGGCCGTGGAGAGCGACGCCAGTCGCACCTGATACGCGGCGCCCGTCACCACCCGCTCACCAGCCTGTATGCCGCGGCGCACCAGCACGAGCCCCCCGGCGCGAGGCCCCAGCTCGAGCGTGCGCCGCTCGAACGTCTCGCCTTCCAGCTGTACGTACGCGATGGGACGTCCATCCTCATCGAGCACGGCCGATGCCGGCATGGTCACGCCGGCTTCGCGCTGCCCGGTCCGCACCGACACCCGTGCCGCAGCCCCCACCTTGAGCGTGCCGTCGGTATTGGCCACCTCGAGCAGCAAGGGCACCGACCGCGACAGGCTGTCGATCACGCTGCCGAGTGAGACGACGCGACGCGCCACGTAGACGCGCTCCGAGCCTTCCACCAGAAACTCCACGCCGGCGGTGCGCGACACGTTGGCCGCCTGCGCCGCCGGCACATTCACGCGCAGCCACACGACCGAGGGGTCGACGACGGTGAAGAGCAGCGTTCCCGCCTCCACGCGGCTGCCGGGGGTGACGCGGCGGTCGGCGATCACGCCGGCCACGGGCGACCGCACCGCCACGCGTCCGCTCGCGGAGAGCTCGCCTCCGCCGTACCCGGCCAGTGCTTCGCGCGCGGCCGCGAGGCGAATCTCGGCCTCGTGCACCCGCCGCTGCGGGACGGCTTCCACGGCATACAGGCGCACGGCCCGCGCGTGCTCATCCTCCGCCTCGCGCAGTCGGGCGCGCGCTTCGGCGTAGGCGGCGCTGCCCGCGTCGCCCAGCGACGGCGCGAGCAGTGCCAAGGTCTGCCCGCGTGATACGCGCATGCCGGGCGCAGGGGCATTGGCCACCCCCGACGCATCCACGAGTCCCGCAATGGGTGCGCTCACCTGTGCGAAACGTCCCGCGGCGGCTTCGATCACCCCGGGCGCCTCGAAGGAGCCCGCAAGCTCACCCGCCGTGGCAAAGGCCGAGCGGAAGCCCGGCGTCTTCCACGCCTGCTCCTTGAGGAAGGAGATACCACTCTCGGCGCCGCCGGAGTCGCGCGGCGCGGCCGCCGCGTTCGCGTACACGGTGAGCCCCGGCACGACGATGCTGTCGCGCGCCTGCGGGCTCTCCACGCGAATCACCAGATCGTAGACCCCGGCCGCGGTGAAGGTGGGGCTGGGGCCGTAGATGCCCGGCGCGCGCGGGGTGTCCTGTACCACCACCAGGGGCGCGCCGCCGCCGCGCGGCATGAAGGTGAGGGTGATGCGGCCGCTGCGCAGGGGCGCGAAGTCGGTGAGGTCGGTGAGGTGCACCGCGAACTTGTCGGGCGCGCCCACGATCAGCGCGGGATGCTCCATGAAGAGCTCCGTGCTGTCGGTCCACAAGGTGATGGCGCCGCCGGCCGGTTCGTCGGCGGTCGCCGCGTCGTTGTCGGCGGGCTTCGTACCACCACAGGCGGCCGCGCCCACGACGGCGAAGGCCAGGAAGAGAATGCGGCCGGTCATCGGGTCGAGTCGGTGGAGGAAAAGAGCGAGAGGCCAACCGCGCGCGCGAGCTCCGCGCGGCGCAGGACGATGTTCGTCGTGAGCGACAGCAGTGCGAGTTCCGTTTCCTGCCAGGCGCGTACCGCTTCCAGCCACTCGGTGAGGGTGATCTCCCCTTCGGCGTAGGCCGCCTGCACGGCGCGCAGCGCCAGTCGCGATTCGGCGCCGGTGAACGGCTGCAGCACCGCGCGCTCCGCTTCGGCGCTGCGCAGGCTGCTGAGGGCGTCGAGCACTTCGCGCGTGATCCGACGCTGCACGGCATCGGCCTCGGCGTTGATCTGGCGCGCGGTGGCGTCGGCGGCGGCCACCGCCCCGCCGCGCCGGTCGAGCAGCGGCAACGGTACGGTGAAGCCGGCAACGAAGCCGTACAGCGAGACCCCCGCGGCGTTGGCGCCACTCTGCACGTGCTCCCCCTTGTAGCCCGCCGAGATGGCCGGCAGGGGAAGCCGTTCGCGTGCCGCGAGTCGTGCATCGGCGAGCCCTGCCTGCGCATCGCGCTGCGCACCAAGCAGGTCGGCGCGCGTCGCGAGCGCCCGTGCCACCAGCGAGTCGGCGTGGTTGGCCGTCAGCGCGAGCGGCACCGTCGCGCGCGCGAGCACCGTGTCCAGCAGGGCACCAAAGGCGGTTCCCGTGCTGTCCGCGGTGGCCAGGGTGGGGACGGCCACCCGTTCTGCCGGTACTCCGGTCAACAGCGCCAGCCGCTCCCGTGTGGCGCGGGCCTGCACGACCACGTCCGCCAGGCGCGCGGCGTAGCGTCCCTCCTCGAGACGCAGTCGACGGCCCGCATACCCCGCCACGTCGCCGGCACGTACCCGTTCGTCGCTCACGCGGCGGGCCTCGCTGGCCGTGCGATACGCACCATCGAGCAGCTGCACGCGGTGCGCCGCGCTCATGGCGTCGATGTAGGCGCGCACCAGCTCCGCGTCGAGCGCATGTCGCGCCGCCGCGAGACGCGCCTCGGCGGCCTCCCGCCGAAAGCGCGCGGCAGCCACGCGGGCGGAACGTTGCCCTGCCAGATCTACGGGCCACTCGATCTGCGCGATGTCCTGCGCGTTGGCCTGACGACCGCGTGAGGTCTGTTCACGCCCGTAGGCGAGGACGGGATTGGCAAGCGCGGCAGCCTGGCGCTCGCGGCCCGCGGCGGCGGCGACCGCTTCCTGCGCGACGCGCACGGCGGGATCGAGCCGCAGGGCGGCGGCGCGCGCGTCGCGTAGCGAGAGCAGGGTGGCGGGGGAGCGGGCGGCCGCGCTGTCCTGTGCCGGCAGCAGCGACGTTTGGAGCCCCACACAGAGGAGCGCTGCGGCAGGGACATGCCGGCGCCAGATCAACGACGAGACCACGAGCACGAAGGGCTGACGTTCCCGAGGGCAGGGCGACACCGGCCGTATGCACGAGCCGCGTCCCTCGGGGGGCGGTCACGCAGGGCGCGACCGTGTACGCGTCACGCGGGCGTGCGCGGTGGGCGCACGACGCGTGGCGTCGACGTCAGCAGGTCGGAGGGGCTCGCAGAGCGGGCGGAGGCCCCGTATCGGGGGCGGGGCGCGCGAGGGCGACCGTGTCCCATCGCGTCAACGGCGGCTGCGCGTGTACCGCCAGTGGCAGCACACGCGCGGGTGGGACACAGGTCACCGGCACCGATGCCGCGTCATCGCCGACCTCCGCCCTGCCCCCAGCGACCGGCTCAAGACGGGCGTGATGATGCGAATGCCCGTCGTGGTCGCGGTCGTGCGCGAGGTCGTGGTCGCGGTCGTGGTCGTGGTCGTGGTCGTGGTCGTGGTCGTGGTCGCGGTCGTGGTCGTGGTCGTGGTCGTGGGCCGGCGCTTCGCGGCGTCCGCCATCCACGTGGGCGACGCCATGTGCCTCTGCCTCATGCGCGTGCGCGACCCCGTGCGCCACGGCAACAGCGGGCGACGCGAGGCTGGCCACCAGCGCCAGCAGCAGGATGGTCCAGCGGGACCAGACGGATCGGGACACAGCGGTAATGTACACGGCCGACCGCAGGCGCCGCCCGACCGCTTCGCGTGGGCCCGGAACAGCACCACGGAATCGCGGACTCACGCGGACCCACGCGGAAGAGCTCGCGCCCGGTGACCCGCGCAGCACGCACGCCGCCATCACGCAAGTGACGGTGGCGTTTACGATTGCCCCTCTGGGATCGAACCAGGAACCTTCTGATCCAGAGTCGGTCCGGAAAGTCGGACTTGGGCACCGAATTGCGGTTGCTCCCACGACGCTGGTCGGTTCGGGCAAACGGGCGCTCTGCGCGAACGGATTTCTGACTGAAGCTGGCGGGCAGGGGCGTACGCGCCTCAAGAGTTCCCAGTTGCCTACGAGGTTTGCGAGACAAGCCCCGAGATTCTCTCACGAATTCCCACGAGCACTTTCGGCAGCCGCTGCGCATCAGGGAACGTTCCTTCGAGCACGTCGTCGAACCACGGTGCCCCCAACAGCTTCTGGACGGATTCGGCAATGAACGTGCGCGCGTCCAACGAGAGCGACTGGAGCTCGTACGCGAGTTCGGCGCGACCGGCGACGAGCATCAGGACATCCTCGAGATCGTGGCTACCGAACGGATCGTCGCTACCACGGTCGAAGAACGCCTCCCATTTGGTCGCGAGCAGCGCCACCGGGTGTGCGGCGCGGATTGCAATGCCGTTGGACAGGTCCACGGAGACTGCGGTGTCCATGACCAGTGGATACCACCGGTTGCTGAAGCCGAGGATCTCTCCGTCGAGCGGCATGGCGTCGAGCACGAGCCCATCAGCCATTCGATAACGACAGACCGGAGCCCCTGGTGATTGATCGGGGCGAAATCCGAGTACTTGCAGTCGCTGTGCGAACTGGTGATAGGCCTGTCTGGTGCGGCACTCGACCACGACATCAACGTCGTCGGTCGGGCGCATGCGATGGAGGCCGCGGTCGGAGATGAAGAACGGTATCATCAGACCGCCAACGAATACGACCTCGTTGAGGAGGTCGCCGAGAGCGATGGCCGCGCGCCGAACCTGCTGCGTATTGGGATGATCGAGATGAACGATCATGCTGCCGCACCAAGCCGCTGCCGGAGATGCTCACGGGCCCGCTGGCGCTCGCGCGCGCGCCCGGCGCGTAGTGCGTCCACCAATGCAAGGAGCTCGTACAGTGCCGGATTCCTGATTACGGTGTGCACGGCTCCCGCATACAATGGCTCCAGCGTTTCCCCGCGAACGCGCCCCTCCGCTGAAGGCCACACATAGGCGTCAGCCCCGGTGAAATCGACGGACAGTGGCGGCGCGGCGTGCGCCGTGGGCACACCACGCACCTTGGCCCCAGGCGTGGCCGCAAACGCATACGGAACGCCGCCGAACAGAAACTCGAGCAAGGCCTCCGCCTTCACGGACCGTGAGCCCGCGCGAAGCAGCCGCGCAGCCTGCAGGCGCTGCACGGCGTTATGCGCCTCCCCGTGCGAGATCCCCACGGCCTCGGCCAACGCGCGGTACGGTGCGTCGGGGGTCAGCCACAATTGAAGGGCGACGGCCACATCAGCGGGCTTGAGCGGCACCATTGGCTCCGTGTCCAGTGTTCATGAACACTGGACACATCGGCACACGGTGTCAACGGGCAACCAGGAAGAGACTTGGATTCCTGTCGGTCGTGAACCAGGAATCCCGTCCATTGGCCTGGCTAAGCATAAACTCCGCCATCACGTGTAAGTGACGGCGGCGCTTGCGATTGCCCCTCCTGGGATCGAACCAGGAACCTTCTGATCCAGAGTCGACTGGTACGCGCAGTTTTGCCGCCGAAGTTGGCAATTCTCACGAACGACTTGGCATTTCTACCAAGAAGAGCCCGACCCGAGTACACAGAATCTTTCACATGTCGGGGTCCAGCTGGGTGACCGACCACGGCCTCCCAATCGCGAATCACCTGCCAGAAGGGGCCGAACGGCTCTGGGCGCCTGGAGCTCATATCCCTCTGCGACCAGCACGGCTAGGCGGTTTCACGGAGCAATGGCGCGACGGCCTCATTGATGCGCGCCAGCTCCTCCCGGAGCGCTTCGGCCTTCCCGCCGCCCACCGCCTCCTCGAACCGGCGCTGCGCACGCCCCCACAGAGGGTGGGCCTCTTTCCGCTTCGCGCGACCCGCCGCGGTCAGGGAAATCACGCGTTGCCGCCGATCCTTCCCTGTGGCCATCTCCAGCCAGCCCTCCCTCTCCAGCGGCTGAAGATTGCGGGTGAGTGTGGTGCGATCCACCAGCATATGCTGAGCGAGCGCGTGGACGGTCAACGGTCCCTCACGCGCCAAGATCGTCAGCATGGAGAACTGCGTCGTTTTGAGTCCACTCGGCGCGAGTTCGGCGTCATACAACTGCCCGACGAGCCGCATCGTTTGCCGCAGCGCGAGATGGTTGCAGAGAGTTCGAGACATTGAGGAACAGTGGTGTCAGGAGGTCCGCGCCGCTACGGCTTGCTTTATGTGTACCTACACTGAATATTCAACGTGTCGTCTCCGAGCGTGAATCCCACGCAACAACAAGCGCTACTCGCGAGAGAGCACGGAATAGCATGCTGACAGACTTCGACCTGCGCGTTCGCGGCGCACTCACGCGCGAGATCGCCGCCCGTGGCTATGCGCCGTCAAACGCCGAGTTGGCAGCATTGCTGACATGCTCCGCCGCAGACGTCGAACGCGGATTGCGCGCGCTCCACAACGCCCACGCGTTGCTGCTCCATCCGAACACGACGCGACCGTGGGCCGTCCCTCCGTTCGCCCTGTCGCCCGGCTCGTGCTGGGTCGAAATCGGTGAGCGCGGTTGGTGGGCCAACTGCCTCTACTGTGGTCTCGGCATCGCCGCCGCCGTGGGCGCCGACGCAGACATCTCCACCCGACTGGGTGGCGAGCGCGAACCCGTAGTCGTGCACGTACGCTCTGGTGAGGTGCTCGAGCGAGCGCTGCTTTTCCACCTGTCCACGCCGCCGCGCCATTGGTGGGACAACGTGATTCATGCGTGCGCGAGCTTTCAGCCGTTTCGCACGGAGCGGGAAGTGGACGACTGGTGTGTCCGACATGCGTTACCGAAGGGAGCGGTCGTTCCACTGCCGCAGATGTGGGCGTTCGCCCGCGAGTGGTACGGCGACTATGTGCGTGCGCCGTGGCGGAAGCGCTCCGCGGACGAAATCGCCGGCGTCTTTCAGCGTCACGGGTTCACGTCGCCATTCTGGAGCTTGGCGTAGCGCTATATTTGAGGTCATGTCACCAACCGTCCTGCGCGAGGGGCCCTTCCGCCTGTTCTTCTTCTCGCGTGAGGAACCCCGCATGCACGTGCATGTGTCGCATCCGGATGGCGAGGCCAAGTTCTGGCTTCAGCCCGAAATTGCCTTGGCCGACTCGGTCGGGCTCTCGGCCCGCCAACTCGCTGATGCGCAGGACGTCGTCGAACGTCACACAGGAGAGATACGCGATGCCTGGCTTCGCCACTTCGGCGCCTGAGGTCACGCACGTGTCCCGGCACGGCTTCTGGCTGTTGCTGGGCGACGAGGAACTGCTCGTGCGCTTCGAGGACTTTCCGTGGTTCCGGCAGGCCACCATCGACGCGTTGACCAACGTCGAGCGGCCGAGCGCGGATCATCTCTACTGGCCGCAGTTGGACGTGGATCTGTCCGTCCGCTCGATCCGACGACCGGCGGACTTCCCTCTGGTATCGAGGGCGGACGCTGCCCCCGCGACGGGTACGTAACTCGGAAGTCTCTGATTGGCTGGAACGGGGAATCCCCTCCAGCCACCCCCAAAACACAAACGCCGCCATCACGTAAGTGACGGCGGCGCTTGCAATTGCCCCTCCTGGGGTCGAACCAGGAACCTTCTGATCCAGAGTCAGACGCTCTGCCAGTTGAGCTAAGGGGCAGCTGGCTTCACCGGCCCAGTGGACCGATGAGCCGTCAAATATACGCCGCCCGGACCCAAGTGGAAGGGGCGACGCCTCCAGATGCCCTCACTCCGCGCGGGGGCCGACGACTTCACGCATGAACGCCGCCACGTCGAGGGAGAACGGTGCCCCGGCACCAGCCGGTTGCCACACCAACCGCTCCGTGCACACCTCCGGCCGCTCCGACTCGGCCGTCCAGCGTTCCACCAGCTCCGAGTCGAGATCCACCAGCCAGCACTCGATGCCTGCCCGCTGGTAGCGCGGCCGCTTCCGTATCCGATCGGCACGGGCCGTGGTGGGCGATAGCACCTCGATGGCCAGAAAGGGCGCCGGCGGCGGGGCTTCGCCACGCACCACCTCAATCCCTACCGGACGAATGACCAGCACGTCGGGCTGCAGCAGCGTGAAGGGGTCGAGGACGACATCGTACGGAGAAAACATCAGCTCGCCAATATGCTGTCGATCGACGTACTCGATGAGCACCGCCCCCAGCCGAGTCACTGCCCGCTGGTGCACGAACCGAGGCATGGGGCTCACGAGGAGCTCCCCATCCACGGTCTCGTAGCGATTCCCGTCGTCCGGCAACGCCCAGACGTCTTCCACAGACCAGCGACGTTCCTGCGCGATTGGCATACCCATAGTCTGCTCGGCCCTCGGCGATTTTCGCAACTCGGCGGGATCATGCCCCAACATGCCACGGGGGCGACGGAACCCCGTCACCCCCGTTACGCTGATCGAATCACCAGAACGCCAGCGGCCGCGTCACCCCTTCTTCACTTCCTTGGCCCAGCTGTCGCGCAATCCCACGATGCGGTTGAATACCCGCTTCTCCGGCGTGCTCCCCTCAGGCTCGGCGTAGAAATAGCCCACCCGCTCGAACTGATAGCGCGAGCCGAGCGGATCGTCGAGCACACCGGGTTCGGCCTTGGCGTGCTGGATGACCACGAGCGACTGCGGGTTGAGTGCACTCAGGAAGTCCTGCCCCTCCGGCACGTCATCGGGGTCGGGCTGCGCGAAGAGACGGTCGTAGAGACGCACCTCCACGTCGGCCGCGTGCGACGCACTCACCCAGTGAATGGTGCCCTGCACCTTGCGCCCGTCGGGCGCACTGCCGCTGCGCGTGGCGGGGTCGTAAGTGCAGCGCAACTCCACCACCTCACCCGCGTCGTTCTTCACGACCTCCTGACAGGTGATGAAATAGCCGAAGCGCAGGCGCACCTCACGACCCGGCGCCAGCCGATAGAACTTCTTCGGCGGGTCTTCCATGAAGTCGTCACGGTCCACGTACAGCTCGCGCGAGAACGGCACGGTGCGGCTGCCCGTCTTGGGCACGTCGTGCGGATAGTCCTGCGCCTCGAGCTGCTCGACCTGCCCCTCGGGGTAGTTGGTGAGCACCACCTTGAGCGGGTTCAGCACGCACAGCCGGCGCGGCACCTCCATGTTGAGATCGTTGCGCACCGCATGCTCGAAGGTGGCGATCTCCACGCGCGCATCCTTGCGCGCCACGCCGATCACGTCGGCGAAGGCGCGAATGGCCTCGGGGCGCACGCCGCGGCGGCGCAGCCCGGCGATGGTGGGCATGCGGGGATCGTCCCACCCCGTCACATGCCCCTCATTCACGAGACGCAGCAGCTTGCGCTTGCTGAGCACGGTGTAATCCAGCTCGAGCCGCGCGAACTCGATCTGCGTGGGCGGATTCTCGAATCCCGCCTCCCGCACGAGCCAGTCGTAGATCTCGCGCGCGTCCTTGAACTCGAGCGTGCAGAGCGAGCGCGTGATGCCTTCGATGGCGTCACTCAGCCCGTGCGCAAAGTCGTAGAGCGGGTAGATGCACCAGTCGTTGCCGCGCCGATAGTGATGCGCATGGCGAATGCGCAGCAACAGCGGGTCGCGCATGATCATGTTGGGATGCGCCATGTCGATCTTCGCGCGCAGCACCTTTGCCCCGTCGGGGAACTCACCCGCCCGCATGCGACGCAGCAGGTCGAGATTCTCCTCGACCGTGCGGTCACGCCACGGACTGGGAGTGCCCGCACTCGTCACCGTGCCGCGGTTGGTGCGGATCTGCTCCTCGTTCTGGTCGTCCACATACGCCTTGCCGTGCCGCACGAGCAGCTCGGCGATCTCGTACAGCTTCTCGAAATAGTCGGAGGCATAGTAGAGCCCGTCCCACTGGAACCCCAGCCACTGCACGTCGCGCTGAATGGCCTCCACGTACCTGATGTCTTCCGTGGCCGGGTTGGTGTCGTCGAAGCGCAGGTTGCAGGTGCCGCCGAACTCCTGGGCAATGCCGAAGTTGAGGCAGATGCTCTTGGCGTGCCCCATGTGCAGGAACCCGTTGGGCTCCGGCGGGAAGCGGGTGGCGGGGGCACGACCAAAACGGCCGGTCGCGACATCGTCCGCCACCATGTCGCGGATGAAGTCACGGCGCGGGGCCGAGGAGTTGTCGGAAATCGAAGAATCGGACACGTATGTACGGGTAAGGAGGACCCGTCAATCTAATCCTCGCGGGTATACATCGGCGGTCGCCCCGCTATCGGTTGCCTGGTCCCCGCTCCCTGCCCCCTGCCCGCCGCTCCCTGCTCCCGTCCCCCCATGCCCCGCCGCGCCGCATCCGTCCTGCTCGTCACCGCCCTCACCCTGCCGTTGCTTGCCGGGTGCCGGGCGGCCGCGCTGGCGCACGACGGTGACCCACGCGGCGCGCAGCGGCATTTCGACGGCCTCGTGGGGGCGTTCGAGGCGCGCTTCACCAACGTGACGCGGCAGCCCAAGGTGCTGCACGGGCGCATGCGCATTGCGCGTTATGCCTTCGCGCCGTCGAAGCTGGCCAACGATACCGCGATCTGGACGGCTATGCGCACCACGCGCACGGGCGCCGACCGCGTCGCCGAGTGGCAGGCGAGTCTGGTGAACAACCAGTTCCAGTTCGTGGCGCGGCGCGACACGCCGCTCCCCACGCGGCTGGGAGAGCAGCGCCACCGCATTGCGGTGACGCAGCGGCAGGAGCATGACTGGTTCTGGCACACCGTAGTGGAGCACCATGTGGGCACCATGCCCCCGCAACGACTGAACGATGTGGCGCGCGCGTTCTTCGCCAGCGCCGAACGCCCCGGCAGCGCCATGCGCGTCGACTATCGCGATGCGTTTCCGCGTACCGTGGGGGCGCTCGGCCGATTGCTCACCATCGACAGCATCGTGACCACCTCGCAGGTCGACGGCTCCACGCTGGTGGCCATGCAGATCCGCATCACTGCGCGCGACATCGCCGCCAGCTATCCCGCCTACGCGCGCTTTCTGCAGAAGTACGTGGAACCCGCGCGCTACCGGTTTCGTCTCTCCGACCGTCTGGCGGGCGACTACTTCGATGCGCAGGCGGTGAACCGCGTACTCACCGTACGCTTCCGTACGCGCAACGGCACGCTGCAGCCGCTCGTCGGGGCGGCGCGCCCCATGCCCGACACGCTCATCCTCACCGTGGACGCCATGGCCAAGCTGGGGCTCTTCTCGGTGGGGGTATCGAATCTCGTGGGCGAGTTCGTGCACGTGGACACGCCGCGCGAGCGGGCCTGGCAGCTGCGCTTCACCCGCGAGCCCAAGTGGCACCTGCCGCTCATTGCCGAACGGCTGTTGAGCAGCGCCATCCGCCACCCCTTCGAGGGGAACGGCGTGTTCTTCAAGCTGGGGCTGCGCACCGGCCCCGCCGGCCAAACGATCAGCGAACGCGTGGTCGATGTGGCGGTCAAGGAGAGCGCCATCATGCGCTGGCTGGGGAACCTGGGCTTCACCGCCATGAGCGATTTCGCCGGCAGCGTGGAGGAGGAGGAGAACCGGTTCCTGGTGGAGCTGTTCCGGGCGATGCGGGCGGACATGGCCGCTCTCGCGGGGTAACGGCTCGGATGGTCGGATGGTCGGACGATCGGATGTCGGATGGGTGCCGGAATTCGGAGGCGCGAACGGGCGGTCGGAAGTCGGAGGACGGATTGACCTGCCCAGAGGCCGGCAGTCGGAGGCCGGATTGCGGAGGCCGGATTGGGTATCGGCGAGGGGGTGCCGGACGCCTCCACTCCGGCCTCGGACATCCGACCGCCGTTTCCGGCATCCGATTTCGGGCACGCATCCGGCGTCCGACATCCGACCTCGGAGGAATCCGACCAATCCGATTCCGCCGAGGGCGGATGTCGATGGATGCCGGAATTCGGAGGCGCGAACGGGCGGTCGGAAGTCGGAGGACGGATTGAGCTGCCCGGAAGTCGGAGGGCAGATGGCGTGTCGGAGAGGGGTACCGGACGCCTCTACTCCGGCCTCGGACATCCGACCGCCGGTTCCGGCCTCCGATTTCGGGCACGCATCCGGTGTCCGGTGTCCGACGTCCGACTTCGGAAAAGTCCGACCCATCCGACTCCCCGAGGTGAGAAAGCAAAGAACCCCGACCAGCCAAGCTGTCGGGGTTCGAAAACTGCCACGCGCGCCGTCATTGGAACTCTCCGTCCTACCGAACGGCGGCGGGCTTGTCTTGTGTACACTGGACGATGCAGGGTGTTCCACCGTCACGCCAGTGCCGGATTCGTCACGAACCGGTTCCCGTTCCGTAACCCAGAAGCCTGAAAAGGTTCCGGCAGATGGAGCTGAGGGGGCTCGAACCCCTGACCTCTGCAATGCGAATGCAGCGCTCTCCCAGCTGAGCTACAGCCCCAAGTGACCCGGACAACAAAGGCCCCGCTCCTGTGGCGCGGGGCCCATCGGGTAACGAAAGGGAAGGTAGCGGGTGGCAAGGGGAAGTCAAGCGGAACGGCGCCGGCCGAAGCCGCCGGTGGCAACTCCCGGACCGTTGGGGGCGTTCACCCGCACGATGAATCGCGCCCATCCTTCCCTGCCCTACGGGGCGAACCCCGCGGGCGCGCACGCCTTCGAGTCGGAGTACGTGCGCGACCAGCTGGTGCCGCGCACCCTCGATGTGAACGGCAAGACGTATCACCCCGACGGCGAGTACGTGCTGTACTGGATGCAGTCCACGCATCGCCTCGATGAGAACTGGGCGCTGCGGGCAGCCATCCGCACCGCCAATCGCGTCCAGCGACCGCTGGTCATTCATCAGGGACTCGACCCCACCTATCCGCACGCCAGCGATCGCCATCACACCTTCATCCTGCAGGGGGCGCGCGACACGGCACGTCACGCGGCGCAGTTGGGACTGCACTACCAGTTCGTGCTGCGGGCGCGGCGCGACGACGACCGCCGCGTGCTCGATCGGCTCGCGGCGCGCGCGTACGCCGTGATCACCGACCTCTACCCCACCGCCGGCGTGCGCGAACGGACCGAGCGTTTTGGCGAGCGGGTCAACTGCCGGGTGCTGGCCGTCGACAGCGTGTGCACGGTGCCCAGCGGCACCTTCACCAAACCGGAGTTTGCCGCGCGCACCATTCGCCCCAAGATCGCGAAGCTGCTCGATCAGGTGCTGGAACCGGTGGCGGAGGGGATGCCGCGGGTGCCCGTGAGCGAGTCATTGCGGGCCTCGTTGCGCGACACGGTGGCCGCCGGGGGCGGGCTCACGGTGCTCCCGCTGGCCACCATGACCGACGACGACATCGCGCGCGTCGTGGCGGCGTGCGAGATCGACCACCTGGTGGGCGCAGTGGCGCAGCCAGGGGGCAGCGTGGCGGCGCAGGCGCGTTTTGCGCAGTTCCTGCAGCACGGGCTCACGCACTACGACACCCAGCGCAACGAGGCCGGCAACGGCGAGGGCACCTCGCGCCTCTCGCCCTACCTGCACTACGGCCACATCGCGTCGGCGCGCGTGATTCGTGAGGCGCGGGCGGCGCGGGAGGCGGTGGGCGCGTCGGCGGCCGACCTCGAGGCCTTCGTGCAGCAGGTCACCACGTGGCGTGAGCTGAGCTACAACTGGTGCGTCCGCACGCGCCACTTCGACCAGCTGAGTGCGCTCCCCGACTGGGTGCAGCGCACCATGGCCGAACACGTCAACGATCCGCGCCCGCAGCGGTACGATCTCGAGACACTCGAGGAGGCGCGCACCGGTGACCGCCTGTGGAATGCCGCGCAGCACGAACTCGTGACGCAGGGGATCATCCACAACTATCCGCGCATGCTCTGGGGCAAGACCATCCTGCTCTGGACCGAGAGCTACGAGCAGGCGCGCACCTGGATGTTTCACCTCAACGACAAGTACGCGCTGGACGGGCGTGATCCCAACAGCGTGGGCGGCATCATGTGGTGCCTCGGGCTCTGGGATCGCCCGTGGGGGAACAAGCCGGTGTGGGGCGGGCTGCGCCCCATGGTCACGCATCGCGCGAAGATGAAGTTCGATGTGGAGGGCTACATCGCCCGCGTGCGGGGGTCGCGACTGCTGTAAATGAACGCATCGGGTGGCGGGCACCGTTACAATTCCTGCATGCACCCACTCGATCCGGCCATCATTCCCGCAGTCTCGGCGGTGCGCTCCGCCGCCGAACGGCTGCGCTCGTTTCTGCCACCCAGCCGGCTCGTGCGGCACGACGGGCTGTCACAGACGCTGGGCGTGGACGTCTGGTTCAAGCTCGAGCTGGAGAATCCCACCGGCTCGTTCAAGGTGCGCGGCGCGTACAACGTGCTGGCCGGCCTGTCGGCGGAGGAACGCGCGCGGGGCGTGGTGGCCTCGAGCGCCGGCAACCACGGCTTGGGCGTGGCGTATGCGGCGCGCGCCTTCGGTGCGCCCGCCATGCTGTACGTGCCGGCCAACGCGCCGCAGGTGAAGAAGGACGGGATCCGGGCGCTGGGTGCCACGGTAAACGACGAAGCGGCCGATTACGACGTGGCCATGGTGATGGCCAGGGCGCACGCCGCACGCGAAGGGATTCGCTTCATCAACCCGTGCCTGGGGCTCGACCTGCTCGCCGGGCAGGGCACGGTGGCCCTCGAGCTGCTGGCGCAGCTGCCGGCCATGCAGACGGTGCTGATCTGCACCGGCGGTGGTGGTCTGCTGGGCGGCATGGGGGGCGTGCTGCGTCAGCTTGCGCCGCACGTGCGCGTGATTGGCGTGCAAAGTGAGGAGACCGCCGCCATGACGCGCAGCGTGCGCGCCGGACGGGTGGTGGACACCCCCGTCACCCCCACGCTGGCCGACGGGCTGGCGGGACAGATCGACGATGAGGCGCTGCACATTGGGCGCACCTGCGCCGACGACCTGCTGCTCGTGACCGAAGAGCAACTGGGAGAAACGATCGCGTGGCTGCACCGCACCACCGGCATGGCAGTGGAGGGGGCAGGGGCGGTGACCGTAGCCGCCCTCCGCCATGGCGACATCACGGCGCCGGCCGGCCCGTTGGTGGCGGTGGTGAGCGGTCGCAACATCGACCCGTCCCGACTCGAGGCGCTCACGACGCGCTACCCGGGGTAGCCGCCCGCCGGGCGCAACGCCGGATGTACAACGGGCCGGGCCCACCCTGCGGTGGCCCGGCCCCGGTTCGCCACTGGAGGGAGCGCGACGGTCATGCCACGCCCCCGTGCCGTCAGCGCGCCGACGACTCGTCGGCATGGGTGATGCTTGGGCGAGGACGGTCGGACACCACAGGCGACGCCCCGCCGTCCCGCGCCACCTGCAGCGGTATCTCACGATCTCCTGCCCGCGCAACGCGTGCCTGACGCGCCGCGGCACTGCGGGATTCCCCACCCTCACGGCCAATGGCGGCCATGTGGGCCCGGTCGCGACTGACAGTCACACCGCCCTTGCGCCCGGCTTCCCGTGCTTCGTCGGACGACCATTCGTGCGCCGTCCCCTTCTCGTGGGCCGCGCGCCCACCCTTGCTGGCGATCTCGCGCTGACGCGTGGGATCCATTGACGCGAACCCGCGTCGGCTTTTTCCGGTCATACGCCCCCCGGCCTCCGGAAGTGAATGTCAGTGGCGGAAGAGGGCCGCTCCGGTCACCCCGCGTCGGGCACCGTCACACGGCCAGCACTTCCCCGTGAATACCGTCAACCGATGTTGCAAACCTCGGGCCGTACTTCGGCCCCGATACCGGCACCCTCAGCCTACGCAAACCCGGGGCCGTCAGCCCACCGTCACGCCACCGGCATCCTGCCGAAGTCCGCGGGGCACCGGTCTATATTCGACCCATGCCGCTGCTCGTCCGTTTTCTCGGAACCGCCGCCTCCCGCCCCACCGCGGAACGAGGCGTCCCGTCACTCGCCGTCATTCGCGAAGGGCACACTCTGCTGTTCGACTGCGGCGAAGGCACGCAGCGCCAGATGATGCGCTACGGCGTATCCTTTTCGTTCGAAGACCTGTTCTTCACGCACACGCACTCCGACCACATTCTGGGGATTACCGGACTCATCCGTACGATGGCCCTGCAAGGGCGCACCGAACGGCTACGGCTTTGGGCCCCCCGCGGCGCGGGAAGAGTGTTGCGTCAGTGCATCAGTCTTGGTGGCGAACGCACCACGTTTCCCGTGGACATCACCGAGCTCGATGCCGGTGCCACGCTGTCCCGCGGCGAGTACCGGATCGACACCTTCGCCGTGGATCATGGGCCGTCCACCTCGCTGGGCTACGCCTTGGTCGAGGAGGAACGGAAAGGCCGCTTCAACCCCGACCTGGCCCGGGAGCTTGGCATCCCCGAGGGGCCGCTGTGGGGGCGTATTCACCGGGGCGAGCAGATCACCCTCGACGACGGGCGCGTGATCGATCCGGGGGTGCTCGTGGGCGAGCGGCGACGCGGTCGGCGCGTGGTCATTACCGGCGATACGCGCCCCTGTGCCAACACCATTGAGGCAGCGCGCGACGCCGACCTGCTCGTGCACGAAGCCACCTTCGCCGACGACGAAGTGGCCCGTGCGGTGGAGACAGGACACAGCACGGCGCGTGAAGCGGCCGAAGTGGCCAAGGCCGCGGGCGCGCGGCGGCTCGCCCTCACCCACATCTCGGCGCGCTACTCGCAAAACGCGCGCGAACTCGAGCGCGAAGCGAAGCTGGTGTTCGCCAATACGACGGTGGCGAAGGACGGGTACGAAGTGGAGCTGGCGCTTACCGAAGAGGAGGTACGGTTCGGATAAGGTCGGACGGTCGGATTGGCCGGATTGGCCGGAGATCGGAAGTCGGATGAGTGCCCGAAATCGGAGTCGGGAAACGGCGTTCGGAAGTCGGAGGCCGGAGGAGGAGGGGTGGTGGTGGCGCGCGCGGCGCTGCCCGCCACCACTCGGGTTTCAGACCTCGGGCCGCCGTTTCGGGCCTCCGACTTCGGGCAGGCAATCCCACCTCCGACGTCCGACCGTCCGACTATCGGCGCGCTCAGTGTCCCTTGAGCGACTTCAGCGTGCGCAGCGCCGGCACCCGCCACGCCACGGTGGCCGCCACGCCTAGGGTGGCCACCCCACCCACCACCACCGCCGTCACCGCTCCCCACCACCGGGCAGTGATGCCACTCTCGAACGCCCCGATTTCGTTCGAGCTGCCAATGAAGATCTGATTCACGCTGGAAACGCGCCCCAGCAGCGCTTCGGGCGTGCGCATCTGCAGCATGAGGCTGCGAATGACCACGCTGACCATGTCGCTCGCGCCGCCCAGCGCGAGGAAGGCCATGGAGAGCGGCAGGCTGCGGCTGAGCCCGAAGCCAATCGTGCACAGCCCGAAGCCGGTTACGGCGAGCAGCAGATTGCGCCCCGAATGCGCAAACGGCGGGAAGCGCGTAAGCAGGATGCTCGACACGACCGCCCCCGCCGCGGGGGCCGCCCGCAGCAACCCGAGCCCCGTGGGGCCGGCCTGCAGTATCTCGCCGGCAAAGACCGGCAACAGCGCCACGGCACCGCCAAAGAGCACCGAGAACAGGTCGAGTGACAGGGCGCTCAGCAGCAGCGGATCGCGAAAGACGAAGCGCAACCCGCCGAGAATGGCCACCCGCACGGGTTCATCGCGCCGCTCGCGCTGGGGCGAGCGATGGCGCACGGAGAAGAGCACCAGTACCGCGAACGCCATGAGCACCGCATCCACGGCGTAGCTGAGCGTGATGCCACCCGCTGCGTACAGCAGGCCGCCCAGCGCCGGCCCCAGCACGGCGGCCAGTTGCCAACTGCCGCTGCGCCACGTGACGGCATTGCTGTACAGCGTACGCGGAACCAACTCGGCGCTGAGCGCCTGTCGCGCCGGCTGCAGAAAGGCGCGCGCCACACCGCTCACCACGATGACGGCGTAGATGGAGCGCACGCGTGCGGGTGCCGTGAGCGGCGTGTCGCCCACGGGGGTGGGAAGCCCCAGCCACCAGAGCGCGAACGAGCACCCCACCAGCATCGACAGCGCCGCCAAGGCGATGCGGCGCCGGTCGTGCGTATCGGCAACATGTCCGGCGAACAGCGACATGCTGATCGCCGGCAGCGCTTCCGCCAGCCCCACCAGGCCGAGGGCCAGCGGATCCTTCGTGAGATCGTAGACCTGCCAGCCGACAACCGTCCCCTGGATCTGTATGCCCAGGGTGAGCGTGAACAGCGCGAGGATGTAGCGACGGAAATTGGGCAGGCGGAGCGCGGCGAAGGTATCGCGCGCCTCGCCGATCTGGTCAGCGGACATGCGGCAACATAGTCGCAGATCCGCGCGCGCGCGGGCGTGGCACGTTCCCTACGACGCGCCGCGGGCCTCGTCCTGGCGCTCCTCGAGGCGGCGGCGGCGACGGGCCTGCGCCGCGTCATAGCGCCGCCGCTGCTCCTCGGTTTCCGGCGTCACCGTGGCGATGGGCACCGGGCGCCCGTTGCGGTCGATAGCCACGAACGTGAGGTAGCAGGTATTGGTGTGCCGCCTCGTGCCGTTGATGAGATCCTCGGCCTCCACCCGCACGCCGATCTCCATGGACGTCGTGCCCACGAAGTTCACCGACGCCTTGCATGTCACGAGGTCGCCCACGTGGATGGGCTCTCGGAAGTCGACCCGGTCGATGGAGGCGGTAACGCAGGCCGTGCGGGCATGACGGAAGGCCGCGACCGCCGCCGCCTTGTCCACCATGGCCATGATGGCGCCACCGAAGGCATGGCCCAGGATGTTGGCATCCTGCGGCATGATGAGTTCACTCGTCTCGTGCTGCGAGTGGGCGACGGGACGGGCGGGTCGGACGGTCATGGCTGGACGGAGAAGGCGGCGCGGCGCACGCGCAGGCGCACGGCATCGTGGCGGCGCGGCGTGCGGCGGTATGAGGCTCGCTGCACGAGGCCATCGAGCGCCGTGGACCGGTCGAAGGCGCGCGCGAGCGCCGCGCGGCCGGCGCTGTCGAGCGGCGGCTGCTCGAGGGCAATGAGCTGGTATACCGGGGCAGCCACCGTGGCCACCGGCCACTCGCGCCGCGAGGTCGTGACCCCACGCGCACTGAGCGACAGTCCCAGCAGGTCCCCGTCCTGTGCGGGCACGGCAGTCACATCATGGGCCCCGCGCTCCCAGCGCGCCCGCGACGAATCAGCGCTCCACTCCGGCAGCGTGCCGCGCACCGACGGCCACCAGGTGGGCGCGCGCACGCCGATGGGGGGCAGATACAGCGCCAGCGCCTCGCC
>Ga0315899_10002141_pt1 | contig 22056 bp, 18 predicted proteins | sample LakEriMetagenome_2_FD_203518 | JGI IMG/M metagenome (GOLD analysis project Ga0315899, IMG submission 203518) | Freshwater fungal communities from buoy surface, Lake Erie, Ohio, United States - Buoy 4 MA112 | ecosystem: Environmental > Aquatic > Freshwater > Lake | place: USA: Lake Erie, Ohio... | reverse complement strand
GATCATTTTTTCAAGCACGCCGTAGAAAACACCGACAATCACCACGCCCTTGGCATTGGCAATGCCGGCGATAATGGCAACCATGAAGCCCTTAAGGCCCACCACTACGCCCATGCTGGAACTTGCTTGCACAACAGGGGCAATCAGGAAGCCGGCAAGCGCCCCAAGCGCGCCGGCAAGGGCAAAAGCAAAAAGCGTTATGCGATCAGCATCGATACCAACCAACCCGGCAGCAACACGATTAAAGGCCACGGCGCGCATGGCGCGGCCCAGAACAGTGCGGCGATAAAACCCTTCAAGCGCCAGGGTCACCACAATCAACGCTATGGGTAGGATCAGTTCTTGCGGATAAATGCCGGCCCCACCGATCCGTAGCGGCTGTTCCACAAAGGGCGTCTGCAAAGGCCGGCCGAGCGGCCCGTAAGTAATGGTGATGAAGCTTTCCAGCATGATGCCAACCGCAATCGTGGTCAGCATCCAGCCAATCGCATTCGCTTCCCGATTGAAGGGCCGGACAAAAACACGTTCAATCACTGCGCCCGCGAGTGCCGCGATGGCAAGCGCACCGCCACCAGCCAGCAGCAACGGTAGGCCCATTTCCACCAGAACAACCGTGATCACACCACCCAGCATGAAGACATCGCCATAGGTGAAATTCACTGCCTTGGCCGCGCTCCACATTACATAAAAGCCAAGCGCGACCATGGCATAAACGCTGCCAACAGAAAGGCCGGTCAACACATATTGCAGTATTGCTTCCACGAAGCGTCCATCCCTTGAAGTGAGAAAGAGGGGCCGCGCACCAAGCGGCCCCTCAGGCGATCAGAAAGGCCTTACCAGAAGCCTCAGCGCCGCGGTTGCGCGTAGGGGGTCTGATCAATCGCGACCAATTGCCCATTATGGAAGGCAAGTAGGCGATAGGCTTCAGGCTTGATGGCATCATGCCTTTCCTGTCGCGCTTCAAAAGCCGGCGCGTAATTCGTCACAATGCCCTGGTAATTCACGCGAAACAGTGCCTGACGAAACGCTTCACGATCAATGCGGCCGGCAAGCTTCAAGGTTTCAGCGATGATAAAGGTAGCATCATAAGCATTGGCTGTGCCTGATGGCAGCAGAAGGTCCTGCGCGCCGCGAACCTGCGGGAACTTCGCCTGAATGCGCTGCAGCACGCCCTGCGCACGTTCGGACAATTGCCCCATCCAGGTGAAGGTACCGGCCACAATCACGCCTTCCGCCAAGGGGCCAGCGGTTTGCGCGAATTGCACCCCAACGCCCCAGGCGGATACGATTTGTGGCTTATAGCCAAGCCTATCCATGGAGCGCACAAGGTTGGTGGCCTCACGATCCACGCCATAAAGAATGATCGTATCCACATTGGCGTCACGCAGGCGAATAAGCTGCGCTGACATGTCCTGGTCGGCGATGTTATAGGTTTCCTGCCCAGCCAGAGTCAGGTTTGCGGCGCGCATGGCATTAGTCACGTCGGGGACAGCGCCCTGGCCCCAGGCGGTGCCTTCAAACACCAGGCCGATACGCCCATTGCGGCTCCGCGCGCGTGCGGCATCCACAAGGAAGGGCGCCACCCAACGATCCTTCATGGAAACGCGGAACATCCATTTATTGCGACCGTTGGGATGTTCGATCACCTGCGTACCGGCGGAAATCACGCCCATCCAGGGTAGGCCCATTTCATCAAGTGGTTCGCGGAGCGCAATCGCATTGGGCGTACGGAAGCCTCCCATCATCACAATGCAGTTATCGCGTTCGCCAATCCGCCGTGCATTATCCACAGCACGGGCAGGTTCACCCTGATCATCATAGGCCACGAGCCGCAGCCTTTGCCCAAGTACGCCGCCGGCAGCATTGATTTCATCAATCGCTGTTTCCACCGCATAACGGATTTGCAGGCCGGTATGGGCAAGCGGCCCAGTCAATTCCCAGGATGCGCCGATGCAGGGCTCAGCGCGCTGCGCCTGGGCGGGCGCGCAAAGCCCGATCAGGGCCAGACCAGCGAGCAGGCTGGCGCCTAAACGGCCAGCGCGACGCCGACTTAAAGGAGGATTTTGAACCGATTTCATATAGCAATCTCCCGTTCGTTGCCGTCCAGACCTTGACCGTGCATTTCACGGCCAAGACGCAAGACATAAAATGAAAATGCCGGAACCCATTCACACGCACTCTCAACACGTTATGGCGGCATTGCGGCTGTCTCGACAAATCTTTTTCGCATCATTAATACGCAAAATCCATGCCGTCAAAGCCAACGAGATATCGCGAAGCGGAAAGCCTAACCCGCATGGCTCGCAAAACCCAGCCCATGGGTTTTGACGCATCTTCGGGCAGTTTCAGTTTCACTTCGCCTGAATTTTGCTCAGTTTTCGGGCCGACACGGCGCCTGGCAGGTACCTCGGAGAGCATCGCACCTTTACCCCGGCATGTCGCAAAGATAGCGCCGCAGATGGTAGGCGGGCGCCGTGCGGCCCCGCACCACCGGATAGCGCAGCCGTGTCGAAAAACGCGAAAAGGTCGAAGTTGTCTGCGGCGCCCCTGAACGCGGGCGCGGCGTGGTGCGCGATTGAGTCGCTTCAAGATTCAGTGTCCAGCCGTCAAGACCAAGCGGGATGACCGTGCCCAGCGCAAATAGCCGGTTGCGCGCATATTCCTGGAAAAAATTGTCAGACCCATCGCCAGGCCAGCCGCTGGTGCGGAAATAGACCTGTTCGCCATTGGCCGTCGGCGAATTGAGATCAAAACCAAGCCCAAGTGCGACCCGCCCAAGCGAAGGCGAGAGGTTATTGTCCAGCGTCGCAATGCCGGTGATTAAATCATGATCCGCTTCAAGCACCAGGATGGTGCCGCCCGGGTTCTCGCCCGGCGTGAGGGTTGAGCGCAGCCGCGTACCCGGCAGGTCGCCCGCCAGCAGCAGCGGCCTTTCAATCCGCGCCAGCGTGAGACCGATTTCACCCACCAAAGGCGCCAGCATCGCCGCCACACGGTCCCGAATGCGCGCCGGCAGGCGGCTCGTGTCCACCTTTTCAATAACGCCATCAATCACCAGAAGGCGCGGCGTGCCGCCATCGGTCACATTCTGCGCCGGCAGCACCACACGCGCCAAAACATGGCCGGCTTGGGCATAGGCTTGGCCAATCGCGCGGGCTACGGCGAATAGCTCGGCCGCTGTAACCACGCGGCCAATCAAGGGCGCGGTGATACGCGCAGTTGCTGCTTCAAGCTGCGGCAGGCCGCCGTCAACCTTGATGCCCGCGAGCCGGACAGAAAGGCTCTCCGCCCCCGGCGGGGCTTCAAGCTGCGGGACCGAGGGGATGGCAAGGCCGCAGCCACAATCCGAAGCTTATCAGCCGCAGACCAACGGCGGCGCCGCTCAACGCCAGAAATTATCTCAAGCCCCATCAGTGCCCCCGTACTTATGAGCGACCTTAAGATCGTCCATAAGAACAGATGACAGAGGCTTCACCCAAAAAGGAAGGTGGGCCTCGCCGGATGGTTACGCTTCATACATCACCAAAACATAGCATAAACTTAACAGCAGATGGGCCAGATGCCCCGTTACACAGTTGGCGATGTGAGTTACGGAGGATTTCTGGCTCATCGTAACCCCAAGGAGAGTGAAGATGAGCCGGCAGCAATAACCCTTGGGGGGCTGGAGGCTTTCCCTGAAACCCTCTCCACCATCCTGACCGCCCGCGATGCCAACGGCATGCTATCCCGACTGCTGCTAGCTTCTTCCCCCGGCGCATTCACCGCGCCCCAAATTGCGCGGCGATTGCGCTCCCCGAGGCTGTCGCCAAGTTCGGCAATTCACAGCGCATCCCCCGCCGCGCCGAGCCTGCGTAGCAAGTCGCGGTGCTGGTTGCGCGCCTCCGCAACCGACAATGCCGGCACGGTAAAAGCCGCAAAGCTGCGGTTCGGGGTTACGAAGAAGCAGAAATCCTTCGTAACTCAAATCACCAGTTTGGTCCCATAGGCGCTGACGCCGGACAGGCGATATCCTCGCCGACCGCAATCGCCGCGCCATTTGGGCGGTGCTCAATGCGCCAGGGGAGGACGCCGCAATCAGCAGGGATAGCTTTCCGTTCACGGCCCGGGCGGTAAGGATGGTGGAGAGGGTGTGAACGCGGACCACGGCTCCAAAATTGAGCAGGCCTGCTCCTCTTCACTCTCCGCGGGTTACGATGAGCCAGAAATCCTTCGTTACTCAAATCGCCAGTTTGGTCCCATAGGCGCTGACGCCGGACAGTCTTCTAGGGCAGACCTAAAAATTCCATGGCATTGCCCAAAGTGAGGAATCGCGGCCAGGAGGGCCGCCGTATACTCTGTCTTTGGCTGGCGGAATAATTCCTCGCTTGACCCCTCTTCGACGATCCTCCCCGCCTGCAAAACAATCGTTCGTTCGCACATCATCCTCACAACGTTCAGGTCATGGCTCACGAACACGAAGGCTAGCCCTGTCTCTCGCCGCAGACGGTCGAGCAGATGCAGAATGACCGCTTGCACGCTGACGTCCAAGGCAGCGGTCGGTTCGTCCAAAACGAGCAATCTTGGCCCCGGCGCAATGGCGCGCGCGATGCCAACTCGGGCGCGTTGCCCGCCAGAAAGCTGATGGGGAAAACGATCAAGAAGCTCGGGAGGAAGGCCACAACGCTCAGCTACATCACTCGCACGGCGGCGCAGTTCCTGATTGTCCGTGATACCCAGGAGATGCCGCAAAGGGTCCGCGATACTGTCAAAAGCTGAAAATCTCGGATTGAGTGACTCGCCTGCGTCCTGAAAGACCAGTTGAATATTGCGCCGCAGCGGATGGCGGTGAAAATGGTTTGAAGTGATGTCGCCGATTGACGTGTCTTCGTAGCGGATGGTGCCTTCTGTCTGATCAATAAGGCGACAAATCATTCTAGATATGGTGCTTTTGCCAGACCCGGATTCTCCGACCAGACCCAAACTCTCTCCTTCCGAAACGGTGAAGGATACATCCGCAACCGCTGGCGCAGATTGTCCAAATACCTTTTTAAGACTGGAAACTTGTAAAAGCGGCCTCGATTCGAGTTTCCGTTCTACAGAAGGCGGCGCGGGTTCCCCCACCAGATCATGAACCCTGGAATACTTCGTGGGTGACGCAGCAACCAGACGCTTTGTATAGGCGTGCTGCGGCGCGCCGAACAGATTTTCGGGCGGCGCTTCTTCAACCTTCAACCCTTGTTCCATCACCGCAATACGTTGGCAGTAGCGCGCCGCAAGACCAAGATCATGCGTGATTAAAATTAACCCCATGCTCCGCCGATGAATGATGTCGGTCAGTAATTCCATGACTGTCTGTTGGGTTGTGACATCCAAGCCAGTAGTAGGTTCATCGGCGATCAAAAGGCTCGGTTCGCAGGCGATTGCCATGGCGATCATGACCCTTTGGCACATGCCGCCCGATAATTCATGCGGATAGGCAGAAAGCCGTTCCCGAGCATCGCGAATGCGAACCGCCTCAAGCAATTCCAGCGCTTGAGAACTGGCCTGCCGCCTGGAGATATCGTTATGCGCCCTTAGAACATCAGCAATCTGATCACCGATGGGTCTGATTGGGTTGAGCGCAGCGCGCGGATTCTGAAAAATCATGGACATGGCAGCGCCGCGCAGTGGCTGCATGACGGATCGTCCCGCAGCGGTAATATCCTCACCCCTGAAGCGAATACGCCCAGAGGTTACGCGGCCCGCACGGTCCAGAAGGCGCATGACGGCAAGCGCGGTTACCGATTTGCCGCTGCCACTTTCGCCAACAATACCGAGGGTTTCTCCCTGATCCACAGTAAAGGAAACGCCGCGCAAGGCATTCACCACGCCATGGCGTGTGGTGAAACTGACATGCACATCCTCTACCGCAAGCAACGGGGTCATGTACGCATCCGCGGGTCTAGTATATCACGCAGCCCATCCCCCAGCAGATTGAAGCACAGCACCGCGAACATGAGCGCGGCTCCTGGGCAGACCACGAGCCACCATCTGCCTGTTGTGATGAAACGGGCACCTTCGGCGACCATGATGCCCCATTCGGGCGTCGGCGGGCGCACGCCAAGCCCAAGAAAGGAAAGACCCGCAGCATTCAAGATGGCCCAGCCCAAATTGAGCGAAATCTGTACCGCCATGGCAGGTAACACATTGGGCAGAAGGAAGCGCAGCACTACGCCGGCATGGCTATTGCCGGCACAGCGTGCTGCTTCAACCCACCCTAAATTGCGCCGCACATTTACCTCAGCGCGCGCGAAGCGGATATAGAATGGCAAGTTGATGATGGCAGTCGCGTAAATGATGTTTTCTACACGATTGCCGAGTGCCGCTACCAACGCCATCGCCAGAACAAAAAGAGGAAAAGCCATCAAAACATCAACGAAGCGCCCAACCCAAAGATCAAGTTTTCCGCCTGTGTAGCCACAAAAGGAACCAATCACCGCTCCGATAAAGAAGGAAAGCGTGACAGCGGAAGCGGCTATCGCCAGATCCAAGCGTGTGGCTACTACAACGCGGCTGAAAACGTCTCGCCCCAATTGATCTGTGCCGAACCAATGCTGAGGCGATGGCGGCTGCAATGCCATTGGCACATTCGATGCGACGGGATCATAAGGAACCAGGCTTGGCCCCAGAATGGCGAGCAGAATGAGACCCAAAGCCCCAAAGCCGGCGATCATTGTCACTGGATTTGTGCGTAGCACCCATCCAACATGCCTCAAGGTGGCGCTCACTCGATTGAAATCCTTGGATCAGCCAGGCCGTAGAGAATATCAACCGTCAAATTCACCAAGACGAATATGCCAGCCATAAGCAGCACAAAACCTTGAACGGGCGCGTAGTCTGAAGCCAATAAGGCATCCAGCGCATAGGACGCGACTCCAGGCCAAGAAAAGACCTTTTCCACCAGCACATTGGCACCAAGCATCGTGGAAAAGACAATGCCCATGATGGTGATCACTGGCAGCAAGGCGTTGCGCAATCCATACACCAGCACCACGCGTCGCCTGGATAGACCCAGCGCGTCACCAGTGCGGATGAAATCACTGGTCATGACAGCCAACATCGACGCGCGTGTCATACGTGCAAGGGGTGCCAAGACAAACAAAGCCATGGTGCAGGCGGGCAAGATCAATTGACTTGCAGCAGCCCACCATGCTTCCCAATCGCCAGCCAGGGCCGAATCAATCAGCAGAAATCCCGTGACGTTGGGTGGCTGACTTGCGAAGATGTCAATGCGTCCAGTCGGGTCCGGCGCAATTCCTAGCACGTAGTAAAATGCATAAATGAACAAGAGGCCAGAAACGAAAGTCGGCACGCATACGCCGAGCGTACATAAAAGCCTGACCGCGTGATCTACGGCCGAATTCGGTCTAAGCGCTGCGATGATCCCCAACGGTAGTGCTAAACTCAGTGCCAACAACAAGGCAGTGAAAGTAAGCTCAAGTGAGGCAGGGAGCCGATTGGCAAGATCAGTCACCACCGGCTGACCGGTTCCCATCGAACGCCCAAGCTTGCCGTGGCCGATGTCCCAAAGATAGCGGACAAGCTGCTCGGGTATCGGCTTATCCAGCCCCATCTGTCGTCTGATTTCCTCAATCTCCGCCTGGCCGGCATTCGGACCCGAAGCGAAGAATACCGCTGGATCACCAGGCAGGACCCGCATCAGGAGGAAGGTGAAAACCACCACTCCGAATAATGCTGGCAGAGAAGACAGAAGCCGCCGGCCCGCACGCCGGGCCAGCGGTGTTATGCTCGCCATTGTTTAGCCACGGCGAAGATCGCGATAATCCACCTGCCGGTGATATTGATAGGTATAGCCATCCACGGTCGGCGGCATCACGGCATCCTGGTTTGGCTGCCATAGCATGATCACGGGAACTTCTTCCGCCAGAATGGAAATCATCCGCTTGCAAAGCCGATCATATTCAGCAGCATTTTGTTCATAACGCGCCTGGGCAGTCAGCGCGTTGATTTCGGCGTTGTTCCAGCTGCTGTAGTTCCAGCGCTGATCGCCCGTGAAGAAATTGCGGAAGAAATAATCGGTGGAAGGCAGCCAAGCGATCGAGGTTTCGGTCAGGAAGGGAACCTTCTTTTCCGTAATCAAGGTCGAAATCTGTGCGTCTGGCAGTTTCTGGATTTCAACACGAATACCAATGCGACCAAGCGATTCCTTCAAAAGGGCCGCCATGGGTTCACTCACGGTGGCTGACCCCACATTGAAGCTGAAGGTCGTATCAAGCCCATTCGGAAATCCGGCTTCGGCAAGAAGCGCACGGGCACGCGCGATGTCCGTGCGCAAGGGAAGCGGCTGCGGGAATTTGCTCTCGGGCGGGGTGCCTTGCCAGGAAGCCCCAAACAGCCCCGCGCCACGCTCAAAAAGCGCGGCCTTGAAGATATCCTGATACGGCAGCGCCGCCGCGATTGCTTGCCTTAGCTTCACATTATCAAAAGGCGCTACGCGCGTATTAAAGGCGATCATCGTGAAGGCGTTGAATTGTGGTGTTGAAACAAGCTTCACGCGCCCACGATTCACCAGCGTAGGGATATCGCTGGCCTGCAAATCAATTGATAGATCGGCATCGCCGCGTTCGATCAGGCTTGCCCTGGTCGCCGCTTCGGGAATGGTCTGACAAATCACACGACGGAAAAAGGGCAAAGGCCCGCCCTTCCATGCGTCATTGCGACGCAGGATCACCTGTTCCCCGGGGCGGAAGGTTTCTACCGTGTAAGCACCGGAACCTGCCGTATTCGTCTTCATCCATTCCTGCGCCCAAGGATCATCCGCGGTCGCATGACGCTTCGCCAGCTTGCTGTTGATCACGATGCAATAAAGCGTGCACAGATTGGGTAGAGCCAAACGATCCGGGCGTTCTACTTTTGCTTCAACCGTATATTCATCGATAATCTTGAATTGATCAGGGCGGGTCCAGCCCCCGGTCTGAACCTGTGCCGACGCGAGGGAGCGCGCGGAAACATGCCGATCAAGCGACCATTTCACATCTTCTGCCGTGACCGGCGTGCCATCATGAAAGCGCGCATCGCGCTTCAGATGAAAGGTGAAGGTCATGCCATCGGCACTGGTCACCACACGTTCGGCCAATTCACCGGTGATGGTATCCGGATCAAAAATCCAGCCGCTGCCTGAGCGTTTGCGCCCGAAGCTCACCAAGCGGTCATAGACATTGACGCTGATGCCAAAGGCTTCACGCGTGGAACCAGGCATGGTCGGGTCAAGCGTATTGACCGAATTGCCCGTTACCTGGCGCAGTGTTTCGGCACGGGTTTGTGCCTCGGCGGACGTGCCAAAACTGGCGGCGGTAGCAAGCGTTGCACCCCCTACAAACAAATCACGACGGGTGAGTTGCATGACAGGCCCCTTTTCCTTTGATGCGATTTGGCTAGGCTAACACGTCCGGCGTTTCCGTCCAGGGGGCAGGCTTGAAAGATGCGAATCCCGAAAAATGAGAAAACCATGACGGATCATGGCACTGCCTTCTGCATAAATTCTGGGCGGCTTGCACCCTAAAGCAGGAAAAGTTGGGCAGTTTTCGATCATCTTATCCGGCCTGGATCGTGGCGCCGCCTTGAACAGGTTCTTGAAGGAACAGACTCATGGCTGAATGGCATGTTGGCATTGATATTGGGGGCACCTTCACAGATATCGTCGCCATTCACACCGGCGATCGGGCGCTGCGCAGCGCCAAGGTACCTTCCCGCGCCAAGGACCCCGTGGCGAGCATTCTGGCGGCGATTGCCGCGATTTCTCTCCAACCACGCGATATTGCTGAACTCGTCCACGGCACAACGCGTGTCACCAATGCCATTGTCGAAGGCAAGCTTGAACCTGTGGTACTGATTGGGACCGAAGGCTTTGAAGATATCATCGAAATAGGCCGCCAGAGCAGGCGTGATCTTTATCGGCTGGAGGTCCGCCCCAAGCCGGAACCCCTGGTTCCACGAGAGCGCCGTATTCCGCTGGCAGAGCGCATGCTGCATGACGGTACGGTTCTAAAGCCGTTGAGTGCCGCAACCATCGAAGTGGCATCGGCGCGTGCTTTGGCAAGCGGCGCGTCTTCTGTGGCGATAGTATTGCTACATGCCTATGCGAATCCGTCGCATGAATTGGCGCTGGGTCAGGCGCTGCGCGACAAGGTGCCTTTCCTTTCCCTATCCCATGCAGTGAATCCAGAGGCTCGCGAATATGAACGCATGATCGCCACGGTCTTGAATGCGGCAGTGATGCCGCTCGCCGCTGCTTACCTCACGGAATTGCGTGCCACTTTGCCGATTGAATTGAAGCTCGGCGTCATGCATTCCGCTGGTGGCATGGCAACACCCGAAGCCGCGGCTGAACGCCCCTTGCTTATGGCTTTGTCCGGGCCTGCCGCCGGCGTTGCGGCTGCTGCGGCAATCGCGCGTGAATTAAACGAGAAGTCAGTTCTTTCTTTTGATATGGGCGGCACCACCACCGATGTTGCGCTGATCCTTGAAGGACAGGCTGAAATCACCGCCGACGCCAAACTGGCTGATCAGCCGTTACGCCAGCCCATGGTCGCGATTGAATCGATTGGTGCCGGCGGTGGTAGTATCGTGCGGCATGGCGTGTCTGGCCTTTCCATCGGGCCGCAAAGTGCGGGGGCTGAGCCTGGCCCGGCCAGCTACGGGCGCGGCGGCGAATTGCCCACGGTATGTGATGCCAATGTCATCTTGGGATACCTCAATCCAAAACGACGCTTGGGAACTGAAATAGAGCTTCAGCCCGAAAGAGCGCGAGCCGTCTTCGCGCCGCTTGCCGCTGCGCTCAATCTTTCTGTCGAAGCGCTTGCTTTGGGCGTCTTGCGGGTAGCGGACGCAACCATGGCGCGCGCCCTTAACAAGATAACGGTTGAACGCGGTGTTGATGGGCGCGGCGCAACATTGCTGGCCTTTGGAGGCATGGGGCCAATGCATGCGATTGGGCTTGCACGCAGTTATGGTATTTCGCGCGTGATCGTACCTGCTGCTTCCTCCGCGTTTTCAGCGCTTGGCTGCGTTACGGCCGAACACAGCGCCACACGTCAACGCACACTGCGTATGGCAAGAGACGGTTTTGATGATGCAGGCTTCGCAACCGCCCGCGCCGCACTCGTGGATGAATTGCGCAGCCTTCTGGATAACAATGATAATGTCGAGACGGAGGAAACCGTCATGATCCGCTATCGCGGCCAATCCTATGCGGTAGATGTTGCGCTCGCGGGCCCAGTTGATGGTACATCCCTTGGCAGGATTTTTGCTGAACGGCATCAGGCATTATTTGGCTTTGTTTCAGGGCAAGCTTGGGAAGTGATGGGGCTGCGCACCAGGCTACGCGTGCCTCGGCCGCCATCCCTTGCCCCCGTGATCTCCTCCGGCGCTGTCCCCAAGCCTTTCCAGCTTGACGAATGCTGGTTCGATGCTGCGGGTGCTGTACCGACCGCGCGCTATGAACGGGCCGCGCTGGTAGCACCGCATATCATTAGCGGACCGGCGATTATTGAAGATGATTGGTCCACTACTGTTATTCCACCGGGATGGGAGGCCCGCGCCACCGGCAATGGCCATATCCTGCTGCAGGAGCAGACGGCATGAAAACGCATATAGACCCCTTTCAACTGGAAGTACTGCGCCATGCCCTGACCGGCATTGCTGAAGAAATGTCCTTTGTTGTCATGCGGGCCGCCCGTTCGCCACTACTGCGAGAGGCCGGCGACCTATCATCGGCACTGACCGATGCGCGCGGTGAATTGGTCGCCCAGGGGCGTGATATCCCTGTACATCTTGGCGTGATGAGTTTCACGGTGGGCGCGTTCCTTAAAATCATCCCACCCGAAAAGCTGAAACCCGGCGATGTCTGGTTCACCAATTTACCGGAGCTGGGCGGCAATCACCTGCCTGATGTGAAGGCCATCAGGCCAATATTCTCTGATGATCGCCTTATTGGTTTTGCTGTCAGTCTTGCCCATTGGGCGGATATTGGTGGTGGCTGGCCAGGTTCCTATGTGGCCAATGCGACAGAAAGTTTTCAGGAAGGTCTGCGCCTACCGCCGCTGAGGCTTTTCACCGCTGAAGGGCCAGATTCAGAAAAGATCAGCGTCATTATGCAAAATGTTCGCGGCCCCGCCGAACGTGAAGGGGATATGCTCGCGCAAATGGCCGCAACGCGAACCGCTGAACAACGACTTATGGCCCTGTGCCAGCTGCATGGCACGGAAACCGTTGAGACTGCCATGGCCGCCCTGCATGACCGTTCCGAAGCCGCGATGCGCAGGGCGATCCAGACTCTCCCGGCGGGTGTTTTTGAAGGCGAAGATTTTCTGGATGATGATGGCCCTGGCGGCGCACCCGCTGCGGTTCGGGTTCGCATAACCATTGCCGACGATCGGGCGGAGTTTGATTTCTCGGCGACGGATGATGCGGTCGCGGGTCCATTGAATACGACGCCCTATGTGACGGCCGCGGCTGTTTATTACGCGATGAAGGCGATCGCCGGTCCTGAAATTCAACCGAATGGCGGTTGTTATCGGCCATTGCGTGTCATCACGCGCCCGGGTTCCTTGCTGCATCCTCCGCTTGAAAAGCCGCTGGTTGGCGGCAATCACGAAACCTCGCAGCGTCTTGTGGATGCCATCTTTCGTGCCTTCGCGCCTGTCATTCCTGAACGACTTGCCGCAGGTGGCTCAACCACGGCTGGCCTACTGATCTTCGGTGGCGCGGGTCGCGATGGTAGCTGGAAAACTCTTTATGAGCCGCACGGGGGCGGCGAAGGTGCCAGGCATGATCGCGCCGGCGCCGCGGCAACGCGCGTTCATCTTACGAACACCAATAATACGCCGGCTGAAATCATCGAGGCCGAGTTTCCCATCCGCATCCTGCGCCATGCGTTGCGTAGGGGCTCTGGCGGCGGCGGCGCTCACCGGGGCGGTGAAGGCAGCGAGCGCGAGTACCTTGTGCTTGCCGAGGAAATGTCCCTGACCACGATGTTTGAGCGTCGAATTATCCCACCATGGGGCTTGGCAGGCGGGGATGCCGGCGCGCCCTTTCACTGCGAGCTACGGCGGGTTGTGGGGACGGCAGAGGAATTACGCGGCAAGGCAAATCTTCTCGTGCATCAGGGTGATGTTGTTGCCTTCAAAACAAGTGGTGGTGGCGGCTATGGAAAGTGAAGTGCCCCCGTGAATTTTTTCACGCAAACGACGAGTCCGCTTTCTGATCTGACTTCATTCTGATCGGCGTTCCGAAAAAGGCTGGAACTCATCCGCCACTGAAATTACCAGTTTTGCCCGATAGGTGCTGATAATGGGCAGTCTTCAAAACGATGGCAGGAGCATGAAATTAAGCCAGCTTCCAATTGACTGGGATACCCTCTCGCCCTAGCCTGAAAAAAAGCTGAGGAAAATTCCATGGCCCGCCATATCGTCGCGAAACTCGGAGAAATTCCGCCTAATGGCAGTAAATTGGTGACCGTACGTGGTCGGCAGATCGCATTATTCAATGTCAATGATGAATTTTTTGCCCTTACGGATCGCTGCCCGCATGAGGGTGGCTCCCTTTGCGCAGGGCTTCTTGTTGGCAGGCTGACCTCCAAAAACCCTGGCACCTATGAACTTTCGCGCAAGCGGGAATTTGTGCAATGTTCCTGGCATGGTTGGGAATTTGATATCCGAACCGGACAATCATATTGCGACCCGGATAGCATCAAGGCGCGCACCTATCAGGTGACGGTGGAAGCGGGATCTGAACTGGTGAAGGGCCCCTTTGTGGCAGAAACCTTCCCGGTCACGGTTGAAGATCAGTATGTGTTGATAGAGCTTTGAAATACGAGGAACGCTCATGGGGGAATGGCATCGCGTCGCGGCAGAAGAGGATCTGCAACCGGAAACACCCCTGGCAAGGCGCATTGGTGAAACTGAAATCGCCGTTATCCGCCTGCCGGATGGCATATTCGCCGTGAACAATGTTTGCAGCCATGAATATGCCCTGCTTTCCGAGGGATTTTGTGAAGATGGCAAGCTTGAATGCCCGCTACATCAAGCCTGTTTTGACATTCGTTCCGGCCAGGCGCTATCCGCGCCTGCAACCATTGCCATTGCCACTTATGAAGTGAAATGCGAGGGCGGCGAAGTTTTCGTCCGAGTCTGAATGATGCGTCGGATCATCATTATTGGCGCTGGCCAGGCCGGCCGACGCTGCGCCGAAATGATCAGGGAATTAGATGCGGCGGCCGAAATCATGGTCTTCGGCGCTGAGGCGCATCTGCCCTATGACCGCCCACCGCTGTCGAAATCTGTACTGCTCGGCCATGAAACGCAAGGCAGTCTTTTTGTCCGCGATTCGGCGTTTTATGCGCAACAACGCATCACGCTTCATCTTGCCGAAGCAGTCACTTGCTTGTGGCCTACGGAAAAACGTATTGAAACCGTAAAGGGTCGAAGCTTTCCCTATGATGTTTTGGTGTTGGCAACCGGCGCAAGGGTGCGGCGCCTTGCCCTACCGGGCGCAGATGATCCGCGCATTCTGACACTGCGTAATCTTGATGATGCCATGGCGCTGAAGCAGCGCCTGGCGCTTAAGCCCCGTCTGGCAGTGATCGGTGGCGGTTTGATTGGCCTGGAGGTTGCGGCCTCGGCCCTGCAAATGGGCGCTTCGGTTCATGTCCTGGAGGCTGGGGAAAGGTTGATGGCGCGCAGCGTACCCAGCGCCATCAGCCATCGCATGGCGGCGTTGCACCGCCGTCATGGAACGATGTTGCATTTTAACGCTCAAGTAAGCGCCATCGCAGCGTTCGAACGTGAACTTCTGCTGCATACCAATACGGAAAGGCTTGCGGCTGATCTGGTTGTGATCGGTATCGGCGGCATTGCCGAAACCAGCCTTGCCGAGGCCGCAGGACTTGCCGTGGCTGATGGCATCCTGACCGATGCTTCTGGCCGAACATCTCATCTCGATATCTATGCGGCGGGAGAGGTCGCGCGCTTTGCACAGCGCTTCTACGGTTCAACACCTCTACGCCAGGAAACCTGGCAGGTCGCGCAGCTACAGCCCTTGGCGGTGGCCCGCGCTATCTGTGGCCAGGAGAAAGCCTATGATGAGGTGCCCTGGCACTGGACTGATCAGTTCGATTGGAATGTGCAAATCCTGGGGAGACCAACGGAACAATTGCATCAAATCGAAAGGCAAGAAGATGAACGGCTTACCCTGCTTGCCTTGGATGATGGTGGGGCATTGCGCGGTGCCGTGCTGATCAATAATGGCCGAGACGCAACACCCTGCCGACGCTTGATCGCCAGCGGCAAAGCGCTTGACGCGGCAGCACTGACCGATAACGCGCTGCCGTTACGGAGCTTCCTTTAGGCCTGCTTCCGGATCAACTACAGCCCATACACAGACTTGGCGTTGCCGGCGAAGATCGCGCGCCTTTCGTCGTCACTCAAATGGCATTTGAAGGCATAGCGTGGATCATCGCTATCCCAATGCGGGTAATCAGTGGCAAAAAGCAGCCTATCCCAGCCGATCCAGTCAATCAGCTTGCGCAAATGCTCCGGCTTTTCCGGTTCTTCGATCGGTTGTGTCGTGAACCAGAATTGCGATTTCAGATACTCGGAAGGCTTGCGCTGCAGATGCGGCACCTCGCTTTTCAGCGAATGCCAATGGCTATCCATGCGCCAACCAAGAGACGGTACCCACCCGAAACCACCTTCAATGATCACCATCTTCAACTTGGGAAAGCGTTCTGCCACACCTTCCATGATGAAGCTTGCGACCATGCCGGACAGTGACATGGCGACCGCTTGATGCTCCTCATAATAAAAGGAAGCCCAGCCACCACCCGCAACACTATGTCCGCTGGTTCCAAGCGTATGCAGGCCAAGTGGCAAGCCGTAATGTTCCGCCGCTTCATAAATCGGCCAGTAACGGGAACGGCCCAGCGGTTCCAACGCGCGGGTCACCATGGAAATCTGCACGAAATCCGGGTGTTTCGCCCAGCGTTCAATTTCCTTGACCGCTGACGCGGCATCTTCGCCGGCAACCGCAATGGTGCCTTTCAGGCGCTTGTCCTTGCTGGTCCAATCCTCAAGCTGCCACTCATTTACCGCGGAAGAAACCGCCTCAGCGAAGCCCTGCACGCGCTGATCCATCCCGCGCACGGAAAGCGGCTGCAGCATGCCGAATTCAATATCATGAAAATCCAAGTGCTGCGCGCGCATAAAATCAAGATCACTGCCGGGTGGCCCACCTGAGGGCGGCCAGGAATCACGCCGCGACAAGGCAGGCGCTGATTTCGGATAGGGGTAGGTGCTGGTGAAAGGCTGACGCAAGCGCAGCCCATATTCCCGCCGATGCTGCTGCCAGCGCTGCGGCAACCAACGGTCTAATTCAGCACCGGAACGCATGGCGGGATGGATATCGCAATCCACAACGCGCAGCCGCGTTTCGGCCCGTGTTTCGGTTTTGGGCAGGGCTGTTGAGCTCATGACAGGGAACCTTTCAGGCGGGGATAGGTTGCCAGGGCATTGTCGCGCAATAGCCGCGCCCGCATCCGCTCCGGCAGGCCAGGTGCGAGCGCCTCCATCCCATCGAAGCGCCAATGCGGCCAATCTGTGGCAAAAAGCAGAATCTCATCACTGCCAATCATATCAAGCAGTTCGGCCAGATCGGACATATCCGGCGGTCCATCCAGGGGTTGGCAGGAAATCCTGACATGGTCACGCAGAATTTGCGCTGGGCTGCGATCCACCCAGGGAACTTCTCGCCGCAATGCGCGCCATTCCTTGGTGCCACGCCAGATGAAGCTCGGCACCCACCCAATTCCCGCGCCGAGCAGCACAAGCTTCAATTTTGGGAAGCGCGTGAAAACGCCTTCAGAAATCATGGACAGCAACTGGCTTTGGAAAGTTTGTGCGAAATTCACGTGATCTTCGATAAGATAGCTCGGCCAGCCATTTGCAGTTGGGGAATGGCGCACGGCGCTTGTTACCTGCAAGGCAACTGGCATGTCATGGCGCTGCGCAGCCTCATAAATCGGCCAGTGATTGCGCCGGCCCAACAGCGTTTCAGTGGCGCCGAACAGCAATACCTGAACAAAGCGTGGGTCTGCCGCGCGGCGTTCAATTTCCTGCACAGCAAGCGCAGGATCTTCAAGCGGCACAAGAATGCCGGCGCGCAGACGCGGATCGTGATCCAGCCATTCCTTCGCCACCCAATCATTCGCCGCACGGCAAAGCGCCGCGACCATATCTACATTATGCAGGGCCGGGGCGCCGAACATGGTATTGAGGATGCCGATACTGGTACCAAAGGGCTCCAGAATCTGGCTGCGCAAAAGCTCCACTGACCCGCCGGCAAGCCCCTTTTCGGGTCGCCAATCACTACGTGCGGTCAGCGGCGCACCACGCGGCCAAAGCGCCAGATCGAGATCGTCAAGCCCGCGGCTGACCACTTCTTCATGCCAATGCTCATCCAGATAAGGCAGCAAGGCCATGCAGCCCGGCAAGGCAGGATGCAAATCGCAATCAATTGCGCCAATGGGTGCGGCGGACATTTCCTGGCTCCTTTGAGCAAATGGGGCTTGGGGCGTATGAGCCTTACCCCCGCCAGCTCGCAGAAAATGCTGAGCCATTGGCGGGTGCAAGTCAAGCAAATGTCTTCATCGCAGCGCAGCAAAAAGGTTTCTTGACCGCCATGCCCTTGCAGGCTTCACTTCCTTTCCGGCTATGGGGGAGATAAGGCCATGGGTGCCTACAAGCTTTCGCGTAGAAGCCTTGCCTTGGCGAGTATGTCTCTCGCCATGCCGCGCATATTGCGAGCCCAGGAAGCCTTTCCAAATCGTCCAATAAGGCTCGTGCTGCCATTCGGTCCCGGAGGCGTTTCCGATACTCTGGCGCGGATTATCGCCGAACAGGCAAGACCCTTGCTTGGCCAACAGGTATTGATTGACCCAAAGCCTGGTTCCAATGGGGTTATCGCCACTGAACATGTCGCGCGTGCTGCCAAGGATGGCTACACGGTTGGCTATATGGCCTATGGTTCCATGGTGACAGGGCCGGCGCTTGGCCAGACGCTTTCCTATCGTTTGGAAGACTTCCAGCTTTTGACCGCCATCTTTCGTGCCGCGCAGTTTCTTGCGGTGGCCAAGGATGTACCCGTGAATTCGGTGGCCGAATTAGTCGCCTATTCCAAGACACGGCCCGTCGCCTATGGCACGGTTGGTCAAGGCGGCCCTGGGCATATTCTGATGGAAATGCTGGCGGGCGAAACGCAGGGCCGCTTCGACAATGTGGTCTATCGTACCGAAGCGGCGGTGGTGCAGGATATGATTGGCGGTACCATTCCCGCTGTCATGGCATCCCTTATGCCGCTGTTGCAGCAGCATCTTGCCGGCCAGATCAGGATCATCGCTCACAGCGCGCCTTCGCCGGTCGCGATTCTGCCTGGCGTGCCAAGTTTCGCCGAACTCGGCCTGCCTGGGATGACCTTTCAATATTGCCATGGGCTGGCGGTACCGGCGGGCACGCCGAAGCCGGTTTATGAAAGGCTGCACCGTGATCTTTCAGCGGCGATACTGACCGAAGCTGTACGCAGCCGCATGACGCCGGATATGAGCCCGGATATTACCTCTCCTGAGGTTTTTACGGAGAACATCAGAAAGGAAACCACAGCATTGGCCGCTGTGATCAAGGCGCGCGGGATCACTGCAGGGTAGAAGGCGTTGTAAATCATATGATGGGCAAACGCATGCCCACCAAAAACGGGAGGAGAATCATGAAAGATATCAAGCGGCGCACTGCACTTGGCGCAGGGCTTTCCATTCTTGCGGCCCCTGTGCTGGCGCAGATTGCGGCCGGCAGCATCCGCATGATCGTACCCTATCCGCCTGGCGGTGCGAGTGATGTGATTGCGCGGCTCATGAGCCAGCCCATGACCGAAATCCTTGGCCAGACAGTAGTTGTTGAAAATCGGCCGGGTGCCAATGGCGGGATTGCAGCAGAGCTTGTCTCCCGCGCAGCGCCAGATGGCACAACATTGCTGATGGGCAATGCGGGACCCAATGCGCTCAATCAGGCGCTTTATGGGCGGCGACTGAATTATGATTCTATTGCAGGATTCACGCCGATTTCGCTGGTGTCATCTGTGCCGCTGGTGATGGGCGTACATCTTGGTTTCCCGCCGCAAAACCTTCAGGAGGTTATCGCCTTTGCGCGGCAAAAGCCGGGCGAAGTGAATTACGCCTCGGGCGGCATCGGCTCCGCACCCCATCTTACGCTGGCGCAGCTTGGCACCTTGTCCAATATCAATTGGGTGAATGTCGCCTTTCGTGGTGGGCAGGCAGCGATCACCGCCGTGATCGGCGGGCAGGTACAGGTCATCATGGATACCGCGCCCGTTGTATTGCCTCAAATTCGTGAGGGACGCATCCGTCCCATAGCCGTGTCAACGCTCAGTCGCATCGCGCAGGCGCCGGAGATTCCAACCATCGCGGAACAGGGGTTTCCCGGATTTGAATCGACAAGCTGGGGCGGCATTGTGGGGCCCCCCGGCATGCCCTCGGCGGTATTGGAAAAGCTGCATGGAACCATAGTGCGCGTAATGGCGATGCCGGAAATCCGCCAGGCCATGGAACGCCAAGGCATTGAACCGCGCAGCAGCACGCCGACCCAATTCGCCGAGCACATCGCCTCTGAAGTCAGGCGCTGGACCAAGGTGGTGCAGGATGCCGATATCAAGCCGGAATAGCCTGTCTTGAAACTGCAATCATCGTTTTGGGCTGAGGAAAGCGCATGCAAGCCACCACACCACGCCACGCGATTGTCAGCGGTGCCAGTTCCGGTATTGGTGAGGCGATCTGCCAAAGGTTGCTACGTGACGGCTGGCGGGTGACTGGCCTCAGCCGTCGCGCGCCATCATGGCAGGAGCCGCTATTTCAGCATCGCAGCCTTGATCTGTCACAGACGGATAGCATTGCCGAAGTCGTTTCTGACCTTTCCGCCGATGCGATCATTCATGCGGCGGGCATGATGCGTGCCGCACCTCTCGGGGCGCTTGATCCCGCGATCAGCGCCCAGCTTTGGCGCCTTCATGTTGAAGCAGCGGAACGGATGGTGGATGGCATGCTGCCGCGCCTTTCCGATGGCGGCAGGATCGTACTGATCGGCAGCCGCGCCGCCACCGGCATTGCCGGCCGTTCCCAATATAGCGCTGGCAAGGCGGCGCTGGTGGCCATGGCGCGGGCCTGGGCACAGGAACTTTTGCCCCGGCGGATTACGGTGAATGTGGTCGCACCGGGCACCACGGATACCGCCATGCTGCGCGATCCCGCGCGCGCGAATAACGCGCCGAAGATTCCACCGATGGGCCGGCTGATCACACCAGAGGAGGTTGCGGCGCTTGCCTGCTTTCTGCTTGGCGCTGAAGCTGGTGCAATCACCGGCCAGCAAATTTTCATTTGCGGCGGTTCTTCCTTGTAGCCGCTTCAATTCTAGGCGCAGTTTCACCAGCCCAAAACGATGGGAGTTGAGGATCATGAAAATCATCAAAATCGAAGATTTGCACTGCAATGCCGGTTGGCGGGATTTTTCATTCCTTAAGATCACGACTGATGAGGGCGTTATCGGCTGGTCTGAGTATAATGAAGGCTATGGCAGCGCCGGCATCACCGCAGTTATTCGCCGCATGGCCGCGGGGCTGATTGGCGAAAATCCGCGCGCGGTGGAAAGGATCATGGCGCGCCAATATGCCATCACACGACAGGCGCCGGGCGGCATCAACCAGCAGGCTATGGCCGCCATTGAAAATGCGCTGCTTGATGTAAAGGCAAAATCACTTGGCGTGCCGGTGTACGAATTGTTTGGCGGCAAGGTGCGTGATCGCCTGCCCCTTTATTGGTCCCATTGCGGCAGCTATCGCTTCAACCATGCGCATGTCATGGGGCTTGAACCGGTCAGATCCTTGGATGATCTGGTGAGGCTTGGCGCCCATGTGAAGGCAAGGGGATTCAAGGCGCTCAAGACCAATATATTCCGTTTCGATCTCGACCCGCCGGATATGTATCAGCCCGGCTTTGCCCGTTCCGCCGGTGGGCCAGAATTGAATGCGGATGGCGCGACCATTGCCGCGATTGAAAATGGGCTTGCCGCATTCCGACAGGGCGCAGGGCCAGAGATGGGGATACTGCTGGACACGAATTTCAATTTCAAGACGGAAGGCTACATCAAGGTTGCGCGTGCCTGTGAACCCTTCAAGCTTTTCTGGCTTGAGATTGATATCTACGACCCGGAAGGGTTGCGCATGATCCGGGATAGGGCGGCCATGCCGATCGCTTCCTGCGAATCCCTCTTTGGACGGCGACAATTTCGGCCATTTTTCGAAAACCGATCCATGGATGTTTCCATCATTGACGTGCCGTGGAATGGGCTTGCTGAAAGCCATAAGATTTCAACAATGGCGGAGGCTTATGAAATCAATTGCGCGCCGCATAACTTCTACGGCCATCTTTCCACGCTAATGAGCGCACATTTCTGTGCCACGATACCTAATTTCAGGATCATGGAAATTGATATTGACGATGTCGCCTGGAAGGATGATCTGGTCACGCATCCGCCGTTGATTCGTGATGGTGAATTGGTGGTGCCGGATCGGCCTGGCTGGGGGGCGGACATCAATGAGGAAGCCGTCAGGGCGCATCCACCGCGGAATCCTCACCCCTAGGATGTGGCCAAATCTTGCATGATTGCCAAAACATCATCGGCAATAAGATACGGCGCCGTCAAAAGTGCTGAGGCATGGGATCCGATGCCTGGCGCAGATGGATTTTTTGATGTTGATAAACGCTGAAGCGATTAAGCGACCTCCGCGACGAGCGCGAGGTCGCGATTGAAGCTAAGAATTTCAAGAAGTTCCGCGCTGATCTATTGATGGCATGGGCATATTTGAATGGCCGCAAGGGGGCGGCCCGATCGCTCTGCCTGCTCAGGATTTTGTGTTGCACTAGTTTTCGATTTATGGTCCGCTTCAACAAAACAGGCAGGA
>Ga0315899_10002140_pt1 | contig 22063 bp, 21 predicted proteins | sample LakEriMetagenome_2_FD_203518 | JGI IMG/M metagenome (GOLD analysis project Ga0315899, IMG submission 203518) | Freshwater fungal communities from buoy surface, Lake Erie, Ohio, United States - Buoy 4 MA112 | ecosystem: Environmental > Aquatic > Freshwater > Lake | place: USA: Lake Erie, Ohio... | reverse complement strand
CGGCGCGTGTGTACCCGGACAGTGGCGTCATGACCGGCTTCCACCCGGCCTCGCACCACGGCAACAACCCGGCGCGCGTGAAGGAGTTCGCCGAGATCAACCGGTACCATGTGAGCCTTCTGCCCTATCTGCTGGAGAAGCTCCGGACGACGATGGATGGCGACGTGCCGCTTCTCGATCGCACGACGATCATCTACGGCTCGCCCATGTCGGACAGCAACACCCACAACCATCGCCGCTGTCCGCTGCTCTTCCTCGGCGGTGGCCATGGCGTCGCGTCCGGCAACCAGCACCTCAAGGCCCCCGACGGCACCCCGATGGCCAACGCCATGCTCAGTCTCCTGCATCGCATGGGCATGGACGACCTGCAGACGTTCGGCGATAGCACGGGCGAGTTCACCTTCTGAGGCGGGGAGGCACGGAGCACATGAGGCACGGAGTGAGTGCGGCGCTGCTGCCGCTGGTGTTGCTGGGTCCCGGTATGGCGGCACCGTTCGCCCCCGCCGCGCACCACGCGCAGTGGAGGTCCGTGTGGGCCGAACCGGCGGCCGCCCCCGTGGCCGATGCCGCCATGCAGGGCGACCTCGCAACGGTACGCGCCCTGCTGGCCAAGGGCGTCAGCGCCAGCGTGGCGCAGGGGGACGGCATGACCGCCCTGCACTGGGCGGCGCAGCGCGGCGACTCCGTCATGAGCGCCGTCCTGCTGCGCGCCAAGGCCCCGCTGGCGGCAACCACTCGTGTGGGGGCGTATCAGCCCCTTCACGTGGCCAGCGCCGCGGGGCACGCGGCCATCGTGCGTCAGCTCCTGGCGGCCAGAGCCGACGTGCGGGCCACGACGTCGGAAGGCGTGACCGCGCTGCATCTCGCCGCGCTGGCCGGTGTGCCGGCCACGGTGTCGGCGCTGCTCAAGGCCGGGGCCGATGTGAACGCCCTCGAGCCGGGGTGGAACCAGACCCCGCTCATGTTGGCCGCCGGCCGTGGCCGCACCGAAGCGGTGCGGATGCTGCTCAAGGCCGGGGCCAATCCCGCCCTGGCGGCGCGCACCATGGACATCATGGCCAGCGCCGCGCAGGATCGGCAGGCCAAGATGCGGCGGGACGCCATGCTGCAGCAGTTGCGGGAGAAGCAGGGACAGGCGAACAACCCCAACTGGATGCCCACGCCCGAGCAGGTGCAGGCCGCGGTGAAGGCGTCCCGTGACGTCGAGCGGGCCGAGGCCACCGCGCAGGCCATCGCCGGCGTGCGCGATGCCACGGCAGCGGAAGAGGCGCGGCTTGCCGCCCAGGGAGGCCGTGGCCTCGATGATGACAACCCCGCGTATAACGAACTGATGGGCCGGCAGGGCGGACTCACCGCGTTGCTGCTGGCGGTGCGGGAAGGCGAAATCGAGACCACCCAAGCCCTCCTCGACGGAGGCGCCGACATCAACCAGGTGAGTCTGGGCGACCATACGAGTCCGCTGCTCATGGCCACCATCAATGGCCACTACGACCTGGCCATGGTGCTCATTCGCCGCGGCGCCAACCCCAACCTGTACAGCGACGCCGGTGCGGGGCCGCTGTTCGGGGTGCTCAACAAGGAGTGGGCGCCCAGCACCCGGACGCCGCAGCCGGCGTTTCAGCTGCAACAGAAGGCCACCTATCTCGAGGTCATGCAGGCGCTCATCGCGGCCAAGGCCGATCCCAATGCCCGCCTGTCGCGTTCCCTCTGGTACACCACCTACAATCGCGACAACCTGGGCGTGGACTTCAACGGGGCCACGCCGTTTCTGCGCGCCGCGTACGCGACCGACGTGGCCGCCATGAAGCTGTTGCTGGCCGCCGGCGCCGACCCCAGGGTCGGCACCATCAAGCCACCGGCACGAGCACGGCGTGGTGGCGCCACGGCGCCCGCTGCTGACCCGTCTGGGCTGCCTCCCGTGCCGGTCGGCGGCCTCGGCATCCTGCCCCTTCACGCGGCGGCCGGCGTGGGCTACGGCACCGGGTTTGCCGCCAATGACCACCGTCACGTGACCGACGGCTGGATGCCGAGCGTGAAGTTCCTGGTGGAAGAGCTGGGCGCCGACGTGAACGCGCGCGACTTCGCCGGCTACACCCCGTTGCACCACGCCGCCGCGCGCGGTGACAACGCCATGATCCTGTACCTGGTGTCGAAGGGTGCCGACCCCACGCTGGTGGCGCGCTCCGGGCAAACCACCGTGGACATGGCCAATGGCCCGGTGCAGCGCACCTCGCCCTACCTCGACACGATCAAGTTGCTCGAGGGGATGGGCGCCAGGAACAACCACCGGTGCGTGAGCTGCTGATGCACTGAGTCGCCGACGGCATGACACCGCCGTCGGCGTCCCTTTACGCAGCCGTTGCCGGGCCAACACGCCGCCGTGCCGAAGCGCGTCGAAGTTGTTGGCCATGCCTCCATGGATTCAGCGTCTCGACGCGAGCGATCGCGCGATCTTCGCCCGGCTGTGCCTATCACCGGGCAGCGGCAGTGCCGCCCGCACCTTCTGGTCCTGCATCACACACCTCGGGGGTGCGCGCGCCAGCATCGGTCTCACGGTGCTGGCGCTGCTCTTTCCCGCCGTCGACCTGCGCCTGTGCTGGCGTACGCTGTTGCTGCTGGGGTGGTCGCATCTCGTCGTGCAGATCGTGAAACGCACCGTGGGCCGTCCCCGGCCGTCGACCGCACCGACGTTCACATCGCTGGTGGAGGTTCCGGATCGCTTCTCCTTCCCCAGCGGTCACTCCTGCGCCGCCATGGCGGTGGCCATCGGCTTTGCCACGGCCTTCCCCCCCTGCGCGGTTCCCCTGCTGGTCGTGGCGGGGCTGGTGGGGTTCTCGCGCGTCATGCTGGGTGTGCACTACCCGGGTGACGTGGTTGTTGGGCAGGTCATTGCGCTGATGACGGCCTATCCGATCCTGCGCTGACGCATGACCAGCGTGCCGTTCACAACGGGGCTTGCCGCGGCGCCACGCCGCCTGCAGCTGGCCACCGCCGAGTTGCCGGAGAACCCGCGCCCCGATGCGGAGCTCACGGTCCTCGACGCCACCGAGTGGTTTGGCGAGACCAGTGGCGGCATCCGCACCTACCTGCTCGAGAAAGGTCGGTACGTGGCCGCGCGTCGTCAGCTGCGGCAGGTGGTGCTGGTTCCGGGCCATGACGATGCCATCGACGACACAGCGGGTGTCCGCTTCGTGCGGCTGCGCGGCCCGTCCATTCCGCGTCATCGCCCCTACCGGTTCCTGCTCGCCTCGCGTTCGATCACGCGCGTCATCCGGCACGAACGGCCGGATGTGATTGAAATCGGCAGCCCCTTCGTTGTCCCGTGGTTGGTGCATCGGGCGGTGCGCCAGGCGCCCATGCCGCTGGCGTACTTCCATCACACCGACGTGGCCCGCGTGGTATCGAACGTCACGCCGGTGTCGCTCCGCCCGCACGTGACGCCCCTCGTCTGGCGCTACCTGCGCCAGATTGCGAAACGGTGCGCCGTGGCCATCGTGGCCACCGAGCGCGGCAAGCGCGAACTCGAGCACAATGGCTTCACGCGCGTGGAGCGTGTGCCGCTGGGGGTGGATCTCGATACGTTTACGCCGGCGCGACGGCTCACGGGGATGGCGTTGCGGGCGCAACTGGCCCTCCCCGATGCGCCACTCGCCGTCTTCGCCGGCCGATTCGCGCGCGAGAAGGAGCTCGACGTGGTGCTCGACGCCTGGAGCCGCGTGGAGGCGCAGACGGGTGCCCGCCTGATGTTGGTGGGTACCGGCCCCGACGCGGACCGGCTGCGGGCACACCCGTATGCGCGACGCGTCCTGTTTCAGCCTTTCGTGAGCGACCGGGGGCAGTTGGCGGACCTGCTGGCCGCCGCCGACGTCTACGTGGCCCCCGGACCAGCGGAGACCTTCGGCCTGGCCGCTGTCGAAGCCATGGCCTGCGGCACGCCCGTCCTGAGCGTCAATCGTGGTGGCGTCGCGGAACATGTGGCCACAAGCGGTGGCGGCACATGCTACGAACCGGGAGACGCGACCTCGCTGGTGCACGCGGCGGTGTGCCTGCTCGAATCGGACCTGACGGCACTTGGTGCTCGCGCGCACGGCCATGCGGTGGCGGAGCACAGTTGGACGCACGTGTTCGACCGTCTCTTCGCCCTGTACGCATCCCTGCGACGGTGAACGCCGCGTCGCGCCGGCACGCCGGCCCCATGGCGGGGGTGCGGCTCGCACTCTTCACCGACACCTTCTCCCCGCAGGTGAACGGCGTGGCGCGCACCCTGGACCGCCTGACGTCCGCCCTGCGGGAGCGCGGCGGCGAGGTCCTGGTGTTCACCACGGACGAGCCGGGCGCCCACGAGGCCATGGACATCGTACGATCGCCGGGACGCGCGTTCCCGGCGTATCCGCAACTGCGCCTGTCATGGCCGCGGCAGTCCGCGGTCGTGGCGCGCCTTCGCGAGTTTCAGCCGACGCTCGTTCATGCGGCGACGGAGTTCGGCATGGGGTTGGCGGGTCGTCGTGCCGCGAGGCTGCTCGATGTGCCGTTCGTGTCGTCGTATCACACCAGCTTCACCGCGTACGCGGCGCACTACGGCATGGGCCTGCTCGCGCGACCAGGGTGGGCCTACCTGCGCTGGTTTCACAACGGCGGTCATCGCACGTACTGCCCCACCGCGGCCATCGTGCAGGAGGTGGAAGCGCAGGGATTCGAGCGCTGCACCGTGTGGACGCGCGGCGTCGACGGCCACCGCTTTGCTCCCCGCTATCGGTCGGCGGCGTTTCGCACGGCGATCGGCGCGCACGACGGCACCCTCGTGGCGGCCTACGTGGGGCGCCTCGCGGCCGAGAAACAGGTGGACGTGGCGCTCGAGGCGGTACGGCTGGCGGCCACCGCCCGCCCGGGGGCCGTGCGGCTGCTGGTGGTTGGCGATGGGCCCTGTGGCGTGTCCGCGCGGTCCCGTGCGCCGGAGGGGAGCACCTTCACCGGTCGCCTCGAGGGTGCGGCGCTGAGTGAGGCGTACGCGAGCGCCGATGTCCTGCTCTTTCCCAGCACCACCGACACCTTCGGCAACGTCATGTTGGAAGCCATGGCGTCGGGCACGCCGGTGATCGGCGCGGATGTCGCGCCGACGCGCGAAGTGCTGCTCCCCGATCGCGGGTGGGTGGCCCCGCCTGGTGATGCCACGACGGTGGCCTCCCTGTTGACGCGGCTGATCGATGATCGCACGCCGCTCCACCAGCGCCGTGAAGCGGGGCTGGCGCATGCGGCGGCGTGCACGTGGGAGGCCGTCTGGGATCGGCTGTTCGCCGACTACCTCACCGTGCAGGCGTCATCACCAGCGGCGAGGGGGACGACTCGTAGCTGACGGCGGCGGCCCCAACGACCGTGCGCAGCAGGGCGTCCAGCTGGTCCAATGCCCGATCGGTCGACATGGACTCGGCCGCCGCGCGGGCACCAGCACGCAGACGCTCGTGCAGCGAGGCGTCGGCCACCAGGCGCGACATGGCCGACACGCAGCCGCTCATGTCGCCCGGCGCGAAGGCGAGTCCGTTGCGGGCATGGTCGAGATGCTCACCCACGCCGGCCGCGTGACAGGCCACCACGGGCAACCCGGACGCCATCGCCTCGAGCACCACCAGCCCCAGCGTTTCGGTCTCCGACGCGGTGACGAACCCGTCGGCACTCGCGTACAGCGCGGGTAGGTCGCGCTCCCGATCGACGGCCCCGAGGAACATCACGTCATCGCCGGCCCGTTCCCGCAATCGTCGTTCGCTCGGACCGGCTCCGGCGATGATGAGACGCAGTCGCCGGTCGCGAAAGCGGTTGCGCAAATGTGCGAACGCGTCGAGCACGAACTCCACGTTCTTCTCCGGGGCGAGCCGGCCCACATGCAGGAAGTTGAAGTCGGCACCCATGGCATAGCGATGGCGGCTGAGCAGCGAGAAGTGTCGTGGTGAAAAGTGCGCGGTATCCACGCCCCCGCCCCACACGGTGGTGTGCCCAACGTGCATCGCCCGCAGGGTGCGCTCCACGGCGGCAGACGGGGCAATCGTGTGGTGGGCGCGCCGGTGAAAGCGGCCGAGCCAGCGCTGGACGACCGGGCGCAGGAACGGCACGCCGTAGGCATCGCAGTAGCGCGAGAAGTCCGTGTGATGCGTGGTCACCACCGGTACGTCGTACGCGCGAGCCGCCCGCAGACCGGCCCACCCCACGGTGAATTCGGTGGCGCAGTGGACCACGTCGGGACGGAAGTCCCGGACGATCTGTCGCGCATGTCGCAGCGGTGGCCAGACCAGGCGAACGTCGGGATATGCTGGCAGCGACCGTGAGGGCAGGGCGACGTGGCGCAGGGTGACCGGCTGGGACAGGGGTGCCGTGAGCGCTGGCGGATACGCGGGCGCCAGCACCGCACACTCCCATCCGCGGGCGGACAGGCCGGTCACCATGGCGGCAGTGACGACGCTCACCCCGTTGAGTTGGGGCGGGTAGCTGTCGGTACAGACGAGGAGGCGCGGCATCAGCGGCGCGGCGTGCCGGATCGGTCGAGTGGTGGCAGCGCGCCAGCCATGAGCAGCGGGGTCACCCGTGGGCGAGAGGGACGCAGGGAAGGCTACCGGCCGATGTCGGCGGTGAGGGCAGTCTGCCGCGGGCACGTCTCCGCGGCGCGACGGGGGGTCACGACCATGTCAAAGCCCGGTCACGGTTGGCCAGCACACGGAAAACGGTTGCGTCCCGTCCCCATTGCGGTCGTTTGGGGGGTCTGCTGTTGCGGCCTGACCCGGAAAGTGGGAAGTTTGCCGATCTCGCGGACCGCCCAGTCCATCCGTTTCCCTCACGGAGATCCCGCCATGCGATGTGTCCGACGTTGGTATGCTGTCACGACGACTTGTGCTGCGCTGTCCCTGTTGGCGTCTCCCGGCGCCCTGCGGGCGCAGGGGACTGGCACGGTGGAAGGCAAGGTAACGGTGGCGGAGAGCGGCGAGGCGCTGCAGGGGGCGTCGATCGGGGTGACCGGCACGCAGATCGGCGCCATCACCCGGGCCGACGGCAGCTATCGCTTCTCGCTGCGTCCGGGCCGTTACGAACTGCGTGCGCGCATGCTGGGATACGCCGGCCGCGTGGACACCGTCGTGGTGGAAGCTGGACGCACGGTGACCAAGAACTTCGTGCTGCCCAAGTCCACCACACAGCTCGAGGCGGTCGCCGTGACGGGGTCGCGTGGTGGTGAGCGGACGCTGGTGAGCAGCCCTGTCCCGGTCGACGTGATCACCACCGCTGACCTGCGGTCGACGGGTCGGGTGGAGACGGCGCAGATGCTGCAGGCCGCGGCCCCGTCGTTGAACTTCCCGCGCCCCGCAGTGGCCGACGGGACCGACCACGTGCGCCCGGCGACGTTGCGCGGTCTGGCCCCCGACCAGACGCTGGTGCTGGTGAACGGCAAGCGCCGCTACACCAGTGCGCTCATCAACAACAACGGCACGGTCGGCCGCGGCACCTCGGCGGTGGACCTCAACGCCATCCCGGCGTCCATGATCGACCGTATCGAGATCCTCCGCGATGGCGCCGCGGCGCAGTACGGGTCGGACGCCATCGCCGGCGTGATCAACATCATCCTCAAGGGGGCCACGGCAGGCGGCGCCTCCATTCAGACGGGGCAGTTCAACACCGACGTGGAGGGGCTGGGCAGCCGGAACGATGGGACCAATACGACCGCGTCGGCCGATCAGGCAGTGACCTGGGGCAACGGCAGCTACCTGCACGCCGGCATCGAGTGGCGCAATCGCGCCATGACCAACCGGAGTTTCCGGGATCCCCGGCAGCAGTTTCCCACGGGGGATCCGCGCGAATCCACGGCGAATCGCCTGACGCACTGGTCGGGCGATGCCGCGACCGCCGACGTGGTGGGCATGGTGAACGCGGCGCACAACGTGAGCGAGAACCTGCAGCTCTACGGGTTCGGCTCCTTCGGCCGCCGCGACGGGCGGTCCACGGGCTTCTTCCGGCGCCCCATTCAGACCACGCAGGTGGTGGCCCAGTTGTACCCCAACGGGTTCCTCCCCAACATCGAGAGTGACATTACCGACTTCTCGGCGGGGGGCGGTGCCAAGGGCACGGCCAAGGGGTGGGATTGGGACCTGAGCCAGGTGTACGGCATGAATGCGTTCGGCATCACGGTCTCCAACTCCAACAACGCGTCCATGGGGCTCAACAGCCCGAGGGTGTTCGATGCCGGCACCCTCGGCTTCGCGCAGGCGCTCACGAACTTCGACGTCACGCGTGAAGTAAGTGCCGCCGGCAAGCCGGTGCGCCTCTCGAGCGGCGCCGAATTCCGCTGGGAGAGCTACACCATCGAGCAGGGCGAAGAGGCCTCGTACATCAACGGCCGCGTCCCGGTGCTCGACATCAACGGGCAGCCCGTGCGCAACGCCGCCGGCCAGACCACGATCGCGCTCGTGGGGTCGCAGGTGTTCCCCGGATTCTCCCCCACCGACGCGACCGACCAGTCGCGTACCGCTGTGGCGGCGTATGTGGATGTCGAGAGCGACCTGACCAAGAAGTGGCTCGTGGGTGCCGCGGCGCGTTTCGAAAACTTCAGCGACTTCGGTTCGCAGGCGACGGGCAAGTTCACCACGCGCTTTGCGCCCGTGGAGCAGTTTGCCATTCGCGGCGCCGCGTCAACCGGCTTCCGCGCCCCCTCCCTGCAGCAGAGCTTCTTCACCTCCACGGCCACCACGTTCGTGAACGGCCTGCCGGTCGACATCAAGACGTTGCCAGTGGCCAGCCGTGAGGCGCGCCTGCTGGGCGCCACGGACCTCAAGCCCGAGAACTCGGTGAACCTGAGTGCCGGCATCACCCTGCAGCCCAACAAGAGCCTCACCGTCACGGCGGACTACTACAACATCGCCATCACCGATCGCATCGTGCTCTCGGAGAACTTCATCGGCACGGGCATCGTGAACTTCTTCGCCCAGAACGGCCTCACCGGCATCGGCGGCGGTCGCTACTTCACGAACGCCATCGACACGCGCACCAACGGCCTGGACGTGGTGGTCAACTACGGCGTGGACCTCAAGGCGAGCGGCGTAGTGCGGCTCACGGCCGGCTACAACCAGAACCAGACCAAGGTGACGCGCGTGGTGGTGAACACGCCGCCGCAGCTCGGCAACCTGAACGAAACGCTCTTCGGTCGCGCCGAGCGCGGACGCATCGAGGTGGGACAGCCGCGCAACAACCTGGTGCTCAACGGCACGTGGGACATCAAGGATTTCATCTTCACCCTGCGTGGTCAGCGGTTTGGCCGGGTGACGGGGCGGCAGTTGCTCGCCACCGGCACGGCGCGGCAGGTCCCCGACGTGGAGTTGAGCGCGAAGGTCATCACCGACGTGAGCGCGTCGTACAAGCTGCTCAAGCGGGCCACGCTCACGCTCGGCTCGGACAACGTCTTCGACGTGTATCCCGACCAGATCACTGACCTGGGCGACGTGGCGACGGGATACGGCGGCCAGGGCACCTTCGGCGTCTTCCGCTTCTCGGGGCTCTCCCCGTTCGGGTTCAACGGGCGCTTCGTGTACGCGCGGTTGGCGTACTCGCTGTAACCGGTGACGAAACACACGCGGGGCGGCGAGGATATCGCCGCCCCGTTTGTATTTGTTGGGAGAAGCCTCAGCGGCATCTCAGCGGCGTCTCAGTGGCATCACGGTGGCGCCGACGCGTCATCGCGCACCGGTCGCGCGACTCTCCACCAGCGCCGCGTACACCATGGTCTGGAACCGGGCGACCACATCACTGGTGTTGGGCAGCTGGTTCATCATGACGACGATCACGAGCCCTTCGACGGGATCGACCTTGTAGTTGGAGCCGTAGGCGCCGCCCCAGCCGTACGTGCTCCGTGACGCCATCCCCGTGGCCCCGTACTGTTCCACCGTCTCGAAGCCGAGCCCGAAGCCGGTGCCGGTGCCGTAGAGGGCGCCGAGCTGGTTGGTGGTCATGAGGGCCACCGTGTGCGGGGCCATGTAGCGGCGGCCGTTCCAGGTGCCGCCGTGGGCGATCATCTGCAGGAAGCGGGCGTAATCGCGAGCCGTGGACACCAGCCCGGCCCCGCCGGCGTAACTCACGCGCGGCCCGTCCACATAGTGACCCTGTCCGCGCGCGCCGGTATCGGCGCGCACGACCCGGCCGGAGTCGCTGCGATACACCGTGGCCAGTCGCGCACGATCAGCAACGGGGAGGAAGAAGTGCGTGTCGCGCATGCCGAGGGGACCGGTGAGCCGCTCGCGCAGAAACCGATCGAGGGACACCCCCGACACCCGCTCCACGATGCAGCCGAGCAGGTCGGTGTTGTAGCCGTACACGAAGCGCTCGCCCGGCTGAGCCGCGAACGGCAGCGTGCCAAGGGTCTCCATCGTTTCGCAGATGGGGACGGTCTTGTCGGCCGTGTACCAGCCGAACCCGGCGGCGGGACCCAGCCCCTTGGCGCGATACTGCTCGGCCAGATGCGCTTCGCCGCCGTAGGAGACGCCAGCGGAGTGCGTGAGCAGGTCGCGGATGGTGATGGCGCGCCGCGCCGGTACCACCACGACGCCGGAATCGGTGCGCTGCGCGACGGTAGTGCGGGCGAAGGTGGGCAGGAATCGGCTGGCCGGGGTGGCCAGTGAGAGCCGTCCCTCCTCCATGAGCATGAGGATGGCGGCGCTGGTCAGGGCCTTGGTCTGCGAGGCGATGCGGAAGACCGTGTTGGTGGTCATCGGCACCTGGGCCTCCCGGTCGCGCCACCCCACGGCACGCTCGTACACGATCTGGTCATCGCGCAGGACAAACGCCACGAGTCCGCCGATTTCTCCCTGGCGCACGGCGCCATCGAGCATGGAGTCGATGCGGGCGAGCCGGTCAGGGGCGAAGCCGTTTCGGAAGCCGGACGACCGCGCCTGCGCCGGCGCGGGGGCGGGAACGGTGGCCATGAGGACGGCCAGCCACGGGGCCGCGCGACGAAGCAGGCAGATGGTCATGTGGCGAAGCTACCCGGACTGGCGTCCTCGGCAACCATGACCGGGAGCGTCACCCGGCCCCTGATGCGCCGGTCAGGCCACCATGCGCGACGACACCCGGAACACGGGCACCATGGGCATCCAGAAGGTCGCCAGGCGGGTGCCGCCTTCCACGAGCGTCACCTCCACGTACCGTCCGGTGTGCAAGGGCAAGCTGCCCGTGCGCACGGCACCGTCGCCGAGCAGCCCGACCACGCCGGCGACGCTCAGATAGCGCTCGTGCACATGGACCCGCACATCGGCGGTCCCGCCGGCGGCGCGTGCCGTCCCGGCATGCAGTTGCAGCACATGGCGCACGTGCTCGTCGGCCACATGGCGCTGCACGAGCGAGGCGGCCCATGAATGATCCTGATGTACCGCCGATGGCAGCACATCGCGCAATGCCAAGCGGGCCTCGACCAGCAGGGTATCCGCGTCCTGGCTCACCAACGCGCTTTCGCCACGAGCGGTCGGTGCTATGTCATCCTGAGTCGGCAACGGGGCTCCGGTGGGTGGAACGCGACCATCGGGACGGATGGCCGGCAGGGTGTGGGTGATACGGATGGGGAGGTCCGGTACGAGGATCCTAATACACGGTAGTGTGTTGCGCACCAGCGAGTTCCCGTCCGTGGGACCCCGGGGCGGGTACCGGCGGTCGCGCTCGCCGGAGCGGTATGGCAGGGCGGATTGCCGGGGCGGCACAGGAGTGACCGGAACCGGACGGTCGGGGCTGCAGTTCGTCCGGCAGCCCGGTTAGCTTGCCGTCCGGACCCTCAACCAGCCCTGCCATGCCGCCGTTCAGCGCCCCGATCAACGCCGATTTCCTCCTGCCGATCATCAAGCTGCCGCTCCTGCTGATCTCCTCGATCTTTCAGGTGATCCTGGCGGTCGGACCGATCGGGCAGATTGCGATCATTGCGGCGTTCATCGCCCTTTTCACGCGCAATGTCATGGGGCCGCACCAGCCGTAACGTCCCTGCCCGACGGCGACGGCGGCCCCGACCGCCGTCGCACAACCGAGGCCCGGAGCGCCGCACGGCTCCGGGCCTCGGTCGTTCGCGCCGGCGGGGACGTTCAGCGATCGCGTACCGCGTCGCGGGCAATGACGCCGAAGTCCTCGTGGCCGTGGCCTTGCGCAATGACCTCGTCCATGCGCGCCGCAATCCCCAGGAGCGCCGCCACCGGACGCGCACCGGTGGTGTCGAGCATGAGCTGCACATCCTTGCGTGCCATCACCAGCTCGAAGCTCGCCGTGAAGTCGCCCTCGCTCATCTTCTTTCCGCGGTTCTGCAGCATGCTACCCGGGTTGAAGAACTCCAGCAGCTTGAGGGCATCGGGGGCGCGTACGTCGCATCCTTGCGCCACGGTGAAGACGTCACTCACCAGCGCGCCCAGGCCGATGATGAGCGTGTTGCCCATGAGCTTGTAGGCCGCGGCGAGATCGGCCCGTTCGCCCCAATACACGACCCGTTGCGCCTGCTGTTCGAGCGCCGGGCGCACCGTGTCGTACAGCACGGAGGGGCCGGACACCATGATGATCCCCTGTCCCAGCCGCGCAGCCGCTGGTCCGATGAACACGGGGCAGTGCAGATACCGCACCCCCTCGGCGTTGAGCCGCGCGACGCGCTCGCTCGTGAGCGCGGGATGGGTGGTGGTGTGGTCACAGATGATGGCCTCCGGTGCGAGGCCGGGGCGCAACGCGGCGACGACCTCCTCCACCACCGCATCGTCCTTGAGCACCAGGTGAACGCGCTCGGCGCCGCGCACGGCATCGGCCGGCGACGCCGCCACCTGGGCACCGAACGCTGCCAGCGCCTGTGCCTTCTCGCGCGTCCGATTCCATACCCGCACCGTGTCGCCGCGTGTGCGCGCGGCCTCGACGAAACCGCTGCCGAGCAGCCCGGTTCCGAGATAGGCAATGACCGTCATGTGGCGAAAGATAGCGAGCAACGGGTACCGGCAGCAGAATAGCACGTGGCCGAACTCCGCCGGCCGCTCGTGATCCCTTCCCGCTGCCGGTGAGCACGCGGGACCCGATCCTCGTCCCCAACCCCAGAGCCATGCGTATCCTCGCTGCCCTGTCCGTGCTGTTGCTTGCCGCCGCGTGCCGCTCCACCGGCGCCGGTGCGGGAAGTGGTGTGGCCGCCAAGCCCGCAGTGCCCACCGAAGTGACCCCGGCGCGCGTGGCGCTCGGCGACTCGCTGTTCAACAATGGCGGCTGCATGCGCTGCCATGGCGCGAAGGGTGTGGGTGCGCAGAACGGCCCTGCCCTCAACGACAATGTCTGGGACCAGCTGGCCACGGGCAGCTACGAGGAGATTCGCGCCCTGATCGTGAGCGGCGTTCCCAAGGAGAAGATCAAGGTGACGACGCGCCCGAACGCCATGGGCGCCCGCGGCGGGCGCATGAACCTGAACGACGAGCAGATCAGCGCGGTGGCGGCCTACGTGTGGACCCTGTCGCACAAGTGACGGAGCGACTGGCGCTGGCTGTTCCACGGACAGCGGAACGCGCGCACTGAACGCGGACATACCGTCGGCTTTCCGTTCGCGCGTTCCGTCGCCAGTTTGCCATGGTTCCCGACACACTATCAATGCCACGGAGTCACCGATGCTCATCTCCTCCGCCCTCGCCGCGGCCATCAACACGCAGATCGGCAACGAGCTGGCCGCCAGCCTGCAGTATCATCAGATCGCGGCGCACTTCCACGAGATGCACCTGGTGCAGTTGGCGGGGCTGTTTCACAAGCAGGCGACGGAGGAGCGCGAACATGCGGAAAAGCTGCTCAAGTATGTGCTCGAAACCGGTGGTGGCCTGCGCATCCCCGCGGTCCGTGCCCCGATGCACGTCTTTCCCTCCGCCGAAGCTGCCGTGGAGGCCGCGCTGAGCTGGGAAAAGGAGGTCACCGGGCAGATCAAGGGGCTCATGGACCTCGCGGCGAGCGAGGGGGACTACCTGGCGCAGGGATTCCTGCAGTGGTTTGTCGATGAGCAGCTCGAGGAGGTCACGAAGATGCAACGGCTGCTGGGCGTCATTCGCATGGCCGGCGAGCGTAACCTGCTGAGCGTGGAAGCGTATCTGGTGCACGGGAACGCGTGAGTGGCGGGCGGCGGCGGATTGCCCATCCGGCTTTCCTTGCCGCATGCCCCCCTGCCCGGTTAGCTTCCCCGGTCTGGCGGTATCCGGATGCACCGTGTGGTCCGGCGGTCCTGCCCAGGCGGTTCCAGAGTCGGCCTCCGGTCGGCGCCGGATGCCGCAATGCGCGCGTAGCTCAGTTGGATAGAGCGTCGGCCTCCGGAGCCGAAGGTCGCAGGTTCGAGTCCTGCCGCGCGCATGGCACCCCCACGTGGCTGGTCGTGGGCGGTTGCCGCGCTCCCCTCGCTCACATAGCCCTGTGCACGTCGCCGAGCTGAAGCGGAAGTCGGTTCCCGAACTCCTGGTGCTGGCCGCGTCGCTGCAGCTCTCCAGCGTCAACGGGTTGAAGAAACAGGAGCTGATCTTCCGGATCGAGCAGGCCCTGCTCGAAACCGAGACGACGCTCTATGGCGAAGGGGTGCTGGAGGTCCTTCCCGAAGGATACGGCTTCCTGCGGGCCCAGGACTTCAACTACCTGCACGGCCCCGACGACATCTACGTCTCCCCGTCCCAGGTGAAGCGCTTCGACCTTCGCACCGGCGATACGGTGATGGGCGAAGTGCGACCGCCCAAGGAGTGGGAACGGTACCTCGCGCTCCTCAAGGTGGAGCGCATCAACGGTGGTGACCCCGAGCAGTCCAAATTGCGCAGCGCCTTCGACAACCTGACCGCCAAGTACCCAGACGAGCGTCTCCATCTGGAGCGCAAGAACGGGGAAGTCGCGACCCGCATCTGCGACATCATCGCGCCCCTCGGCAAGGGCCAGCGTGCCCTCATCGTCGCGCCGCCCAAGGGTGGCAAGACGATTCTCCTCCAGCAGCTCGCCAACGCGATTGCGGAGAACCATCCGGAGGTCACGCTCATCGTCCTGCTGATCGATGAGCGTCCCGAGGAGGTCACCGACATGCAGGCGAGCTGCCCGAGCGCCGAAGTGATCTGCTCGACCTTCGACGAAACGGCCGAACGCCATGTGCAGGTGGCCGGGATGGTGCTGGAGAAGGCCAAGCGGCTCGTGGAGAGTGGCAAGGACGTGGTGATCCTGCTCGACTCCATCACGCGACTCGCGCGCGCCCACAATGCAGTGGCCCCGCAGGGCGGCAAGCTCATGTCCGGCGGCATGGAGGCCACGGCGATGCAGAAGCCCAAGGCCTTTTTCGGCGCTGCCCGCAACCTGACGGAGGGCGGGTCGCTCACCATCGTGGCCACGGCGCTCATCGAGACCAACTCGCGCATGGACGAGTTGATCTTCGAGGAATTCAAGGGCACGGGCAACATGGAGCTGGTGCTCGACCGCAAGCTCGCCGAAAAGCGCATCTTCCCCGCGATCGACATCAACAAGAGCGGCACCCGGCGCGAAGAGCTGCTCCTCTCGCCGAAGGAGCAGCAGCGGGTTTTCCTCCTGCGCACCTTCCTGGCCGACATGCCGAGCGACGAGGCGATGCTGTTTCTGCTCAAGCGCATGGAGCGCGCGCAGAACAACCAGGAATTCTTCGAGCAGATGGCCGAGGCGTGAGCATGGCGCCGGCGGGACGCCTGTTCGCGGTGGACTGGGGCGACAAGCGCATCGGTCTCGCGATCAGCGATGAACTGGGCATGCTCGCTTCGCCCGTGGGCATCATTACCCGCCGCGCCGGCAAGCGTCCGCCCATTGCGGAGTTGATGCGGCACGCCGACGCACTCGGTGCGACCGGGTACGTGGTCGGGCTCCCGCTCGATCCCGCCGGCGCCGAGACCGACCGCACGCGCGAAGTGCGTGACGTGGCCGCGAAGCTGGCGGCGCGGCAGTCGCTGCCGGTGCGACTGGTCGACGAGCGGTTCACCACGTCGGCCGCCCTGCGCAGCATCAAGGACCAGGGTGGTTCCACGCGAGGGCGCAAAGGTGACGTGGATGCCCTGGCGGCATGCGTGCTGCTGGAAAGCGTGCTCCGGGCGGCCTCGCAGGGGGTCGAACTCGGCGAGCCGGTTGTCGCGGCGGTCGAATAGGGCGATGCACTGCTCGACGGAGAGCACGAAGCCACGAAGAAACGGAGAAGTGCCTGTGTGTGTTCTTTTCTCTGTGCCTCCGCGGCTCCGTGCCTCCGACGGGCAGTGCCACTCAACCATGACTCACACCGCTCATGGCCCGTAAACGCTCCAGGAACGCCCGCCTGATCCGCCTTGGCGCCCTCGCGTTCGGGGTGGTGCTGCTCGCGTGGCTGTGGCGGGAGATCGGCGGTGGCAGCGGCCCGGCGGGGACGGCATCGCGCGTGATCATCCCCAAGGGCGCGAGCCTGCGCGTGGCCGCCGATTCGCTCGCGGCGCACGAGGTCATTGGCTCGACGCGACTATTCCGGCTGTTCGCGCGCATGACCGGCGCCGAGACGGACATCAAGCCCGGCACGTTCCAGTTTGCCGCGGGGGCGGGCTATCGCGACGTGCTCGATGCCCTCGTGACCGGACGTGGCCTGATGACGACGGTCGTGATTCCCGAGGGGTTCGATGTGCGCGACATCGCGCCGGTGCTGGCGAGGGCGCTGCGCGTGCCGGAAGACTCGGTGCGCGCCGCCGTGACCGATACGGCGTGGCAGCGTGAACTCGATATCCCGGTGCCGAGTCTCGAGGGCTATCTCTTCCCGGCGACGTACACCTTTGCGGAGGGCACGAGCGCGCGCGAGGCGGTGAACGCGATGATCGAGCGATTCCTCGACGTGTGGAAGCCGGAGTGGGATGCGCGACTCCAGGTCATGAGCATCTCGCGGCACGACGCGATCACCATGGCGAGCATCGTGGAAAAGGAAGCCCGCAAGGCCGAGGAGCGCCCACTCATCAGCGCGGTGTACTGGAACCGCGTGCGGAAGCGCATGCTGCTGCAGGCCGATCCTACGGTGCAGTACGCGCTGCCGCAGCACGTCGAGCGGGTCCTCTACAAGGATCTCGAGGTCGACTCGAAGTACAACACGTACCGGTATCCTGGATTGCCGCCGGGCCCCATTGCCAGTCCGGGCGAAGCGAGCATCGCGGCCGCGCTGGCGCCCGCCGATGTGCCCTACCTGTTCTTCGTGGCCCGCGCCGATGGGAGTCACGAGTTCACCGAAACGTTCGCGCAGCACAGCAAGGCCATTGCGGGGATCAAGGCGGCCCGCCGAGCCGCACGGGCCGCGGAGCGCACGCGGTGAGTGACGCCCGCCCCCGCATCTCGCTCCTCGTTGCGACCTACAACTGGCCGCGCGCCCTCGAGCTCGTGCTGGACAGCGTGCGAGGGCAGGGCATGCTCCCGTTCGAGGTGGTGATCGCCGACGACGGCTCCCGTGACGAGACGCGCACGCTGATCGACCGGGTTCGCGCCACGCTGCCCGTGCCGCTGGTGCACGTGTGGCACGAGGATACGGGCTTCCGCCTCGCGGCGATCCGCAACAGGGCCATCGCCCAGACGCGCGGCGACTACATCGTGCAGATCGACGGGGACATTGTCCTGCACCCCCGCTTCATCGAGGCCCACACCGCGTTCGCGCGTCGCGGCAGCTGGGTGCAGGGATCGCGGGCGCTCATCGAACGCCCCACCACGGAACGCCTGCTCGCCGGTGAGCGCCTGCGCCTGTGGCCGTTCACGCCCGCGCTCAACACGCGGCAGAACGCGCTGTATGCCCCGTGGCTCACGTCGCTCGTGAAGGGGCCGACCGATGGCATGACGCGCATTCGCGGCGCGCACATGGCGTTCTGGCGCGATGATCTGCTGCGCGTGAACGGCTACGACGAAGCGATCGAAGGATGGGGTCGCGAGGACAGTGAACTCGCCACGCGGCTCATCCACAGCGGCGTGGTACGTCGGAATCTCAAGTTCTCGGCCGTCTGCTATCACCTGTGGCACAAGCAGGCGAGCTTCGACGCCGTGGACCGGAACCATGAAGTACTCCTGCGCACCGTCCGTGAGCGCCGTACGCGCTGCGATCGCGGTGTCGATCAGTATCTCTCCTCCGCGCCGCGTGTGGCCTGATGGCCGCCGGCGTGGCGTGACTTTGCGAGGCCTCAGGTGAATCGTCCCGACCGTCGTTCGTCCGGCCGTCCGCGTCCGCGCGGCGGTGTCCATGAGTCGCGCCACCGCGTCGAGGTGACCGTGGGTGGCGACATGGCCATCGTGAACCGCAAGGGCGCGCTGCGACTGCGGCGTGGGCACCCCTGGGTGTTCCGCAGCGATGTCGAGCGACGGCCGGACCTCCCCGCTGGCGTCGTGCGCGTGGCAGAGTCGAACGGTGCGCCGCTCGGCTGGGCGCTGTGGAGCCCGCAGTCGGAGATTTCCCTGCGCCGCATCGAGGCCGACGGCGACCGCCGTATCGACGACGCGTGGTGGCACGACGCGCTGCGCACGGCGATCAGACGCCGGGCGCCGCTTGCGGCGGAGGCCAATGCCTACCGCCTGGTGCACGGCGAAGGCGACGGCCTCCCGAGCCTCGTGGTGGACCAGTACGGCGACTCGCTCGTCGTGCAGTTGCTCTCGGCGGGACTGGACGCGCACACCGACGTCATCGTGCGGTGCCTGCGCGAACTGACCGGATGTTCCGGGATTCTGGCCCGCAACGACCCGGCCGCGCGCGAACGTGAGGGGTTGCCACGCGAGGTGACCCTCCTGTACGGCGAGGTACCGCCGGTGGTCGAAGTGCGTGAGCATGGCGTCCGCTATCTCGCCGCGCCATGGGACGGCCAGAAGACCGGGGCATTCCTCGACCAGCGCGAGAACCGCGTGCTCATTGGCTCTCTGGCGCGTGGCCGGGCACTGGACTGCTTCGCCTACCACGGCAGTTTCGCCCTGCACCTGGCCACTCGTGCCGACCATGTCTGTGCGGTGGACATTTCCGCCCCCGCGCTGGCCCGGGTGCACGACCACGCGGCGCGCAACGGGTTCACCAACATCGAACCGGTCATCGGCGATGCGTTCGAGGTGCTGCGTGCGTGGCATCGCGAGGGGCGACGCTTCGACACCATCGTGGTGGATCCGCCGGCCTTCGCGAAGACCCGCAACGCCCTCGACGCGGCGTTGCGCGGGTACAAGGACATCAACCTCCAGGCGATGAAGCTGCTGGCGCCGGGGGGCCTGCTCTTCACGGCCAGCTGCAGCTTTCACCTCTCGCGCGGGCTGTTCTTCGAGATGCTCAGCGATGCCGTGGCCGACAGCGGCCGTCCATTCGCCCTGCGCGCCATCACCGGTCAGCCACTCGATCATCCGGAGCTCATCAACGTCCCCGAATCGGGGTACCTCAAGGGCGCCCTGTTGGAAGCGATGAGCTGAGGCGACGCGCGGTCAGGCTCGGCTGTGCGGTGCCCGCTGGCAACGGGGACAGTGAAAGGTGCTGCGCCCTCCCTGCACGGTGCGCGCGATCCGTGAGCCACAGCGACGGCACGGTGCGCCGTCACGCCCGTACACCCGCCAGATCGCGTCTTCACTCACGCCCTCCTGCGCCCAGTACCGTCCGGTCGGGGCCGTTTCCAGCACGAGACGAATGGCATCGCGGAGCCGCGTCACACGCGCAGCCGACAGCGAATGTGCGGGGGTGTGCGGATGAATCCTCGCCTCCCAGCAGGCTTCGCTCGCGTAGATGTTGCCCACGCCGGCCACGAGCTTCTGATCGAGGAGGACCGGCTTGATGGGCCCGCGCCGTGAGGCAAGGGCGGCGTACAGGCCGCTGGCGGTGAAGGCCTCGCTCAGCGGCTCGGGACCGGCGTCAATACCCGTGAAGGTGCCGGGGGCATGCAGCCGAACCACACTGAACGCACGGCTGTCCACCAGGCTCACCCGGGTTCCCTCCCGCGTCTCGACGCGCACCCGTTCGTGCCGGGGGGCGGGCTCGTCGAGCCCGGTGAACTCCCAGTCGCCGGTCATGCGAAAGTGGACTTCGAGGACGGCGCCGTTGTCCAGGTACAGCAATTGGACCTTGGCTCGCCGCTCGATGCGGTCAATTCGCAGGCCACGGACCGCCCGGCAGGCCGTGGGGGGCAAGGCGCGGCGCTGACTGGCGTGCAGCGTTTCGACGCGGGCAACGGTGTGGCCAAGTACGGCCGCGCGCAGGCGTCCGGCGGCGTACTCGACTTCGGGGAGCTCCGGCATACGAGGGGAACAACCATGTGACGCGGAAGGATCCCGGCGCACGCAGCCCAGGCGGTCAGCAGTCGGCAGCACAAACACTTACCCCATGTACGATCACAAAACTGGCTCTTGCGGGAATACTGGGAGAAGGTAATTTGTCCACATTCCATCCACATCCAGAGGGCTAGCGCTATCAGTTCTCCCCAGTCCCTCAAGTACGAATACGAGCAGTACGTCGAGCACGAGATCGAGGACTACAAGGACTCGGTTTCGCGGAGCGCGCTGCTGAAGATCGGCGACGAGGCGGTCGAGGCGCTGCGCAAGGCGGACCAGATCGCGTTGACGGAGCTGCTGGTCTGGCAGGAAGTGGATCGCATCATTGCGCGCCGCCTCCGGCTTCCGACCTACGCCACGTGGAAGCGCCGCCGGCTGCGCATGCTCGAGGCCTACCGTCGGCCGGAGCACTGGGGGATCGATCCCAACGCCGCGCTCGTGCGCGCCCTGGCCGATTCGAGCGACCGTCACGTGCTGGTGGCGGGTGCCGAGCGGGAGGGGCCGGCGCTGTACTTGGCGGCGCGTGGCGCGGCCGTAACGGCCGTAGAGCCCGCGGAAGACGCCGTGGAGCGCGTGGTGAAGGCCGCCCATGCGGCAGGGCTTACCGAGCGAATTCGTGGCTATTGTGCCGATCTGGGAGCCTGGGCGCCGGACGTGGCCCTGCACGCGGTGGTCTGCTCGCCCAGTGCGTTTGCCGGGCTCACGCCGCAGGATCGCGCGCGGGTGATCGAGGTGCTGCAGAGCGCGACCGTGGACGGGGGCGTGCACCTCGTCGAGACGATCGCTGCCGGTGCCGACAGCCGCGCCGATGGACTCCCCCTCGAGGAGTTGGCGCACCGCTACCGTGGGTGGACGATCTCGGTGGAACGCACGTCGGGGTTGCGCGAAACGTTCATGGCGCGGAAGGAAGCGGTCGCCTGATCCGTTTCACTTCGACACGGGCAACTGTCCACCGCCTGTGTCTCGAGGACACCGGTTGCTGGCCGAAGCGCCGCGGAATTTTCGCACGTTGTTGATTTACTGCAACTTACGATTATTCCAGCCAGTGGCACTGGCCATGCACCAGGGGTTGGTGGCACCGCCGCCGGTGGTGCCGCAGCCTGCTTCGACGCATGGTGCGTCGCGGGTCTTCAATCCCGGGTGAAAGGTCACCCATCATGCGCCTCAAGCAACTGTTTCCGCCTACCGCCAGCCAGGAGCCGATCGGCATCGTCATTGCCGATGGTGGCCGTGCGCCAATGGCTCCCCGTTTTTCGGCGTTCGTGTGGGGGCCGGTCCCGGACGACGAACCCGAGCTCGTGCGCGACTCGCAGGAGTTGGTCGCGGCTCATTCGTAGGGCCAGACGACGCGGTCGCGGTACCTGCCGCTGGCCGGTCCGATCATGAAGCGTGAAAGGCGCCGGCAGACAAGCCGGCGCCTTTCGCGTGTATGGGTACTGCGGGATCGCTGAGAAGCGAATTACGCCGCAGCAGGAGCCGGAGCCGCCGCCGCCTTCTTGGCGCGCTTGGCCGGCTTGCGAGCCGGCTTCTTCGCGGCCTTCTTCGCGGTCTTCTTGGCGCCCTTCTTGGCCGCCTTCTTCACGACCTTCTTGGCCGCCTTCTTCACGGCCTTCTTAGCCGCCTTCTTGGCCGGCTTCTTGGCGGCCTTCTTGGCGGCCTTCTTGGCCGGCTTGCGCGCGGCCTTCTTCGCGGCCTTCTTGGCCGGCTTCTTCGCCGCCTTCTTGGCGGCCTTCTTGGCAGGAGCCATTTGAACAACCCTCTCACGAGAGATGGAAACGCTCACTTTCCCCCGGTGGAAAGGTGA
>Ga0315899_10002139_pt1 | contig 22077 bp, 21 predicted proteins | sample LakEriMetagenome_2_FD_203518 | JGI IMG/M metagenome (GOLD analysis project Ga0315899, IMG submission 203518) | Freshwater fungal communities from buoy surface, Lake Erie, Ohio, United States - Buoy 4 MA112 | ecosystem: Environmental > Aquatic > Freshwater > Lake | place: USA: Lake Erie, Ohio... | reverse complement strand
TTGTATTGATTTGATTAAAAGATTTTTGGTTCCAGCTCTAAAGGCAAAGCCTGAGATAAATGCTGAGGATGTGGCAAATGTTTTAAAACCATTTCTAGCGGGTCAGATGGCAAAGGCATCCCTTGAAACAGCTATTTTAGATGCCCAACTTAAGGATCAAAAAGTGTCACTTGCTTCATACCTTGGGGCTACTAAAAGTAAGGTTGAGTGTGGTGTATCAGTTGGTATTGCAAATAATCTAGAGGCGCTAGGTGAAGAAGTTAAATCCTACGTTAACGCTGGGTACCGACGAATAAAGTTAAAGATAGAACCAGGTTGGGATATCGAAGCAGTTAAATACATACGAAATCTATATCCAGAAATTCCATTACAAGTAGATGCCAACCAGGCGTATTCGAGAAACGACGGAAAGCATTTAGCGAAGCTAGATGCTTTCAATTTGTTATTAATCGAACAACCACTGGACGAGCATGACATTTTGGGTCACGCACTCCTTGCTAAAGAGGTTAAAACTGCAATCTGTCTTGATGAATCAATTATTTCACTTCAATCAGCAGAGGATGCTTTAGCGCTTAAAGCAACCACAATAATTAATATCAAACCAGGCAGAGTGGGTGGATATCTTGAATCGGTAAAGATTCATGATCTTTGTCTTAAGAATAAAATCCCAGTTTGGTGTGGTGGGATGTTAGAGACCGGCATTGGAAGAGCTGCGAACTTAGCCCTTGCCGCCCTGCCTGGATTTACATTACCTGGTGACACATCAGCATCAGCTCGCTACTTCAAGCAAGATGTAACAACACCATTTGTTATGGAGGATGGTTATTTAAGCGTTCCAAACAAGCCTGGAATTGGTGTTGAACCAGATATGGATTTTCTAGAATCGATTACAAAATCTAAAGAAATAATTGCTTAATTGGGAAGTCAAAAAATTGAAAAGTTACCAAAAAAAGCAAGGGTCATGCTGCTTGGTATTGCACTCTCTGCGCTCGGTAATGGCCTAGTTCTTCCATACACATTTATATATTTCCATAACATCAGAGGCTTCCCAATTGCAGTTGCAGGCTTAATTGCAAGTTATGGCGCTTTTTCATCCCTAGCAATATCTCCTTTAGTTGGAAACTTAATTGATAAGTGGGGGCCAAAGCCGGTACTAATTACCTCACTATTAGTGAGCTCAGTTGGATACTGCTCGTTAAGTCTTGTGAAAACAATACCGCAGGCTTTTTTAGTCACCACAGTGTGTGCAATGGGTCAATCTGCAATGTGGCCATCACAAAGCGCTATCTCAACCGAGTTAACACCTGAACATATGCGGGAGCGAATATATGGCGCCCAATTTGCCATGCTAAATCTTGGTATTGGCTTGGTGGCTTAATTGCTGGCCTTTTGGTTATAAGTGTTGCAGCTTCTCCTTTAAAACTACCTGATCGACCAACCGCTGATATGCAAAGATAGATAGGTGTTAACCAAAGAGGTCTTAGCTCATAAGTATGTGAAGCGACTATTTATAGCTCGCTTTATTTCAAACTTTGGCAATGGCATGGGACCAATTGCACTAGCTTTTGGAATATTAGCCCTACCAAATGGCTCGGCAAATATGTTGGGTTTGGTATTAGGTACTACCACTGTTGTCTTTTTAATCATGGCACCTTTTGGTGGAGTAATTGCAGATAAATATGGCAGAGCCAGAATGGTTGGCTTAACCGATATGGCAGCTGGATTAGTTTTACTTATCCAAGTTGCCTACTTTGCAACTGGGGATGTTCCACATGCAGTACTGCTAATTACAAATGGTTTTTTTGGTTTGATGTGGGGAATTTTTTGGCCAGCTTTTTCTGGTCTTATGCCAGCAGTGTTGCCAGAGGCTGGACTTCAAAAAGGAAATGCTTTAAATGCATTTATGACTAATGCTGGAGTTGTTTTAGGGGCAGCCGCCGCTGGATTATTAATGGATGTTTTTGGTGTGGCATTCACATTAGCAATTGATGCAGCAAGCTTTTTTATCTCAGGACTTATGATTTTTACCTTTCGTCATTTAACACCGAGAGCTCAACACACAGAAAATACAATGCTAGATGACCTACTTTATGGCTGGAAAGTATTTCTATCATTTCGTTGGATTGTAATTATTGTTGGAGCCTTCTCATTTATTGTGATGTGTTGGGCAGCTGCTGAAAATGTTTTAGGTCCACTAATTGCCCTTGAGCATTTTAATGGCCCAAAATCTTGGTCTTTTGTAATAACTGCTGAATCTGCTGGATTAATTGTTGGATCAATCATCGCCATTAAGGTTAAGCCAAAGTACCCATTGCGCTTTTTAATGCTCTCATCCTTTACTATCACTTTCTATATTTGGTCACTTGCTAAACCACAATCACTTTTAATGATTGCATTTGGTGCTTTTCTATTTGGAATCACCCTAGATCTTTGGGGAACACTTTGGAGCACCGCCCTACAACGAAAGGTGCCCAGAAATTCCTTATCTAGAGTTTCATCCTTTGATGCGATGGGCTCAATGATGTTTAGGCCAATTGGGCTTGCAATTGCTGCCCCATTTTCAACCTTTCTTGGGATTGAAAACTTTTTACAATTACTTGCTGCAATTACTGTGGTGGCGATTATTGTGCCATTACTTGATCCACAGGTTAGAAATATGAGTTATGGGGATATGTCTACCAAAGACGCAATGTAACCTACTAAATTAATCTTCTATCAAACCCTTTTTAATAGTACTTTAAACTTTAGAAACAGTAAAATTCCTAAACCTACGAAAAAATATCTAAACTTGTAATTCTTTTTTCGAACAAATTCGATAAAATTAACACACTCTTTATTCCTAAAGTAGGATAACCCTAATTTAGCAAAATGATAACTAAAACTGATCTTAGCTTCTTTAAATACCAAGTAGTTTTTTAAGATATCTAGTGATTCAATATAAAGTTCTGAAGTTTGAACTTTTGAGAGATTGTTTGCGTGAAGTCTGTAATAGACATGCCCAGTCTGCACTGCGTTGAATTTGCTTGCTAATCTGAGTAGCAGTTCATAATCTTCTGCTTGTTTGTATTCTACTTTAAAATTTTCAACAAAATTTAGGGCTTGGCGACTAATTACAAAAGATGAAAAATAAATAAAATTACCTTTTAGTAATTTATTGAAAACAAATTTTTCTGAAAAAACTTTTTGCCTTTGAGGCTCAACCTTCTTAATTGAAGATGAATCTTGAATAAACTCAGTTACGAATCCGTAGCCAAATGCGCTGTTTTCCTTTCCGGAAAGTGCGGTAATTTGGTCTGAGACAAAATGTGTTTCCCATAAATCATCAGAATCCAAAAACGCTATCCAGGAACCACTACATCTACTTAGGGCCAAGTTGCGTGCAGAACCTAAAGGAACAAAAATTTCACCTTTAAAATACTTAATTCTTGAATCTAAGTTGGAGAATCTACGGACTATGCTTTCAGTTTGATCCTGAGATTTGTTGTCCCAAACTATTACTTCAAAATTCTGATAACTTTGATTTATTATCGAGTCTAGACATTCCTCGATAAAATTTTCGGAATTATGACAATTTACAACGACACTAACTAGGGCTGAGTTCATTCGCAAACAATTATAAGAATTTGTCGACTGTTTTATCAAATGCCTCACAAATATCATCAATATCTGATTGTGAGAGCCGAGTATGTAATGGCAAAGTCAAAATCTCAGGGTATACGGCCTCTGTTGTAGGCAGTTTGTAAGAAGTCTTAAAAAATTTAAGTAGATGGTTGGGTTTGTAATGTACTCCAGTTGACACGCCTAAATTTTCTAATTTCAAGCGTAGTCCATCGCGATCTTTTAATCCTGGAATTCTTAATACAAAAATATGAGGCACCATTCCTGAAGTAGTATCCCAGTCGAATAAGGCTATCCGAGAATTACCCTTTAGGTTAGTTACATATCTATTAAATAGTTCTTGTCTTTTTTTTGAATTAGTCTCTAATTTTGTAAGCTGCACCATCCCGATTGCTGCAAAGATATCACTCATATGAAATCTCCAACCCTGATATTCAACATCAAAATCCCATGATCTTTCACGGTTTTTTCGTTTGTCAGAATCCCCAACTACACCTAACAATCTTGTATCTTTGATTCTATTTAGAGCAGCCTGATCATCAGTCACAATGCAACCTCCTTCGCCAGAAGTTATATTCTTAACTCCATCGAAGCTAAAACATGAAATATCACCAAAACTTCCGACTAATTCACCTTTATGCTTGCTTCCAAAAGCATGGGCTGCATCGGCAACAACACGCAGATTATTAACTTTCCCAAATTGTGCAACTAAGTCTAAACAATTTGTAGCTCCTACAAAATAAACTGGAATAATCGCCTTTGTTTTCAATGTAATTCTTTTCTGGGCATCTTCCAAATCAATCTGAAGTGTACTTGGATTGACATCGCATGAAACCGGAACGGCACCTGTTGCTGAAATCGCTTGATATGTAGCTACGTATGTTAGAGAGGGAACCAAAACTTCATCCCCAGGCTGAATCCCTGCCCCAATTATGCCAAGTTGAACAGCGGCAGTTCCAGTTGATACACAAAGAGTTTCTCTACCAAAAAATGATCCAAGTTTTTCTTCAAAACAGGCAACTTGTTTTCCCATGCCAAAGAATTCACTGCGCATCACTTCGGCAACAGCGGTTATTTCGTCTTCGGATATCTCTGGTTGAGAAAGTCTATATTTCACCTTAACTCCCAAATTCAACAATTAGAGATGCAAACTCTGGATACTCTAGTGGTAACGATAGATTTTCTTCAGAATTATAAGGCAAGTCTGTTGCATTTAACAAAATTGTTGGGGTTTCTGAAACATTTATCAATGAATAGTGAATTCCAGCAGGGATAGTAAGGGTTCCGTGTAATTCTTCTGAGTTCCATTCGAATACCTCAAAAACTGTTTCATCAGACTTTTTCTTAATACAGACTATTCTAATTCTCCCAAAAGCAACGGAAATATTTTGAGTTTGCCTACTATGAAATTTCCATGCCTTTATAGTTTTTGGTTGGACTTCTGAAAAATATATTTCAGAAAAAGGCAAATTTTTACCTAATTCACTTTTTGCGATATGACGTAAGTTTCCAAGAGGATTAATAATTGGGTTTTTTGCTGAAAAACTGGCACCTGTACCCCCCACTAATTTCTTCATTTTAACCAACTTTAGATTCATAAAATTTGATTTGCTCGAGGGTTAATTCGAATAACTTACCTGGATTTCTTCCGAATTGTATGTACCAATCGGCAACAAGCTTTAGGCATTCGTCAATTTCTAATCGTGGCGACCATGACAATTCTTGAGCTGCTTTTTCACAGTTCAAACTTAAAAGGGATGATTCATGCATGGTTTTGTTTCCTGAGAGTTCTAAGTGCTTAGCAACATCTTCATGTCCCCAGTGTTTTCCAAGTTGACTGACGATTTGATTAACCGTATAAACATTTGACTCATTGGGCCCAAAATTAAATGCCTCTCCGTGAAGATCTTGAGATTCAGAAAGTTTCTGAGCAAGTCTTAAATATCCGCTCAATGGTTCGAGAACATGTTGCCATGGCCGAGTCGCTTCTGGGTTGCGAATGGATACCTTTTCACGGTGAAGCCAGGCTTTGGCGCAATCAACAACAATTCGATTTGTATTCCAATCTCCCCCGCCAATAACATTTCCAGCACGGGCAATACCAATTCTCAGCTTTAAACCCTCGCTAAAAAAACTTCGAATGTAAGCGGATAAAAAAATTTCAGCCGCTGCTTTAGATGCACTGTATGGATCACGCCCGCCTAGGCGATCGTCTTCACGATAACCCGTTACCCTTTCATCGTTTTCATAGCACTTGTCGCTAGTAATCATTACAGCAACACAATTGAAATCCAACTCAACCATAACGTCTAGAAGTGTGGCAGTGCCTAAGGAGTTAGTTTTGAAAGTTTTAAGTGGATTCGAGTAGCTTGTAGATACAATAGATTGAGCAGCCAAATGAAATACAAAATTGGGCTTTACAATTTTTAAAGCATCAAACAAAGATTTACGATCAGCAATATCTCCGTAAAATTGAGTAATGTTGTTCTCTATTCCTAAATCTTCAAACATTGATGGTTGAGTTTTTTCCCTATTTGAAAACCCATAGACATTCGCACCTAATTGTTCAAGCCAAAGAGTAAGCCAAGATCCCTTAAACCCGGTATTTCCAGTAACAAAAATTTTTTTTCCGAAAAAAGTTTTTGATAATGGTGGAATAGAATCAACTAAAGCCATGGTGTATTTCCTTTCTCACAAAGCTCGTCTAGAAACTCTTTGTCTCGCAGGGTATCCATGCATTGCCAAAACCCCTCATGTTTGAAAGCCATTAATTCCCCTTCGGCAGTCAATTTCTGCAAAGGGAACTCTTCCAAAACTGAATTATCGTCATTCAAATAGTTAAAAATCTCTGAATTAAAAACAAAATAGCCACCGTTAATCCATCCCGCATCCGTTTGTGATTTTTCGTGAAAATAATCAACTCTGTCACCGTCAAGTTTCATGACACCAAATCTTGCAGGAGGTCTTACAGCTGTAACCGTGGCAATTTTACCGTGGTTCTTATGAAATTTAACCAACTCTTCTATGTTTACATCGCAAACTCCATCACCATAAGTGACCATGAAAACAGTTTCCTTAGCGAGTTGATTTTTAAGTCGTAAAAGTCTTCCACCAGTGAGCGTACGTTCGCCAGTATTTATCACATCGATGTTTTCTTGCTGTTTGTTCTTATTCGCAAAATCTTTAATTTGTTCACCAAGATAACCTGTGGCCAAAAAGAAATCTTTGTAACCAAATTTTCTATAACTTTGCATAATGTGGTGAAGAATTGGTTCTCCGCCGACCTCTACTAGAGGCTTTGGACGAATACGTGTTTCTTCTGATAGGCGAGTACCTTTCCCGCCGCAAAGTATGGCTACCTTCATAGCCTTAGCATACAATCCTAGCAACTTAACATTTTGAGAATTGACCAGTGTTATCGACCTAACAGGAGAAGTGGGTTACGAGATAGCCATTTACCAAACAGGCTCAACAAAAGCCTCAAATTGGTCTGTTTGACTATTAGTATAGAATCATAAAATAATTCACGAACAGTAACTGAAGGCGAGAAAATGAATATTTCTGATGATGACCTAATTAGCAGCCATCTGAATAAAACTATCGCAGCAATCAAATCCTTAGATGAAAAAAAACTTTCACTTTTTGCTGAAAAGGTAATGGAGACCGTTGCGAGTAAAAATACTATTTTCTTCGCCGGAAATGGTGGGAGTGCGTCAACTGCTTCACATTTTGTAAATGATCTACTAACTGCATATACATATGAGCAGACAGCAGAGAGACCTTTTACACATAAAAAGGCAAAAGCACAAAGTCTAACTGAAAGTACTGGAGTCGTAACCGGACTTACAAATGACTTTGATTTTGACGAAATTTTTGTAAATCAATTAAGGACTATTTCAGACACAGGTGACATGTTTGTAGTCATTACAGCTTCAGGTGATTCCCAAAATTTATTGAATGCTGTTAATTATGCAAATGAAAATGGCATTTTTACGGTCGCGATAGTTGGTTTTGATGGTGGTAAAGTTTCAAATACGGCAAAACTAGTTATTCATGCTAAAACAGATCAAGGTGATTATGGTCCTGCAGAGGATGTTCATCTAGTTATAAATCATGCAGTTGCCTCCCTAATTAGAGAAAAGCTCTATAGGAAATAATGCGCAAAGCATTAGTGACTGGCGGAACAAGAGGAATCGGTCTTTCCTGTGTTGAAATTTTAACCAAACGTGGCTTTGATGTTTATTACACTGGGAGAAGTGAACCGGTAGATTCATTTGGTGGATTCCTCAAGGCTGATTTTTCAACTAGAGGAGGTATTAGTGATTTTTGTTCAAAAATAAGTGAGATTAAAATTGATGTTTTAGTGAATAACGCGGGGGTGAATAATCCAAAGCCACTTTCGGAAATAGATTTTCCAGATATCGATTGGGCTTTCAATATCAATTTAATTGCCCCGTTAAATATTACTAAAACAGTTGTGCCCCATATGATTGATAATAATTGGGGTAGAGTTATAAATATAGGTTCTATTTTGGGAGAGATCTCTCGAGAATTTAGATCAATATACTCAATCACTAAATCAGGCCTTGTTGGTATGACGAGAGCTCACTCCGCTGAATTTGCAAAATTTGGCGTGTTAGTAAATTGTGTAGCTCCTGGATATCTTGATACAGACTTAACAAGAAAAAATTTGGGTCCTCTAGGCATGCAAGAGATTTCAAAACAAATTCCAGTTGGTCATCTTGGCTCCCCAAGAGATATCGCTGAAATTGTAAGCTACCTAGCAAGTGAATCTAGCTCTTTTATTACTGGTCAAGTTTTTACGGTAGATGGTGGTTTCTTGGCCGTGTAAGGTTACAACAAATGCCATTTTTGGTCTCATTATCGAGTATGGTTCGTATATGTACGATTTTTCATTAGGAACTAAAGAGCAAATATTATCAAATGAAATAGATTTCTTGGTTGCAGTCAAAAGAATGCTGCCTCGTTATCTTAACTCTATCCCAGATAACGAATTTACAGCTATTTGCATGTTGGCGGATGAACAGGGACGTCTTGCAGAGAAAAAAAATGCCGTTTTTATCGAAACTGGTGTTGGTGCATCAACAATTGCCCTTTACTACTACGCATGTAAATATGGAATAGCTTTATATACCTGGGACATTTCTTCTGCCAAGGCAGCAGTTATACGGCAGGTATTGTCTGAAGCGCTCGGAGAGTATTGCGGGTTACCGCAAGAACGATGGAAATATATTTCTTGGGACAGTACGTCGCCTTATCTTGGAATCCAAGCGCTAAAAGATTCTGGGTTCAAATGCTATTTATCTTTCCATGATAGCGACCACACATGGGTTAACATTGAAAAAGAATTGCAAGGCTTAGCCCCTATGCTTGTAAAAAACTCAGTTGTTGCTCTCGATGATGCTAATTTACATTGGACTAGTGTGAATATGGGATTAGTTAATACATTTCGGAAAAAACTTGGATGGCCAATAATCGATGTTGACATCGGAATGCAAGAGTTTAAAGGAGAGATTCACTGGAAGCTCGTCAAGCAATTCCTGGAAAATAGGTTCAAGAAAATTGAAGAAATTGAAGATTACTTTAAGAGAAATTTTCAAAATGATCCATATTTTGTTTATTTTAATACCGAATTCAGTGAAAAAGTCTCACTTGGGACAGAGCAGACAGAACAACTTCAGCATAGATTTGATGCATTCAGAATTATTGATTTAGATTAATTAAAAAACAAAAATCAATTTGTCCTTGATCTTTGATTAGCAAAAGGGAGTCCCATGAAATTTCTCATAACAGGTGGTGCGGGTTTTATTGGTAGCCATTTAGCGGAGAGATTGATTAATGAAGGAAGCAAAGTCACAATAATTGATGATCTATCGTCCGGCTCTGCGGAAAACATAATTTCTGGGTGCGAGTTTATTCAAGGAGATTTGAGTAAAGGCGAAGTTTTCCAAAAATTAGATTCAAATTTTGACAGAGTTTTTCATTTTGCTTCACACGTTGGCCAAGAACTTTCTTTCGAAACCCCCGTTCGCGATCTTGAAGTAAATACTTTAGCCACAGCTAGATTGATTGATTGGGCGATGCGTAATAACAAACCTAAGATAGTTTTTGCCTCATCTATGAATGTGTATGGCGACCCAGAAAATCCACTTTTACCTGTTGATGAAAATTGCCCAGTAAGTCCGCCGTCTCCATATGCAGTTGGTAAGTTATCTTCTGAAAGTTTATTTACAATATACGGAAATCTAGGTCTCGAAAGCGCCTCCTTGCGATTCTTTAACATATATGGTCCTAAACAGGATTTTACAAATTTAAAGCAGGGCATGGTCTCAATTTATATGAGCTACGTTTTGAAAAACTTACCGATTGAGGTTAGAGGAAGTCTCGATAGATTTAGGGATTTTGTTTATGTAGACGATGTTGTTGATGCTTGTATTTTTGCCTCAAGCAAAGGAATTTCTGGAGTGTATAATATTTCTACTGGTAAAAAAACTACAGTGAGAGAATTGATTTCAAAAATATTGGATTGCTTTGAAAAGGATTCAAAAAATTATAAAATAGTCGAGCAGGCGCCTACAATTCGAGATCAATATGGACTTTTTGGAAATTCAAATAAACTGCAAAGCATTGGGTGGAAACCTAAAACACCACTTGATGAAGGGTTACGACATATGCGTGATTGGGCAAAACTGAAGTATCTGAATAGTATTTAATATAGGCTCCTCGCTGGTCTTATTAATTCAATATGCTAAGTTAAGGCATGCGCATTCATATTGGAATACCTGCGCGAATGGGTGCTTCTAGATTTCCAGGAAAGCCTTTGGCGAGAATAGCTGGCAAGACCATGCTTGAGCACGTTTATCAGCGGTCCAGTTTCGCAAAAAATATTTCAAGTATATTTATCGCAACATGCGATGATGAGATTGCCGCTTCAGCTGCACATTATGGTGCACGCGTAGTAATGACAGATCCTAAAATTATGAGACCAGGTTTACGTGTCGCCGCGGCCGCGAAAACTATGAAAATTGACGATGACGATATTGTAGTAATTGTCCAAGGCGATGAACCCCTAGTGCATCCAGAAATGATTGAGAGTGCTGTATCTGAAATATTGGCGCACGAAGAATTTAATTTAGGAACCTTAATCGGAAAGGCAACCAAAGAAGAGTTTTTGGATGTTAATGAAGTAAAAGTGGTTTTTAATGATAAAAATCAGATTCTGTATATGAGCAGGAGCCCTATTCCATTTGAAATGAACACTAATTTAACTTCAAGGTATAAGCAGGTAGCGATTATCCCTTTTCGTGCCGCATATTTACAGCGATTTCAGGTAATAGAACCACGAAAGAATGAGTTGATAGAGTCAATAGAATTAATTCGGGCGCTCGAAAATGGTGATAAAGTCCTTGCAATAATAACAAATCGAAGTAATGTTTCAGTGGACACACCTGAGGGTTTGGTTGAAGCCGAATTAGCCATGTTTAAAGACGAATTGTTTGGGAGCTATTAAAATGGGGATGGAAAATAAACTTAAGGAAAAATTAGCCGAGGGCAAGATAGTGTTTGGCTCGTGGTCAATGATCCCATCACCAATGGTTGCTAACGTTATGGCGGAGTCAGGAATAGACTTCTTGATTGCGGACATGGAACATGGTCCGATTAGTTTAGAAACTCTTGAAAATATGATTTATGCAACTGAAGCAGGAGGTTCAACACTAATTGCAAGGTTGCCGAATAGTACAGACGAAGAAATACTAAAAGTCCTCGAAGTTGGAACACAATCGATAATGATGTCGCATGTAAAAAATTTCGAAACAGCACAGCGATTCGAAAAAGCAACGCAGTATCCACCTTCAGGATCTCGAGGGTTATCTCCATTTACGAGAAACCATAAATATAGTGATTATCAGATTTCTCAAAAAATGATTGAAGCAAACTCTAATATCTTCACGGGAGTACTAGTAGAAGGTGCTGAAGGGCTAAGCGCATTAGAGGAAATTTCATGTCTAGATAATTTAGACATGATCTATTTTGGGATTTATGATTTAGCTTCTTCGATGGGAATCCCGGGTGAACTTGACAATCCAAAATTACTTGAAAAATTAAAGAAAAGTGTAGAAATTGTGAAAGCAAATGGAAAAGTTGCTGGGACAGTTGCGACTAGCCTCAAAAGAATTGGATTTTATAAAGAAATCGGTTTTAATTTTATAGCATATAAGAACGATACTTCATTGCTAATGGAATCAATCAGTGCTGGTATTTCTGAATTCAACAAATGATAAGTAAATCCTTGCGCATAGGAATAGCCGGTTTCGGTGCTGTTGGAAAAATTAGATTCGAAATATTGATTCAGAATAAGGAGCTTGAGCTCGTAAGTGTAAGCGACCAAAACATCGAGAGCAGATTAGATCTTCAACCAAACATAAGAACATACAAAGATTTTGAAGAGATGATTTCTAATGAAGCCCTCGACGTGTTATTTATTGCTCTTCCAAATTATCTAGCTGCTAAAGCTACGATATTGGCCTTGAACAAAAAAATGCATGTTTTTTGTGAAAAACCTCCTGCTAGAAATCCACAAGAATTTAAAAAGGTAATAGAAGTTGCAAAAAATAATCCAAATTTAAAGTTGATGTATGGATTTAATCACAGGTATCACCCTTCAGTTAAGAAGGCCATGGCCATTATAAGTTCTCGAGAGCTTGGTGATGTTCTCAATATGAGAGGAGAATATGGAAAATCTGCAATCATTAAATTTAATCAAAACGAATGGCGGGCTAAGAGAGAATTTTCAGGTGGTGGAATTTTACTAGATCAAGGAATTCATCTACTCGACCTTATGCGTTACTTTGGAGAGGACTTTTGTTTGGTGAATTCAGTGGTTAAGAATTCTTATTGGAATTATGACGTTGAGGATAATGCTTACGCTTTAATGCAAACTAATAGTGGAATAGTCGGCTTATTTCATTCTTCTGCAACACTTTGGAGGCATAGTTTCCGTCTAGAAATTGGACTGACGAAAGGCTCCATTCTATTATCCGGAATACTCTCCTCCACAAAGAGCTATGGAAATGAAACTATAAAATTAACTAAGGCAAATCCAGAAAAATTAGGCGAACCAGAGGAAACAACTTATGCATTTCTTGAAGATACTTCATGGTCAGAGGAAACTAACTTATTCATAGATTGTGTGCAAAAAAAGATACAAATAGAATCTGGAAACTTTGAAGAAGCTCGCAAAACTTTGGAATTAGTTTACCAAATATACAATTCAGATAAGGATTGGAACAAAAAATATTTCATTGAGAAAGATCTTTAGATAAAATATAATGCTCGATGTAAATGATTTACTGGTGTTAGACGCTAATGTTTTCCCCGACGAAAACAAGCAGACTTTGTTACTGAATTCAAGCGTGATATCAATTATTAATTCTAGTGATCTCCGCAAAAAATGGGATGGTTTAATTAGCCCGGAACTGTCATCAAGCCAATTAACTAAAATGATAAATCAACTAGCCAAAAAAATACGATTTGAATTTGAATCAGCTCTTGAAGATTTGGCGGCCAACAAAAGTATCTTCTGGCGCGCAACGCGAACAGCCGAGAAAAATACACTCATTAATCCGCTTTTTGAAAATACAATTATTGTTAACCTAATTCTGCAACATGATTATAAGCGGAGTACCGTAGTATTGATAACGGATAATTCAGTGTTACTTGCCTTTTTTCAAAATAAAAATATACTGGAGAAAATTAAGAGTTGGCCTTTGGGCTCGATAAAGTCATGTCTACGTAACATAAAACTAATATACTTTTTCGTAGTGTGGTTTGTGGGAAACGTAATTGTTGCCTCCCGAATTCCTTATAAAGAAACTGAAATTTTAATTCACACATTTGTAGATGAAGATTCTAGAAGTAGCCATAAGTATAGAGAGCGCTACTTTCCTGGCTTGGTTGATTGGTATACAAAAAACAATTTATCAACAAGTCATTTAGTCTCAGGAGCTGGCAACTATCCCTTAAGCCTATTTAAAACCATGAATTCGCAAGGCAGTAACGTATTCAATGAATTCAAACTCTATAAGTTTAAGGACTTAATATTCGTTGTAAACACTGTACTCAAATTGCGAAAAACTAAATTTACTTCATTTGTAATTGGTGGTACTGAGTTAAAGGAGCTGGTTGGTCTTAACCATTCCAAGTACGGCATTGATCTTGATGTTTACAAGCACATTCTTAGGGCTAAGTTTGGTGAGAGACTTAGTCGCAGACCCAACCCACCAAAAGTTTTATTGACAGAATTTGAAGGAATGATCCCAGAAAAAATGTTAAACCTTGGTATTTCAAGGTCAAGTTCAGGTATAAAAACTTTTGGTTTTCAACATGGTGCAATGTTTGAACATCTTTTGTGTAACTATCCCACAGAAGTCGAATTACAGTTAGGCTTGATCTCAGAAAAAATCATTAGTAACGGATCTTTTTTTAAAGACTTAATGATTAGTCGAGGACTTCCTCGCGATAGGATAGTAACGGGTTCAGCGCTTAGGTATAAATATCTACACGAACCAGTAAGTAATGATGATAACGTGCTGCAGAAGGATTTGCTTGTTTTATTGCCAATGACTACTCCTGATTGCTTAGACTTGATTAAAATAGTTCAGGAGGGCGTGAGCGAACTCAATACGATCATTCACTTTAAACCCCATCCATTTAATGATATTAATTTTCTGTCTCAGCAGATAGATCTTTCCCAACATTTTATTGTCGATGATTTGTTGGGAAATTTAATATTTGATTACAAGGTCATTACGGGTATGACGACAGGTGCTCTTTTAGAAGCGGGGTTGCTTGGATTAAAAGTTATAAAGATTCAGCGACAATTATCAATCGATTTTGACACAACATTTTTAAATCCAGAGTTACGAATCCAAGTTAGTGATTCAAAAGAATTCCAAAAAGCGTTTGTTCGTTTAAATGAAAGTAATTTTGAGACCAGCTTCCCAGTAGATACAAACCTTATTAATGGTTATTTTGAGCCAATATCTGCAGGAGGCATGGCTACATTTCTACCTTAACTCTCACCAATTTTTCTAACTAGCTGATCAATCGCGGCTTTGCCCATTGCAAGTATTGATTCTTCTGTACTTCCCCCAATATGTGGAGTGGCAATAATGTTTGCCAAATTAAGAAGTCTTGAAGATTGTGGTGGTTCGTACTCAAAAACGTCTATTGCCGCACCCGCAAATTTATTTACTATCAGAAAATCGTATAGATCTTTCTCATTCACTACACCGCCACGGCTGTAATTAATTAATATTCCATTAGATTTCATAAGTTTAAAGAGTTTTGCATTTATTAATCCATTTGTATTCTGCGTCAGAGGTAAATGAACAGAGATGATGTCACAGGAAGAAAAAATAAGTTCGATAGTTGCGTCCTGAATACCTAAACTCTCATAAAATTTCAAATCAGGTTCTAAATCAAATGACATTAGTTTTGTTCCAAAAAAACTTGAGATTCTCAAAAATTCTTTACCTACATATCCACACCCAATTACTCCAACAGTCTTGCCCCTAAATTCTCTGCCTTTTTCCTGCTTCCAAATACCATTCAATAATTCGGTTTCATGCTGGGGCACGAGGTGGATAAGTGAAATTGCGGAAGCTAACGCTAGTTCTGCAACTGAATAACTATTTATACCAGGTGATGTTAGCAACTCAATGTTTGCAGATTGTATGGCCGAAACATCTATTGCATCCAAACCAACACCATATTTGCTTATAAATTTAAGATTTGGGAGGTTTGATATCAAATTTGCATCTATGGGTTCTAAAGCGATAATTGCTGCATCCGAACCGGCTAGAAAAGAGATTAATTCTGAGCCTCGAAGAGAAGCACCGCTATCATTAAACACCACATTAGGAAAAACTTCCAATAAGCTATTTCTAAGAAATTCCGATTTAGAAAAACTTCTAGAGGTTACAGCAATTTTACTATTTTTTGTTAAATTCATTAGCCCTAACATCCTCAATATAATTAAACACTAATTTATCAATGTCAACATCCATTGACACTTTTTTGACGCTTGGAACGCCCAATTTATCAATTAAGATGAAAATATATGAATCTAAAGTGTTCTTTTTATCAGCTAAAAGAGCCTTTGAAAATTTAGATCTATCGATTGATTTATTCCAAAATTCATTAGAATTTTTTATAAGAATTGGATGCATTCGATCAAAATCATTCTTTGTTCCAAAACTAAGTTTCACCGATATATGATTCGCAATATCCATACCCATAGATACGGCTATTCCGTGTGGAATTTGAAAATTTGATGCTGCCTCAAGTGCGTGACCAAAACTATGTCCGTAGTTCATTACCAATCTTGGTCCCTGATCTTTTTCATCGATCTCAATTTTTTTGCGCTTAAATTCTAGAGATTGATAAATAAATCGAGTCAGATCTCCCTTTAAGTTCAATAACAATGAATAGCTAGATGCAATTTCATCAAACTTATTTTTATCTTCAATAGCATGAACTTTCAACATTTCACCGAGCCCCGCTCTTATTTCGCGCACACTAAGAGTGCGCAAAAATTCAGTAGAAATAATTATTTTTTCAGCATGGTGGTAAGTTCCTAAAGTATTCTTCCTATGCCCAAGGTTTATAGAAGTTTTCGAGCCAATACAAGAATCTGCCTGGGCCGCGAGGGTGGTTGGAATGAATATCCAATTCAAACCTCGAAACAAAATAGTCGCAATAAATCCAGTAATATCCTGGATAATTCCGCCACCTATTCCAACTAGTAAATCGCCACGTCTAATTTCGGCATCTAAGAGTAGATTTATGTACTTAGGAATTTCTACTAATTGTTTAGAATTTTCAATTGGATTAATAGTGATGATAACTGTTGCGATTTTTTTTACTATGCCGATAAATTCAGAATGGTGACCAGCAACGTTACGGTCAGCAAGCACAAAGATACGTTTATTTTGTGAAATACCTATGAGTTCATCAATGGCTGAGTTTACAAATAGCGCCTCATAAGTTTCTTGCCCTGATTTAACCAGTAATGAATTTTCTAAATTCCTAAACAAAATAAGTCCTCAATTCACCTATATTTTCTATACGCGCGATAAATTCTGTAGGACCATTTATGAATTTATCCGGGTTTATTGCAGGTGGATTTCCCGTCAGAATTACATCCATGGGCTCTAAAGTGATCCATTCAGATAACTTGCTCAAGATTTTTGGCCACTGCCAAAATTGATTAGAAGTATTGCCACGTCTTATGACACTACCATTTTGAATCGCTTCAATATTCCATGACATTGGACTGAAATCTGTTTCAATCCAAGGACCAATTGGACAAAAATCATTAACACCTTTGGATCTAAGAAGGTGATGGTCTCGATCATCACAGTTGTCCACAGTCACATCATTTCCAATCGTGACACCAAGCACAAAATTTTTCACTTCAGATTCAGAAACATTCTTCATCTGCTTTTTTACTACAATTCCTAATTCTGCTTCCCCCCACCACCTTTTATCAGGAAATGGATTCTTCACACGCGCATCCATTCCAGTAACAGAAGTCGCAGGTTTAATAAAAAACAAAGGTTCACTCATTGAACCTTTAAAATGGCTTGTACCGGGAAAATTAACAGCGGCACAAATTACTTTAGTGGGCTCACACGGAGCTAAAATTTTAAATGAATCCAGTGTTCCTACTAATTTACCGGCAGTGAAATTCTCTGTAATCACTCCTATCAATTCATAAACCATGCCGTCCTTTAATATTCCATAAGAAACTTCAGCAATAGTTGATTGATACCTAATAATTTTCACTTCTGCAATATACAGTAAATCGGCTCTTAGTAACTAAAAAAAGTTCCTGGCTGCACCACTTAAAAAGCGCTACTTTTGACCCAAAATCGCAGCGCTAAATTCTTTTAGCGGATTTGAGCCGGTGTAGGCATATTGGTCAATAAACTTTGATATGGCGAATCTAACCTCTTTTGAATTCCACCAAAACGGAACATCACTCCAAATATTATTTACATGGTCTGCAGCCTTGCCAGGGTTATCAAAAAATATCTTGGCTTCTGCTAAAAATTTAAAATAGCACTGGGCCTCTTCATTAACTTCCCAAAAATTTGGATCCCAAAAAATAACTGTAGGAATGTTACTTTTAAACGCTTCCAGAAAAGTTGTTGCGTTATAAGTACTGATATATAATTTTGTGTTTCTAAGATATGAGTTTAAATCTTTGGATACTGGGATCAATTTTATTTCACTATTATAATTTTTCCACCTTAAAGTATGTTCCCAGCCAAAATCATTAGGGGAAAGTCTTACAGCTAGTGATCGGCGCACTTCATCAGAAAGATTTTCTACAAAATCAAATTGGTCTTGAATATAATTTTCTAACTGAGCTGCTATAGGCCATGATCCAAGGTGATAACTACGTCTCGGCAAACTGGTGGTAACAAGGAGACAATAACCATTATTAATAGGCGTGAAAGGTTTCAAACTCACTAACTTCATTGCAGGAGCACGAATAATTTTTGGGTCAATTTTGTTTATCCACCCCCAAGATAAAAATTTATCACTGATAGAAACTTCATATTTTTGCGTAGCCGAATATTTAGCTATGCCGTAACTTCCGCCATGCTGTGCTATGAACAACTTAGAACCATTCTCGATGCACTCTGAAGCCCAAAATTTCCATGTATCGTTTTCCGCAAAGTCATTAGCAGTTACTAAAATTTCAGGGTTGAATTCCTTAAGCAATTCATAACACTTTTCTCTGTTTATATGAAACCCCTCCAGAAAATTTCTCGGTATATGTTTTGGTAAGAAAAATTCTAAAACTTCCGAAAAATCTGAATTTCGATTGTTTGGGAAATCCCAGATTCTCATCTTTTCTGAACTTTTAACACTGGGTATACTCCATGAACGGAAAAACCTTGGAGCTGACCTCAATAATACAAATAATTTTAATAAAGATACCCTATTCAAGTAAGTTGATTCCAGCGAAATACTTCTCATCTTCTTCCCGTAAATAACTTTAAGTGATTGTCTTGTAAAGAAGTACACTAGTTCAAAGAAAATATCTTTAAGTAGGGCGACAATTTTACGCAAAATTGCAGCAAAAAATTTTGATTCCTTTTTCGTTTTAGCGTTCTCATCAAAATTAACTTTGCTAACATAATTAATCTTTAAGCTTGTAAAATTCGCAAAGATATCTGTAGATAGTCTCTCATTCCAAAATTCGTCGTTTGCCGCCCATTCAAAAAAAGTTTTTGAATTACCTGCAGAAGGACATTCTTCTTGTGATTTTAGTTTATATATTTCAGCATTAGGGTAGTCAATTGCAATCTTATTAGCTGTCGTCCATCGGTCAAAAAGAACTTGAATGAAAAATATAAGCCACCAACCGATTTGAATATTCCAATAGCGTATAGAGTAATTTGTTCCATGGATATCGTTTAGAATATTTTTAATTTTTACTAGATATTCTTCATACACTTCTTCGAGAAATTCGACATCTCCATAGAAACGATTTGGCCGATTCCAATGGTATTTGTATGTCTCATGATGAACATTTTTCTTTTCTGAATACTGTGAGCACCACTCTCCAACAAATATTATCTTACCGTCCTGTGGAAGTGTTTCCTTGATATTACTTGAAACTATTGTAACTTTCATGGCGCTAATTATACCTTGAATTCTGAAATATGGAATTTAGGGCTCTTATTAGAGTAGCCCTTAAATTGCATAACTCATAACAGATTAAGATTTTTGTAAAAACGGAAATCATTTTTGCATCAACTCATTGCATCAAGGCTAATTCTTCAAAAAATTTAACAGAATTTCTTTTCATATTTAATTGTAGATAATTCATATATCTCTTCCACTCTATCAACATTATCAACCTGCTCACCTATTAAATCAAATTCTAATATTTGAATAATTTGTTTAGATATTAGATTTGAAGGCGAAAATGTATAGCGCAAGGTTTTCACCTTTGGCTATTTAATCACCCAATCCCACGAAGCAATTGCTTGCCGTAGCCCTTATTTTGAAAAGCAGTGGCTATCCTAAATCCAATCTCAATCATGCCATTTTCGTCTGGCGGATTATGAAAACCAGCACTTCCAATTATCTCCATGCCCTCCCCTAACACTGCCTCCCTAAGCAAATACTTGGTTATTTCAGGATCTTTGCGTACTTGATTAATTCGATATGGGATTGGGTTTCTATTACTTAAGAAATACTTAGGCGGATCAGAAAAGCCTCGATCAAGCCAGAGCTTTGGGTGGGTATAATCAGATTCTAGTAATTCATACTCTGCCAACTCCATCGAATAAAGTACGAGATCTTCCGCGTGAATCAGATTATCTTCCAAAAGCTCCTAACTTTACCGCAGTTTTTTCACAGATAACTCTCAAGTAAACTTTCTACTATCTATAGACTACTTAAAAGTAAAAGAGAGTATTGGAGTGAAATGAGAAGCGGTATCTATAAAGTTTTAACAGGATTTGTTATAGGAGTAGTCACTGTTGGTGGTTATGCCGTTGCAAATAATAGCAATGCGCCGGTAGTCAAAGCATGTATTGATAATAAAAGTAAAGCACTCTTTGCCTCCACCAATGGCAGCTGTCCAAAAGGAAGAAGTGCTATTGATATTGGCGCAACTGGAGCAAACGTGAAGAGCATTGCCCAATTAGTATCTGCCTCCGTTGTCTCAATTAAGGTAAGTACCACCCTTGGCTCTGGATCTGGCTCAGGTTCAATATATAAATCCACCTCCTCCCTTTCTTATGTCATAACCAATAACCATGTAATTGAAAGTGCAGCCACCTCCGGCAAGATTGAGGTTGAGTTAAACAATGGAGATATCTATCCGGCCAGTATTGTTGGCAGAAACTCTGAGTATGACCTTGCAGTAATCTCAATTAAAAAAGGAAATCTTCCTGAGATTCCAATCGGTGATTCATCATCTATTGCAATTGGAGATGCGGTAGTTGCCTTTGGTTCACCCCTTGGCTTATCTGGAACTGTAACTAGTGGAATTGTCTCTGCCTTAAATCGCCCAGTAACTACTGGCGCAAGTAATGCTGAAAGCTTTATGGATGCGATCCAAACTGATGCTGCGATTAATCCTGGTAACTCAGGTGGTCCATTAGTCGATTCACAAGGCAGGGCGGTCGGTGTTAACTCTGCAATCGCTACCTTAGGTTCTGCCTTTGGGGCAAGTGGCAGCATTGGCTTAGGTTTTTCAATCCCGTTTAATCAAGCAAAGCGAATAGCTGATGAGCTAATTGAAACTGGTAAATCCACAAAACCATTTCTAGGAGTCTCATTTGATCCAACCTTTACAGGACCTGGACTTCGAATTAATAGCATAACCCCAGATAGTGCCGCCGAAAAAGCAGGTCTAACTATTGGCACAATTGTTAAAAGCATCAATGGCTTTAAGGTCAATGACGCCGTCACTGCAATTGTTCGAATTAGAAGTAACGCACCAGGTGATCGAATAAGCGTTGTTACTGAATCAGGTGGCACCAATAAAACATTTAATATCACCTTAGGATCTGCCCCAGCTCTGCCTTAATCTCTATACTCTGCCTTAATAAACTTAAATTTTTTAAGGAGTATTTATTAAGACAGCTCAGTATCAGGTTGGCTTGGGCTTTCTCTCTGGCTTATCTGGGCTATTAATTGCCGCCCAATCAAGGATTAATGGGGCACTTTCCCAAGAGATGGGTGATTCACTTGAGGCAGCAGTTGTCTCATTTTCTACTGGACTAATCTTTGTCACAACTATTTCACTTGCAAGGTGTGAAAACCGCGCAGCATTTTTAGAGATTTTTAAAGCGGTTCAAGCTAAACAGATGAAGCCCTGGACATTAATTGCCGGTGCACTTGGCGCATCCTTTGTTGCCATGCAAACCTATGTTGTGCCAATTGCAGGGGTAGCACTTTTCACCGTTGCCTCCCTTGCAGGGCAAACTGCTATCTCACTTTTAGTAGATCGATTAGGGCTAACAGGTGGAGCAAAAAATGCAATTACAAAACGCAGAGTATTGGCAGCTGTAATTACTGTAGTTGCGGTTGTAGTTTCATCTTGGGATAGATTTGCAATGAGTGATTTTTCACTCCTTGCTATTGGCCTGGCTGTCTTTGCTGGCACTTGGGTTGGATTACAGAGAGCGTTAAATGGTCAGATTAACTCCTATGCGAAAAAAGCTTTTGCAACGTCTCAGTTAAACTTTATTACCGGAACCACCTTTTTACTCTTACTCCTACTTCTTCGATCTTTATTTACTGATAACTCAATAATGAATTTTAAAACCGCTCCTTGGTGGATGTTTCTAGGCGGCTCTATTGGGGTAATTTATATTGCACTCTCTGCCCATATAGTCCAACATC
>Ga0315899_10002138_pt1 | contig 22087 bp, 19 predicted proteins | sample LakEriMetagenome_2_FD_203518 | JGI IMG/M metagenome (GOLD analysis project Ga0315899, IMG submission 203518) | Freshwater fungal communities from buoy surface, Lake Erie, Ohio, United States - Buoy 4 MA112 | ecosystem: Environmental > Aquatic > Freshwater > Lake | place: USA: Lake Erie, Ohio... | reverse complement strand
ATCTCAGCCCTGGCATTCATGGAGGTAAATGTGGAGGTGAATGAAAGTGATATCGTGCATGTCAATTTGAACGATACTGCTTTGGTTGAAGTCGACTCCTACAAAAACGAAACATTCAAGGGTATCGTCACGGAAATCGGAAACACAGCCCTCAATGCCATAGGTGACCAAATGAATCTCAATCAGGTTACAAACTTTTCGGTTAAAATTCGCGTGCTGCCGGAATCGTATGCTCACCTTATGAAAGACAAAGGAGAAAACTATTCTCCTTTTAAACCTGGCATGAGTGCAACAGTCGACATCATTACCGAAAAATCGGATCGCGCCCTGTCTATTCCCATCAAGGCCGTTGCCGCGCGCGATGACACCACCTCGGCTTCCATTCTCGACAAACTCAGCAAAGAGTCTTCGACAGAGACCGCTCCCGAAGAACCATTCACTGTCGTTTTCATTCGCAACCCAAACACCGAAATAGCTGAAATACGCGTTGTAAAAACCGGCATTCAAGATGATAAATTCATCCAGATAACGGAGGGTGTTTCTGAAAACGAAGAAGTAATAACCGGCCCATATGAAGTGGTAGCACAGTCACTTAAGCCGGGCGACAAAATTCAAGTGCGGACAGCTTCTGACAGTCACGAAACGGGCAAATAGAAAACGCATGTCCTATTTGCTGTTGCTTGAAACCTCCGGTAAAAACTGTTCCGTGGCTTTGGCCAATGAGCACACCGTTCTGCTATCTAAATCTGCCAGCGCTGAGCACTTTGTGCACGCCGAACAACTGCATGTCATGATGCATGCAATCTTTTCTGAACTTTCTATTTCCCTGAATTCACTCGACTGCATCGTCGTTAGTAAAGGACCAGGATCCTACACCGGTCTGCGCATTGGTGTTAGCGCTGCGAAAGGGTTGTGCTTCTCTCTGAATATTCCGCTCATTGCCCTAGACACTACCGAAATTTTGGCACATTATGCGGCACGCACGGCGCCGCAGGCAACACGTATTATCGCCATGATTGACGCCCGCCGCATGGAAGTGTATTCAGCGCATTTTGATGCTCATGCCAAACGGCTGTCGGAAGATGAAGCTGTTATCATAGACGAAAACAGCTTCATTGAACAGCGGAATGAGGATCTCGTTTTAGTTGGTGATGGTGCCGTGAAGTGCCTTCCTTTTTTGTCTGAACACACTCGTATACTGTCCGCCTTACCCCATGTCGAAATGATGCATGAACTTGCCATCCATGCATTTCAGCAAAAAAAATTCGAAGACGTAGCGTATTTCGAACCTTTTTATTTGAAAGACTACATGCCGGGAACTTCACGCAAGAGTATTCTCTAAGCGCTTTATCTTCGCAACATGACCCGCTGCGCATTAGCACTCTTTGCCCTCTTCATAATCACATCCGGATGTCGTGACAGAAATACGAATCGTGTACCTGATGTACCTGTAAACATTGCACTGAATATATACCAGCCCGATTTCTTCAACATCACCGTGCCTTCCGGATGGATCTACATCACGGGTGGTTCAAGGGGAATCATTGTCTATCGAAAAAGCGCCAACGAATTTGTAGCCCTCGAGCGACACAGTCCATATGAACCGCAGGACAATTGTGCTGTGGTCGTGAATGAAGATAACATTATTGTGAGTGATCCGTGCTCCGATTCGCAATGGCTCATTACCGATGGAACAATCGTGCAAGGACCAACTGCCTTTGCGCTGGAAACTTACCAAACATCCTTCTCTGATCCGATACTCTACATCACGAATTAGCGCTCTATAAAAGCTCTCATGACCGTTTAATTCAGGAGGCCTAACTCTCATCCTATTCACACTCTTTACGGTTATATTCTTCCAGCATGAATCACTTCCTTGCCACAGGCCTCGTTCTGGCTGCAGTCTATTTAGTTTTCCGCGATTCGTAACCTTATCGTGTTGATGGCGTAAAATGGGCAAATCGCTTTAGCCATGTTCAAAACACCCTATTACAGCATCGTACTTCTGACCCTTATATCACTTGTAGGATGTATCATTCCCGGTGCCCGAAGAGAACGAGCAGAACTTGAACTTCAGAAAAACGACTCACTCTTTGTGGTCGACGAAGGGGACTTTCACTTTCGCATCGTATTACCCAAAGACCTCATGATTAACCATGAACCTCGCATCCATTATGTGGACAACGAAAATAAACTCATCATTACGTGTGGGCCTTTTTTCAATCTTTTTGCAACCGTCGCTGACATAAACACCCCTCTATTAACTTCAAGTGACAGCGTCTTTCAGCATATTGTGATGGACAACGAAGATCAATCTTTGGTATTCAAAAGAACACTGCCCAATGGCCAAGTGTATGATTTCGGCATGATACAACACACCGAAATAAATGGAACTCACTACCGATTCCAAACCGATGCAAACGGTGAATTCTCCCTCGAGGATGTGCTGAAGATGAAGTCAGCCTTAGCTTCTTTGAAAATCTAACATTCATTTCAAACGGGTTCCAGCAGATTTGTTTACATTCGTGACACGTTCCGTTTGCTAAACCATCTGACTATGCGATTTCTTTTTTCACTGGCTTTATTCATTTTCCTCTCTTCCTCCGCGCTTGCGGAGGTAATTATCATCAGTGGCATCTATCAAGGGAAAGACTTGTATGTAAAAAACCCGATGACCACCGATAGTTCCGGCTACTGTGTGTTTGAAGTGCTTGTGAATGGGCAAGTAACCGCCGATCAATTGAACTCTGCCTCTTTTGCGGTCGATCTCGCCATCTGGAAACTGAAACCGGGTGAGGCATTGGAAATCGTGCTTCGTTGCAAAGAAAACTGTGAAGTTAAGATTCTCAATCCGGAGGTTATTTATCCCAACAGCACGTTTGAAATTACATCACTGACGGTAAGTGCAACCGGCGGCATGGAGTGGACAACTGAAAAGGAAAGTGCGCCACTCACATTTGTCATCGAACAATTTCGCTGGAACAAATGGAATAAAGTAGGAGAAATAAAAGGGAAAGGTATCGTCGAATCTACTCGCTACAACTATCCCGTCAACCTGCACAGTGGTTTGAACACTTTCCGTGTCTATCAAATGGACTATAAGGGCCAACATACTTCCGATGAGTACAAAATTGAAAGCACCACTCCTGAAATCAAGATTAAGTCTTTGAAAGTTTCTAATTCCATCGAATTTTCAGGTGTCACAGACTATGAAGTGGTAAGCGAATTCGGGGCATTGATTACGTCCGGCCGCGGTTCTTCAGTGGATGCATCAAAATACGTAAAAGGCAAGTATTACGTGAACTACGACAATAAAGTAGGCGCCATCGTTGAGAAGAAATAAAGCATGCTTCGCAAAATTGAACACATAGGCATTGCCGTAAAAGACCTCGAGACTTCCAATCAAATCTTTGAAGACATTCTGGGTGTCGCTCCCTACAAGAAAGAATCAGTAGACAGCGAACATGTACTTACCTCTTTCTTTCAAGTGGGCGAGAGCAAAATAGAATTGCTTCAAGCTACATCACCGGAAAGTGCCATTGCCAAGTATCTCGAAAAAAACAAAGAGGGAATACATCACATCGCTTTTGACGTTGAAGATATTCATGCAGAAATTGAGCGCTTGAAGGGCAAGGGTTATACGATGATTCACGAGGTTCCAAAAGAAGGAGCTGATGGTAAAATCATTGCCTTCATGCATCCGAAATCTAGCAATGGAGTGCTCGTTGAACTCTGTCAGGACCGTCCTTTGTAAGAAACGCTACTTTCTTTTCTTTCGCTTCATCTTGCGAGCATCAGGTCCAAACAAGTCGTTGTCATCGTGCTTGCCTCCCTTGGATAAGTCCACATTGCGACCAGGCTGGTTCTCACATTGACGATCGGCTTGTTTACTCAGCCATTGAATACGCAAGGTGATCATAACAGGTCTAAAACGCCCATTAAAATAGGGCAGCGTTGCCGTCATTCCTTCCCATCGATTCAGGTTTAACAAAGGCACTTCAATCATAGGCAAAATGAAAATGCCGGGTTCAGGCTTCCAACCAAAACCGATCCTATAATGTGCTTGAATTGGAAAGGTAGGAGGGTACTGCCAAACAAGACCCGGAACAGCGTCTCCACCTCGGCTTCCGAACAAACGGAAATCTACATTCAACCCTACTGAATTTTGTATCCACCAGCGACTGCTCAGCATCGCAACATTGCTCAAATTTCCAAAGGCACTTAGATAACTATCAGAAAAGGAGGCATAGGCAGCATAAGGCACAAAAGAAGTTTCGGTGCGTATAATACCTGCAAATTCCTCTGTTCCCCGAAGCATCTTGTATCCTAAGCCATAATCGACATGATCGATAGGACCTCGACGCTTCCAAAAATGGTGGCGCCCCACCTGCAGGCATAAACCATTCTGACCATCGCGCGCAAAGTCGCCGCTGAAAAGTGTGTCGTTAGCAGCTGTATAACCGGTCAATTGCTCATTGCGTGGAAAGGGCATTGTGAAAGCGAGGCCGGGAGCTACGAACCATCCGGAATTTTTGAATTGCCCTCCGGGCACATAAAGAGCACGCTGTTCACGCTGACCGTGAAGGTTCAATGAACAAAGCAAAAGGAAAAAAATAACGACACGATATTGCATAGAGCCAAGCTAACGCAGCGCCTGCACAAGGAAGTATAGCGTGAGCTGCTTTTTAACAACCGCTACTTGTGAATGTCGAGCAGACTCAGCATGCGCTGCTCAACCTCTTCAGAATCCCACTTGCTCTCAATGTCTTCCAGACTCATGATCTGATCCATTATCTTCTGCTGTCGATAGCCATTTTGCAATGCTTCCTGATACGGCGTGTGCGAAAAGGAAACTTGCTCGTACAGCGACTTCCACAACTGGGGATAATTCGCACTAAAGCGGCCTTCAATACGCTTCTGCAAAAGGAAATCTTTATCGGCCGTTTTGTCGCGCATTTCGATGTAGTTGTTCAACGCCAACTGCAGAATAGCATCACCTGCCGGCTTGCGCAAACGAGTATACTCAGGCATTACTTTCTCGAAATCGTCGTTGTGTTCATTCAGTAACGCATTGAGATACGTACAATCCTCAAATCCGGCGTTCATGCCTTGGCCATAGAAGGGCACGATAGCATGAGCCGCATCGCCCATTAGGCACACAGAGTCTTTGTAATGCCATGGATAGCACTTCGTCATTACCAAGCTAGCATCGGGGTTTGCGAAGAAATCTTCCACCAACTCGGGCATCATCGGCACAGCGTCGGCAAAATGTTCATCAAAGAAGCCTCTCACCGCCTCCGGTGTTTTCAAGTTGGCAAGTGAATGCTCGCCTTCAAAGGGTATGAACAAAGTGCAGGTGAAAGAGCCATCCACATTGGGTAACGCAATCATCATAAACTCGCCGCGCGGCCAGATGTGAAGACAATTGCTATCCAACCGGTGCGTGCCATCGGCATTGGCCGGTATCTCGAGTTCCTTGTATCCGTGATCGAGGTAGGTTTGCGAGTAGTCGTATCGGTCTAAACGAGTAAGTCGCGTTCTTACCGCACTGAATGCTCCATCGGTACCAAATATCTGATCGAACGATTCACGCACTTCACTGCCTGATTCTTCGTCATGAAAAACAACACTGTTGTTTTCCAAATCAACATCCTTACAACGATGCTTAAAAAGAAGCTCTACATTTTCATGCTCCGAAGCACATTGCATGAGCGTTTGGTTGAGCAGCCCTCGCGAAACGCTGTATATAGCCTGCCCCTCTTTACCATATGGCTGATAGGTCAGTTTTCCATCGACCGCATGCATCATTCGTCCATGCATGGGTATTGCCACCTTGCGGATGATGTCTGCAATGCCGGCGCCCTCAAGCCCCTTCCATCCGCGGTCGCTCAATGCAAGGTTGATGCTCTTGCCTTGCACAATTTTCAGTTTGCGAATGTCCGGTCTACGATCAAACACCTTTACCTGATAACCGCGCTTGGCCATGTACACAGCCCACAAGCTGCCTACCAATCCTGCGCCAACGATGGCTACTTTCTTATTCTTCATTGCAGATACGATTCTTACTACTTCACTTTTTCCAACGCTTGACGCAAATCTTCGATCAAGTCTTCGATGTCTTCAACACCTACACTCAGGCGAAGAAGCGAATCGACCAAGCCGGTCTTTATGCGCTCTTCACGCGGTATAGATGCGTGTGTCATCGAAGCCGGATGTCCTACGAGCGACTCTACGCCGCCCAATGATTCCGCCAGCGAGAAAACATGTAAAGCCTGTGCAAGTTCACTGGCATCTTCAAACGAATCGCTCTTGAGTGTAAACGAAATCATACCACCGAAATCGCGCATTTGACGCTTAGCCACTTCGTGATTGGGATGATCTGTAAATCCAGGCCAGTATACCTTACCAACCTTCGGATGTGCGCGCAGAAATTCTGCAACAGCCTTTCCGTTTTCGCAATGAGCACGCATGCGCAAATGCAGCGTCTTCAATCCGCGCAACACCAAAAAAGAATCTTGTGGACCCGGCACCGGGCCGCATGAATTCGTGATGAAAGCGAGTTGATCGTATAGCTCTTTGCTATTGGTCATGAGCGCGCCCATCACCACATCGCTGTGGCCGCCCAAATACTTCGTTGCACTGTGCATCACAATATCGGCGCCCATATCGAGCGGATTCTGCAAGTAAGGCGATGCAAATGTGTTATCGACCACCGACCACACTCCGAGGCGCTTTGCCATTGCGGTGTAGTGCGCAATGTCTATAATCTTCATCATGGGATTGGTAGGAGTCTCTATCCAAATCATGCGTGTCTTGGCATTTACACATGCTTCCACTGCAGCAAAATCATGCATATCGACAAAATGAAAACGGATTCCCATTTTCTCGAACACCTTCGTAAACAAACGGTACGTGCCACCATACAAGTCATCGGTTGCGATTACCTCATCGCCCGGTGAGAGCAGTTTGATGATGGTATCCACCGCACCCATTCCGCTGCTGAAACATAGGCAATGCTCGGCATTCTCCAATGCTGCAAGGCAGCTCTCGAGCGCTGTTCGTGTCGGGTTCTTTCCGCGTGCATAGGCATAGCCCTTGTGCTTTGCTGGAGCCTCTTGCACGTAGGTTGAGGTTTGGTAGATAGGAGTCATAATGGCTCCTGTGGTGGGGTCAGGTTCTTGACCGGCGTGAATCGCCTTAGTACCGAATTTCATACAATTAGAATTTGCCGCAAGTAACAACAAAAAAGGCTTAACTCTTTTTGCGCGCGCCACCCAATCGATCGGGGTTGGCAGTTAGAAAGGACTTCCACCCGGAATAGGATTTACCGGTAGCCAATGCACTGCTGCTCTGATAGAAATGACAGACAGCAGCAGCCAACCCGTCGGTGGCATCCAGCTTCTCAGGCATATCCGCATCCGGTATATTCAAAACCCGCTGCAACATCGCCGCTACCTGCTCTTTGGAAGCAGCTCCATTTCCCGTGATGCTTTGCTTAATTTTTCGGGGGGCATACTCCTGCACCGGTATTTTGCGACTGAGTGCGGCCGCTATGGCAACCCCTTGCGCTCTTCCCAACTTCAACATCGACTGCACATTCTTTCCGAAAAAAGGTGCTTCAATGGCCAATTCATCCGGATGAAAACCATCAATGAGTTCGATACATCGTTCAAAGATTTTCTGCAATTTTAGGTGGTGATCTTCAATTTTCTCGAGCCGCACAACGCCCATCGCAAGAAGCTTCATCTGCTTGCCCTGCACTTCAATAATGCCATACCCCAAAATAGTGGTACCCGGGTCAATTCCTAAAATGATGCGCTCGTTGGCCAATTGCTCTTTTCTTTGATGCCGTAAAGCTATGATAGTTCTGCTCTTTGCCGCCGGTTTGCTCTATCTTCTCTATGCACTGTGGTTGCTGAGAATGATTGCCCATTGGCACAAGCCTGAACATGCGCCTTCGCCCGCAGACGCAGCTAACCATTTAACCATCGTGGTTCCGTTCCGTAACGAAGCTGAACATCTTCCTAACCTTTTGAAGGCCCTGTCGAAGCAGGTCGCAGAAATGCCCGGAGCGGCAATTGTGCTCGTCGACGACCACAGCACAGACGATTCTCTTTCCATTGCTCATGCATTCAAAAATGAAAACCAATACGTGACAGTGCTTCAGCAAAGCACAACACACGGCAAGAAGCAAGGCGTCGATTTGGCTATGCAATGTGTTGCCACCGAATGGGTCGTTACGCTCGACGCCGACATACAGCCCTGCGAAGGATGGCTTCAGCGCATTGCAGCGTGGACGAAAAACAATATGAACGACCTGCTCATTCTTCCGCTCCACATTGGCCCCGGAAAAAACGTCGCAGGTCGGATGCAGGAAGTAGAGTTTGCAAGTGTCATGGGTATTACCGGCGGCATGGCCATGGCCGGGCAGCCCATTTTGTGCAACGGAGGTAATTTATGCTTTAGCAAAGAAGCATATGGACGCGTGCGTGCAACGCGCGTCGATATGCACATCACGAGCGGTGACGATGTGTTTTTATTGAATGCGTTGAAACCCTACGGAAAAGTTGTTTGGGTGCACGACTCACGGGTGCGTGTCTCGACAGCTCCGCAACCCACTTGGCGGCGTTTCACCGCACAACGATTACGCTGGATGGGTAAAGCAAGCTTCATACGCGACCCTTGGTTGCAGGCCACTGCTTGGCTTTCGTTCCTCGTCAATGCAAGCTTCGTGTTGGGGATGATAGCGCTGATGACAGGCATTGTTTCCATTGAAATGTTTGCCGTATTTGCATTCATCAAAATCACACTCGACGGCTGGCTTATTCTAAAAGTTGGCAACTGGCTGTGCATAAAACAGCTGAAGAGATTTTACCTCGCGCTCATTTTTCTTTACCCCTTCTATGCAACTTTGTTCCCGTTGATGAGCCAATTTGTCAAACCATCGTGGAAGGGAAGAACAACAACCAATCGCTAGCGCATCGCTCACCCGCGCAAATTGCATGGAAACGATTTCGATCGAATCCACCTGCCATGGCGGGACTTCTTTTCATTGTGCTCATTGCATTGGTTTCTGCGCTGGGCTCCTTCATTCGCCCCGACGCTACACCTGATGCCAACGATCAGTCGCTCGTGCTCAGCCGACTGAAACCGGGAAGCAGTGTAACAGAAATTCGCATCCAAAACAATACGCCTGAAGTGGGCATTTGGCGCGAGTGGCTAGACGGAGGAAAAGCAAAAAACCACCTGGCCATTCCCGTTGATAGCATATCATGCAACACCGACTCCATCACCTACTGGATGAAGGAGCAAGCAAACAGCAGTGGTGTAGTAATAGCTTCGAGCGAACTGCAGAAGCATTCGGAGGGCGACTATCTTTTTCACAGAACGTTCTACCTGGGCACGGATAAATACGGTCGTGATTTGCTTTCACGCCTCATGGCCGGAGCTCTTATTTCGCTCGCCGTGGGCAGCATTGCCGTAATCATTTCATTGCTGGTGGGGCTCACGCTCGGATTGATAGCAGGCTACTACCGAGGCTGGGTCGATCAACTCATCATGTGGTTCACGAACGTAATCTGGGCAGTGCCCACGCTCATACTGGTTATGGCCATCACCTTTGCGTTCGGCACCGGTTTCTGGAAAGTGTTTCTTGCAGTAGGACTAACCATGTGGGTTGAAGTGGCGCGCATTGCACGAGGGCAAGTGCTCAGTATTCGTGAAAAAGAATACATCGAAGCAGCTCGTGCCCTTGGATTTTCAGAGATGCGCATCATTTTCAAACATGTGTTGCCCAACATTCTATCACCCATTATCGTCATTTCGGCCGCCAATTTCGCATCGGCCATTCTCATCGAAGCAGGTCTAAGCTTCCTGGGGCTGGGAGCGCAAATTCCCACACCGAGCTGGGGCAATATGATACGCGAACACTACGCCTACATCACCACCGACCTTGCCTACCTCGCCATTGTTCCCGGGTTTATGATTATGCTTCTGGTGCTGGCCTTCATGATGGTGGGCAACGGATTGCGCGATGCGCTCGATGTGCGCGAGTAATCACGAATTCTCTTTTACTTTCGCAGCTATGGAAAAAAACGCAGGCATCTACGTCGCCGGTCATCGAGGCATGGTTGGAAGCGCCATTGTGCGCCAACTCGAGCAACAAGGCTATAACAACATCCTTACGCGCACCTCTTCGCAGCTCGACTTGCGCAACCAACAAGCCGTTCAGGAATTTTTTGCGGAAGCAAAACCGGACTATGTGTTTCTGGCCGCTGCCAAAGTGGGTGGCATCCATGCAAACAACGTGTACAGAGCGGAGTTCCTCTACGACAACTTGATGATTGAAGCCAATATCATCGATGCGGCTCATCGCAACAACTGCAAGAAGCTTTTGTTTCTCGGTTCATCGTGCATCTATCCGAAAATGGCCGAGCAACCGCTGAAAGAAGAAAGCTTGCTGGCCGGTTTTCTCGAACCAACCAACGAGCCTTATGCTATTGCGAAAATTGCGGGCATCAAGTTGTGCGAAGCGTATCGAGACCAATACGGCTGCAACTTCATTTCGGCAATGCCTACCAACCTGTACGGACCTAACGACAATTACGACCTCAACAATTCGCACGTATTGCCTGCGCTCATTCGCAAGTTTCATACTGCCAAAATGAGTGGCGACAGTGAAGTGGAAGTCTGGGGCACAGGCTCGCCGCTGCGTGAGTTTTTGCACGTCGACGATTTGGCGGAAGCGTGCATGCACCTCATGCTTCACTACAATGAAAAGCTGTTCGTCAACATCGGCACCGGTGAAGATCTTTCCATCAAAGCGCTTGCTGAAATGGTGAAAGAAATAACAGGCTTCCAAGGAAACATTCGCTGGAATACCGAAAAACCCGACGGCACTCCGCGCAAACTCATGAATGTATCGCGCATCAACGCCGCCGGATGGAAACACCGTATCGCGCTGCGCGACGGCATTACCTCGGTATACGAAGATTTCAAAACGAAAGAGCTGGCAGAGCTGCGCGCAAAATGAGCCGCTCGTATGTCATATTCTGTCTAGTCATTTGCTTCATTGCAAACACGCAACATGCCCTTGCGCAGCAATCTAGCATCGCTTTGCAACGGCTTTGGTTGTTGGAAGGCGAAAGAATTGCCCTGAGAAACGACAGCACAACCATACACCTCGGTGAAAAACCGTGGATAGCGCAAAAGACGATAGGAGCAGATGAGCTCACTTGGATTGAGAGCAAAAAAAACTTCTCTAAAGTTGGAGCAAAGATTTTTCGCGATCATGCAGTCGATATTCGAGGTGAAGACTATCGCATCATCGTCGATCCGCTCTTCGACATAACGGTAGGCCGCGACGTGGCAGATACCGGTGGCTTTCAGTCGGCCAACCTCATGTTCAATCAGCGTGGCATCCAGCTCATGGGCGACATCGGTTCTAAGCTGAGTTTTCAGAGTGCATTTTTCGAAACGCAAACACTCGCACCCGACTACATCCGACGCATGCACGATGCTTCCGGAGTTTACCCATCGTATGGTCGAACGAAAGCATTTGGTGAACGCGGCTACGACTTCGCAATGGCCACCAGCTTGATCACCTTCGCACCTACTCGGTCGGTTACCCTGCAGATGGGCCAAGGACGACAATTCTATGGGCATGGCTACCGATCCATCCTCTGGAGCGATGCCTCATTCGTCTACCCGTTTGCTAAGGCAAGCTTCGAGCTATGGAAGGGAAAAATTCGCTACAGCACCATGTACGCCGAGCTTCGCACACTCGAGCGTTTGCCCAAAGGAGAAGTGCCCGAGTCGCTTTTCAAACCCAAATCGGCGAGCATTCATTACCTGAGTATCGTACCTCACCCCAATGTTGAAATTGGAATTTTCGAAAGCACCATCTGGAATCGATTCGACAGCACTGGCACACATCCGCCCTCGGCTTGGGCCGCCGTTCCAATCATGGGAATACACAGCGCCGCTGCAGGGTTGGATGCAGAAGACAACAGCATGCTGGGACTCAACTTCCGTTTTTCTCCCGGTAAAAAAATAAAATTGTACGGGCAATTAGCCCTCGACCAGTGGCCCTCGCGTCGTGTTGGATGGCAGGCAGGGGTGCAAGTGTTCGATCTTGCTGCTCCCGGCTTGCACGCACAACTCGAATTCAATCACACGGGCGATTATCTGTATGCAAGTGCTTACCCGCTTCAAAGCGTATCGCACGCAAACCAACCAATGGGTCACCCGGGCGGCAGTGCGCTCAACGAACAACTGCTCATTGTCAACTATCGAAAACATCGGTGGATGGCTGAGGCGCGCGTGAATCGAATGATTCAGAGTGGCGGCCCCGAAGGGGATTATACATCCAATCCGAATGAAATTTTGCTTCCTTTTGCAGCCTGGGGTGTTCGTGATTTATACCAAGCGTCGGCCTCACTTTCGTGGATTATGCAACCGCAAACATGCACAAGCCTGAGTATTGGAATGACGTGGCGACAGGAGTCGATTTCACAAATCATCGCGCCTCTGTTTACCTCCGAAACCCGTTACATTTGGTTCGGATTGAAATCGAACATCCTGAACCACTACTCCGATTTCTGACCAAGACGAAATGGACAAGGAATTGTCTATTTTCGCGACAACCAACTACCAAACCACAACGGACGTGTCAGAGATTTTACGTGAGCTAATCGGGTCATTCAGTACAGCCTTCTTTTTGGTGCTTCTAGCGACCCCCTCCCTCATTAAGGTAGCCAAACTGAAACACCTGGTCGACGAACCCGGCGACGCTCGCAAGCTGCATCGCAGATCGGTTCCAACGATTGGGGGTATCATGATTTTCGCAGGAACCATCATCGGCTACTGCCTCTGGTTTCCATCGAAAGAAGGATGGATTCTGGGAAACAATTACTTTCCAATAGAAGCGCTCAACGAGTTCAAGTATCTCGTAGCGTGCATGTTCATTCTGTTTTTCCTCGGATTAAAAGATGATATCATAGGTGTTTCGCCAACCAAAAAACTGCTGGTACACCTGCTCGTTGGTTACATTCTTGTTTATGTAGCCGATATCCGTATAACTCAATTCTGGGGCTTGTTTGGCGTCGATGACCTACCCTACTGGCTGAGCCTTTCTCTTTCGCTTTTTGTGTACATCGTAATAGTAAATGCCATTAATCTGATCGATGGTGTTGATGGACTTGCAGCCGGTTTCGGATTTATCGCCAGCATAGCATTTTCCTATTGGTTCTACAAAACTGGCGACCAACCACTGGCATTGTTGGCAATAGGTTTAGCAGGTGCACTGCTAGGATTTCTTGTCTATAATTTCCAACCCGCGAAGTTGTTTATGGGCGATTCAGGTTCGTTGATTATCGGACTTGTTCTCTTTGTGCTTGCCGTGAAACTGATTGAGTTTCCCGTGAGTCGAATGCTCGTGAACATGGAACCGGTGCCGAAACCTGTGCTTGCTATGGCCATTCTGGCTTACCCGCTGGTAGACACACTGCGAGTTTTCATTTTGCGCACACTGAAAGGACGGTCACCTTTTTCGGCCGATAAAAACCACATACATCACAAGTTACTTGCGATAGGCCTAAACCACCGTCAAACATGCTTAGTGCTTTATGGTTTTTCTGTCGCAATGATTTTGCTGACATTCATGAGCCCCGCCTATTCCCCCAACGTGAGTTTCCTGCTGGTGATGTCGGTTGCAGTGCTCACTCTTAATTCGGTATTCTTATTCAAAAACAAAGGCTGATCAATTTGATTGGCCATCTTTCAGCATGGGAAAAATTCTAATCATCGACGACGAACAAGCCATTCGCAAAGCGCTTAAAGAAATTCTCGAATACGAATCGTTTGAAGTAACAGAAGCAGAAGACGGACCCTCAGCGTTGAAACTGGTTGAAAAAGAAACCTACGACCTCATTTTTTGCGATGTAAAAATGCCCCGCATGGACGGCATTGAAGTGCTAACCAAAATAAAAGAGCGCGGCACGGAAACACCGGTAGTAATTATTACAGGGCATGGCAATATCGAAACTGCTGTTGATTCGCTCAAAAAGGGCGCATATGATTTCATTCAAAAACCTCTCGACCTCAACCGCATACTGGTTACGGTTCGTAATGCCTGCAACCAAAGTTCGCTGCAGAAAGAAACAAAAACACTTCGCAAAAAAATAGCCAAGGCGCCCGCATTTCAAATCGTAGGAAAAAGCAACGCCATTGAAGAAATCAAAAAGATGATTGACACGGTTGCACCCACCGAGGCACGTGTGCTCATCACGGGAGGCAATGGCTCAGGAAAAGAACTCGTTGCTCGACAGCTTCACGATAAAAGCGAACGCGCCGCAGGCCCATTCATTGAAGTAAACTGTGCGGCCATACCAACCGAACTTATCGAAAGCGAACTATTCGGACATGAAAAGGGCTCCTTTACTTCGGCCATCAAAACACGACAAGGGAAATTCGAACTCGCAGATGGCGGTACACTTTTCCTCGACGAGATTGGTGACATGTCGCTCGCCGCTCAAGCAAAGGTGCTGAGGGCTTTGCAAGAAAGCAAAATCACCCGCGTGGGTGGCGACAAAGATTTTAAGGTCAACGTGCGTGTGTTTGCCGCAACCAATAAGGACCTGCGCAAAGAAATCGAGGCTGGCAACTTCAGGGAAGACTTGTTTCATCGTCTCTCTGTGATTGTGATACGCGTGCCGTCGCTCAGCGAGCGTAAGGATGACATTCCGCTGCTGGCCGACCATTTCCTGAACCTCATTGCCGAAGACTATGGACAACCGGTGAAAGAAATCACTTCGGGAGCACTGAAAGCATTACAAGAATTGAAGTGGACGGGTAATGTGCGAGAGTTTCGCAATGTGATGGAGCGCCTGGTGATTTTGTCGGGCAAATCGATTGACGAAAAACTCGTGAAAGCCTACGCTGTGCCGAATTTCAGCTGATGAATGCGCGTCCCTGTGGTCCAAAAAAGTTAAAGGTTGAAAGTTGATGGTTCAAGGTTATCCCCTCTAATCCTGAAATCCTGTAATCCTTAAAAACTCTCCTTCTTCCTCGCACTTAATTCACGCCGTTGTTCATATTCTGAGTTCATTTTTGACATAGGTCGGATATACCTTCGCAAGGTGAATACAGAAACGAATTTCCTATCCGAACTCAACGAAGCGCAGCGCGCTGCTGCGGCCCATGTCAATGGTCCGCTCATGGTTATCGCAGGCGCCGGCTCCGGTAAAACACGCGTACTTACCTACCGCATTGCGCACCTTATCCACCAAGGTGTCGACCCATTTCAAATTCTCGCACTCACCTTCACCAATAAGGCCGCGAAAGAAATGAAGGCGCGTATCGGAAAACTCGTGGGCGACCATGAAGCGCGCAACATTTGGATGGGCACCTTCCACTCCATCTTCGCACGCATTCTTCGCATCGAATGCGAACGCATTAACTACCCGCGTACTTTTTCGATTTACGATACCGCCGATTCCAAGAGCCTCATCAAAGACATCATTAAAGAGATGGGCCTCGACGATAAGATCTACAAGCCGGGAGTTGTTTACAATCGAATCTCGTCGAGCAAAAACAACCTCATTTCGGCTGCTGATTATTTGAACGACGTGGAGATTCAAGCGGAAGACCGTACCACCGGAAAACCACAGATGGGCGAAATCTACAAGGCCTATAACCTGCGCCTGTTTAAAGCCGGCGCAATGGACTTTGATGATTTGTTGTTCAAGATGAATGAGCTCCTGCGCGACTTCCCCGACGTGCTGCATAAATACCAGCATAAGTTTCAATACATCCTAGTCGACGAGTATCAAGACACCAACTTCTCGCAGTACCTCATCATTAAACAATTGGGTGCGGCCTACGAAAACGTTTGTGTGGTTGGCGACGACGCACAAAGTATTTACGCGTTTCGCGGTGCCAACATTCAAAACATTCTCAACTTCCGCAAAGACTATCCGGAATATGCGCTCTACAAGCTGGAGCAGAATTACCGCAGCACCAAAGTGATTGTGGAAGCGGCCAACTCGATTATTTCGAAAAACAAGGATCAGATTAAAAAGTCGGTATGGACAGCCAACGAAGAAGGCTCTCGCATCAAAGTACACAAGGCTCTTACCGACAACGACGAAGGGAATTTCGTAGCGAATCAGATTTTCAGCATTCGCGCCGAAACAGCTGCCGATCCATCGCATTTCGCCATTCTCTACCGCACCAATGCGCAAAGCCGTTCGTTCGAAGAAGCGCTGCGCAAACTGAATATCCCTTACAAGATTTTTGGCGGATTGAGCTTCTATCAGCGCAAGGAAGTGAAAGATCTCGTTGCCTATTACCGCCTCGTGTGCAACCCCAACGATGAGGAATCGCTCAAGCGTGTGATCAACTATCCCAAACGTGGTATCGGTGATACCACCATCAACAAACTCGTGGTTGGTGCAGCTGAAAGAGAAATCAGCATTTGGGAAATGATCGGTCGCGCTCACGAGGTAGGACTGAGTGGTGCCACCATGCACAAGGTGAACGAATTCGTATTGCTCATTCGCACTTTTGCTGTGCAACTGGAAGCGAAAAACGCATACGACCTCGGTCATCAAATTGCATCTGAATCCGGTTTGCTAAAAGAACTCTACAGCGACCGAACTCCAGAAGGTGTAGCTCGGTATGAAAACATTCAGGAGTTGCTAAACGGTATGAAGGAATTCTCCGACAAGCAAGACCCTGAATTCCCGGATCGATTGCAGAGCCTCGGCGACTTCCTCGTTGATATTGCTTTGCTCACCGATGCCGACACCGACGATAAAAGCGACGAAGGCAAAGTATCGCTCATGACCATACACGCAGCGAAAGGACTTGAATTCCCTTACGTCAACATAGTAGGTTTGGAAGAGCAGCTCTTCCCTTCTCAACTCAGCATCAACTCGCGCGAGGAACTCGAAGAAGAGCGCCGATTGTTTTATGTTGCGCTTACCCGTGCCGAGAAAAAAGCTACACTCAGTTATGCGCTGAGCCGCTACCGCTGGGGTCAATTGCAGTACTGCGAAGCCTCGCGCTTCATCGAAGAAATCGACGAGCAATACCTCGAATTGCCATCACCCGAGCGCACACCCATGGCTACCAAGCCTATTGATTTTCGATCAGAGCGCGGCAACTTCTTCAAAAAACCCACAGCACCCGAAAGGCCTGCACGCCCTATTGAACGCGCACCTGAACCATCGACGCCGGTGGCTCCTCCGGCAGGATTCAAAAAAATCACGGCAGCTGCTCCAACTCTGCCGCTCACTGGCGAATATGCACAGCCGGGTGATTTGGATGTGGGCTCTGAAGTAATCCACGAAAAATTTGGCAAAGGGAAAGTGCTCAACCTTGAAGGCGACATGCCCGACGTGAAAGCAACAATTTTCTTCCCCTCTGCCGGACAAAAGCAATTGTTGCTCAAATTCGCCAAACTAAAATTAGCCTAGGCCATGTCATTCTTCCGCTCGCTGCAACAATTGCGCATTCACAACCACAAGGGTGTGGCGCTGCTTATTGACCCCGACAAAATGCGAGAAGAAAGCAGAGTGAAGGCCATTGCGGAGTTGATACAACATGCAGAGGTGAGCGCGGTTTTCATTGGCGGAAGCCTCATGGTAAGCGACCACTTTCAGCAGTGTGTGAAGTGGGCGAAAAAACACATCAAAGCTCCTCTCGTTATTTTCCCGGGCAGCCCCGATCAAATCAGTGAGCATGCCGATGCGTTGCTCTTGCTTTCACTCATATCCGGAAGAAATCCGGAACTGCTCATTGGCAACCACGTGCAAGCAGCACCTCGCCTGGTAAAATCACAACTGGAAATCATTAGCACGGGCTACATGCTCATTGACTGCGGAAAATCAACAACCGCTTCGTACATCAGCCAAACGTTTCCGATCCCATACAACAAGCCTGAAATAGCTGCCGTGACAGCCATTGCCGGTGAAATGATCGGCATGAAGTGCATGTACCTCGATGGAGGCAGCGGCGCAGAAATGCCGGTATCACCTGCCATGATTCAAGCCGTGCGTCAGGCGGTGGCTACTCCCATTATTGTGGGTGGAGGAATACGACACGAAGACGAGGCCCGTGAGGCTTTCATGGCCGGAGCCGATCTGGTTGTGGTGGGAACAGCCATTGAAGAAAATCCGGAAATGCTTTTCGCGCTTTCCAATGCATCGATTTCCTTGCGATAACACATCGATATGATCAGAAGACCTTTCAACCTCAACCAATGGATAGCAGACAACCGCGACTTGCTCAAGCCTCCGGTTGGCAACAAAAACCTCTACCATGAATCGGGCGACTACGTTGTGATGATTGTCGGCGGACCAAACGCTCGCAAAGATTATCACCTCAACGAAACTGAAGAACTCTTCTATCAGATCGAAGGAAACATCGTAGTTGGCATACAGGAAGATGGAAAAGCGGTCGACATTGAAATCAAGGAAGGCGAAATGTTTTTGCTTCCTGCCAATGTTCCTCACCAACCGCGCCGCGGCGAAAACACCGTAGGTCTTGTCATCGAATGCAAGCGCGCCGACCGCGACATGCTCGACGGCCTGCAGTGGTATTGCGAAAAGTGCAACAATCTGCTGCACGAATACCGATTCGTATTACACAACATTGAAACCGACTTCTTGCCACGCTTCCGTGAGTTTTATGGCAGCGAAGAATACCGCACGTGTAAGAAGTGCGGGCATTGCATGGAAGTGGATGCGAGGTTTGGGTGATTCGGACCCGTCATGGAGTATTAAGCTCATCCGTTTATTGTTAAAATACACTCGCCAATTTGAATGAGTTTAATCACTTTGAGTAAAATAGAGCTTTTTGAGTTGCCCCTTTCGGATGGAAGGTTTGCAATATGCGTTCTAAACACTCAAAATCAATCGCGCAGACAGCGAATGGAATGTCCTGCTTTTTTATTGTAACTGCTGTATCCTACAATACCATCGCCATAATACAAGTTGCGTGTCCAAGCACCCGTCGAACTTGATGATGATGAACTCCACCAAGAACCCCATCGTCCGAGACTTGCAAACGAACTAAATGGCTGACCACTAATAATTAGTCCGCCTGGCAAACCAAAGAAACCGACTTCATTCGTAGCATCTTGATTGGGAGTTTGCCAATATTGAGTACCAACGCTTTTCATTTTACCCCCAGCTATATTAGGATTATTACCATTATCTCCTCCGTCTGCAAGAGGATCTAGGTAGTTTATAAAATCACTCCAATCCGAATTTGTTGGCACATGCCAGCCTGAAGGGCATACGTTGCGGGAATCAATCGCAGCATACCAATTATACAATTTACCATATGGATTATCAAATAGGCTGTCATTATTATAATAAGCCCAGGCGCCAATATTCAAATTCGTCCACTCATAACCATCTGTTACATTAGGAATCGGATCACCATTAGAATAAGATGCAGTGCTTAGATTTTCCGCCATCCATTCCTGTCCATTGCCCAATACTATGCTTGGATATTGATGGCCATTAAATGTTACGCCTTCCCCTGGATTACTCACAATAGTTCCAGCGCTTTGAGTTGGAGTAAAAAACACAAGATCTCCATACGCCGTTCCTGCACTATTTACAGCGTATGCATAAACATAATAAGTAGTATTAGGTGTCAAGCCAGTGAGGTTACTGGTGAAACTTCCTGCCCCACTGCCATCACTAGTTGAGTTATTAGCCATTGTCGGGCTGGGTATTGTGCTCCAAACAACACCTCGTTGAGTAATGGCTGAACCACCATCATTCGTTATATTCCCTCCTGAAACTGCAGAGGCGCTAGTAATGTTGCTCGGGATCAACGTATTAAGCGTTGCCAAATTACCCGAACCACTTGGTATATCGGTGACCTCATCGTCGGGGTTGCATGATGCAAAAAAGGTTAGCATGCCAACAACAAGACATGCAGCTAATAGACGAAAGTAATTGTGAGATATCATTATGAGCATAGTTCGTTATGATGAGGCCTAAATTAGTAGAAATACTAATATCAAAATACAATTAGGTCGCTGCTTTATATTCAAGGGAGATATTCCCAACGAAAGTGCCTCGACTAAGCCCGAATGCCATGTTTTTATAGCCGCGCTCAAACAAAGCGCGGCAAATGTTTGAAGCAATGGCGCGGCCATTCAGCGAAGCCCTGATGCGGCCGCCGAGCGAAGCCGAGGTGCAACCCTTCACACCATACCTTTGTCTATCAACAAACCTCATTGACCATGACCAAATCCATCGTGCTTTCGCTTGCAGGAGCGTTCCTATCCATGGCAGCTTTTGCCTGTCCAACATCGCTCAACGTTATCGAACAATCATGCGGCAACTACGTTTTCTACTTGACTGAAACACCTGTTGGAAATGTGATTTGGAATTTTGATGATGGCACCAACACCACTGGCGGTATTGAAATCGTTCACAGCTACACCGAAAACGGAGTGTATGAAGTGACCGCTACGTATTCCGGTCCTGAATGTCCCGAAACGCTTACACTCAATGCAACGGTTGAAGTGAATTGCGGCATTGTGAACGAATGCCCCACCGAGATTTGGTCGGGTGCAGGCACCGAATGCGGTGTGATGAACTTTGAAATCGGTTCGTTTGTGGAAGGTGAAAATGTGATGTGGTTCCCCGGCGATGAATCGGGTGCCGTACAAGGCGGACATTTCTTCTCGCACACCTATGCCAATCCGGGCACTTACAATGTATGCGCTTTCTACACCACTCCGCTTTGTCCAAACGGTGTGGAACTCTGCACTTCGATAATCGTAGAAGCGTGCAACGAAAACCTTTGTCCTACGGGCATTACAGCAGATGCAATCGATTGCGACAGCTACGTGCTTCATGTAGAAGGCATCGATAATGCCGATGTAGTTTGGAACTTCGGTGATGGCACTTCCGGAAACGGCGGAATAAATGCCGATCACACCTGGCTGGAAAATGGTGTGTACATCGTCACAGCTGAAATCAACGCGCCGCAATGCCCAATCATGCCTCCCATCGGAATTATAACCATGGTGTATACGGTGCAAGTTGAGTGTGCTTCTGCTGTTGAATGCCCAACCGAAATCTGGTCGGGTGCCGGCGCTGAATGCGGTGTGATGAACTTCGAAATCGGTTCGTTTGTGGAAGGTGAAAACGTAACGTGGTTCCCGGGCGATGAATCGGGTGCCGTGCAAGGCGGACATTTCTTCTCGCATACTTATGCCAACCCGGGCACTTACAATGTGTGCGCTTTCTACACCACTCCGCTTTGTCCGAACGGTGTGGAACTTTGCACAACCATAGAAGTAGAAGCGTGCGAGCAACCTTGCAACGAAATCGGATTCGGAATCGACAGCTATGTGCTCGAAGGAGGAACTCCTTGGCTCACCTACATGATTTCAAATGTGGAATCAGGCATACTGGTTACTTCAGGCGCTGCAGAGTACACCGAAAACGATCCGTATTTCGACACTCCACTTTGCCTACCCGATGGCTGCTACTACTTGAGCATCGATAACAACAACCCATTACTCATTGGCCAAGGAGTAAACATATTCTTCATCCTCAATAGCGTGAATCTGATGGAGAATGCAACCATCATTTACCAAGATGAAATTGCTATCACGTATTTAATCGGCATTAACACCGACTGCGCAGGCCCGCCTTCGTGCGAAGCAGCTTTCGAGCCGATTTATACAAATACTCCGGGTCATATCGAATTCATCAACAACTCTGAATTCAGCGGTATAGCGGAATTTGTGTGGGAATACGGCAATGGCACCACAAGCGATGGCCCCGGTGGCAATGTGTACTACGAATCGAACGGTGTGTACACTGTTTGTCTCACGGTAACAACAGGCAACTGCTCTAATACTTCTTGCCAAGTAGTTGTTGTAGACGACATGGAAACGCCATGCGAATTCAATGAAGTAACTGTTGTTGTAGACGCGAACTATTTCGAGCCTATCAATGAACTACTGCAATTTGCGGTAACTGTTCCTTTAGGTCCTGTATTTCAGGCGTCAATCGAAACAGATGGAATTATAAACGACACACTATCTCTT
>Ga0315899_10002137_pt1 | contig 22097 bp, 21 predicted proteins | sample LakEriMetagenome_2_FD_203518 | JGI IMG/M metagenome (GOLD analysis project Ga0315899, IMG submission 203518) | Freshwater fungal communities from buoy surface, Lake Erie, Ohio, United States - Buoy 4 MA112 | ecosystem: Environmental > Aquatic > Freshwater > Lake | place: USA: Lake Erie, Ohio... | reverse complement strand
CCGGCGCCTTGTTCGTGGCGCACCAAAATGTGACGAATAGACGACTTCAAGAGAGGGTCATAGGCGGGCAAAATGCAGCCACCCGGATAGCCGAACATGACGTCGACGCTTTCCATCTCGAGCGCTTTAATAAGCGCTTCAGCTCCTGTGATTTTCATTTGACTCTCCTGTATCACTCGTTCTTTTTGCATTCACTTCAAACCACTTATGACGTCTCATTTCAGCGTGTGTTGCGTTTTAGGCAACAAAAAAGCCCCCCATCTGGGAGGCTTGGCGGCACGCGTGATATGTGACGCGTGCCTACACGACGACGACCACCACAAGAACGGAAGTTGACGAAATACGCACGTGGAAAGTCTGCCACGTTAAAACCACCTTGACAACCCCCTCTTCAAGATCTTGACGGCGGAGGTATTTGCACTTAGAGTGCAAAAACATTCTCAGTAGAACTCAGGGGAAACATGGACATTATCCGCACGCCCGACGACCGCTTTTCAGGCCTCACAGCATGGCCATATGCCCCGCGCTACACCGACATCGCTCGCGGCGACGGCACGGGCACATTACGCGTGCACCATATAGATGAGGGTGCCAGCGCTTCAGACCCCGCCACCGAAACCATCTTGTGCATGCACGGCGAACCCACCTGGAGCTACCTCTATCGCAAAATGATTCCCGTCTTTACTGCCGCCGGGCACCGCGTTGTTGCCCCCGACCTCGTGGGCTTTGGTCGCAGCGACAAGCCCACCGCAATGTCCGACTACACCTATCAACGTCATGTTGACTGGATGGCCGAGTGGCTCACCACAAACGAGCTCAACAATCTCACCTTGGTATGCCAAGACTGGGGCGGGCTCATCGGACTTCGACTCGTTGCGCAGTTCCCCGAGCGCTTTGCACGCGTTGTCACTGCCAATACTTTTCTTCCCACAGGTGACCGCGACCCTGGTGAAGCTTTTCGCGCATGGCGCACGTACAGCCAAACAACGCCCGACTTCAATGTCGGAAAAATTGTGCAAGGTGGCTGCGCACAACGCCCCATCGGTGAAGAAAACGTGGCTGCATACGATGCACCATTTCCCGACGACTCATACAAAGCCGGAGCACGCATCTTCCCCACTCTTGTACCGAGTGATCCAAATGACCCATCGGCACCTGCCAACCGCGCGGCATGGGAAGTACTCAGTAATTATACAAAACCTTTCCTCACCGCATTTGGCGATAGCGACGCCATCACCGGTGGTTCAGAGAAACATTTCAAAAAACTGATTCCTGGTTGCGAAGGTCAAGCTCACACCATCATTGCTGGTGGTGGACATTTCATTCAAGAAGACAAGGGTGAAGAACTTGCGACAATTGTCAACACTTTCATTGCGGCTAACCCTAGGTAGAAATGTCTTCCACAGATAACAATGCTGCTTCAAGCGATGGGCGTATTGCGCGCGGCGAACGTACGCGATCATCTATTGCCGATGCTTTGTATGAACTGCTAGCTGACGGCGCAGAGAACCCCAGCGGCCGCGATATTGCCGAGCGCGCAAATGTATCTTTACGCTCAGTATTTCAGCATTTTGACGACATTGAGGCGGTGTATGGCGAACTAGTCAGCCGACAACACGAACGTGTTGCTCCGTTTCTTGCACCCGTCAATAGTGAATTTCCATTGAATGAGCGCATTGAAAAACTCATCGAAAGTCGCGACTCGATGTTTGCTCTTGCAGCACCATTACGGCGCAGTATGGGTACATACCGCGGTGTCAAAACATCTCACACCATTCGTCGCGCAATGACGTATTTGCAGCGTGCGCAACGCGAGCAAATCTTGCAGACGTTTGCACCGGAACTGAATGGCAATGAACAATTGTTATTGCAACTTGAAGTATGCCTCTCGTTTGAAACGTGGAATCAATACACAAGCCAACATGGTTTGTCACGTGCAGCCACGCGTGGACACTTGCACAACCTAGTAATGACCATGTTGGCAAGTTCTTAATTACGGAATTTGTACGCCCTGTAGTGCAGCTGCGGTCAAAGTATTTTCCAACAAACACGCGATGGTCATCGGGCCAGTTCCCCCAGGCATCGGCGTTATTGCACCAGCAATGTTTTGCACCGCTTCAAAATCAATGTCGCCCACTATGCCTTTTTCGGTTCGTGAAATACCAACGTCAATGAGAGTTGCGCCGGGCTTGCAGTGATCTTTGCCAATCATTCCTGCCTGGCCACTTGCGCCAATCACAATGTCGGCCGAACGACACAGTTCAGCCAAGTTGCTGGTGCGACTGTGCGCAATAGTGGCCGTTGCGTCAACACCTTTACGCGACAACAAAATAGCGAGCGGTGTTCCGACCAAAGTGCTGCGACCAACAATGACCGCATGTTTACCTGCAGTGGCAATGCCGTAGTGCTCGAGTAAGCGCAACACACCCAGTGGAGTGCATGGCACCAGACCAGGTTCACCACGTACTAAACGGCCCAGCGATTCTGCGGTGAGACCGTCAACGTCTTTGTCGGCCGGCAAAAGTGCCAACACCGCATCGTTGTTGAGATGGCTCGGCAGTGGTTGTTGCACCAAGATGCCATGTACCGTTGGATCGGCTGCTAGCGAGGCCACCAGTGCTTCAGCCTCTGCTTGCGTGCAATTGGCTGGCAAGGTTTCGTTACGGCTCACCAAGCCTGCCTTCGCAGCGAACTTGTGCTTATTGCGTACGTAGGTCTGGCTCGGGCCATCTTCACCAATGAGAACGGTGGCCAGGCAGATATGCGGGTTTCCTGCGGCGGCTACACGGGCGCCAATTTGCTCCACAATGAGGTCACGCAGGGCGTTTCCATCCATTACGAGTGGTTTTTGGCTTTCCGGCTGGGGGGAGGTGCCAGGAACTGTTGTCATATGAAGATGGTAGGCGACCCTCGGAGGCTCTAGCCTTATCAGTCGCGGCTCTCGTCATGCCTATGAGCCCAAGGAGTACCCATTCATGTCTAGCCCCACCCCTTCCCCCAAGAGCGTTGCGCCTGCCGAGGGCAAACTCGGTGTCCTCACCGTTGGCCTTGGCGCCGTTGCTTCCACCCTTATTGCTGGTGTTGAGCTCGCCAAGCGCGGCCAAGGAACACCCATTGGCTCAATGACCCAAATGGGTACCATCCGCTTAGGCAAGCGCACCGATGGTCGCACGCCGTTGGTGAAAGACTTCGTTCCACTGGCTCGTCTTGAAGACATCGTGTGGGGTGCCTGGGACGTTTTCCCCGACGACGCCTACGTTGCTGCGTCACGTGCTGGAGTTTTAGAGCAGGGCAAGCACATTGAATCGATTTCTGAAGCACTGCGTGAGATTCGCCCAATGAAGGCAGCTTTCGAGCGCCGCTTTGCGCGCAACCTCGATGGCACACACACCATGGACACCATCGACAAGCGCTCCATGCTGAACGGCATTCGTGCCGACATCAACCGCTTCCGCGATGAGAAAAAAGTAGATCGCGTTGTCATGATCTGGTGTGCAAGCACCGAGATTTACATTGAGCCAGGTGCACAACACGCCACTATTGAAGCTTTTGAAAAAGCAATCGATGCCAATGACGAAATGATTGCTCCATCAATGCTCTATGCATACGCGGCATTGCTTGAAGGAGTTCCTTTCGCTAATGGTTCACCAAACCTCGCCGTCGACATGCCGTGCTTGCGTCAATATGCAACCGATAACAACATTCCTATTTCAGGTAAAGACTTCAAGACCGGCCAAACGCTCATGAAAACAGTGCTTGCGCCAATGTTGAAGGCTCGTCAGTTGGGTCTTGCTGGTTGGTACAGCACCAACATCTTGGGTAACCGCGACGGCGAAGTACTCGACGCTCCTGAGAACTTCAAAACAAAAGAAGAATCAAAGCTCGGTGTACTTGAAGACATTCTCGACCCGGCCAACAACCCCGAGTTGTACGGCAATGTGTTCCACAAGGTGAGCATCAACTACTACCCACCACGTGGCGACAACAAAGAAGGCTGGGACAACATCGACATCGTTGGTTGGATGGGCTACCCCATGCAAATCAAAGTCGACTTCTTGTGCCGCGACTCTATTCTTGCTGCGCCTCTCGCGCTCGACCTCATCTTGTACTCCGACCTTGCACAACGTGCCGGCCTCGGCGGCATTCAAGAGTGGTTGTCGTTCTACTACAAGAGCCCACAAACTGCGCCTGGCCTTCGCCCAGAGCACGACCTGTTCGTACAACTAGAGAAGTTGCACAACACCTTGCGCTGGATCATGAACGAAGACCAAATTACGCATCTCGGCCGCGAGTATTACGACCAAGCCTAAATCAGCGTTTTCGTCTGCACCGGTGCTGGTTGAACTTCAAGCACATCAGTTTCTTGAACTTGCACTTCCTCAGTGCGTCGCATGCACGAGAAAATAACAGCACCACAAATAAATGAACTAGCGCTCATTGCAAGCACCGTATGTGATGTTGCTGCAGAAGAAGCGGCCAAACCCGCAACTAAGCCCAGCAGAAAACTCAGGTTGTAGGCCATGTCGTACGCGGCAAATACTCGCCCACACGAGCCTTTCATTGCATTTGCCTGAACAGTGGCGTCGGAACACACGCGGAGATTTTGGAAACAAAAAGCCATCACCAACACTGCGCCACAGCACAAATACAAGTTGGTGATTGACACCGCCAAAATAGTTGCGCAACCCGACAGTGCAAAAGCAGCAATCGTTACCGTACGACGAGGAATCTTTTCATTAGTGCGTTCAGAAGTAACTGTCCCCAGAAAAGCACCTACTCCCGATGCCCCCAATGTTGCGGCGTATCCCGAAGTTCCGATGGAGGTTTGCTGATCAAGAAGCAAAGCAACAGCTGAGAAACTCAGACCAAGGAGAAAACGATGCGCACTTGTTGACGCAATGGCGAAACGTGTTTTTGCCATACCCAACTGCCGTAATGCAACGGGCCAGCTCACTTTCTCTACTTCACTACCGCCGCCAAGCCACGCACGAATGGAATCGAAAACATAAGCGGCAACAAAGTGCAAAATTGCACCTGCGAAAAAAGCAGCAAATCCAATGTAACGGTAAAGCAAGGCGCCACTTGCGGCACCAATACTTCCGGCAACCATGCTGGCCATCAAAATCACAGAGTCTGCGGCTACTAATTCGTGTTGACGCACGAGGTGACGCACGGAAGCAGCACGTGCCGTGTACAGAACTCGCGTCACACACATTGATACACCGAAGAGAACGTAGAGCATCACTGTTGATTGCATATATGCAGCAAAGAACGCGGCAAGCATTAGCAACGAACGCACACCTTGGCCTGTCACCAAAATTTGTCGTCTCTCAAACTTGTCTGCCACGTAACCTGCAAGGGGCCCAGCCAAAATGAGGGGCAGTGCTGCAGCAACAACGGTTTGTATGAGCAATCGAGGGGTCGGCCCACCTTCAGGTGCAAACAGCAATACCTGCGCGAACACCAACGAATTTAGCGCGTCGGCAATTTGTGAAGTCACCTGCCCAGTAACGGCAAGACGAAAGTCGGGATACTGGAAAAGCGTGCGCCGTGAAATGTGCAATTGGGCGCGGCGGCGAAAGAGTCTGATTGGTTTGCGGGGGGCAGTACTGATGGTGCTCACACACCCATCGTGACTGATTGATGATTGAACAATGAGCGGTTATGGGAAACCTTTGACGTATAGAAAATGACGAGCAGGTGAATGATGTGGCGCTACCGTGTACTTATGTCGACCCCGCCAGCAGCTCCATTTTTGCGCAAATCTCTTAATGCATTCGTTGCCGATGCTGCGCTCATCGTCCTCTTCATATTCATCGGTACCCGCAATCACGACACCAACACCGATACTGCTGGCGTCTTCTCTACTGCGGCTCCATTTCTCATCGGGCTCATTGTGGGTTGGTGTGCGCTTCGTGTATGGAACGCGCCTCGCAAGGTGTCGAACGGAGTGGGCGTATGGCTTATTACTGTCATCATTGGAATGTTGCTGCGTCGCTTTGCATTCGACGACGGCGCAGCCGGTGCATTCATTGTGGTCGCAACCATTTTCAATGCTTTCACTTTGGTGGGTTGGCGCTTCATTGCAGAACAACTCAGTGAACGCAAAGCGTCACAAAGTTGACTCGAAGTTAACAGTGGTTGCTCACCACAAATTTTTGGTTACTGATCCTTCTTTGTTCATCTCTGCACAGGTGACTTGACACACGAGTTTCCTCACTTTGGCTTAGTATCCATTTAGCCATGGGAATCTCAATTGAAATAGCTGAGAGGAAATAATGAATCTCTCAGCAGAACAACTCGAACACTTCAACTACAGAGGTTGGCTTCTTGTTGACACGCTGTCCTCAGAAGAAACAACTGAAGTTCAAAAGTGGGTAACCGACATCGCTTCGTGGGCTGACGTAGATGGCAATTGGCTGCACTACCGTGAACTCACGGACTACGGCCCCAAATTGTGCCGTACGGAAAATTTCACACCTTTTCACTCGGGAATGCATCAATTCTTGCGCAGTGGACAAATGGTCGCCGTCGCTTCCCAGTTGCTTGGAAGTGAAGCTGTTCTTTACAAGGAAAAAATCAACTACAAACTCGCAGGTGGCGCGGGATACTCTCCACACCAAGATGCACCTGCATATCGATTTATAGAAACTCATATTTCCTGCATGGTCGCCGTTGATGATGCCACAGAAGAAAACGGATGTCTCGAAGTTGTCTCTGGTCTCCACCATGAAATCTTGCCGATGGACAGTAAGGGCTGCATCGACCCGGCACTCGTTGCAACATTCCATTGGATGACTGTTCCACTACGAGCGGGTCAAACTTTGTGGTTTCATTCACGCACGCCACATCGCAGCGGAGCAAATCACTCGCAAAAAGATCGACGCGCTCTCTACCCCACCTACAACGCTCTGAGTGAAGGCGACCTGCGGAGTCGCTATTACGAACAGAAGCTCAAAGAGTTTGCTGAATCGAAAGAAAATAATGAATCTGTACGTGTATCACTAATTGGAGATTTTGAAGGGAAACCAGTTCGATGAACGAAACCATTCACCACATCAACCAGTTGTTTAGCCAATTTGGCAACAATAAGTACGACGAGTTAATTAGCCAAACCGAACATGCCACCCAATGTGCAGCTCTAGCTAAGGCTTCTGGCGCCACCCCAGATCTCACTATTGCGGCACTCTTGCACGACATTGGTCATCTTTTAGTCTTAGCGGAAAACAACGGCACTATTGATTTTGATACCGATGATGAACATGAAGCGCTCGGTGCCCGGTACCTGGCAGCACATTTCCCCAGCGGCGTCACTGCACCAATTGCACTTCACGTTGCCGCAAAGCGCTTCCTGTGCACAGCTGACGACACCTATTTTGACCAACTTTCTATTGGTTCATTACGTAGCCTGGAGAAACAAGGCGGCTTGATGACTCATCATGAAGTGATGCGTTTTGAGCGTTCGCCACACTTTTCTAGCGCAGTAGAACTACGACGCTGGGACGAAGCAGCTAAAGATGAGCACATCGTCGTGGAACCGTTCGACTCATATCTTGAAATGATGGAGAGCATCATTACTTCAAAGTAAAGGCTGTGTAGTCGGGGAACTTTTCTACCCAGTCAATACCCGCGTCGCCTAAAGCAAACCCGATGGTGGCAAATGCATCGGCCCACATGAGGTGCGGGCCAATGACGGTCATTGAAGAGAACTGAGCATCCACCGCAAGCGAGTCTTTGCCCCAAATATGCTGCCCGCGTTCCGCAGTACCAGAAGTTGCTACTGCCCAGTTTTCGGGGATATCTACATAACTCCGAATGCGCGAAGAATCGTGCGGATCAACAATTCCGACTCGCCACTTTTCACCCGTTGACTGCAAGCCATGGGTTTGAATATCGCCACCGATGCGCAAGTAGTAATTCTTGAGGCCGGCCTCTAACAATAAACGCGCCGCTCGTTCTGCTGCCCAACCTTTCACAAATCCAGCGGGGTCAATGAACCCATCAGGTCGTCTCGCATTGAATACTCCGTTACTCAAATGCTCCAGCCATGTACATGCATCGAGTACTTCCACCACATCTGGCGAAGCATCGAGCACGTGCAATTCGCCGCTGTTGATGCGCGAAATTTCACTGGTTGACAGAAATGTAGAGAACCGATTTTCAATATCACGAAGAAATGAACACACCGAACTCCATGCATCTTCCACAGACTCATGTGATATTGAGTCGTCTATGTGCACGCTGACAACAGTGCCCATTGACTTACCCGCAAACTTGATACGTGCTTCAGCGCTCATTACTCAGGGCGGGCGTCAAGAATTGCTTGAAGGCCCGCGGTGTACGCACGCCATGAATCGGTTGCACCAGAGACAACAGCAATTTGTGCACTCCCCGCCTCAACAGCTTCTTGGTTGTACATAGGTAGCGCCGACTGATTGATACCTAAAGACTTGTCATCTTCATTGGGATACTTCACAACAGTCACATTGCACAAAACATTTTTCTTTGTGAATGTTGCCTGCAGTTGCAGGTCTCCCCATTTGAACACTGCTGTCGGCCCAGTAACCACATCACCATCGCAAGTACTTGCGCCATCCACTGGTGTCATTGGGCTCGGTGCGAGCGTTGTCGTGACCTCATTAGGCGAGGCGACTGATGTAGCAGGACTTGGTGCAAGCGTAGAAGTTGTTGCTGAGGTTGACGGCACCGCGGTGCCTATGACACCTTCTAATGCAACTACATCGCCACCAGGGTTATCGAGTTGCGAAATAAAGCCGACTCCAACAACGGTGAGAGCCACTGCAGGAAAGATCTGACGACCCAAAGATGGTTTTTGTGACACGTCTACCACCAAGCCCTTTCGGCATGAATATTTTCTACAGGCACGCCTGCTGCGCGAGCACCTCGTTGCACGGCTTTCACCATTGATTCTGGCCCAGCAACAATGACCACACGTTGTGCGAGGTCGGGAACAGCTTTCAAAAGAACATCAGCACTGAAGGGGTCGGCAACTTTGAGAGTTGCCCGATGCCCAACAAGGGTATGAACCTTGCCATTACGTGCTGTTGCGAGTGTTTCCAGCTCCTTCACGTGTGACATCTCTTGTCCAGATGAAACGCGGTACAAGATGATTGGTTCATGTTTTGGTGCAAGCTGTTCAAGGAACGACGTAATTGGCCCAATACCAATTCCACCCCCAATGAGAAGTACCTTCTCTGAGTTCACCACATCGGGAGTACACACACCGTAAGGGCCTTCGACAATGACACGGGTTCCCAATGCAATGTTCGTAAAAGCAGTGCTCGATTCACCGCGCGCCTTCACTGTGAACCGCAGGCCAGCTGTAGTGGGCTGTGCAGATAGTGAAAAAGGATTCGCCTGCCACCATCGTCCCTTCACCAATTGCCGCACCACATAAAACTGCCCACCTTGTGCTTTTGCTTTTTGTAGGTGCGTACCCGATAGCACAACACTAGAAATACCTTCCGCTTCGTGCGTTACTGCCGATACGCGTAACGGGTGAGCAATTGCAACAAGAAAGCGGCCCCACCTACTCCATACCAACCAGACCACAAGAGCAAGGTGTAGCGCCACCCAAAAACTACGCGCCAGGGCATCGTCGGCAAAGTCGGTTCCTAAAACAATTTGATGCGAGAACGATGCCGCTAATCCAAAGTAAGCCGTGAGATGTACGAAGTACCACATCTCATAAGAAAGCTTGTTGCGGAACCACTTCAATGAACTCAATGTGACGATGAGAACGATGACCGACCCAACAGTGGTGAGTGCCATGTACGGTTCTTTGCCGGTCAATGACTTGATTGCATTAACGGCCCCATTGGGAATTGCCCAAGCAGCAATACTGAATGCAATATGTAACGCAAGAAAAATTGCCATTGCTTCACCCAGTAATCGATGCCAGTTAAACATCCGGTCGAGGCCGTAACGACGTTCTACCAGTGGCGTACGAGTAATGAGAATGAGCCCAAGGAGTCCGGCTTCACTGCATAACAATCCGGTGAGCTGAGCAAGAGACGTGTAGGTCTGTGCGGCGGAGTCTCCTAAAGCCGTAACGCCTCCGTGACGCGACCAAAGACCCACCACCACGAGTGTGAGAGCACCAATAATGGCGCCCACATCTGTGTCGAGTACCCAACTTTCCCGGGGGGCGGGAAGCGGATGAACTTGCGACTCAGAACTCGTAGGGGTGGGTCTGGTCATGAAGTGGAAACTTATGCGTTATTCGATGGCGTTACTGTGACCGAACCCTGCAGTGCAGGTGCATCGGACATTGAATCGCCATCTGGTCCGTGACCCATGCCGCGACCCATTCCTGGACCACCATGACCACGAGGGCCATGACCTTCAGGGCCACCAGCTGGGCGAACATTGTTCACCATGTCGGTCACACGAGTCGTGAATTCGGCAAGCTTCGCATCGGCCTCAGCTTGAGTGTGCTCACCAGAAGCAACTTCTTCATCGAGATGAGCTTTGAACTCTGCAACAAGCGCATCGGTTACTTTCGCAATGTCGACACCCTTAGCTTTTGCAATGTCAGCAAGTGACTTCGTCGCAAGTTCGGCCTTCAACTCTTCAGCAGACAAACCAAGCACCTTGGCAGCAGCTTCAAGCTTTGGAGCTCCCATGCCGCGACCCATTCCTGGACCTCCACGACCTTCAGGGCCACCAGCTGGGCGAACATTGTTCACCATGTCAGTAACACGAGTGGTGAACTCAGCAAGCTTCGCATCGGCTTCAGCTTGAGTGTGCTCACCAGAAGCAACCTCTTCATCGAGATGAGCTTTGAACTCAGCAACAAGCGCATCGGTCACTTTCGTAATGTCGATACCCTTAGCTTTCGCAACATCAGCCAAAGACTTCGTTGCAAGTTCAGTCTTCAACTCTTCAGCAGTAACACCAAGCACCTTGGCAGCAGCTTCAAGCTTCGGACCTTTTTCCTTCGCACCAGTGCTCGACGCACCAACCGAAGGAACTTGGATGGTGTCTGACAGAGTGACTACTGCCGACTTCGCCAAGGCAGCGGAACTGCCCTGAACATTTGTTGGGGAGTTGTTTGCTTGTGCACCGGCAAAGCCGGGAACTCCGAGGGCAAGGCCGGCAACCAAGCCACCGGCGATTCCTGCGGCCACACTTGCAGCAACAATGCTTTTCTTCAAGTTTGTCTTTTTCATTGGATTCTCCTGTGTTGGGGGGCGGATGCCCTTTGACAAAAGACACTTTCGTTGTCGTTCCTAGTGATTCTCTAAGAAAAGAGTAAGAGAACCCTAAGAAGCAATCTCATGTTTGTCTAAGTTGCCAAACCCTTATGGAATATGGGTCAAAAACGACGATTTAGGCATGAAAACTAGTGGCCACCGACCTGCCCGCAATCCGGCCAAAGGTAGCCCCGTTCGATAGCGAGTTACCACTACCCACATAACGGTCGCCAATAATGCCGCCGGTGCATTCCCCTGCCCCATACAAACCAGGAATGACTTCACCAATGTCGTTGAGTACACGCGCTTGACTATCGATACGCATACCTACTGCAGTGAAACACAATGTTGCGGGCCGCACTTCTGCGCCGTAAAAAAGTGGGTACTCAAGTGGGCGCAAAAACTTTTCTTCTTTGTTGTAATCATCTACACCTGCATGAGCACCTGCGTTATAACGCGCAATAGTTCCTGCAAGTTTGTCTTGCGGAAGACCAAGTTCTTTTGCCAGCCCTTCAATGGTGTCACTTGATTTAATACGACCAGCTTTCACCATGTCTTCCACCATGATTGCATTCCAGTTTGCATTGTGGCGCTCTGCACCGCGCCCAGGAATTGATTGTTTATACGTTGCAACTTGTGGTCCGCGTTCTGGATGCAATACCAGATCATCGAAAATAACGTATGCAACATCACCTTGCGCACGCATAAAACCATCCATCACACCATATGGGGCCGACTCGGTTCCAAAACGTTGACCATGCTGATTCACCAACACCATCCACCCTGGAAGGAATGGTTCAACAGCATTAATGAAGTTGGGGTGCAACAAACGCAAACCGCGATTGTGCCCAATGATTTGTGCATTGAGCGGTTCAACAAAATCAAGCGCATCACCGCGCGCACCTTCGGCTCCGATGTACCACAACCAGTCACCCATTGCAGCTGCTGCTGGGTACAACTCAGCAAGGCGATCTTTGTTCAATGAAAAACCACCCGATGCAACAATCACTGCGCCAGCACGAATTTCATCGTCGCCAACAGCAACTCCCACTACTCGCCCGTTTTCAACAAGTAATCTGTTCACTCGTTGACCAAGTGCAATATCGATATCGCGCTCACGCGCTTTGGCATGCAGCGCATCAATGATTCCTTGACCATTGTTCACCGCGCAATGACAACGTGGCACGATTTCGCCGCCACCAAAAATGAGTTCATCGTGGAACTGCACACCAAGGTCGCCCAACCAATCGACAGCTGGCCCCGCTTCATTGCAATATGTGCGAACCACTCCGGCTTCAACCATCCACTGGTTGATTGCCATGTAGTCGTTGAACAAAGCATCGGCCGTATCGCTAATGCCAGCCGCCTTTTGAAAACGCGTTGGTGCACCCATCACAATGCCGCCCGAGAGTCGCGATGAACCGCCAACAACTCCTTCGCTTTCGGCAATGAGCACACGCTTTAAACCATTTTCCCACGCACTATTTGCAGCGGCCAAGCCGGCAATACCAGAGCCAATTACTACGACATCAACATCGTTCATAAATCTCCTATAACACTTTTCTTAAAACGACGTTACGCCGAATACACCTGTACCAACGTGTCGTGGTAGCTCACCCCACCACCCCAATCGGTGTGCGCATCGCTCGTTAAGTCATTCACATTGCTCATGTTTGCATGGCTTTGATCCCACCAACCAAAGGGCACTGCTACTACACCTTTGGGCAAACGAGTACTTATTTTGACGGGCAACAGCATCTCGCCGCGTTCATTTACTACTCGTGCCTCTGCCCCATTTTCTAAACCTCTCGCAGCGGCATCACTTGCACACATTTCTACATATGGCCCTTCTTCACGCGGGCCATGCTGAGGCAAATGCGAGTAGCTGGTGTTCAAGAAACGTGTGTGTTGTTTTGGTGTGAGCAGCACCAAAGGGAACTCTGGCGAACCAGCACGCGTTGATGACTGCACATAGGTGGGAACAGATGGCAAACCCCGAGAAGCAAGATCTTTACTCACCAGCTGCGCCTTTCCAGACGAACTGCCAAATACACCGTCGGAAAAAAGCACTTCGTCGCTGTTGGGCAATGCAACAAAACCATCACGCTTCAATTGTTCAATGTCTAAACCACGCAGTGCAGAAGAAATCAATGAATCATCGCTTTCGAACAACTCTGGTTCGATGTACCCCATTGCAGAGGCAAGGCGTCGGAAGAGTTCCGTGTTAGGCACGCACTCGCCTACGGGTGCAATTGCGGCTTCATTCCACCCTAAATACAAATGACCCCATGCCGGCACTACATCGCGTTGTTCTATTTGCATTGCTGCAGGAAAAATCACATCGGCATATTTTGCGGTGTCGGTCAGAAACTGCTCACTCACTACGGTGAAAAGATCTTCTCGCATTAAACCCTCGCGCGTGAGTGCGCTGTTGGGGCAGGTGAGCACGGGGTTGCCATTCCACACATAAAGAACCGATACTGGCGGCGTTAAAGAAGTATCGGTGAGCACCTGGCCCAGTTGCGTAAATGGCAAAGCACGCCGTGGTTTTCCTTGCGATAAATGAGCAACGTCGAATACCGAATCGCCAACACAGTCATTAAACCATGAGCCCACACTGCGCGATAGCCCGCCACCGCGATGCTTCCAAGAACCTGTGAGTGTTGGCAAACATGCCATGGTGCGAAACAACATTGCCCCGTTTTCGCGATGCTCTGCCCCAATCATGGTGCGAATGAAAGCTTGCTGAGCAGTTGCATATTCGTGTGCGAAAGTTTCAATGTCTGCTGCTTCTACACCGCACTCTGCCGCTGCGCGCTCAGGGGTCCACGCTGCAACTTCTGCACATAGTTCCGCAAAACCTTCAGTGTGTTGTGCAACAAACTCGTCGTCACATAATTCGTCACGAATAATGACGTGCATCATGGCAAGCATCAATGCAGTATCGGTACCGGGGAAAGGTTGAATAAACCAGTCGGCTTCATCAGCAGTGATGGTACGAATAGGGTCAACCACTACAACTTTTGCACCCTTACTGCGCGCCTCTTCAATAAATGGCCAGAGATGCCTGTTGGTGAGTCGTGTGTTTGTTCCCCATAACACGATGTACTGCGCATCGACAATCTGCATGGGGTTGGTGCTACGCGCAGAACCCGTTGTTGCAGCAAAGCCATTTTTGGCCACACTTCCACACAGTGCCCCCACCGTTTGCGAAGAACCCATGCGCGCAAAGAGCCTCCCGTCGAGTGACGACATCTGCAATAGCCCTTGGTTGCCCGCTGACGACCACGGCAACACCGTTTCGCCGCCATATGCGTCTATGGCTTCATGAGTTTTTTGCGCAACAAGTGCCAATGCTTCTTCCCACGTTGCTTCGCGAAAGATCCCTTCGCCTTTTGCGCCATCGCGCACGAGCGGAGTTGTGATGCGTTGCGGGCTGTATACCCGCTCCACAAAATGATTCACCTTGGGGCACAGTTCCCCTTGCGAGTACGGGTGGGCTGGGTTTCCGCGCATTTTGACCGCCACGCCACCCTCTACCGTCACTTGCCAGCCACACGAATCGGGGCAGTCGTGGTGGCAAGTGCCAAGTACAAGCGATTCCTGTGTCACCTGCCCATCTTTGCACCTCGTTATGCTGAAGCGCAGATGATTTCTTTAATGGCAGCCCAGCGAGCAACGGGGGCCTGGAACTGGTTGCGCGACGAGGGGCTTCTCATTGTTGCCATCACCTCGGGAGCCTTTTTTTTCACCCGAGCCATCGGCCTGCTTGCGAATTACCAAGCCGAACGCTTAAAGCGCCAGCGCGCAGCCGCCGACCCACTCGACCACAATGCAGTTGGCGCCTACCAAGGTGCTCTTCTCGGCGCAGCTCGCTGGGGCATCAACTTCACCATTGCCACAGTGGCCTTTGTATGGACGCTCTTGCTCCTCAACTTGCCGGCAGCCGCTGTGGTGCCAATGGTTTCAATTGTGGGCGCAGGTCTTGGCTTTGGTGCCCAACAAATCGTTGGTGACGTTCTTGCTGGCATCTTCATCATTTCCGAACGTCAATTCGGTGTGGGCGACGTAGTGCGCGTGGGGCCACTCGTTCCTGTTGGATGGATCGAAGGCCGCGTCGAAGAAGTCACTTTGCGCGTTACCAAAATTCGCACCTTCGACGGCGACCTCGTCACCGCCGCAAACGGTGGCCTGCGCCAAACCGTCAACCTCTCGCGCGACTGGGCACGCGTGCTCATCAACATTCCTGTCTCACGTGAAGCAGACCTCGATGCCGCAATTGAAATGCTCAATCGCATTGGCCACGACATTTCTCAAGACCCCGAATGGGCACCGCTCATATTGGAGCAACCTGTGGTTTCAGGTGTAGAAGACATTGGTGCAGAAACGATTGAACTGCGCTTTGCTGGTCGCACGCTTCCCGCTCAGCAATGGAAAGTAGCTCGCGAGATTCGTCATCGCATTGCCATCGAGGGCGCACCATGAGGCGTATAGGTCGCGCCACCATCGCCTCGGCGCTTGTCTTTGGGGCTTCTCTCACCACGTGGATCCTGCAACGCCCGAGTGACCCTCCTACCCAATCGAGTATTCCGTGGCCCGATGTGAGTTGGGTCATTGTCACCACCACATCAACATTGCCGAAAGAAACGCCAAGCAAACCTGAGCCCACCACTACTGAAGAAAAACCTGCACCCACCACGGTGGAAACAACAACATCGGTAGACGCTTCTACAACCGTGCCTGAAACGCAAACTACCGCAGTAGCTGAAACCTCGCTAGAGACTTCAACCACTGCGGTAGCAGCTAATTAGTTATTGCTTACTCAGTACGAAGTGCAGAAGCAACGAGATGCTTTAACCCATTCGTCCGCTGATGTACTGCTCAGTGCGAGGATCCGATGGCGCAGAAAAGATTTTTTGCGTTGAGTCGTACTCAACAAGAACACCAGTGGGTCGCGTCGCATCGGCATCTACTTCTGTGTTGAAGAATGCGGTCCGATTACTTACTCGAGCTGCCTGCTGCATGTTGTGAGTAACGATCACTATGGGATACTCACCCTTAATTTCATGCATCAGGTCTTCAATGCGACCAGTCGCAATAGGGTCGAGCGCAGAGCATGGCTCATCCATCAACAAAACATCTGGATCGACTGCTAATGCACGAGCAATACAGAGACGTTGTTGCTGGCCACCTGAAAGTGAAAACGCGGATTGTTTGAGGCGATCTTTCACTTCATCCCACAGCGCCGCCCGCTTCAATGAGCGCTCCACTAACTCTTCGGTTTCTTGCTTTGAAGGTTTACCGTTTACCCGCGGGCCAAAAGCAACGTTGTCAAAGATCGATTTTGGAAATGGATTCGGCTTTTGAAACACCATGCCAATACGACGTCGTACTTCTCCTGCGTTTGCATCTGGACCGTACAAATCGATGCCACGGTAGACCACACTGCCGCTCACTTTCGCCGTTGGAATGAGGTCATTCATCCGGTTAAAGCAACGAAGAATGGTTGACTTGCCACAACCCGATGGCCCGATGAGTGCAGTGATCTCATTTCTGTGGATCCGCAAGTTCACATCGCGAACAGCAAGATAACTGCCGTAGTGGACCTTGAGATCTTGACACTCCATGATCATTTCCTGGGCCGGCGTATTGCCCTCAGCAGACTGGACGTTATCTGAGTAAACACTCACGCCAATGACCTTACTAGGTGAGGCGGACGATGAAACTCCTGAGTTCATTACTTTATTCATGTCTTCTACCACGACTTTCTGCTCCGGTCTCGAATAACAATTGCAAGAAGATTCAAACTCACCAACAAAACGAGGAGCACGATAATTGCGGCGGCGCCAACGGCTCGGAACTCGTCTTGTGCATCTTGGGTGAACTTCATAATAATGAGGGGCAGAACCGTGTAGTCAGAGCTGTACCCCGACGGATTAGAGCTCACATAGGCGAGTGCCCCAAGAAGAATGAGCGGGGCAGACTCACCAAGCGCCCTCGACACACCCAAGATGCTTCCCGTTGCAATTCCAGGAATTGATGCTGGGATGACCTGTTTGCGGATTGTTTGCCACTTTGTCGCACCAAGGGCATACGACCCCTCGCGCAAGCTGGGGGGAACTGCCTTCAGTGCTTCACGTGACGAAACAACCACCACGGGAAGAACCATCATTGTGAGAACCGCCGAGGCCGTTCCCACACTAAAACCCCAGCCCAGCCAACCTCGAGCCACGAAGGCAAGACCCAGAATTCCGAAAACAATACTGGGAACCCCAGCGAGAGTCTGGATATTTAAAGTGATGAGCCTGCTCACGCGACTTGTACTGTTAGCGAATTCTTCTAGGTAGATCGCACTGCCTAGCCCAATAAAAAGCGAGGCAATCCCACTCGTGGTGACAACCCACAGTGAACCAAAAATTGCCGACTGGATTCCGGCATCTTCAGGAAAAGGTGACGGGAAATTTGTAAGAAGACCAAGGTTGAGCCGCCCAGCACCTTTCAACAACGTGGTGAGAATAAGAAAGACGAGAGTGAGAACGGCACATAAAGTTGCAAACCAAAGACCAAAGAGGAATATTTTGTCTCTTGATTTTCTTGCAGTGCTCGTGCTGTCGTGAAGGTTTGGAGCGAAGCGAGACCCAACTACATCTGCGTTGACGTTCATTCGTAAACCTCCCGAAACCGAGTGACAATGCGCTGGCTTAACATGTTGAGACCAAAGGTAATGATGAAGAGCATGGATCCGACGGCAAAAATAGTTCGATAACCCGTGGAGTTTGTTGCCTGGTCTCCAAGACCTGCAAACCCAATAAACGAGGACATTGTTTGCATTGGCTCGCCAGCATTAAAGGTGAAGTTGGCCGTACTTCCCGCAGCGAGCAGAACAATTGTTGTTTCGCCAATTGCACGCGACATTGCAATTACTCCTGCCGCAATGATTCCCGATAGACCTGCGGGGAAAATCACGCCGGTGCAAGTTTCCCGCTTGGTTGCGCCTAACGCATAGGCCCCGTCGATCAGAGAACGCGGCACGGCTGCCATTGCATCTTCCGCCAGTGTGGTCATCATGGGCAAAATCATTAAGCCAACTGTTATTCCAGCTGCTAACGCGCTGTAGAAACCGACATCGCTAAACACCCAAATTTTACGAGCGATATTTGGCGCTACGAAGTTCAAGGCAAAAAATCCAAATACTACGGTAGGTACGCCGGCAAGAATTTCCAAAAAAGGTTTCAGATAGCGCTTAGTTCTTGGCGAGGCATATTCACTGAGGAAAAAAGCTACAAAAAGACCACCGGGAACGGCAATGATAACCGCGATCAACATGACTGTGAAAGTGCCAACAACCAACGGCCAAACACCAAAATCGGGCGGCTCGTACAGCGGAAACCAATCGGTGGTAAAGAGAAACTCGGTAAACCCAACTTCTCTGAAGAAGTCAACTGTTGGGCGGACAAGTGCAATAACTACGCCAGTGGTAATGAGCACACAACTTGCTGCGATCACGGCCAAAAAAACCTTGATGACAACTTCTATGCGTTGTTGGCGAAGCTTGAGACCCGAGGGCTGGAGATTGAATTTCTCGGGTGCGGAAACGATCATTTTTTAATCCTTGCATCAAAGAGTCATGAACCAGAAAAAATGTGGTCGGGCCACAGAGTTTCCCTCCATAGCCCGACCACTCAAATTTTTATACTTTCTACTTCTTTACTCTTGGAACCTTTGAAATTTTCACCATTTCCGCACGGAGAACTTTCATCTGATCATCGGTAAGCGGAACGAAAATTGCATCTTCACTAATCTGCTTCAAGTTGTCGACCCAGAATGAAACATAGGCACCTACAGCAGGCTTTGTCGAGATTGAGGCATTTTTAACGTATGTGTACAGTGGGCGACCAAGGGGATAGGTCTGGCCCTGAACGGTAGATACGTTTGGAGTGACGCAACCAGCACCCTTATCGATTTGAACCAATTTGACTTTGGACTCGTTTTCGATGGCGTAAGAGAGACCGAAGTAGCCCATTGCACCTTTGTCGCCAGAAACTCCAGCAACGGTGACGTTGTCGTCTTCGGAGGTTTGTACGCCGTCTTTGCGAACTTGCTTAGCTTTGCCGTTTACCAATTCAGTAAAGGAATCAAAGGTTCCTGAGTCGGTGCCGGCACCAAAGAGTTTGATAGCGGTGTCTGGAAAGCCAGTTCGCACATCGGACCACTTTGCAACTTTGCTGTCAAGGTTCCAAATTTTCTTTAATTCGGCCATGGTGATGCAGGTCAACCAGTCATTGCTCTTGTTCACAACAACAGCAAGCCCATCATTTGCAATTAAAACTTCCGTAAAGCCAATTCCAGCAGCGTCACAAATAGCCTTCTCAGTTGATTTGATTGCTCGCGAGGCGTTAGAGATGTCGGTTTCACCGCGACAAAACTTTTCAAAACCTCCACCGGTTCCGGAGAAACCAACAGTAACTTTCGCACCTTTACTCTTTTTCACACTCTTTGATGCGGTTTCAAAGTATTTCGCAGCTACTGCGGAGAGTGGGTATACCGTGCTAGAACCGTCAACTCGAATGGTCTCATTGTTCGCATTTGCCAAAACAAACTGGCGAGCGGTCGTGGACTTCCACTTAAACTTCGCAGCTTTTTTCGGATCTTTTGAGTGGAGCGAAGTTCCCGCAACAATCTCACATCGAATGTATTTGGTGCCCACTTTCTCAATTTTGTATGCATCACTCTGTTTACAGTTGTCGCCGAGCTTTGCTGCGCTGGCTACGTTGGCCGATGAAAGGCCAACTGCACTAACCGCAACAGATGCCACTAAAAAGCGTGCCACCTTTGATTTTGAGACTTTGAAAGTCATGAGATGAGTTTCTCCTTATTTGGGGATGGAAGATCGGAAAAAATCCCGACTGCCGAAAGTTAGATGGAAGAGGAGTACACGATGCCACACCACCGAGAATGATGAAGGAACAGAAGGTGAACATTAGGTGAACGACCTTTTGGCTCAACTTTTTCCGGTGCCGGTAGACAACCAATCAACAACACCTAAAGGGTTTTCGGCGCCGTGTGTCCCGCAAATTGCAACATTTCGCGCCGAGAAATGGGCGCGTATTTTCCTACTCGGCGAGTTTTGAGTTCAGGCTCGACTTCACTGCGTCCCATTCCTCACGAATGATGGAATAGGTGGCCGTGTTGCGGAGCCCGTTGTTGTCGCCATCGGTTGAATGCATGTGATGCCGCAGTGTGCCCTCATATTGAGCGCCAATGCGTTCGATGTTTGCTCGTGATTTTGCATTGCGGGCATCGGTACGCAAGACCACTCGCTGCACTCCCCACGTTTCGAAGGCATGGGTAAGCATCAATAACTTTGCCTCGGTATTTACTTGAGTACGTTGCGCATCATGCGACAACCAGGTTGCGCCAATCTCTACTGCGTCAGGAAAATCGCGTGTGCTCGGACGCCCAGTTGCATCGGGCCAATACTCAAGATTCATAAAACGTGTTGAACCAACAACCGTGTCGGGCGAATCGATGCGCACGGTTACAAACGGATGCGCGGTTCCTGCTTCAAAGGCTGCAACTGCTGCGCTGATGTAACGAGTGATATCGGCAGTAGTTGGTTCAGGTACCCAGGTGTACTGAAAGCTTTCACGAGAACCGGCGGCAGCCGACAACAGTGGGCGCACGTGTGCATTCGTCAGTGGCAAGAGACGTACAAAACGACCCTCAAGTGTGATGGGGGTCAGAGGTACGGACATCCTTTGAGCCTACGGAGCGAATGCTCAACACTTCTTTTATTTCTCGGCGCAGAATGTTGCAAAAAGCGATACACACGGCGCCGAGAACACTTGGGTTAGGGGGAGACGGGGACGACGGCAAACTCATTCACGTCGATGAGCCCATGGTCGGTGATGCGGAGGTCGGGAATGACCGATAGCCCGAGGAATGACAACGCCATAAACGGTGCATCGAGGGTGATGCCGAGTTCACGAGCGGCTTCCACTACGCGGTCGATTTCACCAGCTACTTCGAGCAATGGTTTCGGGCTCATGAGACCCGCAATTGGCAATGCGACCTCAGCAACCACTTTGCCATCAACAACCACCACTTGCCCACCACCCATTTCGGCAACACGAGCAATAGCGACCGACATATCGGCTGGGCCACTTGCATCGCGTGTACCTACCACCATGATGTTGTGCGCATCGTGCGCCACGGTTGATGCAATTGCACCGCGCTGAATGCCATAGCCAGAAACGTAGGCAAGACCAATGCGGCCCGTTGCCTTATGGCGCTCTACAACAGCAATACGCGCGATGTCGTTTGTCTCATTTCTGACATCCAAAATGAGCGACTTTGTGCGCACCGTTTTTGAGGTCACACCAATAACGCGTGCTTTCCCATTTGCCGGTTCGTCGATAGTGAGTTCTGCTGCTGTTGGTACGTGATGTAAGCGCACACGGTTGTACAAACTTTGTGGGGCTTCCAATACGGGCACTGCACCAGGTTCAATGACACCATTACGCGCAACTACTTTTCCACGTTGCAGAACGAGCGATGGTTTGAAACCTTGCAGCGTGTCGAATACGGCAACGTCGGCTTGATAACCGGGCCCGAGCTGACCAAGATGAAAAAAGTTGTGATACATCGCTGGCAAAAATGACGCAACAATCAGCGCGTCAATTTCATTGAGCCCGCCTTCAACAGCCAAACGCAAGCAGTGATTGATATGGCCTTCATCGCGCAAGAGGTCGGGCTCGCGGTCGTCGCTGCAAAAAGCTGTGCACATCGGGCCGTGTGAAAGCACCGTGGGCAAAAGCTCTAAGAGGTCTTGGCACACCGAGCCTTGACGCAGAAAAACCCACATTCCCTTTTGGCGTTTTT
>Ga0315899_10002136_pt1 | contig 22098 bp, 22 predicted proteins | sample LakEriMetagenome_2_FD_203518 | JGI IMG/M metagenome (GOLD analysis project Ga0315899, IMG submission 203518) | Freshwater fungal communities from buoy surface, Lake Erie, Ohio, United States - Buoy 4 MA112 | ecosystem: Environmental > Aquatic > Freshwater > Lake | place: USA: Lake Erie, Ohio... | reverse complement strand
AACCCAATAGCAATAACTTTGCCACCAGCTAATTCAGCAGCTTTTGATGCAACAGATATCACTGTATTTGCCAGCAAGACCATATCTATCTCACTGCAATTCTTTATATGTTTCCAAGGGGTCGGTTCTGCGTATTCAGATAAAACCTTTAGATCTAGATCCGTTGCGACTGCTTTAAGACGAGATGTACCAATGTCAACGCCAATTAATATTTCTTGCATCATTTATTCAGCGACTCGCGCCAACTCCGCAAGTGGTGGTCGACAGATGATTGCATTTGCTCCAGTTAGTGAATAAGCGCCGGCAGCGAATGGAATTACAACTGCATCTCCTTTGGTGATCGCCATAGTCGGTGCGTTTGCGAAAGAGATTTCTCCACTTCCGTCTAAGACTAAAACAATGGCAAAGCCAGCTGGTAGATCACCGCTTCCGGGCGCTAAATGAGCACGGAAATAGCCATCTGATTTCAGAGGAAGAACTGTTCGCATGGTTCCACCAGAAAAAGCGGTATGAGTGATTAGCGATTCAAATTCTGCATCGGTCAACGGATCAAGCTTTAAAGCATCAGTTACAGTTTCAAAACCGAGACCGAGGTGGCCGTCCTTAATTCCATCTACAGCAAAACCTTCCCACTCTAAAAGTGCTGATAGATCAGTTGGCTCCTGCAATTCAAGAACAAAGATGCCCGCATCAATTGCATGTGCAACACCAGCCGGAACAAGGACAGCATCGCCAACTTTTACTTCGGTTCGCCGCAAAGATGCAAGAAGTGCGGCAGAATCTTGGGAACGAACTAATTTGAGAAGATATTCTTTATTCTGCTTAGCGGCAAATCCCAAACCAACTCCAGAGCCAGTAGGTGCTTCTAAAATAATCCAGGCTTCAGTTTTTCCGTGATCCAAACCTAAATGTGTTTTCGCAAATGCTTTATTTGGATGATAGTGAACAGGAAGTCTTTGATCAGGATCAAGTAACTTAACTAATATCTCAGTAGATAAACCGAAATTCTTTACGTGGTCTGCGCCAAGCCAACCATCGGGATCAGCCTTGATTGCTTCGCGCAAAAGAGTTCCATCCGCCAAATGTGAAAGACCTTGTACGGCTTCGCCAAAGCGAGTAGTAATCGAACCAATCCACTCTTCGGGACGCATCGGACCGCCTGGGCCATGTCGCAACGCACCAATGCGATTTCCACCGCGATAAAAGTGATCAAATTGATTAGATGGAAGTTTGGCCGGGGTAGTTGAACTCTGTGACATGGTTCTAGACTACTTGTAGGGTTAACAAATTGACCAGCGAAAATGGAGCACCTTAAATGTCTGACGTATCAATTCGCCTAAAGCGCTTATTTAATAACGGCCGCTGCTTCGATATTGCAGTAGACCACGGCTTCTTTGGTGAGGGAACATTCCTTGCAGGTATTGAGGATATGCAGGCGGCAGTTAATACTCTGATCACAGCAGCTCCGGATGCGATTCAGTTAACCGTTGGACAAGCGAAGTTGTTACAGAACAATCCAAATCCAAATAAACCAGCGCTGGTGATGCGCACTGATGTGGCAAACGTGTATGGAAAAGTAATTCCAGATCATTTATTTAGCATTTTGCTAGAAGAACCAGTATTGCAAGCGGTTCGACTAGATGCAGCAATAGTTGTTGTAAACCTGCTCGATCTGCCTGGTCGCCCCGAACTCCGTGACGCTTGTATTCGAAACATCATGACCCTTAAGGCGCAATGCGAACATTACGGAATGCCACTAATGGTAGAACCGCTTGTTATGAAGGATGCTTCAACCGGTGGATATACCTCTGATGGTGAACTTGAAAAGGTTCTTCCATTAGTTCGCCAAGCAATTGAACTTGGTGCGGATGTAATCAAGGCAGATCCAACCGATATCGCAGCTGATTATCATCACGTGATCCAGACTGCTGGTTCAGTTCCAGTCTTGGTTCGTGGTGGTGGACGCGTCTCCGATGAAGAGCTTTTAAATCGAACCGCAGAAGTTTTAAAACAGGGCGCAGCCGGAATTGTTTATGGCCGAAACATTATTGCTCATCCAAAACCAGCAAAGATGACTCAGGCGCTTATGGCTATGTTGCATAAGGGAACTTCCGCCGCTGATGCGCTAAAGATTGTTAACGCTTGAAATGTCGAAGCAAAAGCTAGTTAAAGTCGGAATTATCGGCGGCGGCCTGATGGGCCGTGAATTACTGGCGTTAGTTGGCCGTTGGGATGCGCTGCTAGATCATCCAATCCGCCCAGTTATCACTGCCATCGCTGATACATCAGATCCGGTTAGAGAATTCTTTACCAATGCCGGCGTAATTGAGTCATATAGCGACTATAAAGAGTTATTGGCTAGCTCAAACGTTGACGTGGTTTATATAGCGGTGCCGCACAATCTTCATGAAGAAATTTATATCGCGACAATAAATTCTGGAAAAGATTTCTTGGGCGAAAAGCCTTTTGGAATAGATTTAGCCGCTGCCGAAAAGATTGCCGCTGCGCTTGTGGGTAAATCAAATTTTGTACGAGTTTCTAGCGAACTTCCCTTCTATCCCGGAGCACAAGCTGCGGTTCGTGAAGTTCAATCGGGAAATCTTGGAGAAATTGTCGAAGTCCGATCTGGCCTATTGCACTCATCGGATATTGATCGCAAAAAGAAAATTAACTGGAAGCGCCAACGTAAGTTCTGTGGTGATATCGGCGTATTGGGTGACCTCGGAATGCATGCCGCGCATATCCCATTGCGCTTGGGATATAAACCCACAAAAGTTTTTGCAATTTTAGATGACATCGTTACACACCGTGAAAGTGCCAACGGTGAAAAAACCGCCTGCGATACTTTTGATAACGCTGTTCTCGCGATGCGCGCTAAGAATCCCGGTAATGATCGTGAATTTCCAATGTTCTGGGAGATGAAGCGAATTGCACCAGGTGAGAGCAACACATTTTTCTTTAGCGCTTTAGGAATGGATGGCGGTGTTCGCTTTAGCACCAAGAACCCTGCGGTTTATCACACCTTTGCTCTGAGAAATGGCGAGCAAGTTTGGTCTGAAATACAGCCGGGCCACGTTACAAATTGGCCAGTTATCACCGGGCATATATTTGAATTTGGTTTTCCAGATGCACTTCTGCAAATGTGGGCGGCATACTTCGCAGAACGAGAAGGCAAGTTGGGCGATCGCTTCGCTTGCGCATCTGTTGAGGAAGTAATTAATTCGCATAAAGCATTTGCCGCAGCTATGAAATCTCACGAGACTCATTCAGAGATCGCGATCTAATTATGAAAAATTTTGCAGATACAAAGATTGCAGTTATCGGCAGCACAATGATGGATTTAACTGTTTATGCCGACATTTTGCCCGCTGCTGGAGAAACCAGATTCGGCGAGAGCTTCACAACTGGTTTTGGTGGAAAAGGCGCTAATCAAGCGGTTATGGCTGCTCGTACTGGCGCGACGGTCACAATGATTACAGGTATCGGCAACGATGGTTTTGGTGATGAAAGTTTGCAGAACTTTAAAAATTGTCAGATGGATATTTCATCAGTTTTGCGCCTAGATACACATACCGGCGTTGCGCATATCTGGGTGGATGGCCAAGGGCAGAACCGTATTTCCATTGTTCCTGGTGCTAACTTTAAATTAACGCCACAGGATGCGATTGATGAAGTAAAGAAGTTAAAGAACGTCAGCGTTTTAATTGCGCAATGCGAAATTCCACAAGAAGTCACTCTGGCTGCTTTCCGTACCGCTCAAGAGCTAGGCATCTCAACAATTTTAAATCCAGCTCCCTACCAACCGCTCACCGATGATTTATTGGATTTAACAGATTGGCTAATTCCAAACGAGATTGAATTCGCTGAATTAGATAAAGCACACCGCGCGCCGGATACAGATGAAATAATTGCCTCACTTCGCGAAAAGGGTCGCACGATTGTGACCTTAGGCAGTGAGGGCGCTGCGCTCGTTACCACTGATGGAAAAGTTAAAAGATTTAGCGCTAAAAAAGTAAGTGCAACCGACACAACTGGCGCTGGAGATTGCTTCATTGGCGCATTTGCAGCGGCGATCGCAGCGGGTGCTGGCGAGGAGAGTGCAGTTCAATTTGGTATCGATTGTGCAACTAAGAGCGTGACGCGCAAAGGTGCGCAATCTTCTTATCCAAAAATTGAAGAGATTGATTTCAGCCTGATCGTAAAATAACGCTGCTGTACGGAACGGCATCGCCGGTATGAATAATTCCAAGAGTCTGTCCAACCTTTACCTTGAAATCCTCATGTGGAATTACCGTCGTATTTAGCCCGCCATGGTGCTTCTTGTATTCCGCAACAGTTTTAGGATCAACTTTTGCTTCAAATTCAGCAGCTAAATACATGCCCGTTAATTCAAGGTGCGGCAAAATCGCATCAAGTACTTGGCCAACCGTCGGAGTTCCCATAACAAGTGCCAAATCAATGGTTTCTACATTTGGATAAGTAGGAAAAGGCCCATCGACAATTGCGATCGTATTTACGTGGCGAAATCTCGCCAATAGGGATGCAAGGTCACCATTGATAATTCCATTTTTGATCATGAATTTATAATCCCCTAGTAATCGCCTTCGCACAAGCGCTAAACTTGAAAAATGCCCGAACAGTTAGCTAGCCAAGCGGCTGCACTTGCCCGAATTCAGAACCACCTCGAAAATTCCACCGAGCGCGTCTTAATTGGAATTATTGGCAAGCCAGGTGCGGGCAAGTCCACACTTTCTAAATTTTTAATGGCCAAACTCCCTAAAGAATTTGTAACCGTTGTTCCGATGGATGGCTACCACCTGAGTAATAAAGTATTGAAGGATTTAAAGCGCGCTGATCGAAAAGGCGCACCAGATACCTTTGATGTGGCCGGATTCATTTCGCTTGTTAAGCGTATTCGCTCTGAGCAGACTCAGAACATTTACTATCCAATTTTTGATCGCGCGATAGAAGAATCTATCGCTGCCCAGGGAGTCGTCACCTCTGCTACCAAAGTAGTAATTGTCGAAGGCAACTATTTATTGCACGATGATGACGGCTGGGAAGTATGTAATGATTTATTAGATGAGAGCTGGATGGTCGACGTCGACGATGACAAGCGAATTTCTCGGCTGATTTCGCGCCATATTGCTTATGGCAAAGATCCAGAAGCGGCAAAAGCTTGGGCAAAAGGTACTGATGAAGTAAATGCAAAGTTAATCGAACGCGGTCGCACCCGCGCCGATTTCGTAGTTGCTATTGATTAACTACGAAGCGCTGCAGCAAGTGAACGGAAATCTTCGACCAAGATGTCGATCTCTCTCTGTCCGTGGGCCAAACTAATTAACCACTGCTCATCTAATCCGGGAGGGGTAATAATGCCGCGGTTCAGTGACCAGAGCCAAGAGAGTTCAGCTACTGCAAAGTCAGTTGCCTTGTAATCGCGATAGTTGCGAACAGGCTCTATAGACCAAGTGATACAGCCCTTAACACCGAATCCAACTGTGTGCGCTGGAAGTTGGTACTCATCAATGATTGCAGAGATTCGCTCTAGCGCTTGTTGGTTTAGCGCTTCTGCTGCAGCCAAAGTCTCTGCGGTGCAAATTTTATCTACTGCGCGAATACCAGCCATGGCTAATGGATTTCCGTTAAATGTACCGAAGTGGGCCATTTTTCCATTAGTTACATAATCCATGTACTTCTGCTTGCCACCGAATGCAGCAAGCGTAAGTCCGCCACCGATTGATTTGGCTAAGGTAATTAAATCTGGTTGCACACCAAGTCTCTGCGCTGCACCTTGATGTCCAGCGGTTAGACCAGTCTTTACTTCATCAAAAATTAAAATGATTCCGTATTGATCACATAGTTCGCGAACGCGTTCTAGATAACCCGCATCTGGAAGAACAATTCCGATATTTTCAAGGACAGGCTCAACAATGAAGCAAGCAATTGTTGATGAATGTTTTTCGAAAATTGCTGCTAGCGAATCGGCGTTGTTGTAAGGAACCACAAAAACATTTCCGGCTACTAGATTTGCATCTGCCACAGGAGTTGGGAAATCCGGATCTCCGGCATATTCAACTTTAGGTTTTGCAGATACAACGAAAGGATCATAGCTACCGTGATAGCCGCCTTCGACTTTAACAATGTCGCTCTTGCCACTTGCAGATCGTGCAGTTCGCACCGCGTACATAGTTGATTCGGTGCCTGAATTTGTAAATCGAACTTGGTCAATTCCGAAGCGACGGCAGATTCTTTCTGCGGCATCAGTTGAAATAGGAGATGGAGTCACAAAGAGCATTCCGGTATCAAGTGCTGCTTTGGCTTCTGCTACGACTACTGGGTTCAAGTGTCCGGCGAGCATTGCGCCGAAGCCCATTGAAAGGTCGAGCAGCTCGCGGCCATCAACATCTGTCATCCACGCGCCTTTAGCGGAGACGATAGAGATTGGATATGGATCCCAGTGCTGGAAACTGGAGGTTACGCCGAGGGGGAGCGACTTCATTGAGCGCGCGCTCTCGGTTGCTGAACCCTTGGTGTTCTTAGTAAATAGTTGCCATTCTGAGGCCAGTAAAGAGGCTACTTTCTCAGGCGATATCGGCGTGGATGTTGCTGGTACTGATCTAAAAGTTTCCGCGTGATGCGATTGTGTAATCATTTTAAAGCTGTACGGCAAAGGTTTCTGATTTAGAAACTCGTTTGAGAAGTACTCTCCCGATCTTTTTCATTCTTTCGAATGCCCTGTAAGTATCTCCGAAGTCAAAAAAAGTTGCAACCCCACCCCTTTTTTATGCGAGAAGCTCGGGCGTGTCTCGTAAACTGGCTGTTATTGGGAAAAAGGAAAAATGAGACTTAGAACCTGGATTAAGAAAACGAAAGCCGGACGTTTATTCTGGCGCGTAGTTATTGGAATCGTTGGCGGGTCGATAACTGCATTAGGTGCGATCGCCTTAGTTGGTCCGGGTCCAGGAATTTTAATTGTTCTTGCCGGACTTGGAATTCTAGCAACTGAGTTTGCTTGGGCTGCCCGAGTGATGGTTCACACTCGAACTTACGCACAAAAAGCTGCGGATAAAGCGGGAATACCAAAATGGGTTCAATATGCGCTGATTGCTGGCGCTGCGATTCTCTCAATCATGGTTATTTTGTATCTATATTCAACTGGAAAAATTTAGAACTGCGAACGTATCTCCCAGAGATCTTTAAAGACTGGATTGAATAACGTACTGGCTAAGTATTTAACTCCATCAGAACCGCCGGTGCCCGCTTTCTGTCCAATCGTGCGCTCAACCATTTTTACGTGTCGGTAGCGCCATTCTTGTAGGCCTTCATCGATATCCATTAATCGCTCGCAAACCATTGCAGACTCTGGATCAGTCCTATGGACCTCTAATAGCGACGCAATTACTGATGGATGAGATTGGTAGTGTGTTGATTTATCGCGATTTAAAATCTCAAGCGGAATTTTATATCCGCGCCTTGCAAGATAAGCGAGTGTTGAATCCCAGATCGAATTGCGTGAGGTGATCTCTTTGATCTCTGCCTGAACTTCTAAAGGCAGGTGCGAAGCCATCTTGCTATCGCGTCGCCCAAGAAGAGCTTCGACTTTCCTGAACTGTGCTGATTGGAAGCCACTGGAAGAGGAGAGATATCCACGGAAAGCGTTAAATTGCAATGGCGTCATTGTCTCTAAAATATCGACCTGAGCTACACAGACCTTCAAAATTGTGCGAATGCGCCCGAGAATTGCGAGCGAACGGTGGGTATCTCCAGATTCAAGAGCTCTAGCCGCTTCGTTAAATTCGTGAATTAACTGCTTAAACCAGAGTTCGTAACTCTGATGAATAACGATAAAGAGCATCTCATCGTGTTCTGGGCCTTCAGATAATGGGTTTTGCAGTTCCAGCAACTTATCAATTGCTAAATAAGAAGTGTAAGTAAGTGCAGAATCGAAATCGGCTTCGCTCAAGTGACTCTCGAATCAGTCTTTTCAATCTTCTCGTATTGACGAGATGCCACCAGATCACGGATGCGCGAGAAACCATCCCAGACTTCAACATAAGAAGTTGGAAGCGGTGCAATCGCTAGCCTTATTGCATCAGGAGTTCGATAGTCGGGAATCACATCTGCAAATTCACGAAGCGCAACACAGATGCGTGCTGCATCTGGATGTCCGAGCGAAATATGGCCACCGCGCTCTTGTGGATTTCGCGAAGTTAAAAGAGTGAAACCAAGATCGGCAAGCCACGCATCGTAGAGTTGAATCATCATCTCGGTACCGATCGCCGCCTTTTCAGAGATCGCACCTATACCCGCCTCTTCAATCATCGTAAATGCGCTCTTGATGCAACGCAATCCGATAAGTGATGGGCTTGCAATCTGAAAACCGCGGATTCCTTCAGCTCTTTCGAAATCAGCGCCCATTGCAAATTGATCACCTTGTGAAAACCAACCTTGGATTGGTACTTGCAGCTCAGCCTGTACTTTTTTATTTACATATAGCCATGCAGGTGCACCCGGACCAGAATTACCGTATTTATATGTACAACCAACTGCGATATCAACGCCGTTCTGATCAAAATCCATCTCGATAGCGCCTACTGCGTGGCTGGCGTCCCACAACATAAATGCGCCGTGTTTGCGAACTAAATCTGTCAGCGACTTAATGTCATTGCGCGCACCAGAGCGATATTGAATTACCTCTAAAGTTACAAGCGCTACATCATCACTTAAATACGGCTCAAGAATTTGGGGAGTGATACGTTCGTATTCGGCCGAACCTGCAGATTCGTTATCGATGATTACAAGTTTTAAACCAAATTGCTTTGCAATTCCATCGAGGATATAGCGATCAGTTGGAAAATTTGCAGCGTCAGTGATTATCGTTTTACGGCCAGGACGTGCGTGAATTGCAGCCAGAGCAAGTTGATAGAAATTAACTGAAGTTGTATCGCAGGCCAGCACTTGTCCCGCAGCAGCGCCTAGCGTTGCCCGACCAATTAGATCTCCGGTTGGCTGCGCCTCATCAACCCAATGCCCCCACCCGGTTACGACCTCGGGGCCCCACTCATCTTTCATAAATGCATTAACCGCTTCGATAGTGGCTAAGGGGAGCCGGCCTAAAGAATTGCCATCTAAATAGCAAATATTCTGATCGCTAATTACAAATTGTGAGCGAAAACGAGCCAATGGATCGCGGGCATCTAGATCGAGCGCAAACTGGCGGTCAGTGGCTTTCATAGTTGAAAGGTACGCTCTCCCATCGTGGCGCGCAATCTTGTGAATATTGAAGAGGTCAGTAAGGCCTTTGATATTAGAGCACTGCTTGAAAGAGTTTCACTTGGCGTCTCCGAAGGCGATCGCATCGGGATTGTTGGACGTAATGGTTCAGGTAAGAGCACTTTAATGAAAGTAATCGCTGCGATTGAAAATCCAGATCAAGGCAGAGTGACTAAGGCTAATTCAGTAAAGATTGGCCTACTTTCACAAGTCGATAAAGCTGATCCGAATTCAACTGTTGGAGATGTAGTAATCGGAGATAGAGCAAAACACGAATGGGCGAGCGATTCAGGAATAAGAGAAGTCTTTACTGGCTTATTCGGCGGCTTTGATGATCACCTGTTTGAAAGAAAATTCTCCACTTTATCTGGTGGAGAAAAACGTAGAGTGGGTCTGGCCAAGTTGTTAATTGATGACCTTGATTTGATTCTTCTAGATGAGCCAACCAACCATTTAGATGTCGAAGGTGTGGCGTGGCTGGCAAACCACTTGAATAGCCGTAAATCTTTAGCTGTCCTTGTTATCACGCACGACAGATGGTTCCTCGATGCGGTGACTGATCGCACTTGGGAAGTCGTTGGCGGCAAAGTAGAAGAGTACGACGGTGGATATTCAGCATTTGTTTTAGCTAAAGCAGAGCGCGCACGCCAAGCAAGTGCGATGGATGCCCGACGCAATAACTTGATCCGAAAAGAGCTTGCGTGGCTGCGTAGAGGCGCACCTGCAAGAACCACCAAACCTAAGTTCCGTGTAGATGCAGCAAACGTTCTGATCGCTCAAGAACCCGCACCGCGCGATCAAGGAGAGTTATTAAAGTTTGCGCGAAATCGATTAGGAAACACTGTCTTTGAGGCACATCACCTGCAAATCAAAGCTGGTGACAAAGAGTTAATTGATGACCTTTACTGGAATATTGGTCCCGGAGATCGCATTGGAATTGTCGGCGTTAATGGTGCTGGAAAAACTACTTTAATGCGCACCTTAGTGGGCCAAGTACAACCTTCGGCTGGAAAGTTGACTACGGGAGTCACTGTCAAAACAGCTTTCTTAACCCAGCATCTTGATGAGTTAAATCCAACGTGGCGAGTGCTAGAAGCTGTCGAAAAAGTAGCTTCTCATATTGATCTAGGCAGTGGAAAGTCACTTTCTGCATCTCAACTCTGCGAGCGGCTAGGTTTCGATAAAGATTCGCAATGGACCCCGGTCGGTGATTTATCGGGAGGCGAAAAACGTAGGTTGCAGCTAACTCGCTTATTAATGGATTCACCGAATGTCTTGTTACTAGATGAGCCGACAAATGATTTTGATATTGAAACTCTAACTGAATTAGAAGACCTTCTAGATAGTTTTGGCGGAACACTAATAATTATTTCTCACGATAGATATTTTCTGGAACGAGTTTGTGATCGATTTGTTGGGTTGCTTGGAGATGGCGCGCTTCGCGATCTGCCCCGCGGAGTCGATCAGTATCTGGAGCAACGTCTTGATTCACTGCAAAAACCAGTCCAGTCGAGTAAAGAGAAACCTCCATCTTCAGCCTCTGAGCAACGTCAGTTGAAGAAGGATTTAGTGCGTGTAGAAAGACAGATTCAGAAATCAAAAGAGAAGATTGCTGAACTAGAACTTGCACAAGAAAAAGCGGCATTTAATCCAGCAGAGTTAACAAAAATCAGCGAAGATCTTGAAAATGCACGCACCGAGTTAAACACTCGAGAAGAAGAATGGCTTGAAATCACAGATCAACTAGGTGATTGAGTTAAAATCTGACTATGAGCCAAATTTCACATATCGTCGAAGCGATTCTCTTCCGCAGCCGTTTCCTTCTTGCTCCGCTATACCTTGGACTTGTCGGAGCGCTAATTCTTCTTGCTTATCGCTTTGTAATTGAGTTCTGGCACCTCGCTGAGAAAACTCCAGATATGAGCGCGAGTGAATTCACCCTCTCCTTACTAGCTCTCCTTGATTTAACCCTTCTTGCTAACCTAATTTTAATGGTGATCTTCGCAGGTTATGAAAACTTTGTATCTCGTATTGATATCGCTCTGGAATCTAAAGATCGTCCACATTGGATGGGAACAATTGACTTCAGCGGATTAAAAATTAAGTTGATTGGTTCGCTTGTTGCAATCTCTGTCATTGAACTCTTAAAGGATTTCATTGAACTAGCTGGTGAAGCAGAAGTTGGCGAAGGCACAATTTGGAGAATCGCCATTCACCTAACATTTGTCATCTCGGGCGTCTTATTTGCTTTGATGGATTGGATCGCTGACAAGCGCGAATTTAACGGCACTCATCCACAGTGACCAAAGGTAACACCCGGCTAGATCTTCTAGCCGCGCTTTCTGGCATCTTAATTGCGATGCAGGCGCGCGCTAATGGCGAGCTATCGCATCGAATGGGAAATTCTATTGAAGCCGCGCTTGTCTCCTTTGGCTCGGGCTTAATTCTTATCTCAATAATCTCAATCTTCACCCCTTCGATACGAAAAGGAATGAAGAATTTAAAGACCGCAGTAAATCGAAAAGAGATTCCAGTTTGGACGCTCTTTGCGGGAATGCTGGGTGGAAGTTTTGTCGCGGTTCAAACGCAAATTGTTCCGATCGTTGGTGTTGCAATTTATTCTGTCGCCTCAATCGCGGGACAGACAGCGACATCGCTGCTTGTTGACCGCATCGGATTGACCGGTGGCGGCAAGAAGCAGATAACAGCGAAAAGAGTTACCGCCGCTGGAGTCACCGTGCTGGCAGTGCTGGTATCTGTCTTTGACCGTATAGATGCCCAGAATTTATCGCTATTCGCAGTGTTATTTGGGTGTTTTGCCGGCTGCATAGTCGGCGTCCAACGCGCATTAAATGGTCAGATAAATGAAAGTACAAAACAGAGTTTTGCTACTTCTTGGCTCAATTTCATAATGGGAACTACTTTTCTATTTATTTTTCTATCTATCGGAGTATTGATAAATCGTTCTGAATTAGTTCCCTTACCTGCAGGGCCTTGGTGGATGTATATGGGTGGAACAATCGGCGTTATCTATATCGCCTTTACATCGACGATTGTTCAACACTTAGGCGTACTCTCATTCACGCTAATTAGCGTTGGTGGACAACTGGTCGGATCTTTACTTATTGATTTATATTCCCCAACAGAAGGCGTGCAGATCAGCGCTTACTTAGTAACCGGAATTGTTATGACTTATCTAGGAGTTGTTGTGGGTGGCGTCGGTTCTTTACCAAAACTGAGATCAAAGAAGCAGTAATAAAAAATGCTGCGAGTGCATATGAAGAACTCTTGACCCACGGAACTGTTGCTGCGTAATAACCAGCAAGGGTAATTCCAACACCCCAAACTAAAGCTCCAAGCGCGTTCGCCGATAAAAACTTGTAGTAATTCATCTTTGCCGCGCCTGCAATTGGCGGAACAAATGTGCGAATCCAAGGAAAGAAGCGAGCAATAACAACAGCCCACCACCCATATTTTTCATAGAAGACTTCAGATTTTGCAATCATCCGTTTCATTCTCGGAGACTCTCTCTTATCTAAGTACGGACGGCCAACGACTCTTCCGATCACAAAACCAACTTGATCACCGAAGAAAGCCGCGAGAAAGATAAGCGAAACTAAAATTACAATGTTAATGTTTCCGTGCGCTGCTGCTACTAAACCAGCGCTAAAGAGAATCGAATCACCGGGTAAGAAGAAACCGAAAAGCAGACCGGTCTCGATAAAAACTATTCCCGCAACCACCGTGTAGAAGATAAACGGGGCGAGCGAAGATAATTGGGTATCAAAAGAAGCTGCAAACTCCATTTAAACGCTCTTTTTTACTGCCGCAGCAACTTTTTGTACAACCTGGGCATCGAAAACGCTAGGCACGATAAATGATGCATTTAGCTGCGAAGTTGAAACACAAGATGCGATCGCCTCGGCCGCCGCAATTAGCAACTCATCTGTAATTTTATGAGCATTTGCATCCAGCAACCCTCGGAAGATTCCGGGGAATGCTAGGACGTTGTTAATTTGGTTTGGTTGATCGCTGCGTCCGGTTGCAACGACAGTTGCATACTTTCTCGCGATTACTGGATCAATCTCTGGATCTGGGTTGGCTAGAGCAAAGACAATTGATCCGCTAGCCATTGAAGCTACATCTTTCTCTGTCAATACATTAGGAGCGCTGACACCGATAAATACATCTGCGCCTTTCATAGCATCTGAGATGCTTCCACCAAATCCAGGTGTGACACATCCGTTGATATCAAAGGCAACGATCTTTTGTGCACCGCTCTTAGAAAGCAGTCTGGCAATAGCAGTACCAGCTGCACCGGCACCGCTCATTACGATTGTTATCTCACTCAACTTCTTCTCCACCAATTTAAGTGAATTGGTTAGAGCGGCTAGTACAACTATCGCCGTGCCGTGTTGATCATCGTGGAAGACGGGAATATCCAATAAATCGCGTAGCCGTTCTTCGATTTCAAAGCAGCGAGGTGCAGAGATATCTTCCAAGTTGATGCCACCGTAAACCGGTGCGATTAGTTGAACGGTTCGAACAATTTCATCTACATTTTGGGTATCTAAACAAACTGGCCAAGCATCGACATCGGCAAATCTCTTGAAGAGCGCGGCTTTACCTTCCATCACAGGAAGCGCTGCCGCCGGTCCGATGTTTCCTAAGCCAAGTACTGCAGAACCATCTGTAACAACAGCCACGGTATTGCGCTTCATTGTTAAGCGCCGCACATCGGATGGATCTTCAACAATTGCCTGACAAATTCGGGCTACACCTGGGGTGTATGCGCGAGATAGGTCATCTCTAGTCTTTAGCGGAACTTTTGCTTGGACTTCTAACTTTCCACCAAGATGCAATAAGAATGTGCGATCGCTAACTTTGCGAACAGTTAGCCCTGCGTGTGCGGTCAAGGCGTTATTTATTTCTTGGGCATGGTCTACATCTATTGTGTCGCAAGTGACATCTACAACAACTTTTTCTAAAAGCGACTCAACAACATCGAGTGCGGTAATTGTTGCACCGGCCCCAGTGATTGTGCTGGTGATTAAAGCTACTGGCTGAAGATCTGGAGATCCTTCAACACGAATCGTGATTCCGTACCCAGGTGATGTCGATGCCATTTAAACAACACCGTAAAGACGATCACCAGCGTCACCTAAACCAGGAACGATATATCCGTGTTCGTTTAACTTCTCATCAAGCGCGCCTGTGACAAGCGTAATTGGAACACCGGTGTTAGCGAAAGCATCTTCTAGAGCCTTAATTCCTTCAGGCGCAGAGAGAATGCAAATTGCAGTGATGTCATCTGCGCCGCGTTCGATCAAAAAGTTAATTGCCGCTACCAGTGTTCCGCCTGTTGCCAACATTGGATCTAGTACAAAACATTGACGACCTGAGAGATTTTCAGGAAGACGATTTGCATATGTGCTCGCTTGCAGAGTTTTCTCATCGCGAACCATTCCGAGAAATCCAACTTCAGCGGTTGGGATTAAGCGCGTCATTCCTTCGAGCATTCCAAGTCCCGCTCGCAAAATCGGAACCACAACTGGACGAGGGTCGGAAAGTTTTAAACCAGTTGTCGTGGTAACGGGAGTCTTGATTGAAACTTTTTCGGTGCGGACATCGCGAGTCGCTTCGTAGGCGAGCAGGGTCACGAGCTCTTCAACTAAGTGGCGAAATGTGGGTGAATCCGTTCTTTCGTCGCGCAGAACGGTCAATTTATGGGTAATCAGCGGGTGGTTAGCGACGTGAACTTTCATGGCTCCTACCTTACAGGGGTTTCCAACTCGCCCAATGAGTGAGAATATGGCGGATGTGACAGAAGCAATGGTGGACGAGGTAGATATAGCAGTTGCTGCGTGGCACGAGGACGGCCGCTGGAATCTTGCTCTGTTACCTGACGCACACGATTTACCCAAAATTATTGATCGCCTAAAGTCACAACAAACAAATGGTGGAGCGATCGCCTTGTTAGCAATCGATGAAGAATTTTTTATGTTGATCCGCGTTCTGGGATCACACATTAGTATGTTTTTAAGTGATGTGACTTGCGCCTTGGATTACGCAGTTGCGGCAGAATTTCTCGAACTTTGCGATTTAGATTCACCCGAAGAAGATGAAGAACCGCTTCCGGTAGGGCATTTAGATATTTTGGCAGATCTCGGAGTTAACCAAATGGAACTTTCTGCACTCTGTGATGATGCAGAACTTTTTCCAGATGAACAATTGGAAGCGATTGCTAGCCGTTTAGGATTTGCCGAACAATTTGCCGAGTTATTGGAGTTATAAGAATTTCAAATCAAAGCCCTGAGTCGCTGATGGATAAAGCGATCGCAATTGCAGAAAAAGCAAATGCAACCGGAGATGTACCGGTCGGTGCACTAGTCATTAATAAAGATGGAATTGTTATCGGCAGTGGATCCAATGAACGCGAAGTCAATAACGACCCTACTGCGCATGCTGAAATAGTTGCGATTAGAAATGCGGCGAGCCGATTGCAAAATTCTCGGCTTGATGGTTGCACCTTGATAGTCACTTTAGAACCTTGTGCAATGTGTGCTGGCGCAATCGCACAAGCGCGCATTTCTCACCTAATCTTCGGTGCGTGGGATAAGAAAGCAGGCGCTGTTGGCTCTGTGTGGGATGTAATCAGAGATCCGCGAGCTCTCTATAAAATGGATGTAACTTCTGGAGTTCGCGAAGTTGAATGTGCCAAACTCTTAAGTGATTTCTTCGAGAAGCAGCGTTGATTTAAACCAATAGTTGGTAAGAAGGATTCAAAATCGTAAGCGCACCTTCTTCTTCGCCGACCATACCTTCCGCACGAATCTGCGAACCGACTTCAAGGCCTGCGATTTCGCGACGACCTAAGAATTGCAAGGTAACACCTCCGGTCTGATCCCAAACTTCAACTTGAAGCATTGGGGCTGATCCACGCGGTGCACTCTTAATAGCCGTTACTTGACCCTGAACGTGGGCTCGCTTGCGCCACTGAATCTTGCCAATTGGCGTCATATCTTCTGCGTAATGGCTGATTGGCTCAACGCTCTTAATCACATCTTCTACTGGTTTAAATTGTGCCACTGGCGAAGCCACTGGCTTAATTTCACTTGGTGCAGCAACCGTCAATTGTGAGGCTGATGTAATTCTATCCACGTCAAAAGGAACAATTGTTGCCACCACGCGTTGCAATTGCGAAATAGGAGCGGCAATCTTTTCCGCTGTTTGATCGTGAAGTAAACGGCCAAGGAAACCGGAATACGCGCGCCGTGGAAGCAAGAGCGTTAGCTCAACATCGTTCTTTTCGGTCATTCGGATTGCGTAATCAAGTGCTGCATTTGCAAGGCGTCTATCTGGACAATCAATTAACTCAAGAGTGACATCATCTAAAGCATCAGATTTCGCCCAGGCTTCTTTGATCTCTTCTGCTCTTCGATCATCGATTACAAAGTGCACAGCGCTGAGATTGCGTGGCTTGAGACTGCGTGCGTAACGAATTGCACCAACAGTTGCAAGATCCACGTTATCAACGAGCACGGTTACATTGTGGCGAACAATTGTCGTTGCTCGCTCTTGTTCGCGACGTACAGAGAGCGCTTCTTGTTCGCGGGTGTATTGACGGCGCAACCTCAAGAAGGAAACAACCATAATTGGCGCGACTAACAAAACCAACCAAGCACCTTGCGTAAATTTAACAACTGAGAAGATTATTACGATTAATAGAGAAACTGATCCGGCGAGAGCGTTGATTACAACTTTAGCCTTCCAACCCTTAGGCTTCACGCGCATTGAATGCTTTGTCATTCCAAAGCCGGCTAACGCGAAGCCGGTAAATACACCAAGTGCATAGAAAGCAACAAGGTGCTCGACTGATCCAGCAGTTATCAAAACTAAGAAAATTCCACCGCCGGCTAACAATAAAATTCCGTTTGAGAAAGCTAAACGGTGACCACGCTTAGTTAATTGACGAGGTAGGTATCCATCGGTTGCAACGAAGTTACAGAGTAGCGGGAAAGCGCTATATGTGGTGTTTGCGCCAGCAAAGAGGATAAGCATTGTTGCTAGCTGAACCATAAAGAACATAATGGTTGCGAACGTGCCACTGCCGAGCGCAGTTTTTGCAATCTGCGAGATAACTGTAGGAGTACCTGATTCGTATGGCATTGCCTGTATGTGATGAGCAAAGTATGAAACGCCAAGAACCAAAGTTCCAAGTATGCAACTCATAATAACTAGCGTGCGTTTTGCGTTTACGTGCTCTGGCGCTTTAAAGAGAGCCACACCATCAGAGATCGCTTCCAAGCCAGTTAGTGAAGATCCACCGTTTGCAAAAGCGCGCAGCAAGATAAAGATTGCCGCTGCAGTTAGTAGCCCTTGTTCTTGTCCGACTTCAATTGCTCCAGGCAAATCTGTAGCAAGTACTGGAAGAGTGCCGTTGAAGAGTCGCCAAAAGCCCATTCCGAATACGATCAACATGCAGCCGACGAAGAAATAAGTTGGAAAGGCAAAAGCCTTTCCAGCTTCTTTAACACCACGAAGATTTCCGTAGGTTAAAATACAAATCACCAGCAAGATCATTGGAATCTTCCAAGGTTCAAGAGATGGAAAGGTTGAAATGATTGCTGCAACACCGGCGGCGGATTGAATAGCAACGGTTACGACGTAATCAAGAATCAATGCGACAGCGGCAATTTGTGCAACAACTGGTCCGAAGTTATCTCGCGAGACTATGTATGCGCCACCAGTTTTTGTATAAACATCAATAACATTTCGGTAAGAGAGAGTAATAATCAAAAGAATTGCCAAGACAACTGCGGTCATCGGCATCAAGATTGCAAATGCCGCCAAACCAAAAGCTGGCAATAAAGCGATGAGAATTTGCTCGCTGCCATACGCCGATGATGAGATGCAATCAGATGAAAGAATGCCAAGGGCATATCGTTTCGATAATCGTTGATGCCCTAACGAATGACGATTGAGTGGATTACCCAAAAATCTTCGCTTTATTGTGTAGCTAAGCGGATCCTTTAGATGTGCATTATCCTGAAGCGCAACAGGCTCTGGCGCACCATCGGTCCAAGACTTTGGCACAATGACTCCTTCAGTTACCGCGGCTAGCGCGTCTAATTGCCTTTTCAGTATGCTCATCTTATGCGCACTCAGTTATATATAGATGGCCAATGGGTCGATGGAAATGGCACTTTGGATGTAATCGATCCCAGCGATGGCTCAGTTATCGCCAAGGTGGCGACCGCAGGCGATGCCGAAATCGAGGCTGCGCTAGCCGCCGCCGATCGTGCCGCACCTGCCTGGGCCAAGACTGCGCCTAGAGTGCGCGGTGAAATCCTGCGCAAAGCATTTGAACTAATGACGCAAGAAGCTGATTACCTCGCCGAGTTAATTTCAAAAGAGAATGGCAAAGCGCTACCTGATGCCAAAGGTGAAGTCGCTTATGCCGCAGAATTTTTTCGTTGGTTTTCTGAAGAAGCAGTCCGTATTGCCGGTGATTTCAGAATGTCACCAAGCGGAGATAAAAGAATTCTTGTAACCCACCAACCTGTTGGACTCTCAATTCTTATTACACCTTGGAACTTTCCAGCAGGAATGGCAACTCGCAAGATAGGACCAGCCATCGCCGCAGGTTGCACAATGATTTTAAAGCCAGCGGGAGAGACACCACTTACTGCGCTCGCCATCGTTGATATTTTAGATCGCGCTGGAGTTCCAAAGGGCGTTGTTAATTTAATTCTGCCAACCCCTACGGGGCCAGCGATTGAAAAAATGTTGCACGATAAGCGCGTTAAGAATCTTTCATTCACTGGTTCAACAGAAGTTGGTCGCATAATTCTTAAGGAAGCTGCAGACAATGTAATCCGTTGTTCTATGGAACTCGGCGGAAACGCACCGTTTGTGGTTATGGATGATGCCAATATTGATGAAGCGGTAAAAGGTTTGATGCTGGCAAAGATGCGCAACGGTGGCGCAGCTTGCACCGCTGCAAACCGTGTTTATGTGCAACGTCCAGCGGCGAAAGAATTTATGGAAAAGTTTGCAGCAGCAATGGGTGCATTTGTAATGGGCCGTGGTCGCGATGCCGGTGTGCAGCTCGGTGCCAGCGTTTCTGTTAAAGAACGTAACAAGATTGCTGAGTTAGTTGATAACTCAATCAAAGCGGGCGCAAAGGTATTAACTGGCGGAAAAACTCCTGATGGTCCGGGCGCTTTCTATCCCGCAACCGTTCTTGAAGTAGATAAGCAAGCAGAGATCTTGAACCACGAAGTCTTCGGCCCAGTTGCTCCAGTTGTTGTTTTCGATACTGATGCAGAAGCCATCGAATTAGCCAATAGCACTGACTTCGGATTAATTAGTTATGTTTATTCAGAGAATCTAAAGCGCGCGATTCAGATCTCTGAGGCGATCGAATCTGGAATGGTTGCAATCAACCGTGGTTTGATTTCAGATCCTGCCGCACCATTCGGTGGCGTTAAGCAATCAGGCTTAGGTCGCGAAGGTGGCTTCGATGGAATCCACGAATTCCTCGAGACTAAATACATCGGCGTCGAGATTTAAACTTCTGCCTGATAAAGATGGCGGAGGATGTCCGTACTTGTGGTTTCTTTAATGGGCAGAGGTTCCAGCTCAACCACTGATTAGTAAATATGTGATTCAGTTGTAGCGAGTGCAACGAGCGGAGGATGAGGGATTTGAACCCTCGAAAGGTTGCCCTTTACACGCTTTCCAAGCGTGCGCACTCGGCCGCTATGCGAATCCTCCTGGCGGGATCGCTCCCGACTGGCTAAGGGTAACGGGGTAATAACTATGATTACGCCAGATCCCTCACGCGGCATTACCGCGCTGAACTCCCCCAGGGTAGGAATACAGCAAGGGTAGGCGCGCTCTAATGGGTGCGTGGGGGGTCCTTTATATAGTGCCAGTCGGTACTTTGTAATAGGTTGTAAATATCGTTGCGCAGAAGAGAGGAGTGAATATGTCACTCGCGTTGTATCGCAAGTATCGACCATCTGTATTTGCAGATGTAATTGGACAAGAACATGTCACTATTCCACTTTCTAATGCGCTGACATCTGGCAAAACACATCACGCTTATTTGTTTAGCGGACCACGTGGTTGTGGAAAAACTTCTAGCGCTCGCATCATGGCGCGCTCACTTAATTGTGAACAAGGTCCGACCCCAAATCCTTGTGGCCTCTGCCAATCCTGTAAAGATTTAGTTGCGAATGGTCCGGGTTCACTTGATGTTATTGAACTCGATGCCGCAACCCACGGTTTAGTTGATGATGCCCGCGACTTACGCGATAAAGCATTCTTCGCACCAGTACAAAGCCGTTACAAGATTTACATTATCGATGAAGCTCACCAACTTGGACCCGGCGCTGCAAATGCGCTTCTTAAAGTTGTTGAAGAACCACCTCCCCACGTCATCTTTATCTTTGCAACCACCGAACCAGAAAAGTTGATTTCAACTATTCGTTCTCGTACTCACCACTATCCATTCCGTTTAGTTCCACCAGGAATCTTGGCGGAACACTTGGAAAAGATTTGCAAAGAAGAAGGCGCGACCGTTGCTAAAGGCGTGATTCCACTTGTGGTGCGCGCTAGCGGCGGCTCAGTTCGTGATGCACTTTCAGTACTAGGTCAGCTGCTTGCCGGAGCCGGTCCCGATGGAGTCAGCTACGAAATCGCGATTCAATTACTTGGCTTTACCGATGGCGCACTTCTTGATGATGCCGTTGACGCACTTGCGGCGCGCGATGGTGCAACGCTCTTCAAAACCGTTGATCGCGTTATCGAATCAGGCCACGATCCCCGTCGTTTCGCAAGTGATTTCTTAGAACGCCTGCGCGATTTAATGATCGTTGATGCCCTTGCCGCAACGAATGCCAATTCAATTCTGCGCGAATTACCTGATGATCAACTAGAACGTATGCGCACCCAAGCTGCAAATATTGGCGCGGCTAACTTGTCTCGCTCTGCAGATATTGCAGCAGAGGGCTTAACTCAGATGCGCGGTGCAACAGCGCCTCGTTTGATTCTCGAACTTATCTGCGGCCGGATGTTGTTGCCTGGCGGAGATAACAGCGAATCGGGAATGCTCTCGCGCATTGAACGTCTGGAACGCATCGAAAACATTACGACAACAACTGTTGTCACTCCCACCAAAAAGGTTGCAGATCCAGCACCAAAGATTGCAGATGCCCCAAAAGCAGCAGCAAAACCGGTAGCAAAAGTAGTGGCTGAGAAGGAAGCAACAGAAGGAGATTCTAAAGAAGCTCTTCCCGAATCTCCGAAGGTTGCTTCCGAAAAGCAAGTTAAACCAGTTTCTTCGAAGACTTTCGACATCGCCGGTTTACGTCGCCTTTGGCCAGATGTGATCGAAAACGTTAAGAAGCGCCGCCGCTTAACCTGGTCGCTCCTTTCCGCATCAGCACAAATAGTCGCTGTTGATGAAGAGCTAATAACGATCGGCATTGTAAATGCCGGTGCACGTGATTCATTTGTTAGATCTGAATCTGATGAAATCCTGCGCCAAGCCTTTATCGAAATTGTCGGAATAGATCGCAAGATAGAAGTAGTTGTTGACGCATCAATTGATACAACTTCAACACCTGAGGCACGCGCAGTTCGCAAGGATGAAGCGCCTTCCGATAAAAACTTATTGTCAGGCGCTGCGTTACTTGCAGCCGAACTCGGCGCCACAGTGATTAATGAAAAGAACAAGGGCTAATGAGCACTGGAATGTATGAAGGTGCGATTCAAGATCTCATCGATGCTTTAGGACGCTTGCCCGGAATCGGC
>Ga0315899_10002135_pt1 | contig 22098 bp, 14 predicted proteins | sample LakEriMetagenome_2_FD_203518 | JGI IMG/M metagenome (GOLD analysis project Ga0315899, IMG submission 203518) | Freshwater fungal communities from buoy surface, Lake Erie, Ohio, United States - Buoy 4 MA112 | ecosystem: Environmental > Aquatic > Freshwater > Lake | place: USA: Lake Erie, Ohio... | reverse complement strand
GCCACGGTGATCATGGTTCCCGAGAGCATGGGAAACGCGGTTGACGTCCAAGCAAATCCGGCTGCCGAGATACGGTCCCATCCCTCTTCCATTTTGACCGCCATCATTTCTACAGCGATGATGGCATCATCGACTAACAAACCGAGGGCCAAGATCAGTGCTCCCAAGGAGATCCGATCCAAGTTCATTTTGAGGGAGTGCATGACGACAAGGGTAATTGCCAAAACGAGCGGGACGCTTAAAGCGACGACGATACCCGTTCGCAAACCCAAGCTCAAAAAACTCACAACCAACACGATTGCCAAAGCCTCGGCGAATGCCTGAAGAAATTCCCCAACTGACTCTTTAACGATCTTAGGTTGAAAGGCAATGTTGCCCACTTCGACGCCAAGTGGTAGTTCCGATTTGATCTCCGATAGAGCTAGATCGAGTGATTCACCTAGATTAAGAACGTTGCCACCTTTGCGCATCACGACACCGACCGCAACGGTAGGTTGCCCGTTGTAGTAGACGAGAAAAAGGGCAGGATCTTCGTAACCTTTTTTGACCGTTGCAACATCTTTTAAACGAAAGATCTTCTGATTGGCTTGGATTGGAACATTTTTGATCTGTTCGATTCCTCCAAAGTCTTTCGACACACGGATCGGAATCCGCTCCGACTTGGTATCGATACTTCCGGAGCGCATTAGAACGTTTTGTTTCTGGACGCTGTCAAAGATTTGTTGCGGCGTAACGCCTAATGTCGCCAACCGTTGATGCGAGAATTCGATGAAGACTCGCTCGTCTTGATCACCCACTAAGTCTACTTTTTCAACGTCTGGAACTCGTAACAGTCGCTTGCGGGCTGACTCTGCGATTCGTTTCAATTCCGAGTAATCAAAATCTTTACCATAAAATCCGTAGATCGCAGAGTAGACATCACCATACTCATCATTAACAAAAGGACCAATCACACCGGATGGCATACGAGGTTGGATATCACTAAGTTTCTTTCGAACTTGATACCAGATATCGGCAACTTCTCGTGTAGGAGTCGTGTCCTTTAGTTGAACCAACACCTGCAGTCGATCGGCGATGCAGTAGGTTTGCAAAAAATCTAGATAAGGAGTCTCGCGCAGTTTTGTCTCTACTTCTTCGGCAACTTGTTCCTGCATTTCCTCGGAGGTTGCACCAGGCCAAACTGCGGAAACAACCCCGGTCTTAATGGTAAAGGAGGGGTCCTCGGCTCGTCCCAATTGCAGATAAGCATGCAAGCCAGCAACGCTGCATGCGATCATCAGAAAGCCGATAAATGCCGGATGTTTCACGGCCCAAAGAGAAAGGTTGCCCATCCCAAGTTTTGCGGATTCCCCGGCAAACTCTTCTGATCCATTTCGCGTCTTAGACTCGTGATCTTGACTCATGGCTAGTTGCCTTTCCAAACACGCACGCGAACTGCAGAATCAAGTCGTTGAACGCCTGCCGATACGATTTGGTCTCCAACATTTAATTGGCCGCGAACAGTAGCGAATTCGTTCCCGTAGCGAATGACCTCGACGTTGACTGATTCGAGAACGCCTGGCGAGGGATCGATTCGCCACACGATCGTTTGCTGATTTTTATGAGCGATGGCTGTTTGCGGGACATTGATGTCATCCTGTGCGTCGCAGGTTAAATGAACCGTTGCAGTCAAACCGACCGACAAAGAGTCTTTGTGCGACAATCCATCTATATCCAGCAAAGTGAAGCGGGCATCAAACGTTCTTGTTAAGGGGTCAGCGATAGGGGATAGCTCACGCAATTTTGCAGGGATTCGCAGTTGCTCATCAGCCCACAGAGTCACAAATGGAGTCAATTCATGAACTTTGCTAAGCTGGGTCTCGGGCAGACTAATCACAGCCTCCAGCTCGTTCCCTTGCATGAACGTCAAGACAGGCTGCCCAGCGGTTACCACTTGGCCCGCCTCTCCTTGGACGGCGAGAATCAATCCATCCGAATCAGCAGTGAGTTCACAATAGTCACGTTGGTTCTTGGCAAGTTCAAGTCTCTTCTTGGCTGCATCGACGCGGGCAATAGCCACATCTTTAGCCGAGAGTCCTGCGTCGTAATCAGACTGGCTAACCGAGCGACTCCTCACCAGTTCACGCAGCCTGATTTCTTCTGCTTTAGCCTGAAGAACCAGAGCTTCCGCTGAGGCCAGCTCCGCGTCGGCTAAACGCAATTGCAAATCGTAGTCGACAGGATCAAGTCGAAATAAACAATCACCTTTTCGGATTCGCATGCCGGGGGTAACGTTTCGTTCCAGAATCTTGCCAGATATCCGAAAACCAACCGGCGCAGCGAATCTCGCTTCGATCGTACCAGTGAAAGAGGAGCAGCGATTCTTGGCCGCTTGATCCGAAATGGTGAAAGATCGGACGACGATCTCCTCGCCGTTCTGTTTAAGCGTAGGGCGAAATGGTGGCGGCTTCGGTGCAGCAGAGTGTCCAAAAGTATGGTAGGCAAAACCAGCGAAACCCAAAATCACAGCCGCGGGCAATAGCCATCGTTTCATTTGTTGTTGTGTTATCCAGCTCACGATTTACCCTCTCGCGATTCAACAATCGCCTTAAATTTTTCAGCCAATTGTTCTGTTAGTTCATTCATCCATGCGTTGGACGTTTCCCAATCCAAACTCGGTTTCCAATTGAATCCATTAAGCAGAGTGGTGAAGTGAACACGAATTGCTTGAACGGGATTAAAGACTCCGACCGCTTGAAGAGAGGGACTCGAGTGAGTCAAAATCTGACTACCGTAACTGATCGCCCAGAATCCGAAGACCATTTCGGCTGGGTTCAATTCACCGGGCATTGACAAATCACCAGCTTCAATCGCTTGCTGAACTATGCCCGCCACGACGTGCATGCAGCATTCTTCGCACTGGCGAATCAGTTGTTGTCGATGATCCGAAGATTTGTCCCAGATGTGGTGATTGCGAATGAGCTGTTCGATGAAGAAGTTGTCATGGCAGCTACTCGTGAAGTATTCACATGCGACGCCGATCGCCATCAGTTTTCGTCGAGTTCCCCCCTCCACATGGCTGGCGCACTCAAACAGTTCTCGCCTCAGATCCATCCCTTGGACCGCTAGAGCCAAAACGATTTCCTCTTTGTTAGGGAAATGGTTGTAAATGGTCCCTTTTGCGTACTCCATCTGGGCCGCCACGCGGTCCATACTCAAAGCTTGGAACCCCTCTCCAATCAGAATAGGCTTCGCGACCGACAAAATCTCTGCCGCCCGACGCTCCAACTCTCTTTGTTTTCTCGTTATTTCAACCATGATGTCATTTTATGACGAAGCGCCAAAAAATCAACACGACGTCAAAAATTATAGGCAAAAATGGAAACAAGCTCGAGAAAAGCTCACGACAGAACCAGAGAAAGGGGGATAACTAGCGTTGCGACTCGGGACAACAGAGACCACAACCGGTCTCCTGTGGGAGGGAGTTCCTCAAGATTCCATCCCGCGTGCACGAGGAGGACGAGCAAGTCCGAAAACCTGAATTTTTGCCTTGTTAGCTATTAATTTGGCGGCTACAATCCGCCCTCCCAAGATTTGGACTTTCTTGGCGGGGAGCTCGAAAACGGATGTGCTCCCGGTCCCTTTACGACATTCGGTTGATTTAAGATAGTCATTAGGAGCATTTTTCATGACACTCGATAAGAGCTTGAAAGTACGAGCTGGAGCGATCAAACCTCGCAATGTGCTCAATCGAGCGGAACGAATTAAGAGACTACAAGATCTCAACAAATGGTCTGAAGACAGCATTGTAGTAGGTATGGCAAAAGTTCGCGTTCCAAAGGTTTCCTTGGCCAAGAAGAAGAAGGTCAAGAAGGAAGAAGAAGCCGACGACAAGAAGAAAAAGAAGAAGTAGGGTTCCAAACCTGGTTCGTTGCCGCTGCGTCTCACAAAGTCAGAGTGTTACTTTGCGAGATTGCGAGTACGGCATCAGGCAGAAAAAAGAAAAGCGAGCTGTTTTCAGCTCGCTTTTTTGTTTGTCCTCGACAGTCGCAAAGCACGGGTACTTTGTCCCGCGGTCGCCGGGAGACGCGCCCCACCTCAAAAAGCGTGTCTCCCCAACAACTCGCGATCGCTATCTATTGCCTTCGCTCTGGTGAGCATCTCTCTTCGCGATTCCAATGTTTCCTTCCAAGGAATCCGCAGAGCGAAGTAGCAAGCTACCGATCTTCTTCATTTGAGACGCAACCAATCGCTTTGAATCAATGGAAAATCTTTGCCACAAGCGAGTTAAATCGGAGTAGGAAGCATCGATGGCTTTGCCAATCGACCCCCAAGCTTCTTTGACCATTGGCAACAATTGCTCACTGTTGCTCTTTGGCTCAATGGTAGCGACGTCAATATGCCCTATCGGTTCATGCGATTGTTCGGAGGCTGTGTCTTCGGTCGATACGATCGATTCGTTCGGCTTCGAGGACAGGTACCAACGAGGCTGAGGATATAACTCGTGTGCAAGTGTTAAACTGGGGTCGATTGGTATCTCGCTAAGCATGGGGGAATCAACACTGCCATAGACCGCATCCCATCGGAATTTGGGATGGCGATAATCCTCGATTGTCTTCTTCTCGGCGACTTGCTCGCGTGATTTCGTAACAAATTCCCATTTCCTGATATCCCAATTAGGTTCGATCCAGTTTTCAACAAGCGATCGAGCGTCCTCTAGTTTAGGCTGCCACGACTCCACGGGAATACCTGTATCCTCAACGATGGGTTCAGGAACAGCACAGTGCCCGACACCGGCATCAACGGGGTCACCGGCATCAACGGGGTCACCGGCATCAACAGGGTCAGCGACAAGCTCGTTCGCTGCCTCCCACTCACTGGACAGCGATTGAAATTGGATCGGAATGAACTCATCTTCGGATACGATTCTCGTGTTTTCAACTTTTACAATCTCGTGAACCGATGCGTTTTCCGCAATCTGATCGGGAAAACAACTTTCGTAGGGATCGTACCCGCACCCCAAACTTTTGTTAGCGACCGAAGACTCGATTTCAGCGATCAAATCCTGCACACCGGACTGAAATGGGTTGACGGTAACCACGGAGGGTTGAGCCGACTCTAGATCGGTTGCCATCTCGACGGAATCGATGCCCGTTTCTGTATCATCAACTTGTTCGACAACATAGACAAAGATGTTGCCGGAGTCGTTAACTTTTACCGCAGGGCCGATGTTTGTTTTGGACAGAGCAAAGAATTCAGCGACTGCCTCGCCGGAATCGAAAGGAGCTACCACGGCATATTCGCGAACTATATCTAATGCACGATGCAGAGCATCATTCGCGGAACCGGCCCAATTGGCGATAAGCTGTTGGTCAATGAAGCTCACTTGCTTTTGATCTTCGATCGTCGGAGTATCCACCGCCGAAGCCGACTGTTCAATCTCTTCGGGGCAGGTCATCCAACAACCAGAGAAATCCTGAGCGATCTCGCAGTCGCCGTCAAGTCGATGAAATGTTGGAGTCGTTTCGACGCTAGGTTCTGCATGGTTGACGACCGTGTCATTGTTTTCTGGATTTGTGATTACTGGCGAGTAAAGCACAAAGTTCGGAAGTTTATCAGTCCGGCCGAATGTTATGAGGCCGCCGGGTAACGCAACATCAACCTGCCCGATAGGCTGGTAGGAATTGTTGCGATTTCCAGGTATTGAAGAATGACAGGCAGCAGACGCGGCAACGAAAACGTTAGCAGCAATGGCCGCCCGGAGAATACTTCGGGGAATTCGGAAACGCATTGGGGAAACCTCGAAACTGAAGCAGATCGGGTGTTCACAAGAAATGCTGACTCAGCGCGGAGGCTGAATCAGCCCTCCGTGGCCACGACGAGTCGACAACAGATAATTTTGGTGGTGGGAAACGCAGCATCAATCCTTTTGACGCTACCTAAACAGGACATTGGTTGTTATCGGGCTGCTAGCGAGGATTCTGCAACACAGAGTTTCCTTATTCGGCATTTGTTTCCTGATCGGTAGGGATCAGCAGACCCGCAGCTATTTTGCAACCGGTAGGGATTATGACTGTCAAAATTGTCGAGTTACTCGTCTGGCAAATCGGTTTGGCCTCAGAAATAATTAGTCGCCCGCTCCTAGACGCATCCTTCATTAGTAGTTACTTTTCCTAATGGGACGTTGCAGCGACGTCGGCCCTTCCCTTTGTACTATGATCTTTCCATGTCTACCGAACAAACCGATTACGACACGATCATTATTGGTGCCGGCATGAGCGGACTGGCCGCAGGGATCCGGCTGGCTCATTACGATCAAAGAGTTTGCATTCTGGAAAAGCACTGGACGATTGGAGGACTCAACTCCTTCTATCGTATGAACGGTCGCAACTACGATGTCGGGTTGCACGCTATGACCAATTACACCGCAAAAGGGGCAAAGCGAGGGCCGTTGGCTCGATTATTAAAACAGCTTCGATTTCGGTGGGAGGATCTTGAACTAGCCGAGCAAGCTGGATCGAGAATCGCATTTCCCGGGGTCAATCTCGACTTTAATAACGAAATCGATTTGTTGCGTTCCGAGATCGCCCGCGAGTTTCCGCATCAGCGCGATGCTTTCGAAAATCTTTTACTACGTCTTACCGATTACGATGACCTCAAACAGGAAGACTTCGAACTCTCGACGCGACAGGTCTTAGCCGAGATCTTTAGCGAACCGCTACTAATAGAAATGATCCTCTGTCCGTTGATGTGGTACGGAAATGCTCGGGAACATGATATGGATTGGGGGCAATTCTGCATCATGTTCCGAAGTATTTTCTTGGAGGGTTTCGCAAGGCCATTTAAAGGGGTTCGTCTCATCCTCAAGCACTTGGTTCGTCGTTACCGAGAACTAGGGGGACAACTCAAATTGAGAAGTGGCATCTCTCGTATTTGCGTCGATGGTGAACAAGTCGTTGGAGTCGAACTCGAAAATGGCAACGTGATTACTTGCAAACGAATACTCTCGAGTGCGGGTGTCGTAGAGACGATGCGACTGTGCGACGACAACTCGGTCGTAGAAGTTGCATCGGCGGGCGAAATGACGTTTATAGAGTCTATATCCGTACTGGACTGCCAACCCAAACAGATTGGCTTTAACCACACAATTGTGTTTTACAACGACTCAGAGACGTTTCATTGGGGGAAACCTGTACGAGATCTTTGCGACATTCGCACCGGGGTTATCTGCTCACCGAACAATTACAACTATTCATCGCCAGAACAGCAGCTCGAATCAGGTCTGATTCGCTTAACAACCATTGCCGATTTTCAACGATGGTCATCTTTAAGCGAAGAAGAGTACGGTCGCATGAAGCTAAAGTGGTACGACTCATCCGTAGCCTCAGCGGTTCGATTTATGCCAGATTTTCGCAGACGTGTGATCGATACAGATATCTTCACTCCAAAGACAATTCGCCGCTTCACGTCACACGACAACGGAGCAGTTTACGGTGCCCCCAAAAAGCAACTTGATGGTACGACTCGGTTGAAGAATTTGTTTCTATGCGGAACCGACCAAGGATTTGTGGGAATCGTTGGGGCCATTGTGAGTGGGATTTCCATGGCGAATCAACATTGTTTGCGTACTGCGGAATAAACTCTCGCACCCCGTTTGATGTCGCACTTGGGCTTCATTAGTTCTCGTCCGAAAGCTCAACCGGTTTCCTGACAGAATTAAGCTGAAGCGAATTCCTCGCTCCTAGTGTCACCGATGTCGTTTCTTGCAACAGCGATTGTTGATTGAGATTCTCCCCTAAAAACCACTTCAGCCGTTCCAGTCGCTCCAAGTCTTGCTCGCCGAATCGAACCGATCCCGCATCCTCTTCGCTAAGTTTTATCGTTTGACCACTTAACCCGAAATCTCGCAATAGCATGGTTCCCATTTCGGCTCGAGTTAGTCCCATCTTCAACCGATATGCCTCAAGATACTCGACCAACTGCTGCCCATCCCGAAAGGATTTGAGCCTTAAGCTAGGCACCGCACCAAATTCGGTAGGATACATAACCGACAATGGGTCTAGCTTTTTCCACGAGTCTTTGGTCCCCATGGTTTGCCATGGCACAACACCGTTTGCCCCACGCGCCCAGGTTTCAACACACCATGCGATATTTGTCTTGCTGGATTGCTCGAAAGAATTAGCAGCTCCATACATGTAAACAAAATTGTCGTACTTCTCAGCGCGTTCAATAATTCGAGATTGATACTGACGCAATGATCCGCTTATGACCTCAACACTGGAAACTCCGTCCAGTAAATCGCGTTGCCATTGCGGCCGAGAAATATCAACTCGATATCCAAATCTTGGCCCTGCAACATTTTCAACTCCTTTCCAAAACTCGATACCAAATTTTCGTAGGGCCCAAAAATCTTGGGTATTCACTGGTTCATCAAAGACCCAGGGAGCGGAACACCCATCCCAACGTCCACCACGTTGCTCCTTAAAATAGACCTTGTTGTTCAAATAAAATTCAAACAGAGTCTCCCGGTAGCTCTGCTCTTCAAAATGGATCGCAAACTTGCGCACGGTGCTTCGGAATTCATCCCAATATTCATCATCGTATGCATTCTCAACCCAATAGCCGCCACGAAAATGTTTCTCGTGATCCATGGGCCAGTTCTCGTTAATAGGAAGATAAAAAGCCTCGATCGGCACTGGACCGCGGCGTGAATTTGCAAACGCGGTTCCATCCAAAAGCGGGCCCCATTTGCGATCCCATTCCGTCCAATCCCAACTACCATCAGGTTGCTTTTTCGGAACGGCATCTTGTGATACTTTTCCAGTCCAACCGTAACGCAATGAGTTAAGGGTTGTCCTATGTTGCTGACAGATCTGATAATACGACAACTCTTTTTCTTGCAAACCATAACAATTCATTTGTGGGATAAAACTGAGCCGATCAGGCAACCGGAACCCCCAAACACGCAATGTTATAGAAGTAGACTTACCACGACTTCTGAATTGGATTTCGTAATCACCTGGCGGCAGGGATTTGGTGGCATAAATATCTATGCCGGTCAAAACAGAGGTGGTAGAAGGCAGATCTAGTATTTTCGGATCCCAAAGACCGACTGGAACGGCAGGATCAAGTTGATTCTCGATTCTTGGTAAAACAAACTTGTCGATCTCTAAACCATCCGGTGCAACGACTTGCAAATCGGAGGGTGCAACGTCGACGACCCACGTGAGCGTTTCCCCTCCTGCGATTCCAGTCAAGGCTCTGGCTCGTTTCTTACCATCCACATCGAATATCGCAATGTCATTCGATGCAGGAGAACTCGGCAACTCCGTCTCCTTTGCTACTCGAATAACTTCAGCTAGGCTTTTCAAACCTGGCTTAGCGAACGACTCTCTATTTTCTCCAACTTGGCCGACCAAATCTTTAGAACTAGAACTTGTTGAGGGGTTGGATTTCTTAAGAGTAACGGTAGCCTCATCCTCAAACCAAAGAACGAAGTAGGGTGCAGACGCTCGGTTTTGATCGCGGCTGTAAAAGAATCGATTGGGCATCAACCGATATTCGAATCGATTTCCCTCTCGAAGATATTCGCTACCGACATCGTCCATGACGAGAAAGCCAAAGCTCTCACCATCGAGTTTGGATTGCACAACTTCCGGCGAGATAGGAATCCGCTGCCACCCCTCAGAGTCCCTTTTAGAAGCGTCTCCAAAAGACCAGATCGAACCAGCATTTCCCAAAGTAACCGAGGTTATATCCGACCCCTCTTCGGCCCAGCGTTTTTTCCCAGCGATCGCCCACAGGAAACTACAGCCATCACTATCGCGGGAGTAGCTATCCCCTGTACCTTCGCTCCATTCGGTTTTCACCGTAGAGACAGTAACTCGCATCGCCGCATCATCATTGACCGATTTAACTCGTAACTCTGCTCGGCGGACCTTCTTTCCTTTATGAGCAGACGCATCGAAATCAATGAGGAAGAACTCCTGAATCCCTTTGATCTTCAATCGCGGAGCCCCACCATTATTCCCTTCTTGTTCGCCGGAGTAAGCGGAAATCCATGCATCTCGAGACGCTTCGATACGAACGGGTTCCGTTGCTTGCGTCATGCAGCATCGAATCGTCAAGATCGAGAGCCCGACGAGAAAAAATCCGCGTTGGTTCATGGAACAAACCTATGGTGGGAAGGACAAAAAGGTGGGACAGGTATGGGAGGCTTAATTTACCCCTTTTTCGCGTATCATGCTAATCTTTCCACAAGAAATGCTATGGTGCACCGAACCATGTCAGATGCATTAGGCTGCTGCCGCGACACAAGCTAGCTCAGTAAATTCGCCCCTACCTTTTTCCACTGCGTAACGCCAATTGATATTCGAGCGTCTCTGAAACGAGGTTCCAATAGTTTAGAAATCCGATCTGCAACACCATACCTTATCGATGCGACATAATGTGATGAAACGAGAAAAGGCTCGCCGATGAGCGAGCCTTTTTGTATGGTCATCTATTCAAAAATCCTAAACTACTTGCGAGGTGGCTGGTTCTTGGGTGGCTGGCCTTTTGGGGGCTGCCCCTTACCTGGCTGCGGTGCGGGTTTTTGATTGCTGTTGGCAGGTGGCGTCGGTTGTTGATTGTTGGTTGCTCCATTAACTCTCGCATTGGTGGGAATATTTGGTGCAGGTTTAGCGTTCACAGCTTGATTCGGCGTTCCTCGGCCCGTGGCGAGCAGCTCCTCGAGCTTCGTTTCCATGTCGCTTGAGAAGTGTGATCCGCTCATAGCCACGACCCCGTCTTTGTCGATCAAAATCGTTACGGGTACGCTGAGAACCCCAAGACCGACCGCGAGATCGCTCTCGAATCCTTCTCCATCGAAAATATGTGGCCACTTCGCGGATGTTTGCTCCAATGCAGACAAGGCTCGATCACGATCGTTATCCAAATTGATCCCAACGACTTGGAACGCGTTGGGACGTCGATCTAACATCTTTTGTAGGGTGGTCATGTCTTGTTTACACGGTTCGCACCACGATGCCCAATAATGAACGACGATTGGTTTACCTGCAAACCTGGCTGTTTCCACAGATTTGTTATCGATGGTCTTACCAGCGATGGTAAATTTCCGATTTGCAAGATTGAGACGGTTTAGGGCTCCCTTGGCTTTCTTACCATCGGTTGTGTCTGCGAAATTGGTGGTAACTCGATCGTACCAAGACTTTGCTTTGTCTTCATCCGCTGCTAGTTCATAGCTCAATGCGATTTGCACCATGGCTTCGGCAGCAAAGGGGCTATCGGAATAAGTGTTTGCAAATTTCTCGAGCTTTTGCATATAGTTGTCTTGAAGCCGAGTAAAGTTCGCGTTGGGCTTCATCGATTCCACTTGATATTCGGTGTTTATGAATCGATAAACAACATAGGGAAGCAATTCTTTCCCTCCTGGCATGTTTGCAAGCGACGACTCCATCTTGCTAAGATAACTCAAGCCATCTGGGAGTTCATCCTGCATAGTTGCTGAACTAACGGAATCAACAAACTGGCGCACCCAGAGTTCCATGTCGGTCGTGCCTTTTGTAGATTCGATCAGACTGATTAACGTTTCCGCTTTGGACTCATGTGCACGTGCGAGTTTATCGGCATCGGGTCGCGATGCGATCTCAGATTCCAATTTTTCGAGTTCCGCAAACAAAGATTGCATGGCAGGCGTTACGCCACCCGAACTCGCAGGGGACGATGTGGATCGGTTTTGGGCGACGGCGGGAAAGAAGAAACCACCATCGGAAACCGCGTTCCCGTCGGTTACGATTCTAGGACAGTCGGTTAGTTTCCAAAAACCATCAACTTGCACCATCGTACCAATAAGAACCTGCGTGCTCGTACCTTCGTTCTCAACAATTGCGATCACATTCTCGTACGCAACCAAATCCTTGGTTGATCCCTCGGAGCCTGCTGGGATCAAGCCTGGTTTATCAGCAGCAAAATGAGCCCACCGAGTCGACGCTGTGATGTTCTGTTGAGATTTTTGTGCTTTGACAAATTCGACGAAGCCCTCAGAGGTCGACTGAATTTTATCTTTGAGTGCTGTGGACTTCTCTTCTCCTAATCCGAGGTCTGCGATTTCACTAGAACTCAAGAGAAGGGAATTAAAGCGCTTCGCATCTCCGGTTTTGACCGCTTCGATCACCTCGAGAGTCAGTTCCTCGGGAGAAATACGTTTCCATGAATCAACGACACCATCCTCGTCTTGATCGAGTGCCCACCGAGTCCCGTTTGTGCCTAACCAGCGGTATTGGTCTGCCGTCGAGTTGAAATCGCTATCAATATCGCGATAAACTTCGATACCATCCTTGTAGTAGCACCACTGGTCCACTTGCCGGTCATTATTGGTATCGAGAAATCGACGGATCAATTGTCCGTTTCCATTATAAACCGATAGGCCATCGACTCCGTCTTTCTTTTCAAAACGCCCCGTGCACGAGTCAACATCTGCCGCTGCAACAGTGTCATAGCTTATGTTAGCCTGTCGCGGTTTAAACGAGAGCGCCTTGGTTACCTGTGGGTCGGCATCCAATCCGAGAGCAACACTCGATGATGCGAAAAGACCGGTCAATAAGGCTGCTGACCAGGCGAATTGGCTAGTCCAAACCAAATTTGACTCGATCCATCGGCACAACCATGTTGTTTTTGACTGATTCATTCCCTTATCTCCACAGCGAACTCAATTCAACTATTCCAGACAGTCCGGCGAGATATAGCAAACGGAAAGCACTGATGCCAAGGCCATTAATCGACAACGCTCATTCCGGCAGCATCTTTGGTGTTTGGTGTTTAAACCAAGAGATCTCCTGAGGAACATTGTTACGACGAGGAAGCTCAGGAAAACAAAACGCAGCCACAGCCGCCGTGGGCATTTCGAGCGACACCCCGGCGAGCATCGACACCAGATTCTCCATTCCTGGATTATGCCCAAGAACCATAAGCGTCTCGCATGAATCGAACCGAGCCCAATGGTCACAGATCGTTTGATAAATCACGAGCTCATGCGCCAGATACAGTTCATCTAAAAACTCGACTGTAGTGGTTTTATGCTTGGAGATTTCGCCCATTAATTGCCATGTTTCCATGGTACGAGTTGCAGTACTGCAAAGCAACACATCGGGCCACAGCGAGGAATCTCGCAACCATTCCGCCATCCTCGGTGCAGCTGTTCGTCCTCGCGAGTTGAGGGGTCGACGTTTATCAGGTTCGTTTTGCGACCAATCGCTCTTGGCATGTCGCATCAAAATAAGTTTCTTCATTGCTATCGTTTCGCTGAGTCTAATTTAGTATTGCTATCGTATTGGCGTGAGATTCAAAAACACGGTAAGATCTCGATTTTAACTTAGTTACTCGATTCAACCTTGCGAACTCGCCCGATTTCGAATCGGAAAGGGCCAATTCCCATGCAATCCACGGCAGACCAGTTAAACCAGGCGTGGCAAGTCCATCAACGAGGTGGAGTAACACAGGCCGAACAAGTTTATCGATCGGTGCTCCAGCGCGAACCGAACAATGCCAATGCCTGGTGTTTTTGGGGCATTGCTATGCACGATTTGCGTCGCTACGACGAAGCGATTTCGGCCTATGAAAACGCGATTAAACTGCAACCTATCTTTCCAATCGCGTTTAACAACCTCGGAAATAGCCTTCGTTTTGTAGGTAGAGTTTCTGAGGCAGACAAGTGCTTTGAAACGGCTCTCGATCAGGCCCCAGGCTACTTTAATGCCATCCGTAATCGTGGGACGTTGCACGCATGGACCGGAAGAATCGATCTCGCGTTTCAATACTACCGGGAAGCCATGCAGCTCAATCCGCAAGACGCGGAGCTGCATCGCAATCTTGGGGTCATTCAATTACTACAAGGCAATTTCCAAGAAGGTTGGCGAGAGTACCGCCACCGATGGTTATGCAAAGAAGCGATCTCACATCCTTACACACAGCCAAAATGGTCTGGACAACCTCTTCCTGGTAAGACCATTCTGCTTTACGCCGAGCAAGGCCTAGGGGACACAATCCACTTCGTTCGATTTGCCAAGGTCCTCAAAGACCTCGGAGCCAGGACTATTGTTCACACCCAGCCCGCTTTGTTAGCACTGCTACAGTGTTGTAAAGGGATAGACGTACTACTTCCGAACACAATGCCGATTCAAATACCGTTTGATTATCACTGCTCATTAATTGATGTCGCTGATGTTTTAAACATCACCTCGGACAATGTGCCAGCGCAAATCCCGTATTTGCATCCCTCAGAACATATAGTCGAATATTGGCGTGCCGCTTTGAATCATACGTTGCCGAAATCAAAATTACGAATTGGTATTAATTGGCAGGGCAACCCGGATCATCAAGCGGATATGTTCCGCTCGTTCCCCCTCGCGGCACTTAAGCCGTTGGCACAACTTGAGGACACTGTATTGCTCAGCCTACAAAAAGGGAACGGTATCGAGCAGCTTAAAGAGTGGCGTGAACAAAAGATCATTTATTGCCTGCCCGAAGAAGTAGACCAAACCAGTGGCGCCTTTATGGATACGGCAGCTATTATCAAATCCCTAGACTACGTCGTAACCAGCGATACCGCGCTGGCACATTTGGCGGGAGCGTTAGGAGTAAAAACGTGTGTTATCCTAGGCTTTACTCCCGATTGGAGATGGCTACTCTCTAGATCAGATTGCCCATGGTACCCCTCCCTTAAGTTGTTTCGACAAAGCACCATTGGCGATTGGGGACCAGTTGTTAACGAAGTTCGCCAATTCCTGGCAACGCAAATGCCATAGTGCAAGTTCGACGAAGGCAACGGCAACGGCTATAATTCGAGGACTACCAGCCAACCCCCTTTTGGAACGGTGCCATGGACCAGACTTTCACTCCGATCGAACGACGATTGCTCACCAAGCGGGCCTTGGCGAATTTATCGATAATGTTATTGGTCTGTATCTGTTTTTTGGCGGCCACACCCCATGCCAAAGGCCAGGTATCGGAGTCAGAAATCTCGAATATTGCTGGCGAGGCCGCTGCGAATCGCGCTGCCCCTCCGGAGAAGACTCAACCAAAGTCGGGACTGAATCTGCTCAATCTTGCCGTGCAGGGCGGATTCTTTATGATCCCCATCGGCTTCGTCAGCTTAATTGTCGTGACCTTCGTCTTCGATCGATTGATCGGACTGCGAAGTTCCAAAGTTTTTCCTAGTCGGTTCCGCAAATCCTTAAGCCAGTTTTCGAGACAATTGGAGGCGGATCCCAGGCTGGTATACCAATCTTGTATCGAACATCCTTCCGCAGCAGCGAACATCGTCAAAGAGGTCGTGTTGCGAATCGGTCGCCCCACTCCAGAACTAGAAGCGGCTGCGTCGGAATCAATCCAACGCGAAGTCGATGCATCCTACGCAAACGTAAAATGGATAAACTTTGCAGCCGCAGTCGCCCCACTCTTAGGGCTGCTAGGGACGGTCTGGGGATTGATTCGTGCATTCCACGACACGACACAATTAGCAGCAGGCCAAAATCGCGCTGACTTCCTAGCTGTTGGCATTTACGAAGCCCTCGTAACCACGTTAGCGGGGCTGATCGTTGCCATCCCAGCGGCAGCCGCTGCCCAGTTTTTCGAAAGCCGCATTCAGAAGATGTATGCCAAAATCGAGTCTGCAGTGACCGAGCTAATCCCACGTTTCGAAATCTACGAAGGCAAAACTCGATTCGAGGTCATCGGAAAAGAACTAGCTCCCCGCGAAGTAATCGGCCGCACCATAGTTTTAGCCCCGCCTGTAAGCCAAAAATCGTAACGGACGAGTTAATTAAGATTCTGCAATCGACTCTGAAATTCAAGGAATGGGGAGCCGAATTTGACATGGCGAACCCAGCGAATCTGCGGCAAAATGTTGCAAAGTCAAAACTTCGTTTCCTTTCCCGAATATGCAGAGCAGGTCTCAAATGAGTCTTATTGAGCGTGTACATGGCCGACAAATTTTCGATTCTCGAGGCAACCCAACCGTTGAAGTAGATGTAACGTTGGTCGACGGTTCGATGGGTCGTGCAGCGGTTCCTAGCGGAGCCAGCACCGGTGCGCATGAGGCATGGGAATTGCGTGATGGCGACAAGTCCAAGTACATGGGCAAGGGAGTTCATACCGCAGTCGACAACATCAATTCCAAGATTGCAGAAGCGTTGATTGGCTTTGATGCCATTGATCAACGAGGCGTCGATGCGTTCCTCTGCGAATTGGATGGTACTCCCAACAAAAAGAACCTTGGCGCTAATGCGATCCTGGGCGTATCACTAGCGACCGCCCGTGCAGCAGCGAACTTTACCAACCAACCTCTATACCGCTATCTCGGTGGTGCTGGCGCGCATTTGCTACCCGCACCAATGATGAACATTGTCAACGGTGGACAACACGCTGACAACTCGGTCGACGTTCAAGAGTTTATGGTGATGCCTCTCGGATTCGACACCTTCTCCGACGCACTGCGCGCTGGAACTGAAATCTTCCACAATCTTAAGAAGGTACTCGGCGAAAAGAAACTCAATACCGCTGTCGGAGACGAGGGTGGTTTTGCACCCGATTTGGGCAGCAACCGTGAAGCGCTCGATTTGATTATGGAAGCCATCAAGCGTGCTGGTTACGAAGCAGGCAAACAGATCTTCATTGCATTGGATGTCGCTGCGACTGAATTCTACGACTCCGCGAGCAAGAAGTATACGATCGATGGTAAGCAATTATCAGGCGATCAAATGGTTGACTTCCTTGCGGACTGGGTCGCCAATTACCCAATCTGCTCCATCGAGGATGGTTGCTCTGAAGACGATTGGGAAACATGGAAGAAGCTAACTGACAAAGTCGGAAGCAAGGTTCAATTGGTTGGTGACGATTTATTTGTTACCAATACAGAACGTCTCCAACGCGGTATCGACCAAGGGATTGCGAATAGCATTCTTATCAAAGTAAACCAAATCGGAACCTTGACCGAAACCATCGAAGCGATTCAACTCGCTCATCGAAACGGCTACACCAGCATCTCCAGTCACCGAAGTGGTGAAACCGAAGACTCAACGATCGCTGATTTGGCCGTCGCGTTATCGACAGGCCAGATCAAAACCGGTTCTGCGTCTCGTTCCGACAGAATGGCTAAGTACAACCAATTACTCCGAATCGAAGAAGAACTCGGTGCAGGCGCTCGCTATGCTGGTCGTTTGTTCAAGAAGTAAATCCCACGTAGCTGACCTTTGCTAGTGCAATAAGAAAGGCGGGCGAGTGCCCGTCTTTTTTTATACGAAGGCTAAGCACTGAATGATTAACCAGTGTTTTAAAAGCATCAGCTTACTTTTGATCGTAGGCCTTGTTAGGATCGTAGAGATACGGGTTTAATGTCGGATCGTTGTACATCTTAAGCTGACGATAAGTACGATGTCGTTTCGCACCGGAATAAATATCTTCCAACAATTCGCGAAGCGACTGCCCCAATTCATCGTGTTGCAGCCGGCAAATTGCCAACTTGTTTTGCACTGTTGTCATGTGAGATTCATCAACATCGTCGCGATCGAGTTGCTCACGCAGATGAAACATTCTAAGTGAGAGAATCGAGAGTCTGTCAAACACACTGCCCGGTGTTTCGGTGTTGAGTCTCGCATTAGGGCGAACTGACACATTGCAAGCGATCAAATCATCGGTAATCCAATCATCGATTCGCTCTATCCAATCATTTCTGTTCTGGTTGAATACATCTATATTTCGCTTTACCTGAGCAATCTCCGAATCGGAAGCATTCTTTGAACGAGCAATGTCCTCTTCGTGCCACAGTAGATAGTTATAGATATGTTGTTGGCAAGCGATCGAGATTAAAGATTCCGACCTAGAACCATCGTCATAAATGTTTGCAATATCGGAGGTGTGCCATGCTGCGGTTGTCCGAATTTGCATCCCGAGAATTTCATCGATATCAATTGTCACTTCGATCACGACTGCTCGTCTCCCTGCGTCAACTCAGGCGGCTCTAATTGCACGACAATTTTGGGCCCAGTGGATCCACTCGACCACTTCCGCTTTATCAGGCGACGATGCACCTCGCAGAACTCGCTGCCCTGCTTTGCTGCTTGCAAATTTTGCAACCTTACCCATAAGCGATGAGGCATCCGAGGTGGCTAATTCCTCCGGTGTTGAAACACCAACACCTACCAAAATCTGTGCGTCGTGGCCACGAAGATTTGGCACCCGACAAACCATCAAGGCCTGCTTTTGCCATTCAGCGACGGTGTCCGCAGTAACATACTTAACCTCTAGTTGGCTCGCGATCGATTCGGCCGAGGCAGAAACCAAATCGCTTACTGTCTCGACAGACACGGAAGCTAGCTTTTCGGCCATTTTTGGGCCGATCGACGGAGCGTCTACGACAGGACTTTCTAAATCGAGATAGAACTTCCATTTACTACCACTCGCATTTTCGGAACCGCGTGTTTCGTTGACTGTCCGAGTGCTTTTCGGCTCGCGTTGTGTAGTCGCGGAAGACATACGGACTGAATCTACTGTCCTTTGATTCCGAATAGAAGACCTTAAGTCAGCTCCCTTAGATGGAAAGGAATCTCGCATCGTGTTCCCTCCGAACTGAGCCCCTACAACTCGGTATTCGCGAGTTGGCTCAAAATCGCTTTCACCACGAGGAGAACCTTGATTGGGTGTCATGCCGGCTGCATAGTCGTACTCAACGCTGCGACTGCTTTCAGGCCTTCGACGCATGGCGTTTAACCAGGCATTGATTCGGTCCCTCTCAACTCTCGTTGCGGTTCGCGTCAATTCCATACCGGATGGACTTCGTAGAAATTCCTCAACTCGGTCTACCAGCTTACCTGGATCCAAATCCCGTAACATACGTGATCGCGTTATTCCGCAACCTACGAGAACTCGGGCGTCAAAAGCCCCAAGCTTAGGAACAGACGTCATCAACTCAGCAACGCACTGCAAGTAGTAAACTAACCCCGCATTGACACGCATCGCAGCCGATGCCGACTCAGCGGTCGTGCGCAACAAGTCACCAACGCGATGAATACCTGCATGTTGGAACCGGGCGACCAGACTGGCATCCACCGTCGGTATCTCTGAAATGGGACTGTCCAAATGCAAGCTGTACTTCGTGTTCCACGCGCCTACCGCTACGGTGCGAATAGGTCGGGTGGAAAACTCGACGTGATCAGCATTCCACCAACTATGCTCTTCCTGCTCGTTAGCGATGGCCGCTAGTTGCTTATTGATATCGGAGAGATCCGTGGAAACCCATGGATGTGCATCGTAGGAATCCGGCCGGCTGTTACTCAGCTTTCGAGGGTCCTCATCAATTTCGATCGGAACGTGGGACTGTAGATTGGGGTGGATACCGAGATAATTCGAGCTGTCCATAACATATCTTGGCCTCGCATATCGCAGAATCTCATGCATCCTGCTCACCGTTCCGCCATGTGCCGAAATTCGTCGAGCAACAAACTCATCATTCGTTGCGAGCAAAATCTGTCGTCCGTCGCGTGCAAAACCAGCCAAAACGTGTAGCACTTGCTCCAACGACTCGCCACGGAAACCTTCCACAGAGTTGTCGAATAGGAATGGAATCCGGCCAATTCGGGACACAGCCGCCTCCGCAATTGCTAAACGAATGGCCAAATCCACTAGTTTCCGTTGACGTGAATCGTTAGTGGGTAGTCGCCGATCGTAGTAGGTATCTCGATAACCGTACTCAATCGTATGCCCATCAAAATCGACAGGCATATCGTGCCCGCGAAGATAGGACGATTCAACGGCCCACGGCGGTAACTGCCGAGCTGCACCAGCAGTCAGTTCTCGCAAGTACTTTTCTGCAATCGGGATCAAAGAACCATCGGACGTTCTTCGATAAGGAGAGCGAGTCCGAAGATGCGATTGAACTTCCGCAAGCCTTCGATGCCACTGAGTCCTGCGATCCCATCGACGCAACATTTCATCAGCATGTGCGAGTTGTTGGCGAAGTTGTGCATCATCCCACCCATTTCGAGTATCGGTTGCCTGAGCAATCGGGGTATTTCGCAATTGGATTTCCACATCCGCCTGTTCGGCCACTAGACGCTCAATCCTCGACTTTAAACGGAGCGATTCTCCTGCATAATCGGTTTTCACATTTTTATCAAAACGATTGCGTCCCAAGGACACATGATTGAGTTGCCCGTTATGAAATGCATCGACATCATTTGAAACATCTCGTTGCACCGATGCATTTTTTGCATTAGATTCAGCAACAATATTGTCCTGCAGTGCATTACGAAGACCTACCAACTCAACTTGAATCTTGGATAGTCGCTCTCTTAACCCCTTTATGACGGATTGGTTCGCGGAATCATAAACATGCGACGGCATCGTGTTTACATTCGAAACATGACCGATTTCTGCAATCAATCGATCACGCTCCAAAGCCCACCAAGCTCGATCGTGATCTACTGCATCTGCATTCCGCAGCCGGTCGAGAAGATCTTGTTCTTCAGCCTTGAGCCGCTGATAACCTTCATCTAACTCTTGCCGAGCAGGAGAGTGCACCCCCAAACGACTCGCCGACCACCAAAGTTTCTCAGGAGAAAGACTGCCTAGTGGGCTGCAAAAAATCATTCCTAGGATATCGCCACGCAATTCATCCCAGCGCGCATCGCCGTCGTCCCCCTCCCAGAAGATGTTACCCAGGCCGCGAATTCGCTCTGCGTCGTGCTCATGCAATGCGTTTTGCGATGGATGCAACGGCGAATTCACGAATCCGCCAGGTAACATTGCCGAACCGCCCGCAAAGGACATCATTCGAACATGACCAGTCGCATCAACCCATTGAAGCGAACCATCAATGGACTCGCCCTCCTCGGTTTCAAAGACTTCGTTGACATAGTTGCCACGAAAAAGAATGCTCCGCACAAAGCGAGACATCGTTGCCCCTCCCCCGTGCATCGGAGCGTAAATCGCATTCAAACCGCCGCCAAAGGGCCCCGCTTGCAAGTGTGCGGTTGAATTTTTGCGATCGATATCCAATCGAATAAGATGCATCGTAGGGCTCCTCCCTCTCCAATAATCAGTTCTGACGCGTCTAATCCATTTTTGACGCACGTTGGGTCTTTGCGGAGATTAGCACAACAAGAGAGTTTGGGTAAAGGGCAGAATCCTTCTCTCTTTTCGAAAAAAATTAAAGTTCTCTCATCCTACGTATTATTCTTGACCTTTTTGGAAGACCAAATCTTGTGAATTAGATCTTCATAAAGCCCTACCATGCTGTCGAGCGAACCGTTCCGTATTACATGCTCACGACCATTTTGTCCGAGCTCGATGTTCATATCTCGATCCTTCAGTAACTGAACCACTCGATCCACAAGCTCCCGCTCGTCACCCGATGGAAAAGTAAATCCATTCCATTGGTTCATCACCGATTCCGAGACCGAGCCGACATTGGTGGCAACGACTGGCACCTGGCACGAAAGCGCTTCTAGAATCGATACAGGACTCGCCTCGTTTAGACTCGAAAGGACGAACGCATCTAACGCCGCCAAAATTCTCGGCGTATCGCTTCGATTCCCCAGCATGTGAATGAATGCTAAACCACCCAAAGATTCGATCTGCTTAGCTATCTTTCCTCTCTCGGGCCCTTCACCGACAATTACGAAATGAGCATCAGGAATCTGCTCTCGTATCTTAACCGCGGCTTGAACAAACAATGCATGATTCTTTTCAGGTCGCAACGCGGCGACGATTCCCACCAATTTAGCCCGTGAGGCAAGCCCCAATTCTTCGCGAACCGATTCTCGGCAAGAAGACTCAGGCCGGAATCGATCCGTGTCAATTCCGTTCGGAATTACGAAAACTTTGTTGGATGGAAATCTCTCAAAGTCTACCAAGAACTCTCCATGAGATTTGGCCACTCCGATAAAAGCGTCGGTCAAGAAAGTTAAGCTTCTATTTAGTCGCCCGACTCCATCAGGCCAACCCGTCGAGTGCAGCGCAGAGCATACAACTGGAACGCCCGCCAACCTTGCTGCGAGCCGACCCCAAAACATCTTATCTCCAGCGCCGACCGTCACGATAGCGTCCGTTCTGCTTCGCTGGAAA
>Ga0315899_10002134_pt1 | contig 22101 bp, 19 predicted proteins | sample LakEriMetagenome_2_FD_203518 | JGI IMG/M metagenome (GOLD analysis project Ga0315899, IMG submission 203518) | Freshwater fungal communities from buoy surface, Lake Erie, Ohio, United States - Buoy 4 MA112 | ecosystem: Environmental > Aquatic > Freshwater > Lake | place: USA: Lake Erie, Ohio... | reverse complement strand
GCCAATTTGGACTTGGCAGCAGCGGAAATGGAGTTGGCAGGCGAGGTCGGTCGCGAGGTGATCTTGAAAGATAAGATGGATCTCGATTCCGAAGAGTTTGACTATTTGATTATTGATTGCCCTCCATCGCTCGGCGTGCTAACTCTAAATGCCCTTACCGCAGTGGATGAGGTATTTCTACCTCTGCAGCCACACTTTCTGGCCCTTCACGGTCTCAGCAAATTGCTTAGAACGATTGAGATTGTGGCCAAGCGTTTAAACCCTACGCTGCACCTGGGTGGAATCGTGTTGTGTATGTATGAGTCGAGCACGAGACTAGCCCAAGAAGTGAGTCGCGATGTCGAAGAGTTCTTGAATCGAAATGCGTCAGTAAGTCCCGTTTGGGCGTCAGCGCAATTCTTTCGTACAAAAATCCGAAGAAACATTCGGCTTGCTGAGGCCCCCAGCTTTGGTCAGTCGATTTTCGAATACGCCTCAAGCAGCCACGGTGCTGAAGATTATCTGTCGCTTGCATACGAAGTTCTCGCGACAGGCAGTCCATCCATGGAAAGTTGTGGTAGCAATCAATTAAACGGAGCGACAACGTGACTTGGAATGTTGGCATAAATCGAAAACCGTCCGAGATTGTTGGCTGTTCATTCAGCAAGTATGCTCGTAAGGGAAAAACTCTTTCGCGAAGCAGAGGCTGGTTACTAGTTTTACTGGGAACCGCTTTTGTGGGCTGTCAACAATTGGGGCTTAGGCCCACAGGTTTCTATGCCGATGAGGATGAATGGGGGACGCCTCCGAGCAATGTCTCCCAGGTTCCACGGCCCTATATTGAAACCAAACGAAATAAGCAAACGACATCTAGCACTGCAGTGAAGACCAGCTTGAGCGATTCGGATGAATCCAAGCGACCTGCCAGTGAACCACAGACTTCTGCGACACAGGCTTCTGCGACACAGACTTCTGCGACACAGACAGTCTCGCCCGCAGTTGCACCAGCGGCGGCTCAAACCGCTAGCACTAAACCAGTGGACCAGTCTCTCAAGAGTACGGGAGCTGGCGTCGTTGATACCGGAAAAGACGAGGTTGATCTGGATGCTGCCCTGGATGGGCTGCCTTCCCAATACAAAGATATATTGAAGCGGCAGTTGGCTGCATTGAAAAAGCAAGCTTCGCCATCGGAGCAGGTACTATCGGATTCGCCTGTGTCGGATACGTTGGCCCAAGATTCTTCCGCTAAAAAAGTTAGCTTTCGGTTAAGCGACATCGAAGACGGTTCTGATGTCAGTAAACCTGCTCCCCAAAATGAGACTCCCGTCATTGCAGCGTCCGCAAACGCGAAAGCGTTGGAGGTCAATGCTGTTCCCGCTGCTGGATCGGTGCAGACTAATGACAATCGTCAGGCGGTTGTCAGTGCCGTGGGTAGCAATATTGTTCCCTCGTCCGCGCCGCAGTTGCCTCTACCAAACGCTTCTCAACAAGATTCTACGACACAAGGCAGTCGCGTCGATAATGCCACTCAGACTCCCACGTCGGCTGAGTTAAACAGCGCTTCCCATAATTCACCTTCGAATTGGAACCAATCGGTCACTCTGGCTATTTCTGCTTTAGAGAAGCAAATGGAGATGTCGCCTGGGGCCGATGAAAACCTGCGATTGCATCAAGAGCTAACGCTGCGGATGTTATACGCGTCGCTGCGTAAACCAGAAGAAGCAATGAAGCCCATCACCGGTCTGAGTGACGACGAAAACGAATATTATCGCAATCAAATGTTAGCTTTGATCGAGGCTAGCAATCCGGATGCGATGCCTGTTCGTTCACGGCATTTGAGTCTGGTTATGGATAGCCAGAGAAAGGCGACTGGATTTTTGGCCGCAGCCAGCAATTTGGAAGTCCGTAACATCGCCTTCTGCACAGACGTGGAGCGTTATGGCGTTATCACGAAATTCCCAAAGTATCAGTTCAAGCCTGATGAAGAGGTTTTGCTGTATTGTGAAGTCGAAAACGTGTCAGCACTTCCCGTAAAGGACGGGTTTGAATCGCAGCTTCAAGGAAGTTATGAGATTTTGGATACAAATGGGAATCGAATCGTCGAGCAAACGCTGCCGATGGAGCCTGACGTGTGCCAGAACGTCCGACGGGACTACTATATGGTATACCGAATCTTTATGCCGCAGCAGATTTCTCCTGGAAATTACAAACTGCGATTGACTATCGAAGATCTTAAGGCACGAAAGTACGGACAATCCACTTTGGACTTGCAAATCAAGAAGTAAAGTGTGACAACTGCGGGTTGCTGGAGATCGAATGAGTCGATGACACCAGCGGTTTTTCCTCACTCGCAATTACTTCATGGCTATCACACAAGACTACGCAGCTGTTGGCTGGCTCCAGGCATTTTTGGGCGTTAACGATCCTCTCCTTCAAAAAACTCGGCTTGAAACTAAGAAACTGGTTGACTGCATCGAGGTTATTTGCAGTCTCACCACCATTCGAGAAAAAAGGGATCAAATCGAGTCCTCGTTGGCAACTTTGTGGGATTTTTGCCATGCTAATCAAATGGACTGGGCACTAAATCAAGTGCCGAGTTTACAGAGTGATTGGATTCTCCCTTCCAATGATGACTTTACGATTAGTCGTACGTCTCCGGTAAAACTTTCTTCTGCAGCGGAATTGGGGGCTGCTCTGGGGATCTACGATTGGAAGACTAATGTTGTCATGAGGATCCGCAGTGCCGAGTTTACGACTTGGCAGCGCCGTGTTGCACGGGTTGGTAGTGGGGCGCCCGTAGGGTTTACGATGGCGACCTCGAAAACGGACATCATGGATCTGAATTGCGTCGCCTCGTGGAAAGCAAATGAATGGGCTGATGGCAGCTGGACTTTTCAAATTGAGAACCAACCCAACATGAGTGCTACCGTAGATGAAGCGATCCAGGTGACTCGCCCTGAACTCACCGAGGGGCTGAGCGCAATTTTGAATGCAATTGATTGGGCTGATAGGACTCTACGAGTTACCAAAAATGATAAACCTGCAGCGGTGACAACCATACCAATCTGGTTGCCGTTGGGGGACAGACTTGTTCCGATTCATGAATCGGTATACGGTGGAAAAAATGATTTGGTGGTCACTCAGGTTTTCCAAAATGTCTGGGATTCTGTTTGGCCAGTGATCTATTGTCGGCGACGGAAGCTCGGTCGAGGCCACTGCGAATTGAAACACATCAAAGACAAAGTCGATCAGTCCATAAGCACTGAGCCGCGGTTGTTTACGTGGCTTGTGGTGTTCGCGGAGATGCTTTCTCAAGTCTATACGTCCGACGGCCTCGGCATTTGTGCTAAGTATGCGTAGGCACCAGTGCCACTACTTAAAGATAACCTTGATTGGAGAACCGCCGAATTCCCAACCCGCAGCGTTAGCGAGGGAAAATTCATTCGGGGAATTCCCTTGCAAATTAGAGTGTAGTCTACAATCCTCCGAAGCGTCGATTGCGGCGATTGAATTCCTCGATCGCCATTAGCATGTCATCCCTGCCAAATTCAGGCCAGGGACGCTTGGTGATGTACAATTCGCTATAACTGATTTGCCAAAGTAGATAGTTGCTGATCCGCATCTCGCCACTGGTGCGGATCAACAGATCTGGATCCGGCATACCCCCTGTGTAAAGCGAGTCGGTAATCGTCTGCTCGTCAATATCAGAAGGCTGCAATTTTCCTTGCGCAACCTTTTGGGCAATGCTACGGACTCCATCGGTAATTTCTTGACGGCTACCGTAGTTGATTGCCAAGCATAGGTGCAAGCCGGTGCAATTCTTGCTTTGGTCGATTACGAAATCCATCTCCTGCAAAACATCTTCAGGGAGGCCGTTTCGTCTGCCAATAACGGTAAGCCGGATGTTCTTCTCTAAAACGGTCTTGCATTGTTCGACAAGAAATTTTTTTAGTAGCCCCATCAAGAAATTAAGTTCGTCTTTAGGACGTTTCCAGTTCTCGTTGGAAAAGCAGTAAAGAGTCAGGTGCTTGATTCCAAGTTCGACACAGGATTCACAAGCCGCGCGGACGGAGTCGGCACCTTTGCGATGTCCCTCAATTCTCGGCAGGCCTCGAGATTGAGCCCATCGACCATTGCCATCCATGATGATGGCAACGTGAGTTGGGATGACGAGTTCGCTGCTGAGTACGGCTTTCTTTTTTTTTCGGAAGAATACCATCGATAGATAGCCTTTACGGGAGTTGTATATCGATCCAGACCAAATGGTGGTCGGAAGCATCCGATACATCGATGGGCATTTTTTTCAATTCTTCTTTTGTTGGCCAGAATACGCCACCGCTGATCACTTTAAGCCCCTTGGATGGAACAACAAAATCAATGCGAAGGTTACCGGGATTGCGATCGTTGAAATCCCCGGTGTCGTAGGACGGATCGCCTTTGTGGTTTTTGTTTGCTTGGCCAGAAAACTCCGCCGCTTCAATCGCCCCTCGGCTAGCCGGTATGAAACTGGAATTGACTCTCTTCGAGTTTAAAAGGCGGTTGATTCCAGCATGGATGCCATCGCCATCGTTAGGGTCCGCGTTGAGGTCTCCCAAGACAACGAATTCAGCAGAGCTATCCAATCCACCGCGCTGGCCTTGATCGTCCGACATATAGAATAGCCCTTCGATATAGTCGCAGAAGAATCTGATCTCATCATGGTTACGTCGTCCATTGCGATCTTCTGGACCATCGAATACAGGAGGAGTGGGGTGAGATGCGAGCACATGCAGAACACGACCGTTCACGTTTATAGGTACGTCCCAATGGGACTTAGAACTCAATCGTAGCTGCTTCCAGATCTTATCTGAATAGTACGGTTTCCAATTATCTTCGCCTGGCGTTCCTGTTCCAGGGATCATTGCATTAGGCATATCGCTCCAAAGGAATTTCTGGAAAGTCCGAATTTTTTCTGTTTCAAGAGGGAATCGGCTGTAAACCACCATCCCATATTGACCGGGAAACGATCCGAATCCCCAAGCGTCTTCTGGTTTTCCCGTTTTTCCAGTGCCCGTCAAATTGAGGCCCGATTGCACGCCCGTGTTAACCTCGGCGGTGAACGAGTGATTAAGCTGAAGAGGCTCGGTTTGTAGCTCATTTATTTTCGCATTCAAGAACCGTTCTGCCAAAAGCTTCGCCGATTCGCCTCCATCAAAGTCAACCTCATTCGCCAGTAAAATATCTGGCCTAACTATTTGGACAATAGCCGCGATCTTCTTTGCCTGCTCGTCCCCTTGTTGTAGTCCAAGCGACAGTGCGCCTGCTTGGCTTCGGTTCAGTGCCATGTTAAATGTGGCGATGCGAATGGCGCCCTCTGCAGGGGGTGGGGGTATCTGAGATTGGACAGTGCTGATGCTCGCGAGAAGGTAGGTCATAGCACTACAGATAAATGTGCCTATCGAGAGTTTCATAGAAAACAAACCCGCAGATTGATAGGGGGAGTATTTATGCGTTTCTTAACACATTGAGAACACGTTCAAAATCGTCCGGTACTGGTGCGACGAATTGGAGTTTCTCTCCTGTTTTGGGGTGAGTCAATTCGAGTTTATGTGCGTGTAGAGCTTGTCGTTCCAACTCTACAGTTTCGTCGCCCGGTTTTGGTGGAAGGCCGAGGGCATGCCTCCTGAGCAATTGCCCGCGTGTTACCTGTGCGTGACCACCATATAATCGATCGCATAGAATAGGGCAGCCAATATGTGCTAGGTGGAGACGGATTTGGTGTGTTCTGCCGGTTTTGGGCAGCACATTTAAAAGCGCGTATCCCTCAAAGCGTTCGACGACTTCGAAATAGGTCGATGCATCACGACTGGATTCGTGGCCAGATCGAATCGCCATCTTTTCGCGTTGGTAGGGGTGGTGCCCTATCGGTTGGTTGATCCAATCACGGTCGCGATCTAGTTTGCCCAGGACCAATGCCATGTAGGTCTTGGTTACTTCGCGTGCTTCAAATTGTGCACTGAGTTTAAAGTGAACTTCATTGGTTTTTGCGATCGCAATTACGCCGCTTGTGTCTCTGTCCAGCCTGTGAACAATGCCGGGGCGAGTGACACCGCCAGCGTCGCTTAGTTGCTGAAAATGATGAGCTAAAGCTGCGGTTAAAGTGCCTGACCAGTGCCCCTTAGCCGGATGAACAACCATCCCCGGAGGCTTGTTGATGACGGCCAAGTATTCGTCTTCGAAGAGAACGTTAAGAGGAATCTTTTCGGGAATGGGCCCGTCCGTGGGAGGAGGTGGCAAGGTCCCGATGCGTATACGTTGCCCTTGGAAAACTTTGAAAGCAGGCTTAACGGGGCGACCGTCCACGAACACCTGGTCGTCAGCGATAATTCTTCTAAGGAAAACGCGGCTATAACCATCTAGCATTAATGTCAGAAAAAGATCAACTCTTTTACCTTCGTGCTCCTCCGGCACAACGAGTTCCACGTTTTCAAGCGGCTCATCAGAGGAAATCGGGACCTCAAGCGAGCTGGGATGGTCAGGCTCAGTTTCGTCAATCGGAAGTGTCATTGCGGTCTAGTTTCGGACCTGCGATCAAAGTGGTGATGCTGCGAAATTCAAATTCTGGTTACGCCAGAACTCGAGCGAAGGGTTGACTTTGGCTTGGCTATTTCTTCTCCTCGTCCTTGGAGTCATCCTCGTCGTCAAAGTCTTCGTCGTCTTCATCTTCATAGTCCTCGTCATCTTCATCGCCATCTTCGACTTCCAAGCCGACTAGATCGGGGTGCACGAGAATCATGTCCTCTTCCTCAGGGTTGAGGACAATTCCAATTTCGAAGTTGAGCGGGTCAAGCAATGTTGCCCCGTCGACTGCCAACAGTTCGACCACTTCGCCGTCGAGTTGTTCAGCGATTGTTTTTGAAAAAGCGTTGGCTCTTTCTTCATCGAGAAAGACGACGACGGCAGGAAAGTCCTCCCCCTCAACGATCAACGCTGAGTAGGCCTCCTCGTCTTCTTCCGACGCCAGCACCAAAAGGAAGAAATCGCGATTGAGGAACCACGACTGTACCGCGCCTGCATCCTCTTGGGAAATAGCTGCAGTAAGTTCCGAGAACATGTCGCCGCTGGATTGAGACATAATGTCAGTCCGTTAAGAAAATTAATGAGTAATGAGTAGAAGCACGTCCGCCGATGGTGGCAAAGATATTGCCAACGCATATTTCGGATGGGGGGTAGTGTTGCAGAGTTTAGTCGAGCTGACTACGTCCGAATTTTGTTCGCCTCGAGAAAATCTCGAAATTCGCCGCCGCCGCCACCGTAAATGTTGCCCCCATTCGTTTCTTTCGAGCACGTATGATGCCACGTATGGCACGTATGGCACGTATGGTGCCACCCAATGATAGGCTCCGACCGGCTTCACTTTCCCACCTATGGGGGGGAGCATAGAAAAACAATGGATGGCACCATAAGTGATGCCTGGTACTAAGTGATGCCTGGTGCCACCCAATGATAGGCTCCGACCGGCTTCACTTTCCCACCTTATGGGGGGCAGCATAGAAAAACAATGGATGGCACCATACGTGATGCCTGGTACTTAAGTGATGCCTGGTACCACCCAATGATAGGCTCCGACCGGCTTCATGTTCCCACCTTATGGGGGGGGAAGCATAGAAAAACAATGGATGGCACCATACGTGATGGATGGCACCATACGTGCACCATATGTGGAACCACTCGAAAGGGGGGGCGGCAAATGATGAAAAAATGATGGATGGCACCATATGCGTCTATGGATGGCACCATAGGCGATAGGCGTTATGTGCGGGTGGGGAACGGTAGAAAACCGGGTTGTGGAGGTGGAGGGCATCGGGTATCCTACTAAGTTCGCCCTACGGAAATGGGTCGCGGTGTGCGACCCTTGTACAATATTACTTTTTCAAATCGGGGAGCCGGCGCTCGTGGGTGTTAAGAAGACAGGTCGAGGACGTCGAAAGATTGGTCGTAAGAAAAGACGCATGCGAGCACGCATCAGACACCGAAAGAAGTAATGTCTGGGTGATATTGGTGTTGAGGTCGCTCATACAAAAATCAACACCCTTTCTGTAACCCGGATTTGCCGCCAATTACCAGATTCGCAACCAACTAATGGTATTCACCCTTCGCCTGACCTACGGTCAGGCGATTTGGTTTGGGTGGGGCCGGTTGTATGGGTTACGAACGCCTGTCAGTGAAAATTGCTAGCTTGCGGTTCGATTACATGCATCCGCTTCTTGGTTTGAATCGCACGTTTGGTGTGTGGGAAGCATCGCCGTGCTTTTGGCAGTGACTCACACCGATCGGCACAACGCAGTTCGTCTTAGTTTTTACTCGCAAATTGAGGACGACAACAGGTTCGGTAATCGCGTTCGATCCGGTGGGGGGGCACAGGGTATCCAAACAATTTTTAACTCCATTCCCAATGATCGCGTTCCAGCGTTTGGCTCAACGTTAGCGATTAATGTAGTCCACAATTCTCAATTAATGCGACGCTAGCTCCGCGTTTATGCTTCCTTAAGCTTGTGCTTTTGAGCCGTTATGAAAAAATAGTGTTCCGGTTGATTTAATTCCATACCCACCAACAACGGTTCCAAGCTTCTTATGGCAACGGTAGTAAACGAGCAGGTCGCTTCCGATCCTTATTTTCAAGAACTCTTCGCTGATCGCATAGGGGGAATCTCCTATGGCAAAGGGAATGAAATCTACAAGTTCGAAAAGATCAAACGCGCAAAGCGGAAAGCACTTGCTGACTACCCCAATCGTTCGCTTTTGGACTTCGGCATCGGTGAAAACGATTCTATGGCGAATTCTAAAGTGCGTGACCAACTCGCGATTGAGGCGAACGTTCCCGCGAATCGAGGTTACGCAGATAACGGAATCGCGGAGTATAAACTGGCTGCCAGCCGCTTCATGAAGCGTGAGTTTGATGTTGATCTCGATCCGGTTTCTCAGGTCAATCACTGTATTGGCAGCAAGACCGCTCTGTCGATGTTGCCCGCCTGTTTCATCAATCCAGGCGACATTACCATGATGACCGTGCCAGGCTACCCGGTGGCCGGTACGCATACTAAGTACTATGGCGGCCAAGTCTGCAGGTTGCCGCTTCTCCCTGAAAACAATTTCTTTCCCGATCTCGATTCCATTTCGGACGATGTTTGGGAAAAGACCAAAATGTTGGTCTTGAACTACCCCAACAGCCCGACCGGCCAGGTCGCTACAAAAGAGTTCTATTCTAAGGTGATAGAGCTCGCAAAAGAAAAGTGCTTTATTGTAGTTCAGGACGCCGCTCACATTCTCCTGACTTTCCGTGGGGAACCATTGAGCTTCTTGCAAGTCCCTGGCGCGATGGATGTCGGCGTCGAAGTCCACTCGATGAGCAAGGGTTTTGACATGATCGGTTGGCGAATCGGTTGGGTGTGTGGTAATGCTAAGATTGTCCAAGCCTTTGCCGACGTCAAGGATAATTGCGACTCGGGCCAATTCGCAGCGATTCAGCGATCTGCAATCGTTGGTCTGGATGATCCGAGCATCCCCGCAGCAATAAACCAAAAGTATCGACGACGTCTCGGAAAGCTCGTAGCAACCTTGAGAGAATGTGGTTTTCAGTGCGATGTTCCAGGGGGAAGCTATTTCCTCTACACGAAGTCGCCAAAGGGAGTTCAAGGGGGACCTAAGTTTGCCAACGCAGAAGAAGCATCGCAGTACTTCATCACAGAGCATTCCATGGTCACAGTTCCATGGGATGATGCCGGTCCCCACTTGCGTTTTTCTGTGACGTATGAAGCGGCGGATGAGAATGCAGAGGATGCACTTATGGCTGAAACGAAAAGGCGTATAGGCTCCATCAAACTCGAGTTCTAATCTCGAACAAGATTATGATTTCATCCAAAGTATTGCAACCGCTGGTCTGTTGTTTCGGCGACCCGGTTGCTGGTAATCCAACGCAGTTCATTATGTCGCGAGCAGCGACAGAAGCAGGCCTGGATTGGCGTTTTTTCACCGCTCACGTTCAGGCGAGTGACTTCGACGCCGCCATTCGGGGTATTCGAGCGTTAGGATTGCAAGGCTTCTGTGTTTTGGAACCCTATCAAAATGCAGTAGGCCCATTTTTGGATACGATTACGGAATCTGGATTGGCACTAGGCCGAGTAACTGTCGGACGCTCCGAGGGGAACTCATGGCTTGGGGACAATTTGTTAGGACAAGCAATTTTGCTAACTCTCGAGCGAACGATCGGTAAGTTTGAGCAACTCCATGAACGCGAAGAATCCATCGTGGGCCCCAAAAAGCGAATCGTTTTTGCTTCCTCGTCTCAATTGGCAAAAGCCGTTGAGTTGAGTGGACGCGAACTGAATATAGAGATGCTGCATGTCGAGCTGTCGGCCGATAGTGTGCTGCCAGATATGGAACAAAATGATGAACCAAACTTGCCCGTCGCTTTGGTCGTGGAAGGAAGAGTCCCCCGAGGTCTGGCTAAGCAATTGGCATTGCTCAGATGGGATGCCAATTCTTGTTTTCTTCAAGTCGCAGTTCGAAATGATATCGAGGACGCAGAGGATGTTGACTTAGCAAAGCAGATGGGATTGCTCTATGTCGATCGAATCGAGTTGGCCGCCCAAGAAGCGGCCTGTAATTTCCAGTTCTGGACAGGAGTTAAGCCAAGCTTCGAGCTGATTCGAGAATCAATCGAAGAGTACCAAGCTTGTTAGGTGGTCGCTTTGGCGTGGGGGATGGTTTTCACGCTTTACGCCGTTGGGTTACCGCATCAGACAATTGTTCCAGTAACGCGACACTGTCTTCCCAACCGATACAAGCGTCAGTCACACTTTGTCCGTAGGTTAATTTCGTGATGCCTTCTGACGTTTGCACAAGCTTCTGATTTCCCTCAAGAAGATGGCTTTCAACCATCACTCCGAAAATCGATTGGTTGCCGTTTGCAATTTGTGTTGCTACATCATTGCACACCGTTAGCTGCTTCCTGTGCTGCTTCTCGCTATTCGCGTGGGAAAAATCTACCATGACCTTCGAGCAAACACCAGCATCGTCCAGCTGTTTGACGGCAAGCTGCACCGATGCGGAATCGTAATTTGGTACTTTCCCGCCACGTAATATCACGTGACAATCCGAATTTCCTCGTGTTTCAACGATTGCTACTTGGCCATTCTTATGGATCGATAGAAAGTGATGACCGCGAGACGCCGCATGCATGGCGTCGATCGCGATTCGAACGTCACCGTCTGTACCGTTCTTGAAGCCTGCCGGCGCAGAAAGACCTGACGCTAACTCTCTGTGAACTTGGGACTCAGTCGTTCGTGCCCCAATAGCTCCCCAACTGATGAGGTCGCCGATATATTGTGGCGATATGACATCTAGGAACTCTGACCCCGCTGGGACTCCAAGTCGATTAATCTGCAAAAGTAGATCACGCGCGATTCGTAGGCCTTCGTCGATTCGATAGCTCTCGTCGAGATAAGGATCATTGATGAGCCCCTTCCAACCGACAGTAGTCCGAGGTTTCTCAAAATACACTCGCATGACAATCTCGAGATTGTTACCTAGCTTATCCCGATAAACCTTGAGTCTTCTGGCGTATTCGAGGGCCGCTGTTGGGTCGTGAATCGAGCATGGTCCGATGATTACCAAAAGTCGATCGTCTCTGCCATGAAGCATTTGAACAATGTTTTGCCGAGTGCTGCGGATTAGTCCTTCGCTCTCTGATCCGGCAATTGGAAAAAAACGAATCAAATGCTCGGGAGGAGGGAGTGGAGTAATTCGAGCAATACGCTGATCGTCGGTGGCTGAGGTTCGGTCGGGAGCTACAGTTCGGTCAGTCGCCGTGTTTTGGATCATGAAATCGTCAAATATATCGGGGGGAGGCTTTAGGATGATGGAGTTCACATCGCACCGATACTCCTTTCGCCGAACCTCCTCATTATAACTACGCATTTTGTCGCTGTTTAGGTGCGATTTGACGTTGACCTGCAACGATTTAAGATTGCAATTCTCGAAAGAGTGAAATTCTGACTCGCTTTCCATGTTTTAGATCTGCATGAACAAAAGTCTGGCTACAAATTTAATTTCGGTGGCATGTGTCGCTGTTGGGTACTTGATTCCGACAGAAAGCGGTTGGTCGCACCCAATCCGAGAGATTGGTTTGTATGCAACATCCGGGGCAGTGACGAACTGGCTTGCGATTTACATGCTCTTTGAGAAGATTCCCTTCTTGTACGGGTCTGGAGTGATCCCTAATCGTTTCGAAGAGTTCAAAAGCGGCATCCAAAATCTAGTAATGGGCCAGTTTTTTACTCGGCAGAACATCGAGTCGTTTTTTAAAAGTCACGATGCCACTGGAGCGATAAAGATCGATCCTGAGCCGATAGTCCAGTCGGTCGAATATGACGAAATGTTCGAGCGTTTGCGGACGTCTGTGATGGAGTCACCCTTTGGAGGAATGTTGGGCATGTTTGGAGGAGTAAAAGCGCTGGAACCTCTTCGTGAGCCTTTTCGAAACAACGTGGAAAAGGAGATTCGCAACCTTGCTCATTCCCCCAAGTTACAGGCCGTAATCTCTCAATCTGCCGCCAGCCACGATACGGTTGAGGTCGTTGTTGGTAAGGTGAATGGAATTGTAGAAAAGCGACTCAATGAACTTACTCCCAAGATGGTAAAGGAGATTATTCAGGAGATGATTCGCTCACACCTGGGTTGGCTGGTTGTCTGGGGAGGCGTGTTTGGAGGATTGATTGGACTCGTTGCGAGCTTTATTTGATACCCCGGCTCGAAAATTAGAAGATTCCAGTTCCGAAATCTCTAGGGGCTACTGGATTATCAGTCGAAGACTGATTGGCAACTGATTGATCAGCAGTTGGGGATGACTGGTTCCGGTCCAACATGTTAGGCCGAGGAGCATTTCCGGCCGGTTTCGATGCGTCCGATGTGGAACTGTTTTCTGCGTACTCGTCGTCATACCGAGACTTGTAGCCGGGAAGCTTCGCTCTTTCTTGTTCTAATAAATACTCCCCGATGACGGACTGTTGAATCAGGTCACGACACTCTTGGTTGATGGGGTGCGCGATGTCGGCATATAGTTTATTCGCATTGCCACCCTCGACGTCGCGAAGATCTTGCATACCTCTTAGTCGTGCTCCGCATTGATTGCAGTACTGGCTTCGGAGGTGGTTTTTATTTCCGCATCGGCCGCAACGCGCCGATAGCTTTCTGCTCGGCATGGCGACGAAGGGGCCGTTCGCTCCTTCGATGATCTTTAAGTCTCGGATGACAAAGCAATGATCAATCGTAATGGAGCAAAAGGCGCGAAGGCGGTCCTCCGAGTCCTCCATCAGCTTGATGCGAACTTCTGTTATTTCCATTTTCCGCTTCACTCCCTTGTGTTGGGGCCCTTTGCAGGCAACTCCGTCCAGGTAACACTGTGCTACGATCTCCGTGCCGGGGATTCCCACGTTCGCGAACTTGAGCTAAGGTCGCGTCACCTGCCCTTAGGGCGAACACATCGCTTCGAACTGGCGTTGCAGCGACGGTTGAATCCACGGCCGGACGACGTAGGCACGGGCCCCATTTGATCGAATGCCATTTGCTATCTTTTCGGCTTGTTCGAGACTGTCGCACAAGCAAAACCTAGCCGAACCACTCCCTGACATACATTGTCCTAGATGATCGTAACGATCAATCCAGTTTCGCGAACGTTCGATATAGGGAGTAACCTCGCGAGCAGGACTCTCTAGATCATTAAACATTGCGGACGCGACTCGATCTGTCCGTAAGGACTTTATGGATTCTAGCACATCGACAACTTGACGTTGACTGCTTTCCTCAATCCGCAGTCTGCGAAAGACCTCTTTTGTGGAACAGCCAATTGGGGGGTGGACCAGAACGAGCCAGCAGTCCAAATTCGCATCGATTGGGGTAATCTGCTCGCCCCGTCCTCGGCAGTACGCTAACCAACTGTCTGATGGGGTATGACCCTCCAGGAAAAAGTTAATGTCGCTCCCCAGTTTCGCTGCGATCTGTTGGCATGCGGGAAAGTGATTTGGCCAGGAAAGCTGATCCCCAAGGCAACCTAACGCACCGAGCAATATTGCAGCCGCAGCATCGGCGCTACCACCACCTAACCCGGCCATACTGGGAATAGACTTGAGCAATTGAATGTCACCCCCTAGATTTTTTCCCCCCAATTCCTTCGCAATGTTGGCAAGAGCTCTTATGACCAAGTTACTATTGTCGCCGGGAACCTCCCAAGCGGGATCGTTTGGTGCTAAGGGGCGTCCATCGACAAACGCCAATTGCAATCGAAGCTCTCCCGAAAAATCGGGGCGAAACGTTAGCTCATCGCACAATCCCACCGCCATCATGATGGTTTCCAGTTCATGAAATCCATCGCTGCGGCGACCGAGTACCTTCAGGGCCAAGTTCACTTTGCAGGGTACAATTGCACGAAAGCCGTCTTTCACTCGCGTAATCTTCATGTTGCCTTTCGCATGTCCAACAGGGGGAAAATGATTATGGCGTCTGAGTGGCGAAACCTGCCCCTGTCCACCCGCTCCAGCCTCCATCAACACTTACCACGTTGGTGTATCCCATCTTTTGGAGATTGTATGCCGTGAGTGCCGATCGAAATCCGCCACCACAATAAAGAAAGACTTCGGTGTTGGTATCGGGGATCACTTTCTCAATATCCCGCTCGATAATCCCTTTGCTCAAATGTTTTGCGCCAGGGATATGGCCAGCTGCAAACTCGCTTTCCTCTCGAACATCGATCACAAGCGGCGGGTTGACCTGTTCGAGCTTCGCTTTAAGATCGGTAACCGAGCATTCCGTTACTTCAGAGCGGATGCTCTCCACTAATGCCAAAAATCGGGGTGCGTGCTGCTTTGCCATCCTGTTCTCCGTTGACTGCGTAATTTAGGTAAGTAGTGATTCTGCCTATTCAACTCAATCTTGAATTTTTCTGCAACAGGCTGAAGAACCATGATATCCGGTGCCGATACTACCATTCACGGGTCAAGTGTATCGATTTCGTGATTATTTGTCAGACATCGAAATCTGCTCGAAATAGGGGAGTTATTCATGGGTCGGACCTATGCCGCGTGTCTTGGAGCGATAGCCCTGAGCGGTAGCATAGTTTCGGGTCTCCTTGCTAACTCTTCACCAGATTCCATACTCATTCAAAGTATTACAGTTTTGTTTCCATTCGCTGGCTTAGGCTGGTTCGTGGGGCAAGCTGCAGATCAAGCAGTGAGGCACAGCGTGGAGATGGATTTTCGGCGGCGAGTTGAACAAATGAAGAACAAGGAATGAAGCACGATCGCTCGCGATTGGGAGACTGGGCAATTCAGCCAAGCCTGGGAAAGAGTGCAAAGAAACTTCTTTCGCTAACTGGTGTAGAATTGCCTGGATGAAGTCGGTAAAGTCCCCCGGTCGTGGCGTCTGATTCTTCCAGCAATCGATACCACTGCGACTCGAAACCATGTAGCAGGAAGCGAATTGGTACGCTGTGTAATCAGCAAAATTGAGTCAAGAAAATAACAGCGTGCCTGAACACGGCACGTATAACATGCCATAGCAATCACGGAGGATCGGATGGCGACAACCGTAGCATCGAGTGTCGATATTGCTGACGTCTGGACGAAATTCAAAGCGGACTCCAGCAACGTTGATTTGAGAAACATTCTCATCGAGCGCTACATGCCTCTAGTTCGCTTTAACGGCGAACGGCTCCGAGCCAAACTCCCAGAGGGAGTGGAACTTGATGATCTTATCAGCGCTGGAATCTTTGGCTTAATGGATGCCATTGATGCGTTTGATCTCGAGCGAGGTGTGAAGTTCGAAACCTATTGCGTGCCTCGTATCCGCGGGGCCATGCTAGATGAGCTAAGAACTATGGACTGGGTTCCCAGACTCGTTCGAAGCAAAGCAAGCAAACTGAACGAGGCGACCAAACTCCTCGAAGCAAAGTACGGTCGTGCTCCATCCAATCATGAACTCTCGCAGTACATGGCAATTAGCATCGATGAACTCGAGAAGATGAAAAGCGATGCGGCAGCCGTCGGTCTCGTATCTCTTAATAAAAAGTGGTACGAAACAGATAGCTACAAAGATGTTCGTGAAATTGATGTTCTCGAAGATAAACGAAGCGAAGATCCGACTCGACGCGTGAGCAAGAGCGATCTCATGAGACTAGTAACCAAAGGTCTCAATCGTAACGAACGTCTCATCATCATTCTCTATTACTATGAAGAGCTCACGATGAAAGAAATCGGAGCAACCCTCGATCTTAGCGAAAGCCGAGTCAGCCAAATGCACACGAGCATTGTGCAAAGACTCCAAGAACAACTTGGTCGCAAACGTCCTGAAATGGACTAACACGGACCAACGGGCGCGTCTGTTGGCGACAAAGCCGATCGTCGGCAGGCATTTAAAAAATCTCAAAACCGGGCGGTTTGTTAACTCGCCCGGTTTTTTGTTAGCCTGTTTCCAGTGATTTCAGCATGCTGACGAGCATGGCTTGAAATACCTGTTCCAGTTTGTCAAAGTCTCTGTCCTCTGCTTGTATCTGAACCAAGTAGGTTTTCTTTTCTACGGTAAACGAGATCAATCTCGATATAACGAGCAGGTCCAAATAATAGAATCGCACATCCCCTGCGCGAGCGTCAGCAATCGGCTCTCCTCGCAATTGTAGGTTAGGCTCGAACGCTTCGAATTCGGATTCCGGGTATTCGGCCTCCATTGCCTCACGCGCGTTTTCTATTGTCTCACGTGGCGCGACATTCCACGGAAATACGCTTACGGTCATGAATGCCGATGTGGGGCTTTCAATCATAAATGCAGTTGGAGAACCAGATGGGGAACTGTCCTCGCTTAACTTCCAGTTTTCTGGATACATGCACGAGAGCCCAAGTCCCTGATATACCTTAGTCACTTCGAAGCCCTGCTATTCTATGTAGGAATAATCTTGTTTTGTGGTAACGATTTCGCTGTTGGTTAGATCGAACGAGGTGATTAATCCCCACCGAAATCGTTGGCAAGCAACGATACCATAACCCGATGTGTGATCAAGAGACGTTACCCTAACCCGACGCGTGAGTTTTGAAGTTGCACGGTAACAGGTTTTTCAGGCTAAAGGCCTTACTTTTACCGAGTCCAGGCAGAAGGCCTGGGAATTGAGAAAACGATGATGTTAGGGCCAAAGGTCCAGCCGTTTAGGATGGCTCGGATGTTAGCAAAGAACAAACGGTTAGGCCGTTGCCCCTTGAAAACTCTAGGTGAATCGCGGTCCCGGCCCTCTAGGCCCAGCAAGGCAAACGAATTGGGCTCTGCCCCTCAATCCAAAATAGCGCAACTTCAAAAGGCGTGAGCGAGGGACAGTACCTTACCCCGAACTGCGAGCATCGGACGAAATCACGAGCAATTTCCTCATGCTTGCATCGATTTCTTGTCTTTGTTATCCCCGTTATCTCCGGGCTGCATAACTCGTTCCCACTGAACTATTACAGCAGCTAACTTCGTGGGTGAAATTTGCGATGTATCTTTTTAAGCTTGCTGTTTTCGACTTGGGTATAGATCTGCGTTGTTTGGATATTAGCGTGTCCAAGCATTTCTTGGATCAATCGCAAATCGGCTCCCCCCGCTAATAAATGGGTGGCAAAAGAATGCCGCAACGTGTGGGGCGTGATTTCGGGATCCACGTCAGCTCGTAGTGCGGATCGTTTGATGAGTTCCCAGATCGCTTCCCGGCGCAGTCGTAGTCCCGTTCTGGAGAGAATGAGCCATGGTACTGCACTCGGTTCTTTGGAACCGAGAAGCTTGGTACGATATTCCTTGAGATAAACATGGATCGCCTCGATCGCTCGTTCACCGAGAGGCACCATTCGTTGTTTTCGCCCTTTGCCCTCTGCGAGGCAATAGCCCTCCTCTAAATGCACGTTTGCTAAAATTAGGTTGCTGATTTCGGACACTCGGCATCCGGAGGCATACATGAGTTCCAGCAAAGCTTTGTCCCGAAGATAATGCTTATCCGAACAGCGCGGGGCATTCAGGAATCGATCCACTTGTCCAACGGTTAGTACTCGTGGAACCCTATGCCACATCTTGGGCGTCAATAAAAGCTCGGCCGGATTGCTTTCCATGGCAGCTTCAAGCTGCAGAAACTTGAAAAACATTCTCACGGCAACGACGTGCCGCGTAATTGTGGTGGGAGCGAGTCCTCTATTTTTTAGGTAAGCAGCAAAGTCTGTTAAATCATCAATCTTGATTTTGGTGGGGGAGCGTCCGTTGAGCCACTCTTTCATGTGCTCCAAGTCGCGGCGGTAGGCGGCCACGGTATTTTCAGAAAGATGGCATTCGCTCCGAAGGTACGTCGTGTATCGCTCGACCCAACTGGACATGGATTCCGAGGGAGTCGGAGCCTCCTGCGATGTATGTTTGAGTTTTTTTAGCTTGCTCAGAGCCATCCTCTAAATTCCCTTTTTAAGTCCCCTCGCAAGAATCGTCTGGGCGATTTTTCGTCAAGTGTCCCGCGAAGTTGGCAAGTTCCGCAAACGCGGGGTATAGTATCCCTCGCGAACCGGCTATGATCCCGAGTAATCCAGCATCCGGTTAGAGTATTCTACCATCAAGATAGTGCGGCAAGGTTATCTGATCAAATTAGGGCTCATTAATGAAGATTTTGATTGTCGGTGGTGCAGGCTACGTTGGCTCGCACACTGTGAAATTGTTGATGGCTTCGGGGCACGAAGTTTGGGTCTATGACAACCTTTCCAGGGGGCATCGCGAATGTGTGCCAGAAGGTAGATTGATCGAAGGGAACCTACTGGATCGCTCCCTACTGATCCAGGTTATGCAGGATAAAGAGATTGAAGCGGTCATGCACTTTGCGGCGTTCGCGTTGGTGGCGGAATCTGTGCAGCACCCGGCGATGTACTACCAGAATAACGTAACTGCCACCTTCGAATTGATGGAAGCCATGCGGGCGGCTGGCGTGTGGCGGTTCGTTTTCTCAAGCACAACGGCGACTTATGGTGAACCGGAAAAGATGCCAATTTCGGAATCGACTGCACAGAAACCGATCAATCCCTATGGCTTCACCAAACTAGTCGTGGAAAAGGCTCTCGAAGACTACGCCAAGGCATACGGTTTTGGGGTTGCCTGTCTTCGTTATTTCAATGCTTCCGGTGCAGCAGCGGATGGTTCCATCGGGGAGGATCACGACCCAGAGTCGCATATTATTCCAATCGTTCTCCAAGTAGCGTTAGGACAACGAGAAAAGATTACGGTTTATGGAACGGACTATCCGACGCCCGATGGGAGTTGTGTTCGAGATTATATTCACGTCGAGGATCTCGCAACGGCCCATTTGGCGGCATTGCTAAAGCTCGCACCCAGCTCTGTCCTCAAGATGAACCTAGGGACAGGGGTGGGGCATAGCGTTCAGCAGGTTGTTGAGGCTTGTCGAAAAGTGACAGGTCACCCGATTCCATCGGTCGTAGGTGATCGCCGCCCCGGTGATCCTGCTTGTTTAATTGCCGACAGCTCTCTCGCCCAACGCGAATTAAATTGGACGCCTAAATATGTCACGATTGAATCGATCGTTGAAACGGCGTGGGCTTGGCACAAAACTCATCCAAATGGGTACGCGACTAGGTAAACGCTCATGCAAGATATCATTATCGAAAAACCCTATCAATTCGTACCCCCATACAAGGGGAATTGGTTGCCATGGCTTATCCTCAAGTCCGGTTTAGTGCACCGCCATTTGCGAAAACACGAAGGGGTCGTCAATTGTCATCTGCATGGAATCGATAATCTGCGAGAGTCAATGCGACTCGGGCATGGGGTCTTGCTGGCTCCGAATCATTGTCGTTACGCGGATCCACTGCTTATGGCTTTTGTGGCATCGGAAGCGAAAACGCTAATGTACGCGATGGCTAGCTGGCATTTGTTTGAGCAGTCTCGATTTCAACGTTGGGCGATTTCGACGATGGGAGCCTTTAGTGTCTATCGAGAAGGGTTGGATCGACAATCGCTCGATTTAGCGGTTGATATCTTGTCGACACCAAATAGACCGCTTGTTGTTTTTCCTGAGGGGGCTGTATTCCGTACGAATGATTTGCTTCAACCGTTGCTGGATGGTGTCGCGTTTATGACGCGAACTGCAGCAAAGAGACGAGCGAAACAGGGGACAGCAGGTAAAGTCGTTATTCATCCTGTTGCGATCAAGTATGTGTTTAAGGGGAACTTGGAGAAAGCTATCGATCGAACGCTCGATAGTCTTGAAACGCGGTTGTCATGGATGAAAGACAACGATCGAACAACTCTCCAGAGGATTCATCGCATTATTCTTGCCATGCTGTGTCTTAAAGAGGTTGAGTACTTCGGGGCCGCTCAAACCGGCACTATTGTAGAGCGGCAACAGCGTCTCGTAGATCATCTTTTGTCGCCATTGGAAGAAAAGTGGCTTGGAAAATCATGCCCCAACGATGCTTTGATTCCAAGGATCAAGGCGCTTAGAATGAAGATCGTACCCGAGCTAACCACTGGCGAACTTACTGAAAGTGAACGGGAGTCCCGTTGGGTTCAGCTTTCTAAGATTTACTTGGCGCAGCAGATTGCCTCGTATCCTGCCGAATATTTGGTGTCGCCAACGACCGATACCAGGATTCTGGAAACGATCGAACGATTGGAAGAGGATTTGACTGATAGGGCGGGAGTGCACGGACCTCTGGAAGCGATAATCGAAATCGACCGAGCCATAGAGGTCCCTGCCGATAGGGCACCGCGCGGTGAAGAGGATCCTATCATGCGAGAGCTTCGTGAGCGGCTGCAATCCATGTTAGATAGGTTATCCGAAGAAGCTAATCCCGTTGAGTAGTCCTGCGGAAACGCAATGTGCTGTTCTTTGTTTAACCGATCTGCATGAACACCCGTCGGACGTAGATCGTTTCGAAGATTTGTTGAGTGATTCTGAGCGCGAAAAGCGTTCATCGATTAAACAAGAGCGAATTTGTAAGTTCTCCATTCCCTCGCGAGGAATACTTAGGTCCGGGCTGGCACTCTATATGACCTGCGACGGGAAAGATACTGAAACGGACTTCATAACATCGGATTTTTTCAGATGAACAGCGAGACTCCCAACGTGCGTTTAGCACTACACAGCGATTGGAATCGTTCTGTCAGTACTGGGTTCAGCGAGAAGCTGTAAGAAAGGCGATAGGGGGTAGGGGGTAGGGGGTTAGAGCAAGTCGTGATTCACTACTCAAGTCGGAATTCCGGAGTTTCTCACTCGGGAAACGCTTCTAACGATGAACTATGTACCAAGTTGTACGTAACAAAGCGATCGGAACCGCTGATGGAATGCAGCTTGTTGGAGTTTTCTCCTGGCAGTGGTTACATTGGGTGTATTGTTATTAATGGCTCGAACCAACAGCTGATAACTAATTGGTTTTTGCCATGGCGATAGTTCGTGTTGGCATTTTGAGATCTAAACGACAATGAGAGACAAAACGATGAAACGCTATCAGCTTGCTTTGGTTATTGCAGTCGGGCTTATCTGTGGACCAGGGGAACCCCCCTCGATGGCGACTGACAATGTTTGGCCCAGTTTTCAAGGGATAGGGCGAGTTGATAAAGGTGTCGACGTAAGTAAGATCCCATTGGAATGGACTGACAAAAAGAATGTCGCGTGGGTAGCTGATCTACCTGGGTATGGACAGTGCAGCCCAGTTGTTTGGGGGGAAAGTGTTTTTTTGACCAGTATCGATACTCCGACAAAGCAGCAGCAACGAGTTATTTGCGTCGATCTGAAGACCGGCTCTATTCGATGGGTGCACGATCAAAAAAGCAATCATGAGTCCAAGAACGCGGACATGATGTCGCGCAGCGCTCCCACGCCTGTTGTCGATGCAAAGGCGGTTTATGCGAGCTTCGAAGTGGGAGATGTCGTCGCGCTCAGCCATACAGGAGAACCACTATGGAAAGTCGATTTGGTCGAAAAGTATGGCGACATTCAGTCTAATCACGGATTGTCCTCGTCGTTAGCTCAGAATAACAAAGCTGTATTTGCTTGGGTGCAGCGAAGTGTAAATCCTTACATAACTG
>Ga0315899_10002133_pt1 | contig 22115 bp, 16 predicted proteins | sample LakEriMetagenome_2_FD_203518 | JGI IMG/M metagenome (GOLD analysis project Ga0315899, IMG submission 203518) | Freshwater fungal communities from buoy surface, Lake Erie, Ohio, United States - Buoy 4 MA112 | ecosystem: Environmental > Aquatic > Freshwater > Lake | place: USA: Lake Erie, Ohio... | reverse complement strand
GAACGCAAGCACCGCAGCCACCACGAGTGCGGTGCGGGCCACCGAGAAGCCCGCTCCGGCCAAACGGTTCGCCCACCCGAACGCCGCGAGCATCACCCCTGCCTCGAGCACCTTTGCCAGGAACAAAATCCCTGCGCCCACGACCACAAACGCCGCTGTGAACGCCGCAATCGCCGACGCGCGCCGCGACCACCCGAGCCCGCTCTCCACGTGGTGCGCAAGCTCGGTCGCTCCGTACGATCCCGCAGCAATCCCCGCCCCGATCGCCGCCAGCATCGCCAGCGCCCAAATCAATCCCCGCCGCCACCCGCGCCACGCGCTCCACACAAACAGCGCCCCCAGCACCACATCCACCGGGGTCCAATCGAAGGCGTCAAATCCTGCTTCCACCCGACCAAATTACGACCTTCGCCCTCCCATGTCTCCCGCTTCCCTCCTCCCCCCCGACGTGCGCATCCGCCCCGCCACCGCCGCCGACTGTGCCGCCCTGCACGCCTTGGTCTGCGAACTCGCCGACTACGAGCGCGCCCCCGACGAAGTCCACACCACCCCCGAGTCCTTCGCCCGCGACGGCTTCGGCCCCACCCCCGCCTTCCGCGCCATAGTCGCAGAAACCACGACCCCGGAGACCCCTTCCGGGCAGGTCATCGGCATGGCCCTGTTCTTCGAGCGCTTCAGCACGTGGAAAGGCCGCAGCATGTACCTCGAGGACTTCTACGTCCGCCCCTCCGAACGCGGCCGCGGCATCGGCCGAGCCCTCTTCGCCGCCGTCGCTGCTGAAACATTGGCGGCCGGCTGCGTGGCCCTGCAGTGGCAGGTGTTGGATTGGAACACCCCCGCCATCGGCTTTTACGAAGCGCTTGGGACCCAATGGAGTAAAGAATGGTGGAACGGCCGGCTTGCGGGCGATGCGTTGCAGCGCTGCGCTTCGCAATGAGGGAACAGGGATGAGGGGTGAGGCCCGGCTGCGCCGGGAAGGGTTGAGGTTGAGGGAACAGGGATGAGGTTGAGGTTGAGGGTTGAGGGTTGAGGGGAAATGTAGCGGCCAAAGCAACTTCAATTCAGGAACCTGAAACGGCGAAGCAGGCGTCCTCTCGCCGCGCAGCGGCGCCTGTTCCCTGTTTCCTCAAGCCTGCGAAGCAGGCGTCCTCTCGCTGCGAAGCGGCGTCCTCTCGCTGCGAAGCGGCGTCCTCTCGCCGCGAAGCGGCGTCCTCTCGCCGCGAAGCGGCGCCTGATCCCGGTTTCAGAGCGGAGAAGCCCATGAATCTGAATTGACTTTTGCCGATGGTTTTGATGCAACGGGCCGCGATGGTCGCCCCGTAAAACTCATATAAACAGGCCTTTGACTTCACAGTCTAGGATGGCCTTGCATGCTGAATCCGTTCCATCAAATCATCCGGAATGCGCATGGACTTCAACGGAGGGACGTTCGACCCTCCTGTATTGCCGGTAGGGATTGTTCCTACAAATGACTTCACCCCACCGAAAAGCAGCCGCGGGAGCTGTCCGAACACTTCAGTCGCATTCTTTGTGCGGAAGCCAAAAACCAACATCCTGCAGTGAACCCACGTGTGCGCAACGGGATACGGCTGCCCGAGAATATGCGCCCGTTCGAGGTGGCGCCAAGAAGCTTGAAAGTCCCGCGATTCGAAAGCGGCTGACGCCTCCGTAAGCTCACTTTGGAAATACGGCTGGAGCTTTTTAGGCATTCGTGTTTGAAACGTCATACGACTTTGATGTTCGCGTCGTTAAACAAATCAGGACCCAGATTCTGCACCCGGAACGCACGGCAATTTAGTTGCGTCAAAACCGAATCTGTTTGTTGCAGGCCCCCCAAGGAGCGCTCACTACCCCGACCTAAAGCTCCCACTCCCGGTGCCCGCGAACCTCTCGCGTCCACATTTGGGCAGCTCCTTGCCCCCCACCCTCAATCCTCAATCCTCAATCTCGCTGCAAAGCACTCAGCCAGCGCATCTTCCCACGTGACCGGCGAGCGGCCGAGGGCCGCGTGGAGCGGCTCGGGGTCGAGGTGGGAATAGCGGGGGCGGGCTGCAGCAGTGGGGAAGTCCGCAGAAGTGCAGGGGTGCAGGTCCGGGTGGAGGCCGGCATGGGCGAAGAGGGCGCGGGCGAAGCCGTACCACGTGGTGGTGCCGCGGTGTCCGTAGTGCCAAACTCCAGGCGGGAGCCGGTCGGGATCGGCGGCGACGTCGAGGAGGAGGGAGGCGAAGTGGGCGGCGTGGGTCGGCGTGCCGGTTTGGTCGTCGACGACCCGGATGGGAGTTCCCGCGGCGGCGAGCCGCAGCATGGTGTTCAGGAAGTTGCGGCCCTCGCGGTCGTACAGCCAGGCGACCCGGAAGATGCGGGCGTGGGCCGGGGCCGCCGCGAGGGCGGCCTCCTCCCCGGCGAGCTTCGAGGCGCCGTAGACGCCGAGGGGACGGGTCGGATCGCCGGGGAGGTAGCCGCGTGCGGCCGTGCCGTCGAAGACGTAGTCCGTCGAGATGTGGAGCAGGGGCAGGCCGCGCGCGGCTGCGGCCCGCGCCACGTGCGCGGTGCCGTCGCGGTTTGCGCGGAACGCCTCCTCCGCGTGGGACTCGGCTGCGTCGACGGCGGTGAAGGCGGCGGCGTGCAGTACGACGTCGGGGCGGTACCGGTCGAAGGCGCGCTCCACCGCATCCGGATCGCAGATGTCGAGGTCGGAGCGACCGAGGCCGACGGCGGCGAGGCCCGGCCGCTGCGCGGCCAGGGCGAGCGCGCGGCGGCCCAGTTGGCCTGCCGCGCCGGTGACGAGGAGCGTTCGCACGGAACGAAGGTAGGTCAGCCGCCCTGCCGCATCGCCTCCACCGGCTCCATCCGGGCGGCGGCGCGGGCAGGTGCAACCCCGGCGATGAGCCCCGACACGATGGCCACTCCGAGCGCCATCAGCACGCGCGCGGGATGCATCGAAAGTTCGAACCCGAGATCTGCGGCATTGATGCCGACGACGAGCAGGCCGATCGCGGCCAGCGCGAACAGCGCTCCGAAGACACAGAGGGCCACGGCTTCGAACAGGAACTGCATGAGGATGAACCGGGAACGGGCCCCGATGGCTTTTTGGATGCCGATGATGCGCGTGCGTTCGCGGACGGAGACGAACATGATGTTCGCAATGGAAAAGCACCCCACGAGGATGGCGAAGAGCCCGATGAACCACCCTCCGACCTCGACTTGGACGAAGATGGTGTCCAGGATGCCGGTGAGCATGTCCATTTCGTTGATCGAAAAGTCGTCTTCCTCCCCCGGCGCGAGGCCGCGCATGGCCCGCATGTGGCGCGTAACCTCTGCCCGAAGCGCAGGGTTCGTTGCGCCCGTGGCGCATTTCACGAGGATCTCTGAGCCGTTCGAAATGGCAATCACCCGGTCGCCAAGTTTTGCCGGCACAAGGATCATCCGATCCATGCCGTTGCCGAACAGAGAGGCACCCTCCTTGCGAAACACCCCCACCACTTCTACCGCGGTGCCGCGGATTTTCAACCGCTTTCCCACTGCATTCGACCGGCCGAAGAGGACTTGGGCGACGTCGTCACCGATGACCGCCACGGCCCGGCCTGCGTCGCTCTCCGCTTCCGTGAAATACCTGCCGTGGGCGATGTCCAACGTGATGACACGGTCGTAGGCATGCGTCACCGCAACGAGCTCCACGCCTTCGAGGAAGTTGCCCTCGGCCTCCGGCGATACCGTGGCGGTTTCTTGGTAGGCGACGGCTTGAGCCAGGGTCAACCGGTCTTCGAGCCCCTCCGCCTCCCGCAACGTCGATTCCGGCCGCTGCATGTAGGTCCACCACGGGTAATCGTCTTCGTTCGACCAGGGCCATTTTTGGACAAACAACACATCCGCGTCAAGAATATCGAACGTCCCACGGAGGTTGTCCTCCAGCGAATCGACCACCGCGAACACCGCGGAAATCATGAAGATGCCCACCATCACGCCCAGCAGCGAGAGGAACGTGCGCAATTTGTTGACCCAAATCGCGGACCACGCAAACAGGAAGCTCTCCCGAAGCAATCTGAGCCACAGCATCCTCACAAAGCTACTCTACTTTTGCACCTCCCTGCCCAGATTCCCGAAGCCATGCCCATACGTTCTGCCCTGATTTCCGTCTACCACAAAGGCGGCCTCGAACCCATTGTCGAAGAGTTCATCCGACTCGGCGTGACCCTGTATTCGACGGGTGGAACCCAGGCCGAACTCGAACGGCTCGGCGCGGAAGTGGTCCCGGTAGAGGCGCTGACGGCCTACCCGTCCATCCTCGGAGGGCGCGTCAAAACGCTGCATCCGAAGGTGTTCGGAGGTATCCTCGGCCGTCGGGCCCTCGCCTCGGACACGGAACAAATGGTCGAATACGACCTCCCGCCCATCGACTGCGTGGTGGTGGACCTCTACCCCTTCGAAGACACCGTGGCGTCGGGTGCGGATGAAGAGGCCATCACGGAACAAATCGACATCGGAGGCATCTCCCTGATCCGCGCTGCCGCAAAAAACCACACCGACGTCGTGGTCATCCCGGACCGTTCGGGGTACGCCGACCTGCTCGCGTTGCTGCGCGATGCCGACGGGGAAAGCACGCCGGAGCAGCGGCGGTCCTGGGCTGCCCGCGCTTTCCAGGTGACTGCCGCCTACGATGCCGCCATCCACCGCTGGATGGCCGGTGGCGATGCAACGCTGACCTGGTCGGCACCGACCGGCCCACGCCAGGCGTTGCGGTACGGCGAGAATCCCCACCAGCGGGGCGAATTCCACGGAGATTTGGGAGCGATCTTCGAGCAGCTCAATGGCAAGGAACTGTCTTACAACAACTTGCTGGACATCGATGCGGCCGTTTCGCTCATCGGGGAATTTGCGGATGCAGGGCCTGCGGTGGCCATCATCAAGCACAACAACGCATGCGGCTGCGCCGTGCGGCCGACCCTGCTCGAGGCGTGGGAAGCAGCCCTGGAAGCGGACCCCGTCAGCGCCTTCGGAGGCGTGATTGCCCTCAACCGGCCGGTGGACGCCCCCACGGCGGCGGCCATGCATGACCTGTTTTTTGAGGTGGCCATCGCGCCGGATTTCACGCCCGAAGCGCTGGAGCTGCTGCGGACGAAGAAAAACCGGATGCTGCTGCGCCACACCCCGGCCGCTCCCCCTTCGGTCCTGGTGCGCTCTGCACTCGGCGGGTTGCTCGTCCAGGAGCCGGACGTGCGGTCGGAGACGGTAGCGGACTTGCAGCAGGTTACGGTCGCCGCGGCCTCCGCCGCCGAGTTAGACGACGCCGTCTTTGCCCAGCGCATCGCAAAACACACCCGCTCGAACACCATCGTCTTTGCCCGCAACCGCCAGCTCCTCGGCAGCGGGACCGGCCAAACTTCCCGCGTCGACGCCCTCCGCCAAGCCGCCGCGAAGGCGCGCGCCTTCGGCTTCTCCCTCGACGGTGCCGTGATGGCTTCCGATGCCTTCTTCCCCTTTGCGGACTGCGTCGAACTCGCGCACGGTGAAGGAGTTCGCACCGTCGTCCAGCCCGGAGGCTCGGTGCGGGATGCCGATTCGGTGGATTTCTGCGACCGCAATGGGATGGCGATGTACCTCACCGGGGTGCGCCACTTCAAGCATTGAGCCCTCACAACATAAGCACCGACAACTTCCTGAAGGGATAGCCTTTCAGAATATCTTTGGCCGTCCATGGGCATGTTCAACCTCTTCATGCAGGAGATCGCAATCGATCTCGGCACCGCGAACACGATCATCTACTACAACGACAAGGTCGTGGTGGATGAACCGTCCATCGTGGCGAAGGACCGCCTCACTGGGAAAACGGTCGCTATCGGCCGGCTTGCCCAGCAAATGCACGGCAAGACCCACAAGAACATCGAGACCATCCGCCCGTTGAAAGACGGGGTCATCGCCGACTTCCAGGCCGCCGAAGAGATGATCAAGGGGATGATCAAGATGATCAACGACCGCAAGCGGCTCTTCAATCCGTCGCTGCGGATGGTCATCTGCATCCCGTCCGGCATCACGGAAGTCGAGAAACGCGCCGTCCGCGACAGTGCAGAACACGCAGGCGGCAAAGACGTGTACCTCATCCACGAGCCCATGGCAGCCGCCATCGGCATCGGCATCGACGTCGAGGAGCCGATGGGGAACATGATCATCGACATCGGAGGGGGTACGTCGGAGATTGCCGTGATCGCCCTCGGTGGCATCGTGACGGACAAGAACATCCGGGTGGCCGGAGACGAATTCACCGCCGACATCGAGGAGTACATGCGCCGCCAGCACAACATCCTCGTCGGAGAGCGCACGGCGGAACAGATCAAAATCGAGGTGGGTGCCGCCCTCGCCGAGTTGGACAACCCCCCGCCCGACTACCCGGTGCGCGGAAGGGACCTGATGACCGGCATTCCGAAGGAAATCCTCGTCAGCCACCGCGAAATCGCCCAAGCCCTCGACAAGAGCATCAGCAAAATCGAGGAAGCCATCCACAGTGCCCTCGAGCAAACGCCGCCGGAGCTTTCCGCAGACATCTACAAGACGGGCATATACCTCGCCGGGGGCGGTGCGCTGCTCCGCGGACTCGACAAGCGCATCCAAATGAAGACCCGCCTGCCGGTGCACATCGCAGACGATCCGTTGCACGCCGTGGCCAAGGGTACTTCGATCGCGCTGAAGAACATCGACCGTTTCCCCTTCCTGATGCGCGACTGAGCGCGGCCTGAAGGATGCGCAACCTCCTGCTGCTGATTGCCCGCCACCACCGGCTCGTGCTGTTTGTGGTGTTCGAAGCCCTCGCACTGGGGTGGTATGCTTCCGCAAACGGCCACGCTCGGGGGGCCTGGATCCGGATGAGCCTCGCGGCAAACGGAGCGTGGATGGAGCGCGTGGCGCGTGTGAAGCACGTCGGAGATTTGGCCACTTCAAACGACGCATTGCTAAGGGAAAACGCCGAATTGCGGGCGGCCCTGTTGGCGCGGGAAACTGAGCTCGCAGACACGTCCGGCTGGGTGGTTTGGGAGCCGCCGCCGGTGGACACGGCCGCCCTCGCCGCCGCTGCCGTGCCGGATTCCGGCGGGGTGGTGCGCACCGCCGTGAGCGGGCAGAAGCCCCGTGGACCGCGTGGAATCGAGGTGCCGCTGCGGGTGTATCCGGCCCGCGTCATCCGGGCATCTGACGACCGATCTGCGAACTACCTCATCCTCGATGCCGGCACGGCAGACGGGCTCGCCGTCGGACAAGGGGTCATGGCACTCGGAGCCGCGGTCGGCCGGGTGCATGAGGTGACGGGGCAGTACGCGCTCGTCCTGCCGCTGGTCCACACGGGCATCGAGTGGAGCGCGCGGGTCGGAGCGGACGGGCCGGCGGCGCGGCTTGTTTGGGACGGGAAGTCCCTGGGGATGACACAGTTGCGCGACGTGCCGCGCAGCACCGTCGTGGCTGCGGGGGACACTGTTTTGGCCACGGGATTCCAGGGATTCTTCCCGGCAGGCACACCCTTCGGAACCGTGGTAGAAGAAGGGGTGGACCGTACAGGCGAATTCAAAGTGCTGACGGTCCAGCTGTTTGCGGATTACCGGAACCTCCGCTACGTGGAGGTCATCGACGTAGGCGACCGCGAACAGCTCGACGCGCTCGGGCGCAGAACCCCCCAGCCGGAGTGATGCCATGACACCCGTAGCCGCCTTCCTCCGCTTCTTCATCGCTGGCATCCTGCAAGCGCTGTTCTTCCAGCACCTGGTGCTTGCGAACGGCTGGCTTACGCCGAGCATCCACGTCTACGGACTCGCCATGCTGCCGCTGGCACGCAAACCGTGGGTCTACCTCGTGGCCGGCGGGGTCATGGGGCTGCTGCAAGATTTTGCGGCTGCCTCGAACGGGCTGTACACCGCCACCTGTCTCGCCGTCGGGTTTTTGCAGCCATCCATCGGCCGATTGCTCGCGCCGCGCGAAGGGTACGAAGCAAATACAGAGCCCACGGCCGCCGCACAAGGGTGGACGTGGTTCTCCGTGTATACCCTGCTGATGGTCGGGGCACACAACCTGATCTTGTTCGGGTTAGAAGCCGGTCGCTGGGGCCTGCTCCTGCGGGCGGAAGGCAAGGCGCTCACCTCGGTTGCGCTCACATTCGGGTTGGTCGCGCTCGTGCACCTCCTGTTTCAACCCCGTCCGCGGAGCCGATGAACCTGCGCGACCGCCAAACCGTCATCGGAGGCATCTTCCTCTTCATCGTCGCGGTCTTCATCCTGCGGCTCTTCCAGCTCCAGGTCGCTTCGAACTACTGGACAGAATATGCCGCACGCCTGACCGAGGAACAGCTGAGCATCGACCCGGCGCGCGGCATGCTCTATGACCGACACGGAGAGCTCCTGGTGACGAACGTGGCCAGCTACGACATCACCATCACGCCTCGGCTCGCCCGCGGCAAACTCGACACCCTCGCTCTGGCCGAACTGCTGGACATGCCGCTCGACGAGCTTGTGCCTCTGCTCGACAAGGCACGGCAGTGGTCGATTTATCGCCCGTCGGTCCTGGTGCAGCAGCTTCCGACCGATGCGTTCGGGAAAATTGCCGGCGAGCTGTGGCGGTTCCCCGGCGTGGTCGGCCGGACCCGGTCCGTCCGCTCAAACCTCGAAGGGCTGGCCAGCCACCTCATCGGCGAGTACGGCGAGACGACGAAGGAAGAGATGCAGGCCGACCCGTGGTACTTCCTCGGCGATTTCAAAGGCAAATCCGGCCTCGAAGCCCACTACGAAACCCTGCTGCGCGGCCGCAAAGGGGTGCAGTACTTGCTGGTAGACGTGCGGAACGACATCCGCGAACCGCTGAAAAACGGCGAGTACGACAGTTTGGCCATTGCAGGCGCAAACCTCGCGCTCACGCTCGATGCGGATTTGCAACGCTACGCAGAGCTGCTGATGCAGGGCAAACGCGGCAGTGTGGTGGCCATCGAGCCCGCGACCGGGGAGATCCTGTGCCTCGTCAGTGCGCCCACCTACGACCCCGACCTGCTCGTGGGTCCACGGCGCGGCATCCAATACGACAGCTTGCTGAAGCACCCTTGGAAACCCTTGTACAACAGGGCGTTGCGCGGCACTTACCGGCCGGGTTCCATCTTCAAGATGTTCCAAGGTCTCATCGCCCTCGACGAAGGCGTCATCGGAACCAGCACACAGATCTACTGCAACCGCGACATCATCAGCTGCCACGGCTCGCATACGCAGGACGACCTGGCGAACGCCGTCGTCCACAGCTGCAACCCGTACTTCCACGAGGTCATGCGGCGGATGATCCAAGGACGCCGGTCCTCGAGCGCCTTTGAAGATGCCGCGCTCGGCCTGGCGAACTGGACCGATCGGATGCGGTTGTTCGGGTTCGGCACCGACCTCGGCGGGCACGTGCCAGGCGCAAGCGCGGGCTTCCTGCCGGACACCGCCTACTACAACAAGATCTACGGCAAGCGCCGGTGGGCCTATTCGACCATCTACTCGATTTCCATCGGGGAAGGGGAGTTGCTCACAACTCCCCTCCAAATGGCGAACGCCGCCGCCGCCATCGCGAACCGCGGCTGGTACCGCACACCCCATGCCGTCCGCGACGTCGGCGGCCAGGGCAAGCCCGAAGGCGCCGGTCGCCGCGTGGACACCGGCATCCCCCCGGAGCAGTTCGCCCCCATCGTGGCCGCCATGCAAGCGGTGGTGGAGCAACCCGGCGGCACCGGTTGGCGCGCAAAAACGCCCGGCATCCCCATCTGCGGCAAGACCGGCACGGTACAAGACGAGCCGCGGCTGGAGCACAGCGTCTTCATCGCCTTCGCCCCCATGGACAACCCGAAAATCGCGTTGTCTGTGTACGTCGAGAATGCCGGCGCAGGCGGTTCGTGGGCCGCGCCCATCGCCGCCCTGCTCATCGAACAGTACCTCACCGACTCCATCAGCGATCCAGCCCGCGAACTGCGCGTCCTGGAAGGCACGTACCCCTTCGAATGATGCGCCGCGACGTCCCCCTGCTCCAACGGATCGACTGGATCGCCATCGGGCTGGTCGCTGCCCTCGCGCTCCTCGGGTGGATCAACATCATCAGCGCGACGGCCGGTGCGGAAGAGGTGCACATCTTTGATTTGGCCACCTCCCACGGCAAACAGCTGCTGTTCATCGGCATCTGCGCGCTGCTGGCCATCGCCATCCTCAACGTCGAAGGCGAGTTTTTCATCCGCACGGCGCTTATCAATTACGGAATCAACCTGTTGTTGCTCGTGCTGGTGCTTGCGGTGGGCAAAAAAGTCGGCGGCGCGCGCGCGTGGTTTGGGTTCGGGTCGTTCAGCATGCAGCCGGCAGAGTTTGCCAAATCCGCCACGGCGCTTACCCTCGCTTGGCTCCTGTCCCGCTCCGAAGGCCGGTTCCGCGGTTGGGCTGCAGCCCTACAGTCCTCCGCCCTCGTCCTTGTCCCCGCCTCCCTGATCCTGTTGCAGCCCGACCTCGGAACCGTACTCGTCTTCTTCGGCCTCGTCTTTGCCCTCTACCGCGAAGGCCTCAGCGGCAACGTCCTCGTGGTGGGCTTCAGTGCCATCGTCCTCGGCGTGGCCACCATCCTCTCCGGTGCCTCGTCCGTGTCCTACCCGTTCTTCGGCCCGGCCTCCGGCATCTACATCCTCGTCGCACTGCTCGGCATCGGCGGAGTCGTAGGCGTCGCCCTCGCCGCGCGCAACGCCGTCCCCCGCACCCGCACGCGCCTGCGCCGCATCGGCTACCCCACGGTCCTCGCCGCTGCCCTCTTTTGCGGCGGCCTCCATGCCAGCTTCGAAGAAATCCTGCAGCCGCACCAACGCGAGCGCATCTACGTCCTCTTCGGCCTCGACGCGGGCGACCCGGACGCCGACTACAACATCCGCCACGCGAAGGCTGCCATCGGATCGGGCGGCTTCATCGGCAAGGGCTTTATGCAAGGACCGATGACCGCCTACGGCTTCGTCCCGGAACAATCCACCGACTTCATCTTCTGCACCGTCGGCGAAGAATGGGGCTTCCTCGGCTCCGCCTTCGTGGTGCTCCTCTTCGGTGCCCTCCTCTTGCGCATCCTCGTCATCGCAGAACGCCAACGCTCCGACTTCACCCGCATCTACGCGTACGCCGTCGCCAGCATCCTCTTCATGCACGTCTTGATCAACGTGGGCATGGTCCTCGGCCTCGCACCGGTCATCGGCATCCCGTTGCCGTTCTTCAGCTACGGCGGCTCCTCGTTGCTCGGCACCACCCTGCTCGTCTTCATCTTGCTGCGCCTCGACGCCGAGCGCTTCCTGGTGCTGAGATAAGATCCCCCACACCCCAACCCCAACCTCAACCTCAACCTCAACCTGTTCCCTCCGCGGCGCAGCCGCGCCTCACACTGTCCAGCCGCGAAGCCGCGCCTCACACTGTCTAGCGGCGCAGCCGCGCCTCACACTGTCCAGCCGCGCAGCCGCGCCTCACACCCCCAGCAACACCTCTTCCGGGCGCTTCCCCCCGAAGAGCATGCGCTCCGGCTGTTCGATGAGTTCCTTCACGCGGAAGAGGAAGCTGACGCTTTCCTTGCCGTCGATGATGCGGTGGTCGTAGCTGAGCGCCACGTACATGATGGGGCGGATTTCCACCTTGCCGGCGATGGCCACCGGGCGGTCCACCACGTTGTGCATGCCCAGGATCGCGCTTTGGGGCGGGTTGATGATGGGCGTTGATAGCATCGAACCGAAGACCCCTCCATTCGTGATGGTGAAGGTGCCGCCTTGCATTTCCTCTACCGTCAACACGCCATCGCGTGCGCGCAGGGCAAGCCGCTTGATCTCCGCTTCAATCGCCGCAAGGGAGAGGGATTCCGCATTGCGCACCACCGGGACCATCAGGCCCTTGGGCGAACTCACCGCAATGCCGATGTCGGCGTACGACGGTACGAGCATGTCCTTGCCATCGATCATGGCGTTGACGGCCGGGAACTCGTGGAGGGCCGTAGTGACCGCCTTCGTGAAGAAGCTCATGAAGCCCAAATTCACTCCGTGCACCTCTTTGAAAACATCCTTGTACTTCGCCCGGAGGTCCATCACCGGCTGCATGTCCACCTCGTTGAAGGTGGTGAGCATCGCCGTTTCGTTCTTGACCGCAACCAAGCGCTCAGCAACCTTCCGGCGCAGCATCGACAACTTCTCGCGCTGTACCTCACGCGAGCCCGACCATCCATTTGAAGCGGCGGGGGCATCGAAGCCAGCAGACAAAGCCGCCAGCACATCTTGCTTTGTCACGCGTCCTGCACGACCTGTCCCGCTGACCGCAGAAGCAGCCACACCGGCCTCAGCCAAGTGCTTTTTCGCTGCAGGAGAAACCGCAGGGGCGGGGCTGGGGACGGGGTTGGGGACGGGCTTGGCCGCAGCGGCAGGGGCAGGCACAGCAGCGGCGGGCGCGGCAGCGGCGGGCGCAGCAGCGGCGGGCTTCGCAGCACCGGCCGGGCGAGCGGCGGAGGTATCGATGAGGCAGACGATTTGGCCGACGGCGACCGTGTCGCCGGCGGCAGCCTTCAACGTCACCGTCCCGGCGGCTTCGGCCGGCAGTTCGAGCGTAGCCTTGTCCGAGTCCACCTCGGCGATGGGTTGGTCCTTTTCAACGTAATCGCCATCGGCCACAAGCCACTGCGCGATTTCAACTTCGCTGATCGACTCCCCGGGGCTGGGGACTTTCATTTCGAGGATGGACATGGGGCGAAGGTAGCGGTTGAGCAGGACGAGGTGTCAGGCTTTGAGACGGGAAAAGGCAGTCAAACCCTCCATGAGGGCCTGGAATTGGCGGTCGTGCAGCGTCGAAGAACCGACTGCCGGACTCGCGCTGGTGGGCCGAGTGAGCGGTTCGAGGTTCACGCGGGTCCAGTTGAGTTTCATGAAGGACCAGGCACCCATGTTGCGGGGTTCTTCCTGGAGCCAAACAAACCGCTCGGCCGCGCTGTACTGCGCAAGTACCGCCTCCAGAGCGGCTTCCGGCAGGGGATGGATTTGTTCGAGGCGCACCAGCGCACAATCCCGGATGCCCTCCTGCTCGCAGCGTTCGAGGGCATCGTAAAACACCTTGCCGGAGCAGAACACCACCGTCTCCACTCCACCTGCATCGAGTCCGCGCGGATCGTCGAGGACCGGGCGGAAACCGCCGGCAGCAAAGTCCGCGAGCTTCGAAACGGCCTTCGGATGGCGCAGCAACTTCTTCGGCGTGAATGCGACGAGTGGCTTGCGGAAAGACCACTTCACTTGGCGCCGCAGCAGGTGGAAGAAGTTCGCCGGTTCCGTGACATTGCACACCGTGAAGTTGTCGCCGGATGCGAGCTGCAGGAAACGCTCCATGCGCCCGCTGCTGTGTTCCGACCCCATGCCTTCGTAGCCGTGGGGCAGGAACAGCGCCAGGCCATTCATGGTCTTCCATTTGTCTTCGGCGGCGCTGAGGAATTGGTCGAAGAGGATCTGCGCGCCGTTGTTGAAGTCCCCGAATTGTGCTTCCCAAACGGTCAGGCCCTCCGGCCGCGCAAACGCATAGCCGTAATCGAACCCCGAGACCGCATACTCGCTCAGCAGCGAGTTGTACGCCTGGAAGCGGGCCTGCCCTTCCGCACAACCGTTCAACGGCACGATCTCCTCTTCGCTGTCCTCCGTCTTCACCACGGCATGGCGGTGCGAGAAGGTGCCGCGTTCAACATCTTGACCGCTGAGGCGCACCGGGTGCCCCTCTTCGAGCAGCGAGGCGTAGGCGAGCAACTCGCCGAGCGCCCAGTCGAGTGCATCGGCCTCCACCATGGCCCGGCGGTCTGCAAACAGCCGCTCTACCTTTTTGAAGTACTTCCGGCCTTCCGGCAGGGCGTGCAGCTTCTCCGCGAGGTTCCGCAGACGGGCGCTGTCCACCGCCGTAGCAGGGGATGTGGCCATCTCGCCGGGCTGGGCGGGTCGGTAGTCCTGCCAGAGGTGGTGGAGGAAGTCGTGGACTTGGGAGGTGCCGATTTCGCAGGCGGCATCGTAGCCGGCTTCCATGCGGCCCCACTGTTCTGCGTGGAGGGATTCGCCGTAGGTGGCGTCGACGACGCCGTCTTCGATGAGCTTCGCGAGGTAGAGGGCGCGCGGGCTCGGATGGGCTGCGATGGCCTTGTAAAGCGTGGGCTGTGTGAATTTGGGCTCATCGCCCTCGTTGTGGCCGTGGCGCCGGTAGCCGAGCAGGTCGATGAAGACGTCTCGGTGCCACGTCTGCCGGTACGCGAGGGCGATGCGCATCACCTGCACCACCGCATCCGCATCGTCCGCATTCACATGGAACACCAGCGCTTGCGTCACCTTGCCGACATCCGTGCAGTAGGTCGAGCTGCGCGCATCGAGGTAATTCGTCGTGAAGCCGACCTGGTTGTTCACCACGATGTGCACCGTTCCGCCCGTCCGATAGCCGTCGAGTTGGGCCATTTGGACGAGCTCGTACACGACGCCTTGGCCGGCGATGGCCGCGTCGCCGTGGATGAGGATCGGCAGCACGGCTTCTTCGGAGCCGTAGGTCGAGTCGATGCGGGCGCGGGCGATGCCCTGCACCACCGGGCCCACCGCTTCGAGGTGGGACGGGTTCGGCGCGAGCGTGATCGTCACCTCTTCGCCGCTGTCGGCGGTTTGGGTCCGGGAGTAGCCGAGGTGGTACTTCACGTCGCCGCTGAAGACCCCCTCTTCACCGTACGGTTTGCCTTCGAACTCGCAGAAAATGGCTTCGTACGGCTTGTTCAAGATGTGCGCCAGCGTCGACAACCGGCCGCGGTGCGCCATCCCGATGACCACTTCGCGCACGCCGGATTGTGTGCCGGATTCAATCAGGGTGTCGAGCGCCGGGATGAGCGATTCCCCGCCTTCGAGGGAGAAGCGCTTTTGGCCCACAAACTTCTTCTGCAAAAACTCCTCGAACAGCGTCGCCTGATTGAGTTTGCGCAGGATTTGCAGGCGGTCTTCGCGCGTGAGTCCCGGGCGGTTCGTGGGCTCGATGTGTTCGCGGATCCACGCCAGCCGGTCGATATCGCGGATGTGCATGAACTCGATGCCGATGCTCTCGCAGTAGGTGGCTTCGAGGTGGGCGACGATGTCGCGCAGGGTCGCCGGGCCGAGGCCGACCTGCGTGCCCGCTTGGAACACCGTGTCGAGGTCGGCTTCCGAGAGACCGAACTCACTGATGCTCAGATCAGGGCTGTAGCTGCGACGGGTCCGGACAGGGTTCGTGCGCGTGAACAGATGTCCCCGCTTGCGGTAGCCGTCGACCAGGGCGAGCACCTGAAACTCCTTCTGCGTCCGCGGGTCGCTGCTGCCGTCCCCTTCGCCGAAGTGGGCGGTGGCCAAATCAAACCCCTTGAAAAACAACCTCCAGCTGGGGTCTACAGCGGACGGGTCTGCCTGGTACCGGCGGTAATGGGCCTCCAAGGCAGAAGGCTCGGCGTTGCTCAGGAAATCGAGTGCATCCATCGGAGTACAAAGATACGGTCCGTGCTTGAACGGGCGGCGGGAAAGAGGGTTTCAGCCGCGCCCATTACGGCCGGTAACTGAGCCGCGTCCAAACCTTCAACGCAGCCCGTGCCACCGCCCCTTCGGCGAGCAAGCGCGCCGCTTCGATGCGGTCGTGGTCGTGCAAAATCCGGCGGACGTGCTCCTCGCCGAGGTCGAGTCGGTAGAATGCAGCGAACACCGGGGCAGGATCGCCTTCGAGCCCCGCCCCAATGGCGTCGGCGAGCAGGGCGACAAGACCGATGGAGGCCCGGGCTACACGCTCCGGGTCGAGGCGGAAGTCTTTTACGATTTGGGCCACAACGGCTTCGACGAACGCGGCCGGATCGGTCCCGACGGGCAGCCCGCGCGCCCCGAGGAAGCGCTCGACCTCCTCCGTCATGCCGTCCGTTCAATCGCGTGGCGCGTCAACCCGGCGAGGGCATCGGCCAGGTCCGAGTCCGCGATTTCGAGGGCCGCGAGTTCCGCAGCGGCTTCGGCGGCGTATTGCTCCATCCGCGCAGCGGCCGCGTGGTCGGCACCGGTTGCCCGGAAAGCGGCCGTGACGGCTTGAATTTTGGCCTGCGGGCGGTCGGTGGGGCCGGCCCACCGGTCCAGTTCCGCCCGCAGCAGCCCATCCGCCTGCGCCTGCGCGTGCAGCATCAGGAAGGTCTGCTTGTCGGCCAGGATGTCCCCGCCGAGCTGCTTGCCCGTCGCCTCTCCGAAGGCATCGAGCAGGTCGTCTTGCAGCTGGAACGCAAGCCCTACGCGCTCCCCGAACCGGTACCACCGCTGCACCCGCTCCGCACTCGCCCCGGCCGCCTCGGCTCCCATCGCGCACGCCGCCGCCACTAAAACGCTGGTCTTCAGCCGAATCATCTCGCAGTAATCCTCCACCGTCACGTCCTGCCTCCCCGCGAAGGCCAGGTCCGCCTGCTGCCCGACGCACACCTCCAACGCCGTGCGGTTGAAGCACGCGAGCAAACCCGGCAGCCGGTCCGCAGGCGCCTCGGCCAGCGCCGTCACAGCGAGGGTGTACATCGCATCGCCGCTCAGAATCGCCGCCGACGTATCCCACCGGGCGTGCACGGTCGGACGCCCCCGCCGCAGCGGCGCCTCGTCCATGATGTCGTCGTGCATCAGCGTGAAGTTGTGGAACAGCTCCACCGCCACCGCCACCGGTGCCGCAGCCTCGCGGTTCCCCTCTGCTTCCCCGGCTAACAGCGCGAGCACAGGCCGCATCCGCTTGCCACCGAGGCCCATCAAGTAATGCACCGGCGCGTACAGCCCATAGGCCGCGTCCTCCGGGTACCGCCCTAGGAAGGTGGCGAGGGCGTGCTCCGATTCTGCCCGAAGCCGGGCCGCTGCAGGATGGTCCATGCCGGTCAACCGCGTCCCCGCCGGATTTGTTCGAGGAGGTAATCGCCATAACCGCTCTTGCGCAACGGCTCCGCGAGTGCGGCCGTGGCTGCATCGTCGATGAAGCCCATGCGCCATGCGATCTCCTCGATGCACCCGATTTTCAGGCCCTGCCGCTCTTCGATGACCTGCACGTACTGCGAAGCCTGCATCAAGCTCTCGTGCGTGCCCGTGTCGAGCCAGGCCAGCCCGCGGTCCAGCCGTGACACCCGCAGCTTGCCGGCCTCGAGGTAGGTCCGGTTCACGTCGGTGATTTCCAACTCTCCCCGCGCACTGGGTTTCAAGTCCCGCGCGATGGCGACCACGTCGTTGTCATAGAAGTACAGGCCGGGCACCGCGTAATTCGAGCGCGGCACAGCCGGTTTCTCTTCGATGCTCAGCACCTTGCCCGATTCGTCAAACTCCACCACCCCGTACCGCTCCGGATCGCTGACGTAATAGGCATATACGATGGCGCCGTCCGGGTCCGTATTCCCCCGCAGCTGCCGGCCAAACCCCGGGCCGTAGAAGATATTGTCGCCGAGCACCAGCGCGACCTTGTCGTTGCCGATGAAATCCGCCCCGATGGTGAAGGCCTGCGCCAGCCCCTCCGGTCGCGGCTGTTCTGCATACGCGATGTGCATGCCGAGCGCCGCGCCGTCCCCGAGCAACCGCTTGAATCCCGGCAAGTCCTCCGGCGTCGAAATCAGCAGCACCTCCCGAATGCCCGCCAGCATCAACGTCGAAAGCGGGTAGTACACCATCGGTTTGTCGTAGACCGGCATGAGCTGCTTGCTCACGGCCTTTGTCAGGGGCCAAAGCCGGGTACCGGACCCGCCCGCCAGGATGATTCCCTTCATGCGCCGCAAGTTCGCACACCCGCCCTCACCTTCTTACTGCGCCAAGAAATCCGTGCTACCTGCTGAAAATCAAGGGGAGATGATGGAATTCCGAAGCTGCTACCTTACATTTCCATGACAAAGCCAAGTCCGTTCGCCATGTTTAACTCGACGTCTTTTCTGGCAGGCTCTTGCGTCGGGCTCCTGCTACTCACGGCCCCTGCTGCATTCGGCCAGACTTCCACCGAACGCGAGCCGCGCGCCCCCAAACCGCGCGTCAGCGGCACCCCGTACCGCAGCTACCCCTTGGTGCGCGGCACTGAACCCGTCGCAGGTCGCTTCTCCAACCCCCATGCCAGCTCCGCTCCTGCAGATCCGTGGAGCGTTCGATACAGACAACTGCAAGGCATTGATGCCGTTGTGAACCCGACCAAACCCCTCACCCCGCAGGACCGCGCGCGGCTTGAAGCAAAACTCCTGTACCGCGCTCAACTCCAGGAAAAAGGGCTCGAATCGCACCTCGAACCCGGGGTGGCCCCTGTTGTTCCCGTCACCTCTTCCATTTCCCCAACTGCTCCTTACATCGATGCCGAGGGCATGAGCACGTATGACACCCGTGAGTTTCCGCCCGATGGCGCTGTCGCCGTGAGCGGCGGGGGCTACGTATTGGCAGCGAACAACACCCACATCGAAGTATTCGATGAAAATGCAAATTTGCTGGATTCCTGGGAAGACCACGACTTCTGGGATAACCTATCTCCTTCGGCCGCAGTCATCTGCGACCCGCGCATTATTTACGACGCCTTGAACAACCGATTCGTGCTCATGGCACAGCACGGAAATTCCAGTGAAAACACGCGAATATTCCTCGCATTCAGCAAGACGAACAATCCGCTGGACGGCTTCTGGATGTATGACTTTGAGGGCAACCCGGGTGACTCAAACCGTTGGTTCGATTACCCACAACTCGCAAGCAATGGAGACGATATCATCCTGACAGGGAATTTGTTCTCGAATGCCGACGTGTTCGACGAAGCCCGGGTGTTCTTGTTCGATGCCTCAGACGGCTATTCGGGAAGCAGTTTAGATTGGGGGTACTTCGACAACATCGACATCGACGGAGAGGACATCTGGCGGTTGATGGTGGCATCCTACCCTTTCGGAGGCTACGGACCCGGAGCGTACCTCTGGGCCAGAGGCAACAGCTCCCTATTCGTTTTGGGCGACATCACGGATGACCTGTCGGGAGACCCTGCGCTGAATTTGTACCTGATTGAATCGCCGGCTTCCAATCCTTCCCCTCCGAACGCCCCTCAAGGGGGGACCACGAACACCCTGTCTACCTCCCCCTCGGTCCAAAGCATCTATTACGGCGGAGATGGAAAAATCTTCTATACGCTCGCCTACGGGGACGGCAATGGCAACTCCCGCATCCGCATCGGGCGGTACAACGTGGGAAATGGAAACCACGCAGTCTACGGGTTGGGAGCCGAAGGTTGGGATTATGCGTACCCCTACATCGCACCGTGGGCCTCAAGTGCTGCCGACTTCGACGGCGAATCCGTGGTGGCCTTTCTGCGGGTCAGCAGCGACACCTATCCCGAATTCCGCGTCGCCATCGGCTCGCCGACAGAAGGTTGGAGCAGTTCCGTCGGGGTCAAATCCGGCCAATCGCCCATCACCACCACTTCCCGCTGGGGGGACTACCTGGGCGCGGGATACCGCGAGAACACGGGCCACCGGGAAGTTTGGATTTACGGTCAGTACGGATTAAACGACAGGCACGCCCCGTGGGTGGCACAAGTCGTGGACGACATCTACGGCTGTACGAACAGCAGCGCCTGCAATTACAACCCCGACGCCACGGCCTCAGACGGTTCGTGCGAGTACACCAGCTGCCAAGGGTGCATGGATCCAGAGGCCTGCAATTTTGACCCGCAAGCGGAGGTGTCAGATGGCTCGTGTACGTATCCCGGTTGCACCCACTTCAGTGCGTGCAATTATCAGTTTGGCGCAGGGTGTGACGACGGCTCCTGCTGCTTCGGCCATTGCCTCGACCTCGACATGAGCCAAGGATTCTTCGGCTTCCCCCCCTTCACCGAAGGCACCATCCTCAACTTTACCATCACCAACAACGTCACCGGTGCGACGGTCGCTTCGGGTTCAAATTTGGCCCCCCACCACGACTTCTGCCTCCCGGCAGGATGCTACACCGCCACTTTCACCGGAGCAGCAGGTGCAACATGGGATCTATCCATTGACCCCACGTTCTATCTGCCATGGGCGGACTATGACTTGGGGAATGGCGTCGGCGAAGGCTCCTTGAGTTTTCAACTCGGCAACGGTGGCGCGCTGGCTGGATGTACCGATTCCGGAGCATGCAACTTTGATCCGGACGCAGTGTGTGACAATGGAACCTGCTGTTATTCAACCTGTGTTACCGTCAACATGGAAGACAGTTACGGGGACGGTTGGGACGGGTCCCAGTGGGAAATCCACAGCGGAACCGCCCTCGTTGCCAGCGGCACGTTAAGCAGTGGATTTTCGGGCACTGAGCAGGCCTGCCTTGAACCCGGTTGTTACCTGTTCAGCGTGAACTCGGCAGCGGCCATCTTCCCTTACGAAATCTCGTGGACCCTCGAAGGCGCGGCCGAGGGCCTGATCAGCGGCACCTACACCACCACCGCTTCCTTCACCATCGGAAACGGCGGCGAGGATGCCGGGTGCATGGATTATACGGCCTGCAATTTTGACCCCTATGCAAATTGCGACGACGGCTCTTGCTGCTATGCAAATTGCGGTGTGCTGCTCCTGAGCGACACGTGGGGAGACGGCTGGAACGGCGCAGCATTGACGTTGAGTTCGACAGACGGTTTGGCCTCCAGCTACACACTGCCAGACGGCCAAGGGTCCTCGCAGGCGCTTTGCCTCACCGACGGCTGCTACGACGTGGAAGTCACGCCGGGCGTGTACCCCAACGAAGTCGGGTGGTCCCTCGCCTTCGGCAACTACGTCATCCAAGGCGGCGCCCCGCACGACGACATGTTCTCGCTAGACGCCGTGTTCGGTTGCACCGTCGCAGGAGCGTGCAACTTCAACCCTGCAGCGACCTGCAACCTCGGGTTGTGCACGTTCCCCGGCTGCATGGACCCTGAAGCGTGCACCTACCTGCCCACGGCGGGCTGCTCGCTCCCCCAGGCCTGCACCTACGGCTGCCTCGGTTGTGCGTACCCCACCGCCCTCAACTACAATCCTGAAGCCACCACGGACGACGGCTCGTGCCTGTTCGACGGCACCGAGCAGGGGTGTTCGACCGACGTGAACGGCGACGGAATCGTAAACGTCGGGGATTTGCTGCTGTTGCTTGGGGACTTCGGCGTTCTGTGCTCGAACAATTCCCCGTGAGGCCGTCCGTTTGGGTCGCCGCCGCGGTGCTCGCAGGATGCAGCCCGAAGGCTGTGCAGGGATTGCTGGACCGCGGACCGCGGGTCTCCGTGACCGCCGGATGGGACCGCACCATGCCGGCGCACGACCCGCCGCACGTGTGGTGCGCCGTAGACAGCATGAACGGCTTGGCGTTCCGCATCGCCGGCCCCACCGACGTGCACACCGTCGCCGAGGTCCGCGACGCCCGCGACTCCGTCCTGCGCCAAATCTTCGAAGGCCGCATCAAGCGCGGCACCACCGAGCTTTCCTTCGCGACCGACCACCTGCCCGACGGATCTTACACCTGGCTCCTGCGCACCACCGCGAACGACACGCTGCAGTGGGCCACATTCCGGCTGCATTAAAGGCCTAGGCCTCAGTTCAAATCGGCTGGATCGGAGTCGGACGACGCTGCAGAAGCCCGGCGCTGCCGCAGGGCCTCGTGCTGTTCTTCGCCGCGGCCGGGGGCGAGCCCGGACTGGATTTGGAGCTCCCTGAGCTCGATGTCATCCTCCTCGTCCAGCAAGTCGATGAACGGCTCGGCGAACACCTGGGTGGTCATGCGACGCCCGAAGCTCAGCAGGAGCGACGGCAGCAAGATGAGGTTCGAGAACATCGCGACGCCGAGGGTGATCGACACCAACAAGCCGAGGGATTGCGTACCGTCGAACTCGCTGAGGGCAAACATCAAGAAGCCAAAGAACAGGACCACAGACGTATACACCATGCTGTGGCCCGTTTCCATGAGCGCCAGGAGGACGGCCTTGCGGATGTTCCAGCGGTGAATCTTCAATTCCTGGCGGTATTTGGCCAAAAAGTGAATCGTATCGTCGACCGAAATGCCCAAGGCCACGCTGAAGACGAGGATGGTCGAAGGCTTCAGCGGGATGCCCAGCCACCCCATCAACCCCGCCGTCACGCACAACGGCAACACGTTCGGCAGC
>Ga0315899_10002132_pt1 | contig 22120 bp, 19 predicted proteins | sample LakEriMetagenome_2_FD_203518 | JGI IMG/M metagenome (GOLD analysis project Ga0315899, IMG submission 203518) | Freshwater fungal communities from buoy surface, Lake Erie, Ohio, United States - Buoy 4 MA112 | ecosystem: Environmental > Aquatic > Freshwater > Lake | place: USA: Lake Erie, Ohio... | reverse complement strand
CGCACGCATGCAGGGTGTAACCATGCCCGGGCAATCGATTACGTCCATGATCGTCGAGTTGTGCCGGGACGAAGTGAAATTGCAGATCGGCACGCCCGTCCGGCGCTCTGGCCGAGCGCAGGAAGCCGCCGGACTCAGCAATATTCGATGCGCCAGGCCCGTTGCCCATCAGCCAATAACGCAGGCCCTCAAAAGCTTCTCGCAGGGCACCGAAATCATAGGTGTTATTACTGCGGCTCTTCTGCAACACGCAGTAGTCGAGATGGTCCTGAAGATTCGCGCCGACGCCAGCGGCGGCGACACGCACTGGAATACCGAAAGCTTCGAGTTCACGAGCAGGACCAATCCCTGAACACATCAGTAATTGTGGTGTGGCTACGCTGCCACCACAGAGCAGCACTTCGCGAACAGCCCTGACCTGCCGAATCTGGCCCCGTCGCGTGAACTCGACGCCTACCGCGCGATCACCCTCGATCAACACGCGCCGCACTTGGGCGTGCGTGATGACGGTCAAATTCGATCGACCGAGCGCGGGTCGAAGATAGGCAACCGCCGTGCTACTGCGACGCGCTCGCCACTGCGTCACCTGATAGAAGCCGAAACCGGCTTGGAATTCCCCGTTGAAATCGTCGTTACGTGCGTAGCCGCAGGCTGTCGTCGCATCGAGGAACACACTCGATAGCGGATTGCGATAGCGCAGGTCTTCGACCCCGAGCGGGCCTTCAGCGCCGTGATAGCGAGACGCGCCGCGCGCCTGCCTCTCGGCCTTGCGAAAGTACGGCAGCACAGAATCGTAGTTCCAACCGTCAGCACCGAGCGTAGCCCATTCGTCGTAGTCGGCGGCATCGCCACGGACGTAGCACATCGCATTGATCGAACTGCTACCGCCCAACACGCGTCCGCGCGGCCAGTACAAGCGTCTGCCGTGAAGCTCCGGTTCAGGCTCTGTGTAGTAATCCCAATTGATACGCGGGTTACCGACGAGCTTCGAGAGGCCCGCTGGCATATGAATGAAAGGATTGATATCGCGACCGCCCGCCTCGATCAGCAAGACCCGAAGGTCACCGCTCGCGCTCAGGCGATTGGCGAGCACGCAGCCAGCCGAGCCGGCACCGATGATGATGAAATCGTAATCGAGGGTCGTCATCCGGAGGACAACGATACGCTAATTTCCTCGCCACGTACCGCGGGACCATTGAGACCAAACTCCCCCGCTATCGCGAAAGACGTAATAGTCGCGCAAACGCTGCGGATCGCCGCGTAACGTCCCCGCCCACAGCAGCGCTTCAGGCGATGCATCTCCATCGAGATCGACGAACACGATCTGCGGAGCAGGCGCATTACCACCCGGGTCAAGCACGGAAGCCGACAGTGAAAACTCTTCGCGGATGGCCGCTTCAAGTGAGGGGCTGATCGGTGTATCGGCAGGTATCACTCGCAGTGTCGAACGCCACGCCGCATAGCGCGCTGGTGTGGCCGCAGGATCCGCCTTGGGTGGCGATTTCTTTGACTCGAGCGCCACAACCAGACGAGCCTCTTCACGCAACGCCGCAGCACTTGCAGGCTGATCAGCGGAAATCTCGCCTCGGACGATGGCGTTCAGCACGTTGCGCCCATGCTCGCTCGAATCGAAGCGCAAAAATCGCAGCGCACTGGCTCTAGCATCGGCTGTCGATGCGGCGAGCGCCCGCTTGAGCTGACTCGCCACGCTCAAGCGCAGCGGATCGGCAATCGGAGTCAAACTGACCAACAACGTCGTAAGCAGAATAACCGACACGCCAAAATTGACTCGGCTGATTGCCCCAAGCCATGGACCCGCTCGCAGACTCGCATAGGCATATCCCACGGCGTATAGAACTGCAAAAATCGCCGTGACGAGACCCCAGTATCGAGCCGGCGTGAGACCCAACTCGATTAATCGCACGCTCATCGAATACAGCGCAGTGAGCGCGATCAGCACCAGCAGCGGTGGCACGACGCGCAGCGCCTGCTGCAACCAGTTTCCGTAGCCTGGATCAAGATTGCCTTCGCGGTAAGCCGCGTTGAAGAGCAGCAATGTCACTGCAACGAGTGCGAGCAGTACAGCGCTATTGATGACGCGCTCACCGCTACCAAGCAACGCAGGCAACTTCGGCAGCAAAGCCAGTGAGAACGCGATGACGATAAGACCTGCGAGCGGCAAAAGCCACTTCATCAAACCGAGCAACTGATCGAGCACACCGTCGATGAATCGATCGCTGCTACCGATGATTTGGGTCGCCGTTGCAAATGCTAGCGTCGTGGCGGGATAGACGAAACGCGGATCACTAAAGACCGTTTTGAAAAAATCGTTACCCAGCGTTTCGAACAGCGCAGCCCAGAGCAACAACAGCAACCAGAACGCACCCGTGAACAAGGCAGATTCGGCGAGCGTGAGATAACTGCGCCAAGCACTACGAAAAAGCACGGGATAAGGGGTGCGCCATCGACCCGTTTCGAGACGCGCACGTAGCATCGGTAGTGCGATAAGCCACGCGACTGCCCAAGGAAGTAGAAAGCCTGCGATACGATCTTCTTCTAAGCTGATCTCGCCAAACGACCCATAACCGGTGAACGCCAAAAACGCCGCCACGGCAACGCCCGACACCCATAGCACTCGATCGTGACGGTGTGCCCATAAGACCAACAGGGTCAAGGGTAAAAAGACGGCGACGAGATAGGCAGCGAAGAGTCCGCCGGGAGCACTTGCCGGCCACGCGCCACTGTCGATGGATTGATGCAGCCACCACAGCGCCAAGGCTTGAATCAATGCCAGGACGAGCGCGCCCTTCGAAAAGGACTCCGACCTCAACTCTTTCGACATGCAACCCCCTTTTGTTGACTCTTTATGACATGCCGCGTCTCGAACGGTTCGAAATATGAACATTAAATTAACGTTAAAATGACGGCTGTGATCCGCATAACCGAGCTGCAGCTTCCCCTCGCCGAGAAAAGCGTCGAGAACACACCCGAAGAAATTCGGGCGGCGATCCTCAAGCGCCTCGGCATCGACGCGTCCTCACTGATCGATTTCAGCGTCTTCAAACGCAGTTACGATGCCCGCAAAAAACACGAAGGCATCCGCTTCGTCTATATCGTCGACGTCACTGCTCGAGACGAAACAAGCATCCTGCGACGACATGTCAACGATCGTCACATTCGTCCTGCGCCAGACACGCGCTATCAGCCCCCACTTCGCGCACCAATACATCTGCAGGAGCGACCGGTCGTCGTGGGTTTCGGGCCCTGCGGTTTATTTACGGCACTGATCCTCGCGCAGCAAGGCTACCGACCCATTGTTCTCGAGCGAGGCAAGGACGTTCGGCGTCGCACCCAAGACACTTGGGGTCTGTGGCGCAAGAGCGTGCTCACGCCGGAGTCAAACGTGCAATTCGGTGAAGGCGGCGCCGGATTGTTCTCTGACGGCAAGCTCTACAGTCAAATCAAGGATCCACGATTTCTCGGCCGCAAGGTCATGCAGGAGTTCGTGCGTGCTGGCGCACCCCCTGAAATTCTTTATGTGAGCAAGCCACATATCGGAACCTTCCGCCTGACCGGCGTCGTTTCGACGATGCGCGAGGAGATCATCGCCTTAGGTGGCGAGGTACGCTTCGAAAGCAAAGTTTCCGACATCACCGTCGACGATGGGCAGGTTCGAGGCGTAACGCTGGAATCGGGCGAGTTCATTGCAGCCAAGCAAGTCGTACTCGCACTCGGCCACAGCTCTCGCGATACCTTTCGCATGCTGCATCGACGTGGCGTTTTCATGGAACCGAAGCCATTTGCCATCGGTTTTCGCATTGAACATCCGCAGTCGATGATTGATCGGGCGCGCCTGGGTCGATACGCGGGACACCCCGCACTCGGTGCAGCCGATTACAAACTCGTACATCACGCCAGCAACGGTCGCTCGGTGTACAGCTTCTGCATGTGCCCAGGCGGTACCGTCGTTGCGGCCACCTCCGAAACCGGTCGCGTCGTCACGAATGGCATGAGCCAGTACTCGCGTAACGAGCGCAATGCCAATGCCGGAATCGTGGTCGGCATCGATCCCGAGCAGGACTACCCTGGCGGGCCACTGTCGGGTGTCGAGCTGCAGGAAAAATGGGAATCGACCGCGTTTGAGCTCGGTGGTCGAAACTACTGCGCGCCTGGCCAACTCGTTGGTGATTTCATCCGCGATGTACCTTCAAAAGAACTCGGTGCGATTGAGCCCTCTTACAAGCCGGGCGTCACTTTGGGCGATCTCAACCTGGCTTTGCCCTCATACGCCATCGATGCCATCCGCGAAGCGCTGCCCGCCTTCGGCAGGCAAATTGCTGGCTTCGATCGTGACGATGCTGTCTTGACCGGCATCGAAAGCCGGACCTCATCGCCGCTACGAATCACGCGTGATGCTCGCAGCCTGCAGAGCCTCAATGTTCGCGGCTTGTATCCTTGCGGTGAAGGCGCGGGCTACGCGGGCGGAATTCTTTCGGCCGGCGTCGATGGCATCAAAGTTGCCGAAGCAGTCATTTCGGAAATGACGACATGAAATTCGACGAACTTAAGAAGCTACATCAGAAAAAGTATCGAGAGCAGTTCGGTCACTATCTGATCGAAGGCGAACACCTCGTGCTCGAACTAATGAAGGCGACGGAAATTCGTGAGGATCTTCGCGGCAGCACTATTTATGTCAGCGAAGATCACACCCCTATCGAGAGCCCACTGCCGATCAAGGTCATCTCGAGCAAACAAATGACGGAACTGACGGAAACCGACTCGCCCCAGGGCATCGTCGCCGTCGTTCCGATACTGCCGACAGCGTCCGTCAGCAGTCGCTCAGGTGAAACCGTGATCTGCCTCTACGAAATTCAGGATCCGGGCAATCTCGGAACAATCTTGCGTAGCCTCGCTTGGTTTGGCGGGTTCCGTTGTCTGCTGACGTCTAATAGCGTCGACCTATACAACGGCAAAGTACTGCGAGCGAGTCTCGGCGCTCACTGGCATGTACCGATCGAAACCGACGTTGATGTCACTTCGCTACCGACGCGTTTCGCCAAAATCGCTCGCCTCGATATGCAAGGAAAAAGCACTCGAGACGAGAGCTTTGGAAGTTTCGACTGCTATCTGTTCGGCAATGAAGCCCGCGGGTTGCCGCGCTCGGTCATCGAAAGTGTGCCGACAACGCCGTTCACAATCACCGGGCGGCGTAGCATCGAGTCTTTGAACCTCGCCTCAGCAGTCAACATGTGTGCCTACGAGTTGCGTCGTTAAGCCGTACGACGCCAAGTGTAGAGAGATAACAAGCACAAGAGCCCGCTGACACAGCCCATCACGATGTAGGGTGCGGAGGGCCTCCAGGCGTCGAAGAGCGTCCCGCCGACGATCGCGGCAAAGAAAATACCGAGTGAGCCGCAGAGGGTGAAAACACCAATCACGGCACCGCGACCCCGCTCTGGTGCTACCTGTCCCACCAAAGCCTGCGAAGCGAGGATTCCACTCATCTCGCCGATGCCCAAAAATACCGCTGCCAGGTACATCGCCGGTTGAAAAGGATTATCGACGAGACCAAACCAGACATAACTGCCGCAAGCTAATGCGGACGCGACCGTCATGAACAACACTCGATCGACCCGATCGATGAAAGTGATGACGATCATGGCCCAGAAGGTCGCCGTAATTTGGATGGCAACGAAGATTCCGCCACCCTTGGACAAGGCCTCCGCCGGTGTCATGCCCTGTTCTTTGCCGACCTGCACCATCCATAGAAAGAAGAACGCACTGATGATCGACAATGACGCACGAGATACCGCGGCAGACGCATACGCCAAGCGAACACGTGGATCGCGAGCCGCATCGATACCGACTCGCAGCGTCGCGAGCAGCGGCTCTCGCTCACCGATTTGGCCAGGAGACTGGCGAGGTAGACCCTTCAGCACAATCACCATCGGAATCAGGCAAATCACCGCGACCGTCCAATACGCCGCACGACCTGCCTCGATCGGGTCCATTCCCTGGCCAAGATAGATTTTGGGTAGTTGGGCGGCAAGGCCCACGAGCGAGGCAACACCGAGCCCGTTGAGAAAGAAGCAAATCCCGACCAACTTGCCGCGCGAGGTCTCCTGCGGATAGTCGGCGATCACGGTCGACAACATCGCCGAAATCAGAGACGCGCCGCAGGCCGTAATGAAGATCATCGCGTACAGAGTCCAGTTGAACTGCGCGAGCGGAAACAAAAAATATCCCACCGCCAGGATCGCAAACCCCATCCCGTAGATGATCCGCCTGCCGAGGCGATCGGACATCGCACCGACGAGACCCGATAACAACAGCGCCGGGATCTCACTGATGACATCCATCGTGCCGCTGACCCGGCCCTGAATATCGTCCGGAATGCCCAGCATTGAATTGAACAGGTAGGGCCGAAGATTGCCGACCAGCGTCAGCAAGCCGATCGAAAAAAACGCAGTCCCCAGCAAGGCGTAGAAATTGGACCGCTGAACGCCCGGCGCCAACTCCCAAATACCGACTCGGATTCCCCCCATACCCGGATGCTATCGACCTATCGGCCGAGGTGTTAAGGGATGCCGCTCCGAGTGACCGTTATCGGTTTGCTGGCAAGCCGCGATCGGGGCTCACCCAAGTAGCAGGCTTTCCCCGACGGCGGAGAAACACGAGCGGATAAGCGACGATGGTCGTTGCGAACTGCAGCAGCCAGAACGCCAACGGATACCAGATCGACCAGACGAGATCGCGGATCACCCGCTCGTCGTAACGCCGATCGATGATCGCGCCGGCTGTGAACTGCACGACGCAACAAGCACCCAAGATCAGGCCGGTAGCCGCCAAAGAGAAGGGTTGGTCTGCCATCACGAGTCGCCAAACAATCGCCGCCAGAAACGAGGCCGCTAGCAAGTAACACCAAGCGACGCTCGCGATCATTTCCAACATCAAAGGTCGCATACCGTGCGAACGACGACTCCACAACACATCGATGTTACGGAGCATCACCTGCGCGCCGCCCATCGCCCAGCGCAGTCTCTGACGCCAAAGCCCATGCAAAGTCTCGGGCGTCAGAATCCAGACGAGCGCATGCGGCTCGAAGGTGGCGCGCCAGCCCGCACGCTGCAACTTCCAAGTCATGTCGATATCTTCGGTGAGCGCATCCAGTGTCCAGTAGTCCACTTGCTGCACCGCCGATTTTCGAAAGGCGGCGATGACGCCGGAAACGGTGAACAAGCGCTTCAAAATGAGTTGCGCCCGCTTGATGATGCCGATCATCGCGGAGAACTCACCCACTTGCATGCGACCGAGGAGCGTTGAACGATTGGCGATACGCGGATTACCCGTCAATGCACCAAGTCGTTCGTCTGCTGCGAACGCGGCAGCAATCCAAGTTGGTGCAAACGGATCGATGCGCGCATCGCCATCGATGCAAACCAGAATTTCGTGGCTCGCCTCCAGTGCACCTGCCTTCAGTGCCGCTGCCTTGCCTTGGTTGAACGGTTGGCGAACCACCTTCAGACGCCAAGCACTCTCGGCCAAGGAATCGAGAATCACGGCCGTGCCGTCGGTACTGCCGTCATCGACCGCGATCACTTCGAAGTCGGGATGGCGAACGGCAAGCGCATGCTTGATGGTTTCGACCGCATGCGCGGCTTCGTTGAAACAAGGAATGATGATCGATACGGGCGGCAAATGAGTCGCATCCGGTGGCGCATCGTGCCTTGGCGTGTGCCGCTCGTACCGGAACCAGGTGTAAAGCGCGCCGGTCGTCCACATCAGTGACATGACGAGCGGGAAAAAGAACAGGTAATCGCCAATCAATGCGTCCATGAACTAATTCATCGGCGGATCATTTGGCTGTCTCGAAAACACTTGCCGCATCTTGGCAGGCTCGGGATGCGAGTCGAACAACATGTCGGGGTAATAGGCGACGTGAGTCACGCCCGCGTCGTACAACAGACCGATGGTCGCCACGATTTCGTCGACGGGTATCGGCCGCTGATCGTGACGCCAATCGACGGTCTGCAGCTCGAACACGATACGATTGCGCGCCTTCGGAAAGCGCTCGATCCCTGCCAGAATTTGACGCTGGAACGCAATCGGATCAGAAGCCTGTTCCATATATGGCATAGCCATGATTGCGGTGAAGTCATAATGCGCGAGCGAATTCTCGAGTGCTTGTGCGTACCACACTTCTGCGCGCGGATTGATCGCAACCTGCGCGTACAGATTCCGTGCGGTGATCAAGGTGGGTTTGTAGCGTCGCACCGACGCCGAAATCTCGGTCGCAAACTGATCGAGAGCGTTGATCTTCAAGATGGTCCAGCGACCCAAGGTATCGTCGTTTGCACGAATGTCGGCAATCGATGCCGGCAACCCCCAAGATCGATAGGTTGAGAGCGCATCAGGGCTCGCATCCTCAAAATCCGAGAGAGTGATGTCATCGTGATAGATCACACCCTCGAACGATGTTGTTCGAGCGAGATCCTCAAAAATCTCTGCGATGACTCCCCGCGCCTTCGCCGAAAACGGCGAGAGACGTTTGTAACCCATGTTCAGCGCGTTGGACGACTTGCCTGGTAGCGTGACGACCTTCTCTCCGGCTGCGGGATGCTGCGCGGGCAACTCCCAAGCCAACAAGGGCATCCACGCATAGACGCGCCTGACCGGAGTGCGCGTGCGGATTTCCCAGGCGACGTAGCTGAACAAGTCCGCTCTGACAGGCACATGTCGGTTCGGGAAATACACGGCATCCGCCGAGCCGTTGGCATCGGGATCCGCAAACGCCTGCAGATACACGGCGTTGACACCGAGCCACGTCAGTCGATCGACCAAGTGATTGATGTTGCGGCGCTGCTGCTCTGGATCCGGATCGTAGATGTAATCAAGATCGATGTGGGCGATCTTCTGTGGGCGATCGTTTTCCGTAAAGCCGCGGCTGCGAATGTTGATCGCATAGCGCAGATCGCCAATGTTCATCTTCGACTCGATCAGAATACGGCGCAGGCGCGATAGCGGAACGCCCGAATGATTATCGCCGTCATCCAAAGTCAGTCCGACGTTCATTCCGTACTTCGATGCGGTCGACTCGACCATCTCGTTGTACTTGCCGTAAGGCCACGTCACGATGCGCGGCGCCGTCCCAATTCGCTTGCGGATGAGATCCCGACTCAATCGCAAATCTGAATCGATGCGCTTGAGATAGTCGGTTTCCGCTTCGTAGCCACGCACTCGATCGAATCGACGTGCCGTCGCGGCCGGTTGAGCACTGCCCTGCGGGTTGGCTTGCAGACCATGGTGCAGATCGTGGGTGTGGCTTGCGATCTCGACGAGCCCGCTCGATTGCATCTCGCGCAAAGCTTCCCATGACAGAAATTGCTCGCGTGGCACCTGCTTGCCATCGTAATCGACATGCCCCGCACTCTCCTGCCAGCGCGTCACGACCGAGATGACCGACGGTATCTTCAGCATCTTCAGTAACGGCCAAGCGTGCTGGTAGACCGAGGTGTAACCATCGTCGAAGGTCAGCAGTACCGCCTTCGGCGGTAGCAGCGCTCCACCGCTTTTCGCGCTCAACACCTGATCGACGGAGACGAAAACGAACCCGTTGTTACGCAGCCAATCGATATGACGGACGAACATCGTCGGACTGACGGCATAGCCCGGGATTAGCGCCCGGGAGGGCTCCTCGATTTCGTGGTAACTGATCACCGTCAAGCGATCGAAATCGGTTGCGTGGCTGACCAACGGGGTCAACGCCAGCAACACCCATAACAAACAGACGCGCGAGATGCGATGCACGGCGCGCATTCTAGAGGATATCTAGAGCGGCTATCAGTTGTCCGTTGCGTCCGGACCCCGCACTCGGTTCCAGGCAATGGAAACGAGGATCGACACAGCGAGGATCGCACCGATGATGCTGAGCGACCAGGTGATCGGGAACTTGCCGCCGAAGGCCTGATTCAGCCAGACCATCTTCAAGCCGACGAAAACCAAAATCACGCCAAGCCCATACTTCAGGAACAGGAACGCCTTGACCATGCTTTGCAGTACGAAAAAGAGCGACCGCAACCCGATGATGGCGAAGATGTTCGAGGTGAAGACGATGAATGGCTCGTTGGTCAGCGCAAAAATCGCCGGCACAGAATCGATTGCAAAGATGATGTCGCTGAACTCGATGAAGGCGAGCGCCACAAAGAGCGGGGTTACCCAGGTCTTGCCGTCGATCTCGACCCAGAACTTGTCGCCGTGGAACGCCGGCGTGACCGGGAACAACTTCTTGACGCCGAGGATGATGGGATTGCGCGCAGGATCGAGCGGCTTTTCCGGCAGAAACAGGATCTTGAAACCGGTGAGGATCAGGAACACACCGAAGATCACCACAATCCACTCGTACTGCATCAGGATCGAGCCAAGCGAGATGAACAAGGCGCGGAACAGAATCGCGCCCATGATTCCGTAAAACAGTACCTTTTGCTGATACTGCACCGGCACGGCGAAATAGGAGAACACCGCGACGAAGACGAAGACGTTATCAATCGCCAGTGCGTACTCGACCACATAACCGGCCAGGAACTCGAAAGAGGTATCCCGCGCGAGCTGCGCATGATCCATGCCGGCAAGCTCAGGCCGGGTCGGCAAGTCGTACAGCAGGAATTGATAGAGGCCGTAGTTAAAGGCCAGCGCCAACGCGATGAAGATGACGCTGCGAATCGACGCTGATTTCAGACTCGGGACAGTGCCCGGCTTGCTGAACACCCCAAGATCGAAGGCCAAAATCGCGAGCAACGCGATGATGAACCCGGCATACGCCCACCAGTAATCGGCAAAGGGAATCAGCAGCAAGTCTTCCATGACCAGCCTATCGAGCAAACCAAAGGATGCAATATCTTACTGGTTGGATTACGGCCTTACTAGAACCACGCGAGGGCCATCCGGCCCGGGCTGCGCGAGATAAGGCACGGTCGCCTCGATAGGGGCGACTTCCTGGGTACCGAGGTCGATCTTGACCTCTGCTTGGCAAGACAAGGCATCGGTTGTCGAATCCTTGAAGCGAGCGGTCACAGAACTCAAGGTCACTTCGGCATTGTCTTCATAAAACGCGCGACACGCATTTCGGCAGGCTTCCCCGGGCTTGCCGCTCAAGACGCTACATGCCGACTTCACCGACGGGGACTCTGGCCAGCGCCCGCCGAGACATTGGGACGAAAACTCTGCCACCACGCGCTCCTTGAGGATGTCCGCAACGCGGGAAGTGACTGACGAATCATCGCAGCTCAACCGTTGCTCGGAACAGCCAACCAACAGGGAACACGCGAGCAGGATCACCACAACGATCTTCATGCCATGCACCATAAACCGACGCACCACCCGGTGGACCACTGAATCGCCAGATCCACGAGCGCACCGAGCAGCATCACAGGTACTCCAAGATAGAGGAACAAGTACCATAGACCCCAAGCGGTGATCCGCGGCTTGCCGACGTCGATCCCCTTTACCGGCTTGGACATGGCATTACCTTACAACATCAACGTCGTCATCGACGAGCCCGACCAAGCGCGATGGAGCGAGTTCCATCACGCGGGCCACGGCGCCTGGGAACAGACCTGGGCGTATGGCGAAGCGATGCGCTCGCTCGGTTCTGTCGTTCGCCGGGTACGCGTGACGAATGAGGACGACGAAACCTTGGCGATCGCGCAGATCCTAGAACGCAGCCTGCTCGGTTATCTCGGATTCGCGTCCTGCTCGCGCGGCCCGATCTGGAGCCCGCGCGCGCAACTTGATGCGGCGCTGCGACATGAGTGCCTCGTAGCCATTCGCAAAGCCTTGCGTAATCGCCTGCTGCACGTCACTGCCTTCACACCGGAGTTCGACGATCGCTCGACGGGTTTGGGCGAAGAATATGCGGGTTTTCGCCAAGTCATGACCGGTCTCTCCACCGTGGTGTTGGACCTCACTCGCCCACCCGCAGAAATCCGTACCGCGATGGAGACTCGTTGGCGCAATCGCTTAAGCCACGCTGAGAGACACTGGCATGGCGATCTCAACGTGGGCAGCAGCCACTCGGGCTTGCGTACGTTACTCCGACTGGAGGAACAGCAGCGTAGCGCCCGCAAATTCGCCGGTCTGCCGGTCGCACTAGTGGAACGGTTTGTCGAAGCTGCAGGCACGACTCGGCCCTCGTTCATGATCGCCAGAGCCAATCAAAAAAATGACCTGCAGGCGGCAATGCTCTTCGTGCTGCATGCCGATCGCGCCACGTATCACATCGGGTGGGCTAACGAAGCCGCGAGAAAGGCCAATTTGCACAACTTGCTGCTGTGGCGCTCGTTGCCAGCACTGCGCGAACGTGGAGTCATCGAGCTCGACCTCGGTGTCATCAACACGCGAAGCCTGCCCGGCATCTCACGATTCAAACTCGGTGCAGGTGGCAGAGCGATCACGCTTCCGGGTACTTATATTTGAGGCGTTATGGACTGAGGCGTCATCGTCGCCGCTTCGATCCAGTGCAGCTTGTCCTCAAGGATCCACCACGGAAAGTACGCTCTTGAATGCTCCGCAGGAAACAGCTGTCCGGTTCCATGGTCTCGCCACTCGCCGCTCAATCCCAAGCGCTGCAAATCGTCTGCGCTCATCCGTCGCTGCAAACTGAGCGGCACGAGCGATTTGAATTCATGCAGCGACACATCACTGGTGTAGCAATCATGAAAACTCGCCCAGTGATGCCGCTGCAGCATGCCGGGCAGTTCCGCCAACACAGCCTCATGATCCTCGCGCTCGACCGCAAGTTGACCCAACACGTTGCAAAATAGAACGGCCGCGTCCGGCCAGTCCGCCAAGCGCCGAGGAAGCTCGGTCACCAAATCGCCTCGTAGCCACCGAAGTTCGGTTTGGCCGGTGGAGTGATTCAGCGCAAAAAACCAACGCGCCAGCGGATCCAAATCGAGGGCCACGATTTGGTGAAACCGTGACAACCATGCGCCTGGCAAGGTCCAGCCTGCGCTAGGTCCAACCAAAATGAGTCGAGCACAGGGCGGCGACCATTCAGTCAGCCAAGACTCGATCGCTAGCCTGAATGGCCGATAGCGCTGCGCAGCACGCCATGCCCGCCAATGCCAGGCCAACCCGCCGCTCGGTCGCCACAGTCGAAAATCGGGCTTCGTAACCACCGTGCTAGTATCGCCTGCCGTGAGTACTTCGGCACAACGCTACGCACGAGCGGCATTACTCGGCTGCCTCATGGGCTTGCCGGCCTGCTCCATCATCTCGACGTCGACGAAACCGATCGAAAGCGTCGAGGCGCCGGCCGCTCCGACGTCGCCTACGTCGGGTCTAGATTTGGCGGAGTCGTCACCCCAAGACACTGCCCCCACGGATTCCGCACCCGCAGATGCCGCCCCCAAAGGCAACGTCGAATCGGCCGCCGTGCCGTCAGTACCGGCATTCAAACCCGTGGCGCGAGTGCAGCGAATTGCGCCGTTTCGACACGTCTCCGAATTCATGACTGCCGCCGATTGGCAGAGTCTCAAAGCGGACACGGTTGGTCTGAAGATCTGCGCTCCTGCAGAAGCGACCGAAAAGACCGTAGAAGTAGCCGACCCCTCCCCGCTCTCGTTGCTCAACGAGACGGCCATCGCGTGGGGGAAAGCGAGCCGCTGGGAAGTCGTCAACGCCGAGGGCGCGACCTTTCCGATTTGTACTTTCGTGATCGCGCGCTTCGGGCGCTGAGACTCGTCAAAGAATTTCGAACTCGGCCGGCATCCGGTAGGTCTGCCGATACTGTGCAATGGCTTTTTCAGCCTTGGCTAATTCTGCCGCCGTCAACGCGCGACGCATCAAATTGATGTTGACGGCCAAGTTTTCGCGAAAGTCGGTCTCCCACTTCGCTGCCGTCAGTCGCGCGATCGACAACCAGACATAAGACTTGTAGGCGCTCGGCTCTACGCCCTTGCCATACGCATAACGAATGCCGATCTCGGCGCGCCCGCGGGAAAAACCTCGCAGTGCTGCCGTCAGATACCAACGACTCGCCTTGACCTGATCCTCTTTGATGCAAAGGCCGCGCGAATAGGTTTCTGCGATGCCAAATGCCGACGAAGAGTCGCCGTCGGGCTCATCGTCGAGCCAAGCTTCACGCGCCTCGCAGAACTCACCTTTCTGAAAATGATTGAAGCCATCCAGAAACTGCGCGTGCGCGGCCTGCGGTAACGACACCGCCAGCAACAGCACGAACCCTGCGGACTTGATGATCGTGCGCGACATCATTCCTTGCGGGTCGGGATCTGGCTCGGATCGCGATACAGAACAGTGATGCTGATGCGACGATTCTTGGGGTCGTACGGATCGGCTGCATTCACCGGCTGCGAGTCGGCTACGCCCTCGATACGAGCGAAGCGCGAATCGTCCACACCCATAGTGTTCAAGAGTTGGCGGGTCGCATCGGCGCGATTGGCCGAAAGACTCCAATTGTTGTTACCTGAGCCTTTGAACTGATGACTATCGGTATGTCCGCGAACAGCCACTTCGTTAGCAATTCCTTTTAAGCTCTCGCCCACCTTCTGCATCAGTGCGCGCGCCTGAGGATCCATGGCGTTGGTGCCCGAAGTGAACATCGAGAAACCCGCATCATCGAGAATCTCGATTCGCAGACCCTCTTTTTCCTTGACGAAGCTGACGACCGTCATGAGGTCTGCCGTCTTCTCATCGCTCTGGATTTGCTGCTCGAGCTTCTTCTGCAACGCTTCGAACTGCTTCTCGTCCTGCTCAGCAGCGATTTTTTTGCGCTCTTCCTCACTCAACCCTTCGGGCATCGCTTCGTCCGGATGCGTGCTTTCTTCTTCCTCTCGACCGGGTGCCTGCAACTGCATCAAGCCCGATTGGGTCATTTGCTGCGGCAGAGCCTTGGGATCGATTACCGACATACCACCAAAGAAACCCGTCGAGCCGCCGGACTTATCCGCCATCGTCACGACCGACGTCGGCTTGAAGTAGTCAGCGATGCTCTTACGCTGATCGGCATCGGTCGCACCCAGAATCCACATCAACAAGAAAAAGGCCATCATGGCCGTCATCATGTCAGCGAGCGCAATTTTCCAAGCACCACCGTGGCCACCGGCATGACCATCGGCCATGACTTTCTTGATGATGATGGGCGGCAGTTGTGCTGCCGCCTCGGCCGCGGTTTGTTCCGCGGCCGGTGCAGACTCGGCAGCCGCTGCTTGTTGAGCGGCCTCGTCAGCTGGCGGCGCCTCAGCAGCCGCCGGCGCGTTACTTGCCTCGGAGGCCATCGAATACCTCCGCAAATGTCGGTTGCGAGTGGTGGCTGATGGCCGCTCGCGCACTTTCGATGATCAACGGCACAGGATAGCCCTGCAGGTGACCGATCAGAGCGTGCTTGGCGACGTGATAAATCTCGCCATCTTCGTCAATGATTTGTTTCAGACGAGTCGCCATCGGCTCAACGATGCCATAAGCCAAGAACACGCCCAGGAAGGTTCCGACGAGCGCTGCGCCGACGAGCGCGCCGAGTACCGGCGGCGGTTGATCGATCGCGGCCATCGTCTTCACGACGCCGAGCACGCAAGCCACGATACCGAGCGCGGGCAACGCGCCCGAGAGCGCAGCCAACGCTTCGGCCGGCTTCATCTCGTTGTGATGGTGGGTCTTGATCGCCAGGATGAGCACGTCCTCAACCGCTTCGGGCTTCGGCGGTTGGTTCGACGTGACGAGCAAGCGGATCGTATCCGCGATCATGTTGATCAGAGAATGGTCTTTCAGCAGCTTCGGGTACTCACCGAAAATCGAGCTCGCTTCAGGGTTCTCGATATGGGATTCGAGCGCCACGGCGCCCTCGGCCTTGAACACCTTGAAGAGCTTCACGACCAGGAAGATCGTGTCCATGTATTCCTGCTTGTGATACTTCGGACCGCCGAACACCTTGCCGATACCGGCACCAACGCCCTTGAGCACGTCGAGGCTGTTCGAGATCACCATCGCACCGACACCGGCGCCACCAATGATCATCATCTCGAACGGCAGCGCTTTCAGGATGGGTGCCATCTTGCCACCCGCTAAGACATAGCCACCGAACACGCACGCAAACAGAACCACGAGACCGATGATCGCGAACACGGGGAATCTCCAAAACGGAACAATTCGATGCTAGCAAACGCCAGCACCGCCGATTCTTAAGTCGTCGCCATAATCCATATCTTAAGAGTAGGAAGTACTGCAGAGACCCTTTTATTTCTATATTATTGGAAGTATGGAACTGAGTCAGGCGGCTGAATCCTTCAACGCGCTCTCCCAGCCCAGTCGGCTGGCCATCGTCAGCCTGCTCGGACAGGTCGGGAGCGCTGGGGCGCGCCCCTCGGACATGGCCGCCACCCTGCGGCTACCTGCGAACACCCTGTCTTTTCACCTTCGTCAATTGCGCCACGCCGGATTGGTCACGGAAGAGCGCAGCGGCCGCGATCGCATCTACCGGGCGAACCTTGGCGCGTTGCAGCAACTCATCCTTTATTTGGGTGAAGCATCCAGACGGTCATCGACATGACACCGCTTGCGCGCGCCATCGACGAACGCCTGATCGGCGAATTCAGCGTCGCGCCTGCCGAGGCCAACGATGCGCAGTGGCTGTCTGCGGTTGCCCGTTTGCTGCGCGAAGACCTCGCAGCCCGTGCCCTGCGCACCCAGCTGCAGGACCGTGCCAACAAAGCGCGTCGCGTTCATTACCTATCGATGGAATTTTTGATCGGGCGTTCGCTCACCAACGCCACCGAGGCATTAGAACTAGACGCAGCGCTTCGTGAGGCGCTCGCCGCACGCGGTCGTCATCTCGAGCAATTGCAGGAAGCTGAGTCCGATGCCGGACTTGGTAACGGCGGCCTCGGCCGACTCGCCGCCTGCTTCCTGGACTCGATGGCGACCGTGGACATACCCGCCTTCGGATACGGCATCCGTTATCAGTTCGGCATGTTCCATCAACGTATCGAATACGGTGCGCAATGCGAAGCACCGGACGAGTGGCTGAAGGATGGCTCGCCTTGGGAGCTCGCACGAACGGATCGAGACGTCGAGGTGGGCTTCGGTGGACGAATCGACCACGACGAGCATGGCACAGCGATCTGGTCACCAGAGCGCCGTGTCATCGCTCGCGCTCACGATGTGTTCGTCCCTGGTCACGCCACTCGTCGAGTGTGCACACTGCGTCTTTGGGAGGCGCGAGCCACCCCCACTCTCGACATGCCTCTCTTCAACGCGGGCGACTTTCAATCGGCCACCGCGATCAAAGGGCGAGACGAAGTGATCTCCTGGGTGCTCTACCCCAACGACAGCACCGAAGCGGGCCGTGAGCTGCGACTGCGGCAAGAGTATTTCTTCGTCTGTGCATCGATCGCCGACATCCTCCAGCGACATCTCGAAGAGCACTCGAGTTTCGCGAATCTCGCGGATCACGTGGCGATTCACTTGAATGACACTCACCCCGCACTCGCGATAGCGGAGCTGATGCGAGCCCTCGTCGATCTGCACTCGATGGACTGGACGTTCGGCTGGCATCTCACACGCCGGATTTTTTCGTATACGAATCACACCTTGATGCCCGAGGCGCTCGAGACCTGGGATATCGAACTGTTCCAGCGCGCCCTACCCCGCCACGTCGACATCATCGAACGACTAAATGCAGAGCTGCTGAGGGAAATAGCTGAGCGATACCCGAACGATCCGGAACGGCTCTCCAGAATGAGTATCGTTGAAGTCCAAGGTGATGAACCACGCGAGCGCCGAATCCGCATGGCGCATCTGGCGGTAACCGGCAGTCACACCATCAACGGGGTCTCCGCGCTGCACTCGGCACTCATGGTCGATCATGTCTTCAAGGATTTCGCAGATCTTTGGCCTACTCGATTCAAAAATGTCACCAATGGAGTCACACTACGGCGCTGGATCTCACAAGCCAATCCGAGGCTCGCTCGACTTCTAGATCTGAAAATCGGCCGGCAATGGCGCTTCGAGTCAGAGCGACTCGCACTGCTGAAGAACCATTCGCACGATGAGAGCTTCATCGACGAATTTCGCGCCATAAAATTGGAAAACAAGCGTCGCCTGTGCGAGCTCATCCATCGCACGACGGGCATAGACACAGATGCAAACAGTCTGTTCGATGTGCAAATCAAGCGCATCCACGAATACAAACGGCAGCTACTGAATGTGCTGCATGTCGTATCGCGCTATCACGCCATACTCGCCAATCCGACGGCAGACTGGGTTCCGCGCACCGTCATCTTTGCAGGCAAAGCGGCTTCGTCCTACACGGCTGCAAAGCAGATCATTCGTTTGATCAATGACGTCGCTGCCGTGGTGAATCAAGATTCAACGCTAGCGGGGCGACTGAAGGTCGTCTTTCTTCCAAACTACAGTGTGTCGCTGGCCGAGATCATCATCCCGGGCGCTGACCTGTCAGAACAAATATCAACCGCCGGCACCGAAGCATCCGGAACTGGCAACATGAAGTTCGCGCTCAACGGTGCGCTGACGATCGGCACACTGGATGGCGCGACCATCGAGATGCGCGAACGAGTCGGGGCAGACAACATGTTCACCTTCGGCTTGCGTAGCGACGAGATTGCTAGCCTGAAATTGAACGGCTATCGCCCGGAGGATATTGCCAGCGCCGACCCCGACTTGGCGGCGGTACTCGATTCGATCGCCAACGGTCGATTCTCTCCCGGCGAACCGGAACGTTATCGCGAGCTCATCGACGGGTTACTCCAGGGTGGCGATCGATACTGTCTGATTGCCGATTTCGCGAGCTACCGCCAGGCGCAGCAAAAAGCAGATGAGCTTTTCCGGCAATCGTCACGCTGGACCGCTGCTGCAATTGAAAACGTCGCCGGCATGGGGCACTTCGCATCTGATCGTGCCATCTTGGAGTACGCCGAGAAAATCTGGCGTATCTCGCCGCAACGATAAGTAAGCTAGCCTGATGCGCCGCGATATCGTTCCCTCCATTGCCGATCGCGGTCCCCATCGAAGCCAAGACGGTCGCACGATCGTTCGAGTCTTTCAGCCGGATGCGCAGACGCTCGAGCTGCTCGCTTCGAGCGGCGACAAATCACTTGGATTTTTCTCGCTGCTGCATCCCGATGGATCCTTTCAGATTTCGGTCGACGAAGAACTCACAGACTATCGACTGCGAGCCACTTGGAGTGATGGGAGCACCTGGTTATTCGACGATCCCTATCGTCATACACCGAACATATCCGAGACAGACCTATGGCTTTTCGCCGAAGGTACGCTGCTGCGTCCGCACGAGATTCTTGGCGCACAACGGATTCATAACCAGGGCGTTGATGGAACGCGATTTGCCGTGTGGGCACCGAATGCGAGCAGCGTGAGCGTCGTTGGTGACTTCAACTTCTGGGACGAACGACGCCACCCCATGCGACCTCGCGGCAAAAGCGGCGTCTGGGAGTTGTTCATCCCGGGAGTTATCGACGGCGCTCTCTACAAGTTTTCTTTGAAAGACCGCCGCGGTCGTCGAGTCGGCCAGAAGAGCGACCCGTTCGCACGTCGCGTCGAACTTCGCCCCTCTAACGCCAGCATCGTCAGCTCTGCGCTTAAACCCATCGAGTGCGACACCACGGCGCTGCAGCGCAACCGATTCGATGCACCGATCAGCATTTACGAAGTTCATGCCGGCTCCTGGCGATACTCGCGTAAACCCGGGCGCCGCTTTGCCGATTGGGACGAGCTCAGCGAGACACTAATTCCCTACGTAGTCGAGCTCGGCTTCAGCCACATCGAGTTGCTACCCATTACGGAATATCCACTCGATGAATCGTGGGGGTATCAGCCTACGGGTCTCTACGCTGCCACCTCTCGACATGGCGACGCCAAAGACTTCCGCCGCTTCGTCGCTGCATGCCACACGGCAGGCATTGGAGTGATCGTCGATTGGGTGCCGGCCCATTTTCCGTCCGACGCGCACGGACTGGCGCGATTTGATGGCAGCGCCCTCTTCGAATACGCCGATCCGCGTGAGGGCAAGCACCCAGACTGGAACACACTGATTTACGATTTCAGAAAACCGCAGGTGCGTAATTTTCTGCTTGGAAGCGCTCTGTACTGGCTCGAGTCCTTCGATGTCGACGGGCTGCGCGTCGATGCCGTGGCGTCTATGCTCTACCGAGACTACAGTCGTCGCCAGGGTGAGTGGCTGCCGAACGAGCATGGCGGCAAAGAAAACCTCGAGGCCATCCAGTTCTTGCGGCAATTGAACGAGCTCGTGGGAAAACATCGTCCTGGAGCGATCGTCATCGCTGAAGAGTCGACTGCCTTTCCGCAGGTGTCGCACCCAACGTATCTCGGCGGCCTCGGATTCCACTACAAGTGGAATATGGGATGGATGAACGACACCTTGCGGTACATCGGTCGCGAAGCGATTCACCGTCGACACCACCATAACGAGCTGACCTTCAATATTTCGTATGCATACAGCGAGAACTTCATCCTGCCCATCTCGCATGATGAGGTCGTGCACGGCAAAGGCTCACTTCTCGGCCGAACTCCAGGAACTCGTCAGCAGAAGTTTTCCAATCTACGAGCGTATCTGGGCTTCATGTTCGCGCATCCAGGCAAAAAGCTGCTCTTTATGGGGAGTGAGTTTGCCCAAGAGCGAGAGTGGAACCACGGCACAGAACTCGATTGGGATCTACTCGCCGACGATCTTCACCTCGGCACGCAACGCCTGGTTCGCGATCTGAACAATCTGCTGCGCGATCTGCCAGCGCTACACCAGCTCGATCACGATCGAGCCGGATTTGAATGGCTCGATGTGGACAATCACCAGCAATCACTGATCGCTTTCGCTCGAACGGGGTCTGACAACAAGTCGGTTGTGATCGTGATATGTAATTTTACGCCCGCAGCGCGCGAGGGATATCGAGTGGGCGTTCCATTCGCCGGCGTCTACGAAGAACGCGTCAACACCGATTCCGAACACTACGGTGGCAAGAATATCGGCACACCTCTGGGGCTGGCTCACTCCGAAAGGAAAGCGGCTCACGGCAAGAGCCATTCGATCGTCGTGCGCGTACCGCCGCTCGCGACGATTTTTCTGACCTGCCAATCGGTCTCTAGCGTCCCACCTGTCGAATGACGGCAGCGTATTCCTCGAAATAGCGCAAGGCCTGCTCGGTCGGCACGACCAACTTCACGCGAGAATCAGACTCGGTACCCTGAAATTTGACAAGACCGGCAGCTTTGAGCTGGTGGATTCGCTTGCGCACCGTGTTGAAGTGGCCGATCTCTTGCCGATCGAGCAATTTATTGATCGGATAGGGATCACCGCTCTTCCATGCCTGTGTGATGTCCGCCAGCAGCAGCTCGACGTTAGGGATCGAGAGTACATCGGCTGACGGTAAGCTCTTGAGCCCGTCGACGAGCCAGCGGAATCTCAGGTAGAGATCAAGGAGATGTGGGTTTGGTTTTTCGCTCATGATGAATTGCAGTCGATGTGAAGTTGCCGACAAACAAGATACACCCCTTCAGGATGTACAGCAGAAATAGTGCGCCAAAAAAATCACCAACGAACATAGCGGTCCACAGATCAACCCAATCATGCGCCTCGTTTCCGAACGCATAACGTGTCGTTATGTGCGATGTCGAGTTGAGAACGGCCGAGACGAAGGCGAGCAACAACAGCCTACGTCCGTCCATGGCCCGCGTACTCGAGCTAGCTAGAGGCTGAAGACTACGACCCGGCCACTGACGAAAGGTCAGCATGACGGCGACCCACGCAGCGAGCCCCGGAATCACTGCAAGGGCGAGATCTAGCGGGGGATCAAAAGTTGGACCGTAGCCTGTGAGCTGGGTGTAGATGACGGCGCCGAGGGTGAAGCCAAGTGCACCCGCAGCGCCCAACAACAACACCAACATCATGCGCACGCCATGCGGCAGATAAACCCAGTTGATGCCGGGCACATGCTCCGTCCAGGAGAACAGCCAATCGTAGAAGGGCAGAAAGCCGAGCCACAGCACCGCACCGATCACGGTGAAAAGCGCAAACCGACTGTAGTGCACTGACCCCATTACTTTAAATAATGAGATGGAT
>Ga0315899_10002131_pt1 | contig 22129 bp, 19 predicted proteins | sample LakEriMetagenome_2_FD_203518 | JGI IMG/M metagenome (GOLD analysis project Ga0315899, IMG submission 203518) | Freshwater fungal communities from buoy surface, Lake Erie, Ohio, United States - Buoy 4 MA112 | ecosystem: Environmental > Aquatic > Freshwater > Lake | place: USA: Lake Erie, Ohio... | reverse complement strand
TAATCTTTATCAGCTCTTTCATAGATTTCCTGTTTAGCATTTGCTTGAGAGGCAAACTCTTTTGTTGGTGGAAATGTTCTATTTTCATGTCCGAGGTTTGATAGGGCTTCACTCACATTGTCAGATTACCAGCGTTGAGTTTTCCCCACTACGGCCCAATGAGAGGAATTATTCACAAACTAAATGGGCATATTGCCTGCCTTCGCAAGAAGCGAAAAATAGACCAGAACAAGAAAGCAAGGGCAGCATGTATCTATTAACTTCAGCAATGGGCTTCTTTGGCACCAATATCTATGACTTCCTCCTTAGAGTGATGGGCTCTGAGATTTTAAGGACGATAGCCTCCTTCATCATCAGAAGCGCGCTAACCCGTATCGGGCTATAGATAGGGCTGGCAGCTCCTAGCGATTTCTCCTATCTGGCCAAATGTGTGAAAATTACCCGTAATCCTCATAGGTAGGAGAAATCGCGTGCCAGCCATTGTTTTACTTGGTGCTCAATGGGGCGATGAGGGCAAGGGAAAAGCCACAGATCTTCTCGGTGATCGAGTCAAATATGTAGTCCGTTATCAAGGCGGCAACAATGCAGGCCATACCGTTGTAATTGGCGATCAAAAATATGCACTTCATCTTCTTCCTTCAGGAATTCTCACCCCAAATTGCATTCCAGTAATTGGAAATGGCGTTGTTATAGATCCTGCAGTGTTACTTGAAGAGATTGCTGGATTAAATGAGCGCGGAGTTGATACCTCAAATCTAAAGATTTCAACAAACGCTCATCTAATTACTCCTTATCATCGCACGATAGATAAGGTTTCTGAGAGATTTTTAGGAAAGTCAAAGATTGGAACAACTGGGCGAGGAATAGGCCCTGCATATGCCGATAAAATAAACCGTATTGGAATTAGAGTTCAAGATCTCTTTGACACCTCAATCCTTAGACAAAAAATTGAAGGCGCTCTAAGAGATAAGAATCAGGTATTAATCAAAGTCTTTAATCGAAAAGGTTTAGAAGTTGATGAAGTTTTAAAGGAATATCTCCAATTTGCTGAGATCCTAAAACCATACGTTACTGATACCTCGCTTCTATTAAATCAAGCACTTGAAAGAGGAGAGAACGTCTTATTAGAAGGCTCGCAGGGAACCCTGCTTGATGTTGATCATGGCACCTATCCTTTTGTTACTTCATCTAATCCAACTGCGGGTGGAGCATCAACTGGTTCTGGAATTGGACCAACCCGGATCTCAAGAGTGATTGGAATTGTTAAGGCCTACACAACCCGCGTTGGATCAGGACCATTTCCAACTGAGCTCTTTGATGAAGATGGCGAAAAACTACGCTCAATTGGCGGCGAATTTGGCACAACCACTGGGCGCTCAAGAAGGTGCGGCTGGTATGACGCTCCAATTGCAAGATATGCAGTGCGAATCAATGGAATTACAGATTTCTTCTTAACTAAGCTAGATGTGTTAACTGGCTGGGAGAAGATCCCAGTCTGTGTTGCCTATGAAATAGATGGTCAAAGAGTTGAGGAGCTTCCAGCTTCCCAAACTGATTTTCATCATGCCAAGCCGATCTATGAGTACCTACCCGGCTGGAATGAGGACATTTCCAAGGCAAGGAAAATAAATGATCTTCCGGCAAGCGCTAGAAGTTATGTTAAGTTTCTTGAAGAAGTCTCTGGTGCTTCAATGAGCGCTATTGGGGTAGGGCCCGGCCGAGATGAAACTATTGTTGTAAAGGATTTGATTTAGATGTCAAAGGTATTAGTAATTGGTGGCGCTGGATTTATTGGCGCTCACATCTGTCAAAGCCTGGTTGATAATGGTTATTCAGTTCGAATATTTGATGATTTTTCAAATGGACTCCATAGACGTATCGATGGGAAATTTACCGATCTCATTGAAGCAAGCGTTTTGGATAGAAGTGCATTAATTGGCGCAATGGATGGGATTGATTCAGTAATTCATCTTGCAGCTAAGAAGGCAGTTGAGGAATCAGTTTCTAATCCCTTGAAATATTATGAACATAATGTTGGGGGAACGCTAAATATATTGGCAGCCATGGCAGTAAAAAAGGTTAAGAAAATTGTTTTCTCGTCCACAGCAGCTGTTTATGCGCCAAGTGAAAAGAGCGCAATTGATGAGACAGACTTGCTAGCGCCCCTTTCGCCTTACGGAGCTACTAAAGTTATGGCTGAGGAGCTAATAAAGAGCGTTGGAGCGGCAGAGGGCATTTCAACAATAAGTCTTCGATATTTCAATGTTGTTGGCTCTACCAAGGTTGAATTTGCTGATAATTCAAAAGACAACCTTGTCCCCAAAGTTTTTGCAGCGATTAAACGGGGCGAAAGCCCAGAAATATATGGCAGTGATTACCCAACAAAGGATGGGACCTGCATCCGCGATTACATCCATGTGGCAGACCTTGCAGATTCACATCTATCAGCTCTTAAAAGAGTTGAAAGCGCCACAGTTCATGAGGTCTATAACGTTGGATCAGGAAAAGGTTATTCAGTAAAAGAGATGATTGACCAGATTTCCGTAAGTATGAATAAAGAGCTAACTCCAACGCTTTGCCCAAGGAGAGCTGGAGACATTCCACAATTAATTGCATCTATCTCAAAAATTGAAAGAGAGTTAGGTTGGAAGCCAAAACGATCTTTAAAGGAAATGATTGATTCTGCCTGGCAGGCAGAGGTAGGAAACTCATAATGTCTGGGGTGCTAGCAGAGCGATATGCATCAGATCAGATGCGAAAGATTTGGTCACGCGAGAATAAAATCTCTCTAGAGAGAGACTTGTGGATTATGGTGATGAAGGCTCAATCAAATGCTGGATTTTCTATTGATAAAAGCGTGATTAGTGAATATGAAAGAGTGAAATCTACAATTGATTTAATCAGCATCGATAAGCGCGAACGAGTATTAAAGCATGATGTTAAGGCAAGAATTGAGGAGTTTAATTCTCTTGCAGGACATCAGTTAATCCATTTAGGGATGACTAGTAGAGACTTGACTGAGAATGTAGAACTCTTTCAGATCAAGACTTCCTTGGAATTTATCGAAAAGAAGGCTTTGTCTTTTCTTTATAGATTGGGCGAAAAGTCTCTTTCTCATATAGATACTGCGCTAGTCGCTAGAACCCATAATGTTCCTGCTCAGGTCACAACTTTAGGTAAGCGATTTGCTACATGGGCTGAGGAGTTAATCTTTGCCATTAAACATCTTCAAGAATTACAGAGGCGACTTCCTCTAAGAGGAATCAAAGGGGCAGTTGGAACAAGTCAAGATGCAATTGACTTACTAGGCAGCTCTCAAAGTGGAATAGATCAAGAGATTGCAAAGGCCTTAGGATTTGAAAATTTAGCCATTTCTCCCTCACAAATTTACCCAAGATCTATAGATCTTGAAGTCCTTGCAACTTTAGTGCAACTCTCAGCAGCTACTTCAAATATGGCTACCAATATTCGCCTTATGTCAGGACACCTTTTAGTTAGCGAAGGATTCAAATCAGATCAGGTTGGCTCCTCCGCCATGCCTCATAAGGTCAATGCTCGATTAAGCGAGAGAGTAAATGGTCTAGCAGTAGTGCTCAAAGGTTATGCACTGATGATCTCTGAAATCTCTGGCAATCAATGGAATGAAGGAGATGTCTCTTGCAGTGTAGTACGAAGAGTTGCGTTGCCTGATTCCTTCTATGCAATTGATGCAATTCTAGATACTGCAATAGACATAATCATTAACTTGGAGATTTACGAAGATGCCATTTCAGCAGAGCTAAAGGCTAATTTACCTTTCATGCTTAGCTCGAAAGTACTCATGCTTTGTGTTAAAGCAGGTATTGGTAGGGAAGAAGCGCATAAAATTATCAAGGAGCATGCCGTAACAGCTTCCACAAATTTGCGCAGAAACGGAGAGAATAACTTCATCGAGCTCGTATCCAGTGACTCCCGTCTGGGTTTGAAGAAAGAGTCCCTAGTTAAACTCCTTGATACTCCTCTGGCCTTAACCGGAGATGCCAAAGGCCAGGTAGAGAGAATTCTTGCTGAAATATCTAAACTGATTGCCGGCAGCGATGAAGCCACTTCTTATCTTCCTGGAGAGATGCTCTAAGCACCTCTAGAATCTGATTATGGCAAAGCAACCGAAAAAGAGTTTCCAGAGTAGCAAGTTGGCAAAGAAGCAACGTCAGGGTTTATTGACTCTGCTAATTCTGGTCTCTTTATCCAAGATTACTTGGCTCTGGAATCAGCCTAATCACTTATTACTTGGCTCAGATGGCGAAAATTACTTTAGTGGCCTTGAGGGGCTAGTTAAAGATGGTCTCTTTTCAGATGCAGTAAACCTTCATTATTGGCCATCGGGATATCCCATTCTTATGTGGCCATTTGCAGAACTTTCAACCACCTATTTTCCATTCTTTGTTGGTGTTTTACAGATTCTTTTCTATAGCTTTGCCACCTATTACTTTGCCATACAGCTACAAGGCAGTAACTTCGGGAAAATCTTTTGGCCGGCTGTACTAATTATCACCTTTAATCCAATGTTGGCACTTAATGCCTCTGCCATTGGATATGAAGTAAATGCCGCAGCTTCATTTTTGATTGCACTTGGGGCATTCTTTAAATTTTCTAATCGCCAAGATAAAAGTTTGAAGAATCCAGAGATTTGGTATGCAGCGCTCGCCTTAGCCCTAGTAACATTTATGCAACCAAGAATTTCAGTTCTAGCTTTTACCTTTTTTCTAATTTGGGCACTTGCTTCATTTAAACGACTTGTTGCTCTCTTGATGATAATTAGTACATCTGCAGTAGTTGCACTTGGTCCACTCTTTATGATCGGCAGAAATGTCGTAGCTAATGATTTTGTAGCAATTTCTACAAATCTTGGAACTACTATGAATATTGGAGCAGGGCCTCAATCATCTGGGGGATACACAAATCAAGCAACAGGTGTTCCATGCACTCCGATTGAGGGAAACGCAGCTGCCCAAGACTCACACAGGGTTGGGTGCGTACTGAGTTGGTATAAAGAAAATCCTGGATTAGGCGTAGGTTTATTTCTTCGAAAATTCACTTATCACTTCTCGCCTTGGTTTGGGCCTCTAGCTAATGGCACTACAGCAAGAAGTCCTTGGCTGGATATACACCCCTTCCAATCAACGGTGCAGAGTCAAGAAGGTTTCAACATGGTCTATGGAAACACTGGAAAGTTGGTTTCTTGGGGTTGGTTGATTGGAAGTTTTGCCTTGATGATCTGGGGCTTTATCTCCCTTTGGCGCCTAAAGGGTCAAGCCCAGGTTCTTGCAGCGCTCCTTCTAACACCATCATTACTTAATGCCCTTAGCTCTTTGATCACTATCGGAGATAACCGCTTCAGAATGCCCACGATGACTTTGAGCATTCTGCTCCAGCTTTTTGGGGCATACGCCCTTCTTTCCAAGAAGAGCTTTAAGCGCTGGGCCTCACTGGATGCGAAATCAAGCTGGCCTGGGCTTAATTGGAAGAAGAAAGCAGAAATAGATAATCTCCCCTCCTGAAGAATTTATAAGGGTAAGGAGGTCTGGCTATGGGGCGTGGCCGATCTAAAGCAAAACAGACCAGAGTAGCCCGCGATCTTAAGTACAGTTCGCAGGATATTGATATTGAACGTCTAGCCAAGGAGCTTCATGGTGAAGTTCAAGAAGGCGACGAAGGTGATGATTTTGATCCCTTTGCAGAAGGAAATTACATTCCACGCAAGTAAGCCATGTTACTAACTCCCTATGTGGCATCCCTTAGGGTCTATGAACCTATTGAGAGTTTTGCTTTTCAACTGCAGGAGCGATTTGCCTCTATTGCTGGCGACTCACCCACAAGATCTCTCGAGTCAGAACAATCAATTAAAAGTTTAGTATTTTTCAATAGAGTGAAAACTTCAAGCGATGGTGCCCACATTATTGATTTGAACGGAAAGCGATTTGTATGTCCTTGGTCGAGCAAACTTCGAACGCTTTCGTCAATGGAAGAATTTCGAACCTCTGTCCCCTCGAGTATTTATAACTTCTTCATTCCTAGAGAGATTGAGAGCTCCATGAGTGAAGGTGGCCCTGATGCCTTTGAGAAAGTTCCCCACATCATCACTGAGAGATGGATGATTCCACCTCGCTGGTTTGCACTCTTTGAACCGAAGGAGCGAATGGTTGGATATGAGAGCTCAGATGCCTTTACTCTCTTTAGAACTCAGATTTCCACTGCAAAAAAGAGATGTCTTGAAACTCACTCAATAGTCAAGAGGGCATTTGGAGAAGGCTCTGTGGAAGAGGAAATCTCTCAACTCCTTGCCTGGCTCAATGTTTTTGATGAAAATTCTTTATTGGAGCTGGATTACGGCGGCTTGGCTGGATATCTTGATAATCTAATCAAGTCCTCTGGTGGAGATGGAATTTATCAAGATACTTCCATCGAAGATGTGCTCCAATCAATAGCTGGTTTATCCAAGGGTGATGGAGTCTTGGCTGGCGAGGGCTATAGCAAGGTGATATCGCGCTGGCGTCAGATTGCCACTTTTGAACAGGCTCAATAACCAATCCTTACTTGAATTTCCTTCTCACAGAAAGGATACTTCACCGCATAATGGGCGAATCGGACAGAAGTGATATCTCTTTAGTTGTTAAGGGTTTGGTAGTCATCGATGCAAAATAGTTTGCCTAACCAAGAAGTGCTCTTAACTCCAGCGGAGGTTGCAGCGCTTTTTAGGGTTGATCCCAAGACAGTAACAAGGTGGGCTAAGGCTGGAAAGCTAACTGCAATACGAACCCTGGGCGGCCATAGAAGATATCGCCAATCTGAAGTCTTGGGTCTTCTCAAAGCGAATCAAACCTCAGGGGGCAGTAATGAGTAGTGATGGGCAAGATATGGATAGAGCAAAATTTCTTGAAGCGCTAGAGAAAAAAAAGCTTGGCAATGCCCCAAAGAGTGGCTCTAAATCAGGAGACTCCAAGGTTAAAGGCGGTCAATCTTCGGGCAGCACTCAGAAAATGTTCCGACGTAAGTCTGGTCCTAGTTAATTAAGTAGATAGAAAACTCTAGATGCAAATTTCTTTAACACAGTACCTTGCACTTTTTTCGTCATCTATGTTAGCTGTTGGTTTGCTGACTCCATTAATGCGCATTCTTGCGATACGACTAAATGTTGTGGATAACCCTGATCAAAGCCATAAAACTCATAGAACTCCAATTCCCTATCTTGGCGGAGTAGCAATCATTCTTGGGGTATTGGCTGTCACATCATTTTCTCTAACTGGATACTCAATGTCTCAAGCAAACATACTTCTTGCTTTAAGCCTACTTATTCCAGCGATTGCATTGGGCCTAATTGGCTTAGTTGATGACATTCGAAATCTAAGCCCATGGCCTCGCTTTGTTGCTCAATCTGTTGTTGGGTTTCTTACTGCAATTTTATTGATAAACACAGATACTGTTGGAAGTCCAACGGGGTCAGTACTAGTAGATGCCCTGATTACAATTATTTGGATTGTAGGAATTACCAACTCTATAAACTTCTTTGACAATTTAGATGGAGGAGCTTCAGGAACCGTTGCAATAACCTCAATTGCACTGCTAATCCTTGCCCTGCAAGGAGAGCAATATCTAATTGCTGCACTGGCTGGAGTATTAGCTGGTGCAACTTCTGGATTCCTTCTTTGGAATAAACCACCTGCAAGAATCTATATGGGGGATGCCGGCGCCCTGTTTCTCGGTTTATTGATAGCTTCTTTAGTTGTTCGTCTTGATACAAATCCAATAAACAATTTTGCCACCTTCTCAATTCCAATATTGTTGTTAGCAGTACCAATCATGGACACTTCCGTTGCGGTTTTATCAAGGCTTAGAAGAGGGATTTCACCATTCCAAGGTGGCAAAGATCATCTATCTCATAGGTTGATGAGAAGTGGATTAAGTAAGCGTTTAGCAGTTATCTCACTTTGGATAATGACTGCATACTTTGCTGCAATCGCAATTGCAATTTCCAATGCGCCTTACCAATTTGAGGGACTGGTCTCAGCAATTGGTGCAATTTCTTGGCTCGCATTTTTCTTCTGGTTTTTTAAGAAATCTGATAGCTAGAAAAACAAGTGGCTGGGGACGGGATCGAACCGTCGACCTCACGATTTTCAGTCGCACGCTCGTACCAACTGAGCTACCCAGCCGAAAGTCTTATGGTAGTAGCCTGCGCAGCATTCTGCGAAATCCCCGAAACAAAGAGCCCCGAAATAACCGGTCAAGTGACCTCAAGCTCTTGTAAGCCGATAAATTGTGTGGTGCATATGAAAAATTAGTCATTTCAGGAACAATAAAGAGTTTTCCTCCAGAGTTTGTAATCTTCTGATGAAGTGAGATGTGTTCACTCTCGCCAAGTTCCAGCTCTGATCCAAGGCTATAGTCAAATTGCTGGAAAATTTCTTTACGGTAAATTCCGAGCCCGCCAAATGCCGATTTTACCTGTATCACTTCTGATCCAAGAGGAATTCTTCTCATCTGGCTAAAAATAGCTAACTCTTTTGCCTTTTTTCTGCTCATGGTTTTGGCAAGGCTCTCATAATTCTTAAAGCAGTCGACTTCAATCCAACCAGGTTTCCTCAATGCCAAAATGTCATAGTAAGGACCCTTTTGATTGGCAAATAGAGCAGACCACCATTGTTCTTGCAAAAGAGATTTCAAAGGACTTAGATCTAAACTCCGGTTCTTGATATCAAAGTCAACCACTAAAATGAAGTTACATTTTTGGTACTTAGCATTTTCTCTAATTTCTTGAACATACCTATTTCTACAAAACCTCAATCGCTCGAACCTATCAGGAAGTTTCGTAGAAAGAGTTCCCAAGCTTGTGAAACTAAAATTAGGCTTTAATCTGTTTAATTCCTGCAGGACTATTGGTGTGTCATCCTTTGAATCTGACTCTACAAGAAAGAAAGAGACGGAAGTAAAGATTCTTAGTGCATGTTTTTCTATTCGAGACACTTCTTTTGTAAGCACTCTTGCTGAGTCTCGAATTAGGCCAACCACAAGAAGGTTGTTACCGTTGATCAAAGTTCAACTCTTCGTAAAGCAGACAACATGCGACCCAGACGGGACTTGAACCCGCGACCTCCGCCGTGACAGGGCGGCGCGCTAACCAACTGCGCTACTGGGCCTTAAATTCACACAGATTCTGCATGAATATAGCGTCCCCAACGGGATTTGAACCCGTGTTACCGCCGTGAAAGGGCGATGTCCTAGGCCCCTAGACGATGGGGACTAGGGAGGCAAAAGTCTATCTTGGATTTTGCCAGCGTTAGACCCATAAGTAATAAGGCTTTAGGCTTCAGCGTTGAAGTTGGGGCCTTTAGCTCAGTCGGTAGAGCAACGGACTTTTAATCCGTGGGTCGTCGGTTCGATCCCGACAGGGCCCACGAAAATCTAATGCCATAGAGGTCATGTGGCAAAGGTTTTTCGGGTTGATTCATTAAGGTTGCTTATAGAGTGTAAGCACCGGTTTCTCTCGTACCAGTGAAATTTTCACCTAGAATTATGCGAAACAGGAGGGCTAAGTTTGTTGCCAGCAACAGTGGACAAGAGGGTTTCAAACTTAATCGTTTTTGCTGGCCCTGCTACAACCCTTGCAATATCTCCCTGGTTTAATTTTGACCCAATTAACCTGATAAAAGTTTTAATCCTGACCTGTATCAGCTTTGCAGCATTTGGACTGGTACTTCCTTATCTACCATATGTGATTAGTAAAGTAGGCAAGAAAAATAGTTTGCTTCTGCTCTTATTTTTTGCCGCATTGATTTCACCATTCTTTTTTAGTGGAGCCAATAAAGCACAACAGTTCTGGGGTGTTTTCGGCAGAAATACAGGGATACTTTCCTACCTTGCACTTCTGGCAATACTATTTGTAACCGCATCGGTTGCCTCTCGAGTGACTTATTCAAGAATCACTTGGAGCTTGGTAGCAACAGTTGCAATAATGAGTGCTTATTGCCTTATACAGATTGCCAAACTCGATCCTATTTCTTGGAGCGCCTTTTTCCCCTTCGGAACTCTAGGAAATGTTAACTTCTTATCTGGATTTATGGGACTTGGCTTGGTGACCGTATTTATCTTCGCTCTATCTAGTCAATTCACAAATCGAACAAGAATTGCACTAGTTTCACTCTTTCTAATTGGGGTATTTGTTCTGATTAAGAGTGATTCGACTCAAGGAATCGTTGCGCTAGTAGTTGGAGTTGCTAGCTACGTGTTGATTCGCTCTTGGTATCTGCATCGAGCACTTTTTATCGTGGCTTTGATCCTCTTTTCCTCCGGGTTTATCTCCTTAGTTCTTGGACTATTCGATAAAGGTCCTCTTAGAGGATTAATTTATCAATTCACCGTCCTTTACCGTGCTGATTACATGCACGCAGGAATTGCCATGCTATTACACAATCCTTTGACTGGTGTTGGCATAGATTCTTATGATGATTGGTATAGAGCAGAACGCGGAATCATTTCAGCGCTAAGAACTTCATTAAATAGAACGGCCAACTCAGCCCATAATATTTCAATAGATCTTGCTGCTGGAGGTGGATTTCCGCTACTTATCGCCTATTTACTGATCCTTGGAGTAATTTCTCTGGCAATTCTTAAAGGGCTACGTCGTGGACTAGCAAAAGATCCAGTTTTCATGGCCCTTTCTATGTCTTGGTTTGCCTATCAAGTTCAAGCTTCAGTAAGCATCAATCAGATTGGAGTGGGAGTTTGGGGATGGATCTTGAGTGGGGCGCTGCTTGGCTACACCAAAATCGAAGATCTAAATCAGCCCGACGGTTTGATAAGCAATATTGGAAAGAAGTCGAAACGGGAGAAAAAATCTCAACGAGGCTCACCAAATACTCCTCCTCCTATTGCAGTAGTTTCAAGCGCCACTCTTCTAGCCATTGGTTTCACTTTGGCGTTTTTACCACTTAAAACTGATGCGGATTTTGCAACTGCCGCAAAGTCTGGGTCCGCTGAAAAACTCTTGGAAATAACAAGTCGTCCAAACATAAATACATTCTTTTTAGCAAAGGCGGCATCCGATTCGGTTCAGTCAAATCTTCCTGATATTGGTAAGAGCATTACAACCCGGCTTACGACCAATTTCCCCCGGACACTTATTGGTCATCTAATTACTTATGACAACCCTGCCTCCTCCCCAAGCGAGAGGAATGCAGCACTTGCAGCAATTACTCAATTAGACCCCCTTGTTGCTTTCTGTTATTCGGCTGACTCAGAAGTGCTATTCCAAAAAGCCCTAGATGAACTTCCTTCCGTTGAAAAATATAAGTTAGCTCGAGGATGGGGCTTTGTTGGCCAGCTGCCCCAGGATGAAGCCGAGAAGTATTCGTTCGAAAAAGTTCCAAGCGAACAGCTCCTAATCAAAATTCGTTCGTTCTGTGGGTACTAAATGTCTGTTTTGTCCATTTAACACGACAATTGAGCTGCTGATTCGTAGAGGTGAGTAGAGGCGGCGACGGTCGACTCTGTATTACAAACCGGTATAGAAATAAGGGGCTCTTTAAGTGTCACTACGTAAGAAATCTGCGTCCGCAGGTCTGAAGGTCTGGACCGTTGCGGAGCTTGGTGCTTTCTACACAGAGCACCGTAGTGAGCTAATCGCCCACGCCTCGCGAATCCTAAAAGATAGAGCAAGAGCAGAAGAAGTAATCCAAGATGCCCTGATCAAGGTCATGCTCGCCGCCCCTGAGCTTGAATCAACTGATCACGCCCTTGGCTATATGCATAGAACAATAGAGAACCTCTGTATCGATATCTTCCGTATCGAAGGCCGTCGTCCAAACCTTGTCGTTTTAGATGATGCCTCAGCAGAGCTTGAATCAACCTGGGTCGATAATGAAGATCATGTTGATGTAATCGCAGCAGCAGAAGATGCAGCAATTGTCAGACAAGCCCTTGCAATGCTCTCTCCTGCAGAGCGTGCAGCTCTTGTTATGTGGGAGATGGAAGGCAGATCAACTGCAGAAATTGCAGCAGAGCTTGGTATTAAAGAATCTGCCGTCAGACATACTGTCTCTCGTGCTAGAGCATCCCTACGTAAGGTGATGAGCGAGTTAATAGTTGATAAAGAGCGTGGCCTAACTGCACTTGATTTACTCTCAACGACTTATAAGAAAGCATCACATATCGCTAAGAAATCAAGCAAAGCGGCGCTTTCATTGATTCTGGTTTTCTTTGCCTTCCTTGGATTTAATTCAATGCCAACAGATAGCGGTGTTCCAAATATTCTTGTTGATGAAGTTGTTTCTTCCAAAAATTCCCAAGAACCTAACGGAGTAAATAAACAAGTGCTAGAGGCGGAATCTAGCGAGATAAAGATCAATCCACCTAAGGTTTTGCAGGTTGTTAATAAGGAATCAATTTCGGTAGAAAATGCAAAGGCAAAGGCATTGAGCTTTGCCGGTCTTGATCAAAAGGGAGTTCCCGCCGGTTTTACAGTTACTGACTCAACTGGCTCTCTGGGCTCTCTATACATTACAAACCGCCCACCCATACTTTCAGAAACTGAGCTGACTATCTCTCAGGTCGCAAAAACTGACTCAGGGGCTGCAAACATCTTCATCTCACAACAGCTAATTAGTGATGGAAGTGGCTTTTCATACATGCCTACCCTCTCCTTTGGCAAGGCTGGGAACTGGGTTCCCCTCATAACCTCCCTTTCCTACCTCAATTCTGAGCGTCTTCTGAGCGGTGATTACCTAGTTACAGCGATAATTAAAGTAGAATCTGAGGTTGAGACGCCAGTTGTGATCCCCGCTTCGGCTATGGGTCGCGATCTAGCGCAGGCCCCAAGGCAGGTAATAACCCGCCTAGTGCTAAATCCAGGAAAGACTCAGATTTTGGCGCAAGCCGTTTATGTAGTTGAAAAGGGAGTTAAGTAATGAACTCCCAGATTAAGTTTCTTCGTCGCGTCCGGATACACGGCGGAGAATGTGGTGCAGTAGCACGTGCATTGCATCACGAGGCAAAGACTTCGTCTTTGCCAGCCGTAATTGGGAACGTCTCAATTACGACTATAGAAAGGAAATAAATGTCTAAGAAGACATTCTTTAAGCGCATGTCGCTTGGAGTTATCGCTGCCTTAGGTTTCGGCTTATTGTCGACTCCTACTGCACAAGCGGTAAGACTTACTAACACTCTCTCTCTGAGTGCAGCTACGGCGTCAACAACAACATTTGACACTGCATCTGTAACTTTGACCTTGAGACAAACTTCAACGCAAAACGGGCAGGATTCAATGACTGTTCGTGTTTCATGCGATGCACCAACTGGTGCAACTTGTCCAACCCTTAAGGGTTATCAGGACCCAAATACAGCGGATACGCTAAACGTTCAGGTCGGTGGTGCCGCACAGGCTTCAGCTCAAGTCAAGCGTACTCTCGGTGCATGGACTGATTTAAGCGGTTGGTCTGAAAGCCAGGTTGAAGCTGACAAGAGCATGCGTTCAGTTATCAGCGTAAAGGGAGAGAACTTCCCAGCTGCTGGTACATATACATACACAATCTATGCAACCGGTAACGGTGGAGCATCAGATGTAATTACAGGAACTTCCACAACATGGACAGTTACTGTTACAGCGCCTTCAACAAATGCAACTGGTGGATCGGCCAACGTCTACGTTTCTGAAGACGCTGTCACGGCATCCCTCAATAGAAATAAGTTCCTCACAGCTACAGATTCAGCAATTGTGGCCTCTAGAGGACTTGCGACGGCTCCAACTGTCGTTGGTTATGCATTCCTAAATCTTAAGAATGCTGCTGGCGATACTCGCGTAGCTGCCGGAAGTGGATTCCTTCCAGTTCAAGATTCAGTGGTTGTAACTGTCTCCGGACCTGGTCTCGTTTCTGTTTCAGCTGCAGGTGCATCTTCTGCTAAATCTGTAACAATGAGCGTTACCAACTCCAGAGAAGGAACTGCTAACCAAATTTATGGCGCAGAAACCCTGTCTATTCTTTCGGATGGAACTGCTGGAACTATGACAATCACTTTCTCCAAGGGTTCAACAACTCTTGCTACAAAGACAGTGACGTTCTACGGCGCTCCAGGAGGAGTCACTCCATTCTTGAGCGATACAGTTACAGCGCTACGTACAGCTGGAACATCAACTGTCACCCTAACGGGCGTACTACGTGATGCTGCAACTGGTGGAAATATTCTTTCTGCCGGCACCGTCTATGTATTTAGCTCTGATACTAAAATTGCAGGAGCTGTTCCAACAACTGCAGTATTTGGTCAGACTGGACATCGTTGCACTACCTTCACAGGTACAGGCGCGACATCCAAGCTATCTTGCGCAATTACTCTTACTGATACTGGAGTAGTAACTCTTACCGTTGGTGACTCATGGACAGTTGCTGGTTCTTCTTGGACCTCAACTGGCGTAGAGTTAACAATCACAGGTAACACAGTTGCTTCGGCAACAGTTGCCTTTGATAAGGCGACCTATGCCCCAGGTGAGCGTGCGGTTATCACAATTACTACTAAGGATATCGCTGGAAGAGCAAATGCAAATGGTGCCACAGGCACTCTTGCAGCTGCCTTCTCCAGTTACACCTTGACTGGTTCAACCACACTTCCATATCGTGGAACTTCAACATCTACTTCCGATATAACGTACTCAACTACTTTGACTCCTTACGAGGACTCAGGTGTTGAAACTCGTGTTGTTACTATGCCAACTATTGGGGCAGATGTAACTTACACAATTCATGTTCCAGGTTTTGGTGTTGGATCTACTCCTACTCCAGTAACTGCAACTGCAAAGGTCGTTGATCCAAATGCAACAGCCATTGCTGGATCTACTGCCGCTGCTGAAGCTGCAACTGATGCCGCTGCTGAAGCAATCGATGCTGCTAACGCAGCTACCGATGCTGCAAACCTAGCTGCAGAAGCTGCTGATGCCGCAACTGTCGCTGCTGAAGAAGCACGCGATGCTGCTGATGCCGCAACTGCTGCAGTTGAAGAGCTTGCAACTCAGGTTGCTACTCTGATGGCAGCCCTAAAGGCTCAAATTACAACTCTTGCCAACACTGTTGCCAAGATTGCTAAGAAGGTAAAGGCGTAAAGCCTTAACTTCTTCAAGGCCTTAGCCCGGCTCCCGCAAGGGAGACCGGGCTTCGGTCTTTTAAGGGGCCACTATGATTAAGCAAATGCGCGTAGCAATTATTGGCCAGGGCTATGTAGGTCTAACCATCACCGAAGGCGCCCTTATGGCAGGACATCAGGTCATTGGCATTGATAAGTCGGCTGCTGTGATCTCTGGTCTCAAATCTGGTAAATCTCATATTGAGGGAATAACTGATTCAGTAATTGCTAATGGAGTTAACTCTGGAGCCCTTGTGGTTAGTGAATCATATAGCCAGGTGTTTGAGGCAGATGTTGTAGTAATTGCTGTTCCAACCCCGCTTGATAAAAAGGGATCCGCAGATCTATCACTTCTAATATCTGCTGCTAAATCACTTGGTGAAGTCCTAAAGAGCCCCAAATTAATTATCAATGAATCAACTTCTTATCCAGGTACGTTGAGAGAGGTAATCAAGCCTCTAATTGATGGGGGTTCTAACCAATCCCATCTCTATGCCATCTCCCCTGAGCGTGTGGATCCTGGCAATAAGAGCTATGGAGTTAAGAACACTCCAAGAGTTGTTGGAGGTCTATCAGATCAATCCCGAGATGCCGCTGTTGCTTTCTATAAGAGCTTCTGTAATGAGGTAGTTCCAGTTTCATCTGCAGAGGTTGCAGAGGCTGCCAAGCTCTTTGAAAATACCTTTAGATTTATCAACATTGGCCTTGTTAATGAATTTGCAGAGATTATGAGCGCAATGGGAATTCCGGCAGATGAGGTCTTAAAGGCAGCAGGAAGTAAGCCATATGGCTTTATGCCATTTCACCCAAATGTTGGTATTGGTGGCCACTGCATTCCAGTAGATCCGATATATCTTCAAGAACGAGCTAAAGAGTTTGGCATAACAAGTAAATACATTGCCCTCTCTGAAGAGATCAATCATCGAATGCCTAAGTATGTGGCAAAGCGTCTAGTAGATGAATCTGGCGATATACAGGGCAAGAAAGTATTAGTAGTCGGTGTTTCCTATAAGGCTGATATCTCAGATACTAGAGAGAGTCCGGCCCAGCCTTTTATAGAAAGCCTTAAAGAATTAGGCGCAGAAGTTTCTTGGCATGATCCACTAGTTTCATCATGGAATGGTGAGAGTTCTAGTTCAGTTGCTGGAGAGTATGACCTTGCGGTGGTATTGGTTGCTCACGCAAATCTATCTATGCGTGGCTGGAAGGGCGGGCCAATCTTTACGACTAACTTCAATCCAAAATACCCCGATTGGAAGCCGCTGATTAGCGCTCAGCAAAAGAGCTAGGAAAGTGATGCGAGTCCTTCACATTATTGCTCGTATGAATGTAGGAGGAACCGCTACATATATTGCTAATTTAATTCATGGCCTTGAAAAACTAGGTGTAGTTAATCTGCTTGTTATGGGCAATGTCCCAAAAGGTGAGGCAGAAGATTCAGTAATCAATACCCTGAAATACCAGAGAATTGAACAGTTATCTAGGGAGTTGAGTTTTACTAGAGATAAAAAAGCCCGCAGAGAGATTGAAAAAGTGATTGAGAGCTTTAAGCCAGATCTAATACATACCCATACCTTCAAAGCAGGGTTCTTAGTAAGGCTTAGAAAAAGGGGTATTCCAGTAATTCACTCATTTCATGGCCATCATCTCTATGATCCTGAGTTTGGATTTCTAAAGAGAAATGTTTTAAATATTATTGAACGGCTACTTGCCCAAAGGGCGACAAGATTTATTACTATCGGAAAGAAAGTAAGAGATGAACTACTAGAGGTAGGGATAGGAAGAGCTAAGCAGTATCTATCTATTGCCCCAGGGATTGCTCCTTTAGAGCTAGTTGGCGAGGCTAGCGTTCGAGAAAGATTTGGTTTTAGCCAAGATGAAACTTTAGTTTTATGGCTAGGAAGATTTACTCAAGTAAAGCGCCCAGATAAAGTGATAGAGATTGCTCGTTTATTGCCAAAAATTAGATTTGTTATGGCAGGGGGCGGGGAGCTTTTAGATAAAGTAAAGATAGATGCCCCAAGAAATGTCACCTTTGTTGGCTTTCAAGATAAGAATGAGATGTGGTCTATAGCCGATATCGCTCTCTGCACCTCAGATAGTGAGGGGATGCCCCTGTCACTTATTGAAGCTCAAATGGCGGGGGTTCCCGTTGTTTCAACCGATGTGGGATCAGTTTCTGAAATATTGGAAGATGGAGTTACTGGATATCTTGCAAGTAAAGATATTAAAGACTTGGCAGCCAAAATTAAGATGGTTATTGACGATCTGGAATCTGGGGCAAAGTTAGGTAAGGCTGCAAAGCTTCGCGCTAAGCGGGAGTTTTCTAGCTCAGTAATGGCAGATGCTCACCTAGGGCTATATAAAGAAGTATTAGATAAGGTGACTCGGTGAAATTACTTATTACAGGCGGCGCTGGATTTATTGGCTCTCACTTAAGTGCGAGATTAATTGAGATGGGCCACTCTGTAATCGCTCTTGATGATCTATCAACAGGGAGTGCGCAAAATATTGCTGGCCTAATAGGAAATCCAAGCTTTGAATTTGTCCAAGGCTCGATGCTTGATGAAAAGTTGATTCATACCTTGATGAATAGAGTTGATGGCTGCATGCATTTAGGGGCAGCACTTGGGGTGCAGAGAATCCTTGAGCGGCCATATGAGTCTCTAGTTGCCAATACTCATGGCAGTGAGATCGCCATTAAAGCTGCTGCAGAACTTGGAAAGCGATTCTTTCTTGCCTCAACCTCTGAGCTCTATGGCAAAAATCCAAAGCAGCCGCTTACGGAAGAATCTGATCGAGTGATTGGATCGCCACAATTAGTTCGCTGGGCATACTCTGAAGCAAAGGCAATTGATGAATCAATTGCTCAAATGTTTCATATGAGCCACTCTCTTAACTTTGTTACGGGAAGATTTTTTAATACTGTTGGTCCAAGGCAGAGCGGGGCCTATGGGATGGTTCTTCCAAGATTTGTCTCAGCTGCTATTAAGAATGAGCCCATCACAATCTATGGAGATGGTTCGCAATCAAGAGTCTTCTGCCATGTCTCAGATGCTGTTAACGCAGTTGTAAAGATCTTCTTTGATGATAAGGCCTTAGGCAACGCTTTTAATATCGGGGGCGAGGAGGAGATCTCCATTACAGATCTAGCAAAGAGAGTCGTTGCTCTGACTAATTCGAGCTCAAAGATCGAATACCTGCCCTATTCCAAGGCCTATCCTGCTGGTTTTGAGGAAACTATGCGCAGAGTGCCCGATACCAGCAAGATACGCTCTATGACAGGATGGAAGAGCGAATTTAGCCTTGATGAGATTATCAAAGATATTGAAAAGTTCATTCGCACCAATTCTTAAACGCCTGGGGTTTTCCTCCCTTGCACTCTCTCTAACCCTCTCGCTGCTTAACTCTGCTCCAGCGCCAGCACTTGAAACTCGTATCATCGATGTCGTCTCTATTGATTGGAATAGATCACTACCTCTTTCGGGAAGTGTTAGTGATGCTCAAAAAGAGATTGAGACGAAAGTGGGCCCACTTTGGAAAGAGCTGACAACTGTCTATGGCGATCCTGAAGATAAGAGAATTGAATTTAGATTTGGTGCATCTTTAAGCCTTCCAATCCGACTTAACTATGCAATGCCCTGTGATAATAATTTCAATACATGGACAAGTTCGGTAAGGGTTGAGACCTATAAGCGCCTTGGAATAAGTGATTGGCAATCTCGATACCTAGTAATTCTCTCGCCAGATGCTGGATGTATCTGGTCTGGTAGAGCAATGATTGGTGATGCTAAGCGAGCTGGTGGCTCAATAGTGCTACATAACTCTATCGATGGCTTCATTGTTGCTCATGAGCTGGGACATTCACTTGGCCTTGGCCACTCTAACTTTATTCGTTGTCCATCTGGAGCATCTGACGGAAGTTGGAGCAGCTGTAAGGCAGTTGAGTATGGCGGAAGTATTGATTTGATGGGAAATGTTGATGTTTCAACTCCTTTGTCAACTTATCATCAATGGCGAATGGGGCTACTTAAAGAAAGTGAGATTAAGCAATCTTGGAGTAGTGAGTCAATTGAGATTAATGCGCTAAATATCTATGGAAAACCTAGAGCGATATTTCTAAGAGATGGTAGATCTACCTATTGGATCGAATATCGAAAAGCTAGTGCTAGATATAAGCAAGGCTTAGTCATCTATCGAACCGATCCACCACCAAGTTCTGCAATCGTTTCACCTAATGCCTACGACGCTCTTGCAGATGTCACCGAGGCAATAAGCACTGATATCTGGATGCTAAATCTTGATTCCTATTCCTACTCCTCATCTGCCTTGGTATCAGGTTCTATGACGCTTGAGCCTGGCAAAAGCGCTTCCGTTTATAGTGGAAATATCACCCTAACTGCCACCAGCGCCTCTGAAGATTCGGTGCTAGTTAACATTGTTAGAAAAGACTCTGGGGATTTAAAGAAGCCAGTATTGAGCTCTCCTAAGAGCTGGCGATCACCTGATGCGGCAATTTTAGATGGCACATATTCTCAAAGCGTCAATGACATTGCCGATTTTGAGGCAAGAATTGATGGCGTAGTGAAAAAACTTTCAACATCAAAGAGCGTAGATTGGCAGCCGACATATCTAAACCCCTTTACTGCTCCAAAGATTTTACAGTTACAAGATCTTCCTGAAGGTCAATATGGCCTTGAGATTAGGGTGAGAAATCTTTCAGGGATCTGGAGCCCTTGGTCAGATCTTCTCCAAGTAAATATTGATCGGGGTCTTCCAGTTATTGGAAGTGATTATGCAATTTCTAAAGTTACCTCTTCAAGAGTCAGCGTTGAGCTAAGTGGTGTAAGTGATGCTGGGACAGGACTCTGTGCAACAGAGCTAGTAAATCCTGAAGGTTGGATAATTTCTAGAAGTTTACTAAAGAGCAAACCAGAGCTATTAATCACAATTGGCGATCAAAGAGTTGGCAGGCTACAAACCTTTGACTGCCTAGGAAATGGCCGCTCAGCTAAGTTAAGTGCGGCAGTTGGTTTCACACCAGCAACTGATATGAGACGAAGTGGAAAGTGGAGTAGCGCTTCAAGTGAATACCCAGTTGGGGCAATGAAGTGTTCTGGAAAGTGCACCGCATACCTTGCAACCTCATCTCTTGCAGGAGTAGTTCTAGGGGCAGGAAGCGCCCAATATTCATTAATTGGCGGCGTAGCCAAGACAGTACGAGCAAAGAAGAGTGGTGATAGTTATGAGGCGGCAAGTATCGCTGTTGGTAGTAGAAAAAAGAGTGTAAAAGTTCAGGGAAGTAATTTTGTTCTTCTTGGTATTGCTCGAGCTGAAGTAAAAATCAGCGATATAGCAGAGGCGCAAAGCTACGCCGTAGAGCCTGATAGATCACTTGAGGATCCAATTCAAAAGGCCCTAAATGGATATGGATTTAATGGCTCTGACTTCTCCTCAGAGTGGTTTGTAGTACCGATGGGACGTGGAACAACGCTGGAGGATCCAACGCTAGATCTCTGTAGCGCTCAATATGACTCTGAACTGCTTAGAAAAGAGCGACGTCAAGTATTGGCAAATAGGAGCGGCAATCCCTACCTATTCCTATCTACAGAATCAGTTCGTTATCGAAGCGCAAGCGCTGCTCAACAAGCGCTAAGTGAAGTAAAACTAAGTTATAGCAACTGTATCAAAAGCGGTGGTGGAACCGAAAGAGATGGCATCTTTACTAAATATGAATTCCTCAATCTTCCCAAGGTTCCATCAAGCTTAGTTTCTGAGCAGAACCGAGTTATCGTTCATGCCAAAATTGGTGAAGGCGAATCAACACGCTATCTCTTTGGCGCTTATCAATATAGTGGCGATATGTTTACTGGCCTCTATGTTGTTAGAGGATCTGATAGCCCATTTACTCAAGAGGAGATCACTCGTTGGCTAGAGGTAGCTGTTGTTATGGCAGACCGATTAAAGAGCTCTAGTGGGGCTTAAAGACAATCGTTCGATAGCTCCAGAATCTAAATATTGTTCCAAGGCCAACACCAATAACATTTGCTGAAATGTTGTCAGCAAGTGCGGAATCAAGATTTAGAACATATCTGGAGACTGCAAGACAGATCACTCCGAAGGTAAGAGTGATTCCATTTATAATAAAAAATAGGGTTACTTCGCGTCTTGCACCGCTGCGCTTTCTATCTTTCCACGTCCAATGTCTATTACCAATATAGGCGACAAGGATTGAGGCCGCTCCTGAAAGAATGGATCCAGTTAAGGGTTTTTCTTTAAAGGGAGCATTTTGGGTATGAACTAGGAGATTAAAGCCGCCAACCCCCACCACATAGCCAAGGGCTCCAACGCTAAAGAATTTGCCAAACTCTCTTCGAAGCTTGAAAATCTTACTTAGCACCGGCCAAGGCTAATCCATGTCGAGTAGAGATTCTTGGGTCATTCTCTGTGGTAACTCAACTAATTCCCGATTCTCCGGCCTAGTAGCTTTGCCCAAAACTTTGACCTGGCCTGTGGACGATCGGGAGTATCTGTCGCAGCTCTAGCCCAGAATGGGAGGGGAATAACGCCTTGAAAGAGTAGATCGGAGAAGTGCGTGAAAGTAATTGAACTAGTACCTAAGTGGTACCATTTGTTTATGGCGATGAATTTGAGGCTCTCTCCAGAGCAAGCTAAGGCACTGAAGAGGGCAGCGGCTGAAGATGGAATTTCGATGCAAGAGGCGGCTCTTCGAGCAATCGATGCATATACCTCAAGGCGTCGAAATAAACTATTGAAGGGCATTGAAAAGGTTAAAACTCAAGACGCTGAACTCCTTCAGCGTCTTGCTAAGTGAGTAAGGAAATCCAGTATCTCAGTCTTGAGGAAGTAATTGAGATTGGCGAAGCGCTAATTCCAGACTTTCGCATCAGAGATATTGGATTACTTGAATCTGCAGTTCATAGACCCTCAACATCGATCTATGGGCAAGAGGCTTATGAGTCAT
>Ga0315899_10002130_pt1 | contig 22134 bp, 18 predicted proteins | sample LakEriMetagenome_2_FD_203518 | JGI IMG/M metagenome (GOLD analysis project Ga0315899, IMG submission 203518) | Freshwater fungal communities from buoy surface, Lake Erie, Ohio, United States - Buoy 4 MA112 | ecosystem: Environmental > Aquatic > Freshwater > Lake | place: USA: Lake Erie, Ohio... | reverse complement strand
AAGATCCATACATCTTGATCGTTAACTCAAAGATTTCTGCAATCAAAGATCTTCTTCCAATCTTGGAAAAGGTTATGCAGTCCGGTAAGCCACTTGCCATCATCGCTGAAGATGTTGAAGGCGAAGCACTATCCACACTTGTTGTTAACAAGATCCGTGGCAACTTCCGTTCCGTAGCTGTTAAGGCACCAGGCTTCGGTGACCGTCGCAAGGCAATGTTGCAGGACATCGCAATCTTGACTGGCGCACAGGTAATCAGCGAAGAAGTTGGCTTGAAGCTAGAAACAACTGACATCGAACTTCTTGGTAAGGCACGCAAGATTGTTGTTACCAAGGACGAGACCACAATTGTTGAAGGTTCCGGAGACGCAGACCAGATCGCTGGCCGCGTAAACCAGATCCGCGCTGAAATCGAAAAGTCAGACTCTGACTACGACCGCGAAAAGCTACAGGAACGTCTGGCAAAGCTTGCTGGTGGTGTTGCAGTTATCAAGGCTGGCGCAGCAACTGAAGTTGAACTTAAGGAACGCAAGCACCGCATCGAAGATGCTGTTCGCAACGCAAAGGCTGCAGTTGAAGAAGGAATCGTCGCCGGTGGTGGCGTTGCTCTTCTACAGGCATCCGAAAAGGCATTCGCCAAGTTAAATCTTGAAGGCGAAGAAGCAGTTGGCGCGAACATCGTCAAGGTAGCTGTTGAAGCACCGCTAAAGCAGATTGCAATGAACGCTGGCCTTGAAGGCGGAGTTGTTGCAGAGAAGGTTCGTAACCTGGCACCTGGCTTTGGCTTGAATGCTGCAACTGGAGAATACGTAGATCTAATCAAGGCTGGCATCATCGATCCAGCTAAGGTAACTCGCTCTGCGCTTCAGAACGCTGCATCCATTGCTGCACTGTTCCTAACCACAGAGGCTGTCATTGCTGACAAGCCAGAAAAGGCTGCACCAATGGCCGGTGGCGGAGACATGGGCGGAATGGACTTCTAGTTCATTCGTAACAAAAACTAAAAAGAACGACCTCGAGAATTTCTCGGGGTCTTTCTTTTGTTACCAAGGTTTTGTATTACAAACCTCTAAGGTGAGTATTAACCAAACTAAAGGATTCAAATGAACACAATGACCACAATCATGGCCGTCGTACTTGCAGCAATTGCAATGGTTTCAGCCATGGGCAAACTTAAGAAAATGCCACAGGTCATGGAGTCAATGACTCATGTTGGTGTAAAGCTAAACCAGATCCCACTGCTTGCTTACTTGGAAATCCTTGGGGCACTTGGCCTGTTAATTGGTATCGCTTACCCATTACTTGCCTTTATTTCAGCTGGCGCATTGATGCTCTATTTTGTTGGAGCTGTTATTGCACATCTACGCGTTAAAGATAAGTTCAAAGACTTCGGACCAGCGCTGTTTCTAGCTGTGTTGTTTGGTTACTTGGCTTACTTAGTTCCAACTGGCTTCTAATCAGCCGCTGGCTTTCCGTAAAGCAAGTCATCCGCGTCAATAATTCGGTAGGCATACCCCTGTTCCGCCAAGAACCTTTGACGATGGGCAGCAAAGTCAGCATCTACGGTGTCGCGCGTAACGATCGTGTAGAAATGCGCCGATCGCTTGTCACCCTTCGGTCGAAGTATTCGACCTAGGCGCTGCGCTTCTTCTTGCCTAGAACCAAACGTGCCACTGATCTGAATCGCTACGCCAGCTTCTGGCAAGTCAATTGAGAAGTTTGCAACCTTTGAAACCACTAGAACTCGAGTTTCACCTTCGCGGAAGGATTGGAACAACCGCTCTCGCTCCTTGATTGGAGTTGCTCCGGTAATTGTTGGCACACCCAAGTGAGTACTGATCTCATCAAGTTGATCCAGGTACTGACCAATAACCAGAATGTGATCGTCCGGATGCAAGTTAACTAAGTGCTCAACCACACGGTTCTTATATGAAGTAGTACTAGCAAGGCGATAACGCTCTTCTGGTTCAGCCATCGCATAAGCCAAACGCTCCGCATCTGGCAAAGTTACGCGAACTTCAGCGCAATCAGCTGGAGCAATGTAACCCTGGGCTTCGATGTCTTTCCAAGGTGCGTCATAACGCTTTGGACCAATGAGTGAAAAGACTTCGCCTTCCATACCATCTTCGCGAACCAAAGTTGCTGTTAAACCGAGACGACGACGAGCTTGAATATCAGCAGTGAAACGGAACACCGGTGCCGGAAGTAGATGAACCTCGTCATAAATAATCAATCCCCAGTCACGGGCATCAAAAAGTTCCAGGTGAGCGTAAACACCCTGACGACGAGTAGTCATAACTTGGTAAGTAGCAATTGTGACGGGACGAATCTCTTTGCGAGCACCGGAGTATTCACCGATCTCTTCTTCAGTAAGTGTGGTGCGCTTGAGTAATTCAGCTTTCCACTGTCGAGCTGACACAGTGTTTGTTACAAGAATCAAAGTCGTTGCACCGGCAAGTGCCATGGCCGCTGCGCCAACAATTGTTTTGCCAGCTCCACAAGGCAGCACCACAACACCGGAACCGCCGTGCCAAAAACCTTCAGCAGCCTCGCGTTGGTAAGTACGGAGCTCAAAGGAATTTTCGGCAAGTGCAATCGGATGTGCTTCGCCATCAACGTAACCAGCCAAGTCCTCAGCTGGCCAACCAAGTTTCAAGAGCGCTTGCTTGATGTTTCCACGCTCACTGGCATGAACCGCAATGGTGTCTTCATCAATTCGCTTACCAACGAGTGGCGTGATTTTCTTTGAATGCAAAATCTCTTCCATGACGGTGCGATCATTTGCCGTCAGAACGAGTCCATGAACTGGGTGCATATGTAATTGCAAGCGACCATAACGTGCCATGGTTTCAGCAATGTCAACAAGCAGTGCATGTGGAACTGGATAGCGGGAATATTTCAGCAAGGTATCCACGACTGATTCGGCGTCATGCAGTGCAGCGCGGGCATTCCATAAGCCAAGTGGAGTAATGCGATAAGTGTGAATGTGTTCTGGGGCGCGCTCAAGTTCAGCAAATGGCGCGATTGCATGACGGCACTCGCTGCTTAATTCGTGATCGATTTCAAGTAGCAGTGTCTTGTCGCTTTGAACGATTAACGGTCCATCAGTCATTATGCAGTTCCTTCTTCGTTAACGTTCTCAGCAAGTTCAGCACCAGTGATACGAGCAATCGTGAAGGTGCGGACCTCATTAGTTCGCACATCAAAAGCAGTTAGGAAGCCACCAGTAATTGTTAGTGGTTCAACAATTCGTTCGCTAGTCATGCCACCTTTATCGGCATAACCAATCCAAACTTCTTTACCTTGCGCCAACGCATCATTAAGCAGCGTCAAAGTTTGCGAAGTCGTACTGCGCGGACCATTTGTTGGAACCGGCTTACTGGCATCAACTCGTTCACCGGCGCGAAGTGCTTTCACTGCAGCAGTAACCAATCGACTCGATGGGCCAGTAACAGTAACCGGCGAAGCAGCGGCGCGAACCGACGTGCGCTTGGTATCCGGGCGATGAATAAGTACTGCGCCTTCTGCGCTCTCGGCAACTGGGGCATAGCCACAGGCGCGAAGCTTTTCCAGCACGATGTCAGCAGGCGATGAGCTAACGACGATTCCTGGCGCAAGGGATCGGAACTTTAGCGATGCCAAACGTCGATCAGCCTGGACCGCTGCAACTAATTGCTCGTCATCACAACGCAGGTAAATCGATGCCACACCAACGCGCAGCACTCCATGTTTGCGAGCCACATCTTCAATTAAGTAGGTGAGTGGTTGTGGCAGCGGCGTCTTGGAAAGCGCTGCTAAGAATTCAATGATGTCGTTAGCTGATTGACCTTGATCTAGTGCTCGGCGAATTGAATTTTCCGTGAACCGATAAGTAGTTGCAGCGCCAGTTGATTCAACATCAGCAATTACAGCCATAGTTCGGCGTTGGTTTGCAGCTAGCCGTCCAGGTGCCAAAGCAGTCAAATCTGCTTGCACAATTACATGGTCAACTGGATTAGGCAGAAGTGAACCTAAAACCTTGGTTGGGTCATCGCCCTTTGCTACAGTGCGACCAAATGAAGTTAACGATCCAAGCGCAGTGATTCCAAGAGTTGCTGCTTCATCTAACACCGCAGAAACCGCAGCAGCGCGAACCATTGAGGAACGTCGTGGGCGATGCCAATCTAAATGGTCAGTAATGATCGCAGCACTTGTAGTCGCGCCATCTTCAAGCCCAAGGTAGATGTCCAAAAGCGAAATACGTAATGGATTTATGAAGCCGCGCTCGACTGCAGAAGTTAACGAATTGATTCGATCGCCACCGTCACCACCAACTACGTGAGGTGCGCGAGCCATGTCTCGCCAGGCCTGCGCTAGCAAGGTCCAACGTGAAGCATCATCAATACTTAGCCAGCGATCGTATGCAGTAGTTGGCAGCCAACCTTCATTTGCATCCGCTGCAAGCAAGCCCGAAGCAAACGCAACTTCAATAACTAACGCAGTTAGATGCTCGGAAACTCGAAGTAAATCTTTAGCCGTAGCTAAATCACGAATTGCAAGGCCACCACCACGAAGTTGTGATGGAGGTTCAATCGACCATGCCTCAAGCAAAGTTTCAACAAGGCGAACAAAATCTAAAGCAGCATGCGCACCGGTGTCATTAACTCGCTTGAAATCAACCGAACTTAAAACCGGCTGACCACTATCGGTTTTGATTTCTTTAAGCAGTAAACCGTTACGCAATGAAATTGAAACTTCGCGCGGCACAACAACTGAGTTATCACTAACCGGAACGATCAACTCATGAGCAAGCAACCATTCCAAAGGAGACTTGGCATCTTCAATTCGCACGGATCGATTTGCTTGGCGCATTGTTCCAGCTGGAGTTCCCCACAAAAGTTGGTTCATGATGTCGCGAACTTCATCTGGACCGCTAGCAAGAGTCTTCTCCGCGAGCGTTTTCTTATTCGCATATTCACGAACTTTGCGACGCGAATCTGCAAACGATGCAGCTAGACCGCATGGATAAGCGCCAAAAGATTCGCGGGCAACTCGAACCAAGTGAAGTTCTTCGTCATCGCCCCAAACCAAAGCACTGGAAAGCAATCGATCGATTGCTGCATCGATTGCTTTGGCGTTGTAACCAACTGCGCCTTTAAGTCCGGCGTGAACTTCAACGCGAGCAGCAGGATCCGGCAGCGCTGCCAAAACTTCACAAACACTAAGTTCAATGTGATTCAGTGCATCTAGCGCGGCACCAACACTTGGCGATGTGGTTGCCCGAACTGCGAGCTGGCCAAGATCAGTTGGAACCGGGTGCAGCAGGTCTGGACGCGTTGCGAATAAGACCTCAAGGGATTCGTCACTTCGCTGGCGCAGATCATCTGCCAAAGACCGTGGACGCATGACCGTTTCAGCCTTTTTAGAAGTGCTCATCTTGCTACGTTACGCGGTTTAGGTTGCTTAGCGCTACTTGAGATTTATTGCTTTCCGGTGTGGATTGTGCCTTGAATTCGCAGGTTTGGGCGGATTCGGACTTTTCATCTACCCTTAAGTAAGGCGATCGGGTAATCGGGAGCCAAAGAAAGTAACCAGCGCAAGGAGAACACCGTGCCTACAGGCAAAGTGAAGTTTTACGATTCCGAGAAGGGCTTCGGCTTTCTTCAAACGGATGAAGGCGAAGAGGTTTTTTTGCATGCCTCCGCACTCCCAGCTGGCACCTTAACTTTAAAGAATGGCACCCGCTGTGAGTTTGGCGTGGCCGATGGCAAGAAGGGTATGCAGGCATTGTCATTGCGAATCCTGGAAGCACCACCAAGTGTTTCCAAGGGTGGCCGCAGAGATGCTGAAGACATGGCCATTGTTTTGGAAGATGTCATCAAACTTCTTGATGGTTACGCGGGAAATCTTCGTCGTGGCCGTTACCCAGATGACAAGCAGACCGAGAAGCTCGTAGCCGTGCTTCGCGGTGTTGCTGATCAGATTGACGCGTAGTTGAACACTGCAACTTCAGCGATCGACTTAGCTCGGTCCGCGCTCCTGGAATCCATCCCTGCTGACCACGTTGGCAAGGCTTTGGACTCTGTTGTCGAGCCAACTGAAGATTCATCTGTAACAATCACCAGCTACACCTTCGAATGCACCTCACCTGGTTATCCAGGTTGGTATTGGGAAGTAAGCCTGGTTGAAGTTAATGGCCAAGCTGAACTTTCTGTTAGTGAAGTTAACTTGCTGCCAGGCTCTGCCGCACTAGTTCCAGAGCAGTGGAAGCCTTGGGCTGATCGTGTTGAAGCCGGTGACTTAGGGGTCGGCGACCTGTTACCAATTTCTGAAGACGATGAGCGCTTAACTGCAGGCTTCACTGCACTTGGTGACCTCGAAGAACTTTCCGAAGATCTTTCACCACTTCATCCAGCGCAATGGGAACTTGGATTAGGCCGCGAGAAAGTTTTAAGCACTGTTGGACTAGAGCGCGCAGTTGATCGTTGGTTTGAAAAACTAAACGGTCCACGCTCAGCGATGGCTAAGTCTGCGCCAGCTAATTGTGGTTCATGTGGTTTCTTAGTTGCCATCGGTGGATCAATTGGTCAAGTCTTTGGTGTTTGTGGAAATGAATTTGGCGCAGCTGATGGCCAAGTTGTGGCAACTACATTTGGTTGTGGCGCACACTCTTCAGTTCGCGTTGAACAAGCAACACCAATTCCTGTCGTTGATTTAGTAATCGATGATCGCGCTGATGAACAAAGTGACTCAAGCGACCTGCCAGATTATGTTGCTGGTTTAGAAGAAGTTGATTCAGACGAGGCTGAAGAGCGTACTGAATCTATCGCTGCAGAGTTTGCAATGAAGGAAGCGGTTGAAGCAATTGAAGCCGCAACTGAAATCATTGAAATGGAAAACTTAGATTCTGACGAAGCTGCCGTCGAGATTGCTGATTTTTACGGTGATGAAGAAAGCGACACAAGCGAAGACTCACAATGATCGGTTTGATCCTGGCCGCCGGCGCAGGTCGTCGTTTGCGTCCATACACCGACACTTTGCCTAAAGCACTTGTCCCACTTGATGACACCAGATCCGTAATGGATCTAACTTTGAAAAACTTCGCTGAAGCTGGGCTTAACGATGTTGCGATCATTATTGGTTACGCCGCTGATCAAGTTCGTATCCGACAACAAGAACTCGAAGAACGTTATGGCGTAAACATCGAATTAGTTTTCAATGATAAAGCCGAAGAATGGAACAACGCTTATTCATTGTGGTGTGCTCGCGATGTTTTGAAAGCTGGCGCAATCATCGCTAACGGTGACACAATCCATCCATTATCTGTTGAAGAATTACTCAAAGCCCAAACCGATGAATTCATTACTTTGTCATTGGATAACGTGAAGAAACTGGCTGATGAAGAAATGAAAGTTCAGCTAAACGATCGTGGTGGCGTCACATTGATTACCAAGTTGATGGAGCCAGAGACTGCAGCCGGTGAATACATTGGTGTGGCTCGGATTCCGGGCGCATTAGCGGGAGATTTGGCCGATGCTCTAAAGGCAACATTCCAGCGCGATCCAAACCTTTATTACGAAGACGGTTTCCAAGAAATGGTTAACCGTGGTGCTCACATCGCAACTGCCGCGATCGGTGATGTGCCATGGATTGAAGTGGACACCTTAGAAGACCTCGAGCGCGCTCGGGAGATCGTATGTCATTACTAAACCGCACTTTCCCAGCGCCGCTTCACGTTGACATTTCTGCTGGCGCATTAAATCGCTTACACAATGTAATTAGTGATCCACGTGTTGCACCGGATTCTCGCGTTGCAGTAATCATTTCAACTGGATCAGGCTTAGCATTTCGCGCCCAAATCGAAAAGCAGATTCCGCACGCTGAATTTTTTGAACTCTCTGATGGCAGTTTGCAGTCTGCCAAAGATATCGCAGCATCACTAACTAAGTATTCAAGTGTTGTTGGCGTTGGTGGCGGCCGAGTTTTGGATGCGGCAAAGTATGCAGCTAGCCAAGCCAACTTGCCAATGATTGCAGTCGCAACGAACCTTGCTCACGATGGCATTGCAAGCCCGGTCAGCATTCTTGAACACGATGGCACTCGTAGCAGTCACGGTGTTTCAGTTCCGGCTGCAGTTCTTATCGATCTTGATGTTGTGCGCAGTGGACCAGTTCGGTTCTTGCGCGCTGGCATCGGCGATGTGCTGAGCAACTTAAACGCAGTTGCTGACTGGGAACTTGCGCGCGAAGTTAATGGCGAAGAAGTTGATGGCCTTGCTGCTTCAATGTCTCGCACTGCAGCCACGAGTTTGCTTAATCACCCAGGAACTATCGAAGACCCAGGCTTCTTAACCACCTTGGCTGAAGGTCTTGTGCTTTCCGGATTAGCTATGGCAGTGGCAGGAACTTCGCGGCCATGTAGCGGCGCTTGCCATGAAATTTCACACGCGATAGATATGGTGCTGCCAGAAAAGTCCGCACCGCACGGTGAACAAGTTGCAGTTGGAGCGTTGTTTGCAACTTACTTACGCGGCGCAAATGCAGAGTTCAATCAATTACACGATGCCTTGTTCCGACATGGTCTGCCAACATCGCCAAAAGACTTGGGCTTATCGACCGAGCAATTCGCACAAGCCGTTGCTTTCGCGCCACAAACTAGGCCAGACCGATTTACGATTCTGGAACACAAGAATTTAGATCAAGCTGACCTGATGCGTGTTGTTTCCGACTTTGTTGCTGCGCTTTAGGCAGGCTTGAAACATGGCAGTAATTGGTTCACGTCGACTTGCAGACAAAGTCCTTGACGTAACCATTTTCATTCTTGCCACAGCCTCACTTGCGTATTACACCTCGCGCTATTTCACGACTAACGCTCTTGTTGTTGCTGGAGTCTGGGCAGCCTTTGCTGTTGTGCTTTTCGCGCTGATTAAGCGTTTCACTGAAGCAGGGTTCTATGGCGAACCAATCCCAGCGCCTTATCTAACAAGTGATCCAGGACTTCATCGCAACAATGCTTTGGCTCGAAATGTAACTTGGGCAGGATTAATTGCTGCCGTGGTTGCCTACCTATACATAGCCAAGAAACTTCCGGTCCTCACCAATTCCCAATGGGCTTTAGTGATCTTGGTATTAGTCGGCATTGGATCGCTATTTGCTTTCAAGTTTGCTAAATCGCATGTCAGCGTTGCCGCTGATTACAAAACCTTCCATTGGTTCGCCTGGGTGATCGCGGCCGGAATGGCATTAGTTGCATCGGTAACTTTGCGACCCCAAAGTGATGACACTAACTATTTGAACTTGTCGACTTGGATTGCCGAACGCGGCACCATGCCACTTCGCGACACAATCTATAGCGATCAGGTTTTTGAAACCAGACCACTTGGTTCAGCTTGGGAATCTATGTGGGGAGTGTTTGCGCACATCACTAACATCTCGGCCCCAACATTGCTTTATGTGATCGCGGTTCCAATTCTCACTGCAATCAGCATCTTTGCTCTTGACCGTGGCATGCGTTCGATGCACGTTCGTCACACCAACTTCGGTTTAGCAATCGTAAGTTTGTTCCTAGTTCTTGACGGAGCAAACATTTTTTCTTTCGGGGTTTTCCACGGAGCTCGAATCTGGCAAGGCAAAGCATTCTTTGTTTCTGCCATGATTCCGTTACTGATCGGCGCTGGAATTGTTTGGGCACGTTCAGGTCGTCGCAATGACTTGATCCGATTCCTATTGATTGCAATCGGTGCTGCTGGATTAACTACAACAGCAACCATGTTGGTTCCAATGATTACCTTGGTGATTGCGGGCGTTGTTGGTTATCAGCGGGGGATTAAGGATGCGGGCTGGACCATCCTTGCCATGCTGACGCCGCTATATGTTGGTTTGGCATTCCGCGGAACTCATAGTGCTGATAGCAACGCAATGGGACAGCTAGTTACAAATGCATTGGCTTTCGCGCGACCCGGAAACATCGTTGCAACCCTTGGCGAACTGCCAGATCCAAATGAATTTGTTCGCTTAATGGCTCGTCCTCCATTGCACGCTGCATTGTTTGCATTAGTAATGTGCTGGGGTTGGCTTGGCGCCGAGTCTCGCACATCGCGTCGCGTGATTGCTGGCCTTAGCTTGATGTGGGCAATCGTTTACTTGCCACCAGTTCTTGCCGTGATTGAACAAGTTACCGGTGTTGGCTCAATCTCCTGGCGCTTCTGGTGGCTATTACCAATTCCAATGTTGATAGGCGCAACTGCATCTGCGATTGCATCAGGATTGATTCGAGTCACGAGTGTTAATCGACACAAGACCACAACTCTTGCACTTGCTACCGCATTACTCCTGGCCTTTATCGTCATTCCAGCTAAGCCAGTTTGGCTTTCAAGCCTAGGACAAGTTAATGGACAAAGCGCGCGCTTGATGTTCCCACCAGGTTGGAAAGTTTTTGGTGGCTACTACGAAGCTAAAGAAATCCTCGATGTGATCGCGCAAGATGGTGACATCGTTGCTGCTCGCCAAAACATCGAATTCTCGATGGCTGCAACCACAGTCAGAATTCATCCGGTGCTGCCAAAAGTTTGGTGGTTCGCCGAAGCAACTGGTCCAGAAGGCAGGGCACAATTTGCAGATCGCGTCATGATTCGTCAGTTCACATCGAAGGATCAAGATCCAGAATTACCAGCACTTGATTTAAATGCTTTGCCAGGAGCTTTCGAGCGAGTTGGCGTTAACGTAGTGTGTCTCGATGCCGACCGACCGGATGCCATTAAGTTTGTTAAAAACCTTGGATACACCCAAGGCGCACAAGTTGTTAAGTATGAAGCTGGCCGTGGCCAATGGTGCGCCCGCAAGAACTAGTTGTTAAAAACTAACTAGCAACAATCAATGTGAAGCACGCGAGCGATTGCGTGAATTGAATCTGGAACTACTTGGTAATGAACATTCATTCCGCGACGTTCCTTGGTAACGATTCCCGCTTTTTCAAGTGTCTTTAAATGATGACTTACGGTTGGTTCTGACAACTTCAAGACCGGAGCCAAGTCACATGTGCAGGCTTCAAGGTCAGGTTGATCGAGCAAAAAGCTCACCAATCGAAGTCGCGCTGGGTCAGCAAGAGCCTTCAAACGAATCGCTAAGTCGTTGGCGTCGGCCTCAGTGATTTGGGCTGATTCCCCAAGCGGAGCACAGCAAATCGGCTCAAGAGTCTCAAGAACTGGCAGTTGTTTCGGCACAAATTCATTATGCCACATATTTGACATTCATCTAATAAGTGGCATAGTTAGGGATTAGATAATCATCTAATTAGGAAAGGAGTCGAAAATGACATTTTGCTGTGAAGCTGAAGCTGTAGAGGCGCTAGAAGTCTGCGACCCGTCAGAAACTTCTTGCTGCTAATTAAGTAGCAGCTAATTCGTTAGACGGATGATTCCTTGGCGCGTTCGATTCGCGCTGCCCGACGTTTGGTGTAACGCATACCGAGTAAGCCAAGGATAATTCCGCAAACTCCAATTGCAATCCAATTGCTCCGGCCTGAGGCTTCAAGTTGGTCGCGCATTAAGACCATAATCAACGTAGCAACCGACCATAAGCCTGTGCCCACTGTTACTGCTGTGATTCCATTTACTTCAAGTGGCGTAAGTTGCTTTTTTGTAGGCGCGCCATTGGAACCTGATCCCGAATCATTGAGAGAGTCTGCGCCGTTACCCATACGTAGGACACTAGCGTGTCGTTATGGAAACCACTACAAAAACACAGGGCACACCGGGCTGGGATCGTTATTTCCACATGACCGAGCGTGGCTCCAATCTAGGGACTGAAGTACGCGGCGGCATCGTCACATTCGTGACTATGGCTTACATCGTTGTACTTAACCCACTCATCGTCGGTACCGCCAAGGACATCAATGGGAATTTCCCAGGTGGTGGCCAAGATATTGGTGAAGCAATTTCGTTGGTAGCTGCTGCTACTGCGCTGGTTGCAGGCATCATGACAATCTTTATGGGCGTACTCGGACGTTTCCCTATCGCTATCGCAGCTGGTCTTGGACTTAACGGATTCTTGGCCTTTGGCCTGGCTCCGTTCATGACTTGGCCGCAGGCATTTGGCCTTGTTGTGATCGAAGGCGTAATCGTTTTGCTTTTGGTTCTGACTGGATTCCGCACTGCGGTATTCCACGCGGTACCAGACGCGCTGAAGTATTCAATCGGTGCAGGCATCGGTTTGTTCATCGCACTTATCGGTTTGGTTGATGCTGGAATCACTCGTCCAGGTGTTCCACTAATCACCTTCGGAGTGTTTGGTGAACTTGCAGGTTGGCCAATCTTCACATTCGTGTTTGGTCTGTTGGTCACGGTAATTTTGGTTGCGCTTCGTAAGCGTGCTGCCATCTTGATCGGTTTGCTATCCACTACGGTGCTAGCAGTCATTCTTGAGACCACACAAAAGATTGGTGGAGCAAATACAGATCCATCACTTCCAGGTCTAGAGAACCCAACTGGTTGGAATCTAAACGTTCCGGCAATTCCAGAAACCTTAATTGGTTATGTCGATCCAACTCCATTGTTTGACTTCGACATCTTTGGTGCCTTCAGTGCAATCGGCGTTCTAGCTGCCGGTCTTGCAGTGTTCTCACTATTGCTCAGCGACTTCTTCGACACCATCGGAACAGTCACAGGTCTTGCTAATGAAGCGGACTTGATGTCTAAAGATGGCGAAGTAGAACACCTTGGCGAAATCCTGGCTGTTGACTCTGTTGCTGCAATCGCAGGTGGTTTGGCTGGAACTTCATCCAACACCGCTTACATCGAATCAGCATCGGGCATCAGCGATGGCGCTCGCACTGGTATTGCCAGCCTGGTAACCGGAACTTTGTTCTTGCTAGCGATGTTCATCGCACCGCTAACCAAGATAGTTCCATACGAAGCAGCTGCACCAGCATTGGTTATCGTGGGCTTCTTGATGATGACTCAAATTCGTCACATTCCATTTGACGATTATGCAATAGCGATTCCCTCGTTCTTGACAATCATCTTGATGCCATTCACATACTCGATCACAAACGGTATCGGCGCAGGCATGGTTACCTTCGTTGCTATCAAGATCGCACAGCGCAAGTCAAAGGAAGTTTCAGGACTGATGTGGATTATCGCCGCAGCATTCATGATCTACTTCGCAGTCAATCCCCTAAAGGGATTGTTCGGCTTGTAAAAACAAAGTCTTTGGGGCGTACTGTGAAAAACGGTGCGCCCCATTGCTATGTCTAGACGTTTTTACAAATGGGTGATGTCCGAATTGTTCAGTTCATGAGTTATTGTTAAATCATGAATCCACGCACGCGACGCCTAGTCACAATCGTTGTACTTGTTAGCTTCTTTGTTGCAGTGATGGCCGCAGCCGTCATGCCTTACCTGTAAGTCTTAGTTACTTACTGGCTCTAACTTCACTGGTCGAAGCGTTGCGATCGTGATTGCAAGCACCAAACAAATCGGCACGATTACATACGCGCCTTGAATTCCAATTTGATCGGCGAGCGCGCCAAGTGCAAACGGCGCAACACCGCTGGCAAAGCCGGTACCAATCGAAAGCTTGCCACCACCACGATCAGCTCGGCCGCCACTTGCTCGGAGGGCTCGTTCAAATCCAAATGGGAAATGCAGTGACATTCCAAGACCGGTGATTGTTAGTGAAATCAACATGATTACGCCTGAACTGGAAAGCCAGAAGCCCAAGAAGCCGAAAAAAGAAAGTATCAAAGCGCCACGATATAAAAACTCTGAATCAAACTTTGAAGTTAACCGCGCACCGATCAAACGACCAACTGACATGCCACCAACGATGGTGGCAAGAGCTGCGGCGCTGGCGCCCTTTGTTAAGCCACCTTGAGTTGATAAAACTTCTGGCGCCCAAAGCAACATGGAAAATTCCATGCTTGCTGTGAAAACCAAGATCAACCATGACCACCAAAACAGGCTTGGGAATGGTCCTGGCACATCATGATGATCCGAAACTTCGTCTTCGACGGCTTTTGGCCCATAAGCATCAGTGTTCTTGCCCCGAATGATTTCAATCAAGATCACGCCAACAGCTGCAACTTGAATTCCTGGACGCCAACCCCAACCAACGGTTACGCCGATGCCAACCATGACCGGGGCAAGTAATCCGATTGAGGATGCAACAGCATGCAACTCACTTATTGCCGCCGGCGCTGCTTGCTTTTGTTGATAAGCAAGATAAGACGCCGTTCCCTGAATGATTAATGATCCAGCGCAAGTTGTGAACGCAACACCGATCAAGGTAAACGGCAGCGATTGACCAAGGGTGAAGAACAAAATGCCAACAGCCAGCAAAATCGAAGCGTAACGAAGCATTAAGCCGCGACCAGTTCGCTTAATGATTGCCCCGGTTGCCAGGCCTGCAGTTACCGAACCAACTGACATTGCTAGAGAGTGGAATGAAACGACAGTGCGAGAAAGATCTAAATCCTCACGCAGAAATTGCAGAGTTCCGCCGAATCCAAAAATGAACCAACCAAAACAGGTTGCTTGTAAATAGGAAATCCAGGTGGTTTTATCTCGAACTGGGCGGCGTAAGGTCACTGACTAACTGTACTGAAGCGTTTTAAGCAGTTAGCTTTGCGATGACAAAATCGATGCACTTTAGTAATTGACGAACATCACTTGGGTCAACAGCAGGAAAGACCGAAATACGCAGTTGATTGCGACCAAGTTTGCGATACGGCTCAGTATCAACCACACCGTTAGCACGCAAAACCTTTGCCACAACTTCAGCATCGATTGATTCATCGAAATCAACAGTTGCCACAACTTGGCTGCGCTTTGCTGGGTCAGCAACAAACGGGGTTGCGTATGAACTTGCAGTAGCCCAGTCATAAATCGCATCAGAAGATTCCTTGGTGCGCGAAACACACCAATCCAAACCGCCGTTGGCATTGAACCACTTGATTTGTTCGTTCATCATCAAGATCGTTGCTACGGCTGGAGTGTTATAGGTCTGGTCTAAGCGTGAGTTTTCAATCGCAGTCATTAGATCCAGGAAGGCAGGAATGTAACGACCGGAGGCTTTTACTTCTTCGGCGCGAGCAATCGCAGCTGGCGACATGATTGCCACAAATAATCCACCATCGGAAGCAAAACATTTTTGCGGACTGAAGTAGTAAACATCAACCTGCGATAAATCAACTGGCAAACCACCAGCACCTGAAGTCGCATCAATTAGAACCAATGCATCTTTGTCAGCGCCGGCTGGACGAACTGGCGGGATCGCAACGCCAGTTGAAGTTTCGTTATGTGGTGTGCAGTAAGCATCAAGGCCAGCAGCGGCAGCAAACTCTGGCGCATCGCCTGGCTCACTCTTGATTACAGATTGCTCGCCAAGGAAGGGTGCAGCTTTTGCACTGCTGGCAAACTTTGATCCGAACTCACCGAAGGTTAAGAACTGGGCGCGATCTCGCAGCAATCCGAATGTCGCGATTTCCCAGAACGCTGTAGTGCCACCGTTGCCAATGACAACTTCGTAACCGGCAGGCAGCGTAAACATTTCAGCCAACCCAGCACGCAACGCAGCCACTTCGTTCTTAACTGGCTTTTGGCGATGGCTAGTTCCCATTACCGATAAGGACTTTTCGACTAACGCCTGAATCTGTTCTGGGCGAACTTTTGAAGGTCCTGCGCCAAACCGGCCATCAACAGGCAAAAGGTCAGCAGGAATCACGATTTCGGGGAAGTTGGCCATTACTCAAGTTTAGAACCTTTACGCCAAACCGCGCTGCCAAGGATTTGCAGCAGCAGAACTAAACCTGGCGCTAGTTTCCCCTAGAACTCAAGGCGAAAGTCGAATTACTTTCCAAGCTGAAGCGTCAGAAAGATCACTTGAATCGCCAGCCTTAACAAAACGCAATCGATCATGCAGGCGCGAACGCCGGCCTTGCCAAAACTCAATTGCTGAAACCGTGATTAAGTAACCACCCCAAACATCTGGCAGTGGCACGTGAGTGCCTTCTGGATATTGCGCTTCGAGTTCTTTCATTCGAGTTTCTAAAACTTCGCGAGATTCGATGACCGAAGACTGCGCGCTAACGATCGCACCTAACTTAGAACCGTGCGGACGGGTTTCAAAGTAAGCACCAGATTCTTCGCGGGAAACTTTTGTAGCGGTACCAATCACGTTGACTTGGCGATGCAGCGGATACCAAGGAAAGGTAACGCTGACTTGGGAGTTCGCAGCAATCGCATCTGCTTTAGCTGAGCCATAGTTTGTGTAAAACGTAAGGCCGCGAGCATCGATGCCTTTGAGCAAAACCGAACGAGTTGAAAGGACGTCATCAATACCTCGAACTGCAATCACCATTGCGTTTGGTTCGATTAAGGCATCTGGACCAACAGCAACAGCGTCAGCCAACCACTTAGTGAATTGATCCAGCGGATTGCTGGCCAAGTCAGCTTCGGTCAGTTGATCCTTGTCATAAACAATTCGCATGTCCGATGGGTTAGGCGTATTAATGCTCATGCCTTAAGTCTGGCGCAGAATGCCTGGACCTGCGAGCCTTTATCCTCGACCGGCTTGTGAGTTCGGGCACGTGTTGTGCCAGAGTGTGTCTGTGTCCAAGCTGCTTCTTGACCTAACGCCACTGCGGGAAATTCCTGATTACCGGCGAATCTTTGCAGCCGTATCGATCAGCAACATTGGCCAACAGATGACTGCGGTTGCGGTCGCGATTCAGGTTTACGACATCACCAAATCTTCATTTGCGGTTGGCCTGGTTGGTATGGCTCAGTTATTGCCGCTAGTTGTGCTTGGGCTATTCGGTGGCGCGATGTCAGATTCTTACGACCGCCGAACTATTGGTTTTGTTTCCGCGGTCGGTATGGCTGGATCCAGTGTCTTGTTGTTGATCCAAGCTGTTCAAGGCAATCAAGAAGTTTGGCCACTGTATTTATTCGTTGCGATGTCATCTGGATTTTATGCAGTTGGTAATCCCGCGCGACAAGCCATCATTCCGCGCATTGTTCCTAAAGATCTTTTGCAAGCAGCCAACTCACTTTCTTTCTTAACCTGGAACATCGGTTTCACAATCGGACCGCTTCTAGGTGGAGTTCTAATCGCAGCCACTGGCGATGTTGCAGTTGCCTATGGAATCGATGCGATTGCTTTCACTGTGATGATGTGGGCGATGTGGTCGCTTCCAAAACTTCCACCAATGGAAGGCGCACCTCTAAAGCCAAATTTCTCCAGCGTTAAAGAAGGTTTAGTTTTCCTCAAAGGCAAACGCAATGTTCAAATGACTTTCTATTTAGATTTGTCGGCAATGATCTTTGGCATGCCACGTGCGCTCTTTCCAGCGATTGCTTTGCTTTGGTATGGCGGCTCGGGAGTATCAACTGCAGCAATCGTTGGTTTGCTGACTGCTGCTCCAGCCCTAGGCGCAGCCTTGTCTGCAATCTTTAGTGGCCCACTGCAACGTGTTTATAAACAAGGAACTGCAATTGTTTGGGCAATCGTTGGTTGGGGCGCAGCCATCGCAGCCTTTGGCATGACTCGCAATCTTTACCTTGCCCTGTTTTTCTTAGCTGTCGCCGGAGCTGCCGACAACATCAGCGCAATCTTTAGAACCACCATGATGCAAATTGTTGTGCCAGATGAATATCGCGGACGCTTGCAAGGCCTATTCACAGTTGTCGTTGCTGGCGGACCAAGACTTGGTGACTTTGAATCTGGAACTGTTGCTGCAATCGGTGGCGAACAAGTATCAGTTGTCAGTGGCGGTCTAGCCTGTATTGCTTGCACTTACGCTTTGGTGCGCTGGCATAAACCGTTTATGAAATATGACTCTCGAAACCCGGTCGCCTGAGCAGCAAAAACTGTTATTCGAAGTCGTTAATTAGCTTTAAATCTTCGGCTTTGGTTGATTTCTTCGGGGCAGCTTCCTTGGCTGCAGCCTTCTTAACTGGCTTTATCTTCAGATCATCATCGTGTGGATTCTGCGCCACTTGAACGCCCTTAGGCAACTTGCTCAATCGATCAAGTGCTTCAAGGCGTTCGGCTGCGTGATCAACAATTGGTTCTGGGTAGCCATGATCAAACGCACCTGGAACATTCCACGGCTCATGAACTGCGCCACCTGGGATGTGAGCAAGCTCTGGGATGTATTTACGAACGTATTCGCCATTTGGATCGAACTTGATGCCTTGCCCAATTGGATTAAAGACTCGGTAATACGGCGAAGCATCTGTGCCACAACCGGCCGTCCATTGCCAACCATGACTATTGCTAGCAAAATCGCCATCGAGTAACCAGTCAAAGAAATAGTTCGCGCCACGTTGCCATTCGATGTGAAGGTCCTTGAGCAGGAACGATGCCACAACCATTCGCACTCGGTTATGCATCCAACCCTCGGCTCGCAATTGCCGCATGCCTGCATCAACAAACGGATACCCAGTTCGCCCTTCACACCAGGCTGCAAACTTCTCATCGGCTTCCTTGCCAGTGTCATATTGCATCTGGGCATAAAGCGGATTGAAGTAATCCGTGAATGTGTCAGGACGTTGGTAAGAAACTTCGGCATAGAACTCGCGCCAAGCAATTTCTTTTCGGAATACTTCATGGCCCTTGCTGTCACCAAGACGAGCCAGCAATGTGCGCGGATGAATCTCGCCCCACTTCAAAGCAATACTCAAGCGCGAAGTTCCAGCAAGATCGGGACGGTTGCGATCCTCATCGTAAGTATCAATCGGACCAGCCAAAAATGTTTCAAAAAGTTCCAGCGCCGCATCTTCGCCGGCGCGAGGAATCTCAACACTGCCGGGATCAGGTCGCTCTGGATACCCATCGCAGGAATCAACACCAATCCAATTCGGAGCCTTCGCTGGATCGGCGGCCGGTGCTCGCCAACCGTGAATCATCCACCGCTTATAAAACGGGGTGTAGACCTTGTAATAAGTTCCATCATCTTTAGCAACGCGACCAGGAGCCACGGCGTAACCCGAACCAGTCTTAACGAATTCAATACCGCTGGCCGAAAGCCTGGATGCAACTTCGTTATCTCGAGCAATTCCGTTACCGGTGTAATCAGCCGCGCAATGAACTGCGCTGACGCCGAACTCTTTGGCAATCGCTGGGATCACATCTTGGGCCTTGCCGTGACGGATCACGAGGTTGCCGCCTAAAGATTCATCCAAGCTGCGAAGTGAATCGATCAAATAAGCCTGCTTGCCTGGACCCCAACCAGGCCAAAGGTTCGGGTCGATCAAGACCACGGCCACCACGTTGCCATCGCCATCGGCCCAGGCGCCTTCGACGGCTTCAACTAGGGCGGGGTTGTCATGGATCCGCAGATCTCGCCTAAACCACAACACCCGGGACATGTCCCCAAGTTATCTCGAGGCCTTGACCCCTGCATCACCAGAGGTGACACTTGAATTCCTCCTATTGACTAACACCAGATTTCGCTCTAGATTTAGTGCGAAGAGAGGAGGAAACTATGGATGCAGTATTAACAAAAATCACTACCAGTATCAGCGAGTTCAAGAAAAACCCCAATGAATCCGTGGCAAAAGCCGGGAATGAGCCATTCGCAGTACTAACCAACAACAAGCCATCGTTTTACGTTGTGCCACCAGAACTGTTTGATGAGATCGCCGAAATCCTTTGGGAACGCGAAATCACACCGATCATCTTGGAGCGCTTGAACGACGGCTCAAAGCTCATCCCAGTGCGAATCGAGGACATTTAGCAATGTCATACGAACTCGAATTTCACGAAGAAGCCTTCGATGAACTAAACGCACTTGATGGCAGTGTTCGACCGATATTGCGAAAAAAACTGAATGCCAGATTAGTGAACCCAAGAATCCCATCAGCAAGGCTAAAGGGAGACTTAGAAAACTTTTACAAATTGAAATTACAAAAGCCTGGCATCCGAGTCATCTACTCTGTTCATGATTCAGAGCGGTTGGTAAAAGTTTGGTCTATTGGCAAACGCGCCGACAAGGCCGCCTACCGAGCCGCCATCCTGCGAATCCTCGATTCCGAGTAGCTAAATGTCCGAAATATGCGTGTCGGATTGCTGGGGCATATGTCACACGATTTGAACCACATTATGGAACTTAACCGGGAAAACCCATTGTTTTGGTTGGGTTATCCACAGCCCTTTCCGACACTTACCCTTTCTTTACCCACCCAAAAACCCTTATAAAACGCCAAAAAGGTAGAATCAGAGGGTAGGTTCCACCCGGAGCCGACCGACGCAGGGCGCCAAGTCTCACCACCTGCGAAGGGACACAAAACTTTGGTGAGTGTGGGGGAACCACAGGTAAGCGGTCCATTAAGGACCTAGGGGTAAAGCCAGGAAACTGGCCGGCTGACTTCCCAGAGCCGCACCCGACAGCTCACCTCACCGGCGCTGGGAGCCAAATGTCCATTGCTCGTCCGACGGCCATGATTCGGCGCGCCGTAGCGTTGCCGATCGGTCTTCTCGACCGCATTGAAGCCAGCCTTGATGCTGCGCTGGATGCTGGGTTCGCCCGGGTCGATCGCGCTTTGAACCGCCGCATCAGCTCAGTGGCTGATCGCGCCTCATCACTTAGCCAAGGCTTGGCCCGCTCGGTCGATTCAGTGGATCGCGCATTAGATCAGCAAGTAACCAAATCTCAGGCTCGCACCGCCGCTCACGTTGCCAAGGCTCATGCCACCGTCGATCGCATCGGCTCAGGCGCCCTAAATCTTGAAGCTCGCACTGACGCGAAACTAAATCGCAGCCTTCACAAAGTTGATCGCGCCACCGACGCCGGCACCCGCGCCGCGATCGCAACGATGAATGCCAGCGTCGCGCTAACTCATCGCGCTGACAACAAGATCACTCGCGGATTTGATCGCGTTGATGTTCGCGCAACGAACGTGGCAAACCGCGCTCACAGCCGTCGCATCAAAACTGCAAACCTGACTGTTCGCGCGACCGCCCGTATCGACCAAAGAATCGAAACCGATTTCGCCCGTGCTGACGCTCGCGTTAATGCCGGCATCAATCACACAGCCAATGCCATCGATTTAGCAGTTGCTCGCGCAGTCGCAACTACGAATGCAACCGACACTCGAATTGCAAATGCTATAACTCGCGTTGATGCTCGTATCGATAACCGCATCGAACAGGCCGCAGCCGCTGCCACCACCACAGTTAACTTGGTAAACGCTAAGGCCCTGGCGTTTGAACGCGTTATGGACTTGGGAATTTCCCGCGTAGATTCCCGCATCACTAATGGCCAGATTCGCACAATCGCAACTTCCGTTGCGCTAGCTAACGGAGTTAACTCCGCGGATCAGACATTAACTAGCGCATTAACTCGCTTCGATTACCGAGTTAATAACCGAATCGCGCAAGCCACTTACGCCTACGCCCAAGCTTCCACGTTCACAACTAATCGTGTTGCAAGCACCGATGCCAAGCTTGAAGCCTCCTTAGCAACCTTCGATGCTCGAGTCGCCACAGGTGTTGCAACTTTGGTATCTGCTGCAACCGGAGTTTCCAACTTCGTAGTTGATCATGTTGAAGACGCTGACACTGCATTGACTAACAGAATGTCGCGCGTTGATGCTCGCGCAGAAGAATTAATCGATCTCATGAACGGCCAGCCTGGTCGACATACAAATCAACCCCGCACATCATTACCTTGGGCGGCAACAAGTTTGACCCTTGTGCTTGGCACACTTGGCGCGGCCACTGGTGCCTCAGTCGTTAATGCCACGGTCACCGGAGAAATCGACACCACAGTCAAAATCGAAGCCAGCGCAGCCAAAGATGCAGTGACTCAATACTTAAGCGTTCGCGATTCCTTCCAGGCCGCACAAGCATCCCGTTCCAGAACTATGCAAACTTTGGAGCAAGAGATCGCTGCTGCTCAAGCTCGCCTTACCAACACCAGCCTGGACGGCGCTGCGATCATCGACATCGCTGATAACTACGGCGGCGTTCCATACGTTCGTGGTGGATCCACACCGAAGGGCTTCGACTGCTCCGGTTTCACTTCATTCGTGTTCGCTCAACTAGGCGTAGACCTGCCTCGCACATCTGAATCTCAATACGCATTGGCCGACAGAGTGAGCTTCGAAGATCGCCAAGTTGGTGACCTAATGTTCTGGGCAAATAGCGGCGGCGT
>Ga0315899_10002126_pt1 | contig 22150 bp, 23 predicted proteins | sample LakEriMetagenome_2_FD_203518 | JGI IMG/M metagenome (GOLD analysis project Ga0315899, IMG submission 203518) | Freshwater fungal communities from buoy surface, Lake Erie, Ohio, United States - Buoy 4 MA112 | ecosystem: Environmental > Aquatic > Freshwater > Lake | place: USA: Lake Erie, Ohio... | reverse complement strand
GACTCATCCGCCTTCTCACATCAGCTTTGACGGCCTCGCTGTAGCGACGCATTGTTCTGCTCCATCAAGCCCCCTGGTGGAAAAAGTGACCGGGATGGAGAGGCGTCAACTTTCCTGGCAGAGGGGGATGCTGGGTGTTCCTGCTTAAGTGCTTGAGGCATTGTGCGCCCTATGGCAAAGCAAGTCCGTCTGATCCTCGCCAAGGCCAATCTTCGCCGTGCAGTGGCGTGGGAGAAACCCATCACGATGAACGGGTTGGCGGTTGCTGCTGACGTAGCGGCAACCACCATTACCCGACTGGCACGACACGACGACAAGGCAGCGTCAGCACTGTCGCTGGATCTGGCATCCAAGATCGTGACGGTGCTGGATTGTGGGATTGAGGACTTGCTGGAAGTGGTGGAGGGGTGATCCTTATTTCCTTTCTTGCTTCCTTCGCCGCTTTCTTTTCCGCTCCATATTTTCAGTACTTTCCTGAAGACCGCCAAGAAATACCATTTCAATAAAAACCCAGACCACAAACAGTCCCGTCCTGAATGCGGCGCTATCGCTCGTAGTTGCAAACCACATCAAGGCAAAAATTAAGCATACTCTGAAGATTGCAAAGGCGACACTCATAGTTGCTGACTCAAGGCGTCCGCTACTACTGCCTGAATCTTCTTGCCAAGATCCTCTCTTGCCCACTCCTCAGAAATCATTTCGGTCTGCTGGAGCACCAACTCAATCGCCGCCGCTTCCTGATCGGGCGGATACCTGTAGCGTTTCAGCAGTGCCTTGATCATCGTTCGCAGTCGTGCCCGCACATTCTCCTTGTATTGCCAATCGACACTGAGGTTGCCTCTGAGTTTCTCTGCCAGTTCCCGTGCCATCTTCATCAGCACCTCATCGCCCATCAGGTCGTGTGCTGACTGGTTATTCGCAAGAGCGTCGTAGAAGGCAACCTCAGCAGCAGACAATCCCATCGCTTCTACCTTTTCTGCCTCATCACGGAACTGCTTGGCCATCGCAATCAGTTCTTCGATCACCTGCGCCGCCTCAATGGAGCGGTTGGCATATTTGTTCAGAGATGCCTGCAGGAGTTCACTGAATCGCCGTTGCTTCACCACGTTGGTCTTGAAGCGGGTCTGAACCTCTTCCCGCAGCAACCGCTGGAGCAGTTCAACCGCCAAGTTCTTCTGAGGAATCTTGCTGACCTCTGCCAGGAACTGATCCGAAAGAATACTGATATCTGGTTTCTGAAGACCTGCGACCTTGAAGACATCGGTGATTCCATCAGCGACCAGCGATTCAGAGAGCAGTTGGCGCAACTGAAAATCAACATTCTTGGGGGCACCACCATCGCCGATATCTGTGCCATCACCCTTGATCAGTGGTGCTCGGATCGCCTGAAGGAAGGTCACCTCATCATTGAGTGTCATCGCTTCATCAAGCGTTCCGCATAGAGCAAATGCCTTGGTCATCGCCAGCACGGTGTCGCAATACCGCTTCTTGCCTTCTGGCAGTTCAAGAATGTGATCCAGGCAATCGGGCAGAAGTGCCATTGCTGTCTTGGGATCCCTGAATCCACTCCAGTCGATGGGGTGAAGCAGGTCACGGGCAACTTGGAGTTTCTCCTTGAGAATCCGCAGCGCCTCACTGGTGTCAATCGTCGGAGCACCCTTGCCCTTCGATGCCGTGTAGGTCGCCAGTGCTTCCTTGAGTTGAGGGGCGATGCCGATGTAATCGACCACCAGACCGCCTGGTTTGTCTTTGAAGACCCTGTTCACACGGGCAATCGCCTGGGCCAGGTTTGCCCCCTTCATCGGTTTATCCACATACATGGTCGCCATACAGGGCGCATCGAACCCTGTTAACCACATATCCCGCACCAGCACGATCTTCAATGGATCGGCAGGATCCTTGAACCTTCTCTCGAGATCCTTCTTCTGCTGCTTGCTGGTGTGGTGGGGTTGGAGGTGCGAGTCGTCAGATGCCGATGCCGTCATCACCACCTTGATGGCACCTTGCTTCGGGTCGTCGTCGTGCCAGTCAGGGCGGAGGGCAACGATGGCGTCATAGAGGCGAGCACAGATATCCCTGCTCATCGCCACCACCATCGCCTTGCCTGGTTGGGTGCGTGAGCGTTGCTCAAAGTGGGCAACCAGATCCGCTGCCACCTGTTTCAGGCGTGGTTCAGCGCCCACCAGTGCTTCCAGTGCTGCCCACCTGCTCTTTGCCCGCTCGGCAGCAGGGATGTCGTCTTCATCGGAGAAGAGATCATCCACCTGCTCATCCACCTGGGGGAGCAGCGGTTCCTTCAGCGCCAGTTTTGCTAGACGTGACTCGTAGTAGATCGGCACCGTGGCACCGTCTTCCACGGCCTGCTGAATGTCGTAGACGGAGACGTAGTGCCCAAAGACCGCCTGGGTGTCACGGTCGTCTTGGGAGATGGGAGTGCCCGTGAAGGCAAGGAATGTCGCCTGGGGCAGGGCATCCCGCAGTGCTTTCGCCAACCCGTATTTGATCTCCCCTGTCTTGGTGTCGAAGCGCCCCTTAAACCCGTATTGGGTGCGGTGCGCCTCATCGCAGATCACCACGATGTTGTGGCGCTCAGTCAGGGCAGGGAACTTGTCTTCATCAGGTTCGGTGGCGAACTTCTGAATCGTGGTGAAGATGATGCCGCCACTGGGTCGGTTGGCGAGCAGATCCCTCAGTTCCTGGCGACTGTCTGCCTGCTTGGGGGATTCGCCCAATAGGTCGCCTGCCCCCGCAAACACCCCGAACAGTTGCCCATCGAGGTCTTGGCGATCTGTCACCATCACCAGGGTGGGGTTCTCCAGGCGTGGATCGGTGAGCAACTTGCCTGCCAGACACGCCATCTCGATGCTCTTGCCAGCGCCCTGGGTGTGCCAGACGACCCCTCCCTTCTTGTCGCCATCAGGTTTGCTTGCTCTGACCACGCTTTCCACTGCTGCTCTGACGGCGTGGAACTGGTGGTAGGCAGCGATCTTTTTGATGATCTGCCCGTCTTCCTCGAACAGACAGAAGGAGCGAATGAAATCCAGGAATCGCCCCTTGTCGAAGATCCCCCGCACCAGGGTCTCCAGATCACGGTGAGCTCCCAGTGGATCGAGGGGTTTCTCCCCTTCGATGGTGCGCCAGCGCAGGAACCGCTCACGATCAGCAGTCAGCGACCCCACCCGTGCCTGGATGCCATCGCTGATCACCAGCAGAACATTGGGCGTGAACAGGTCGGGGATGTCTTGCTTGTAGGTCTGGAGTTGGTTGAACGCTGCCCAGATGTCTGCCTTCTCATCGGCAGGGTTCTTCAGTTCGATCACTGCCAGGGGCAAACCGTTCAGGTAGACCACCACATCAGGGCGGCGGTTGTGCTTGCTGCCCTGGATCGCCAACTGGTTCACCACCAACCAGTCGTTGGCAGCAGGGTCGTCAAACCCGATCACCTTGAGGCGGATGCCCACCTGCTGGTTCCCATCCATATAGGTGATCGGCAACCCTTGCGTCATCCAACGGTGGAACTGACGGTTGGATGCCAGCAGACCAGGAACGTTGGGGTTTGCCAGTTGGAGCACCGCTGACTCGATGGTGCTTGCTGGAACGTCTGGGTTCAGGCGCTGGAGAGCTGCGCGCAGACGCCCCGTGAGGATCACCTGGCGGAAGGCAGTGCGTTCTGGTGAGGTGCCGTCGCTGTCGAGATGGGGGGCAAAGACGTGGGTGTAACCCAGTTCCGTGAACCACTCACAGCACTGCTGCTCGAGATGGTCTTCTGTGATGCGTGCCATGGGGTGAGGCTAAAGAACCTGCCAGTACCCGGCACGGGGTGAGCCATGGCGGAGTAGACGGCCCTTTTGCTGTAGCGAAGCCAGATGCTTCTCTACTGCTCGTTGGCTGAGCTGTAGACGTTCTGCCAGGCGGCGTGCCGAGAGGCCCGGCTCGGCACTGAGATCCCGCAGGATCACCGCATCGATCGCGGCTCCTGGTGTGGCGCCGATCTCCGAAACCATCCCCGAACCTTTCTCCGAACCGATCTCCGAACGCAGGGCATCGTGGATGGCTTCGAGCTGGTAGGCCACGAAGGGCTCCAGATCACCAAGCTGATCTGCTTGCCCGAGCGATGCGTCGTAGCTCTGCTGGCGGGAGCGGATCACCTCCTCAATCGGCAGCCAGGCGAGCAGCGGATTCCAGCGGCTGAGGATCAGGGTCTGCCAGAGGCGACCGAGGCGGCCGTTGCCATCGGCGAAAGGATGGATGAACTCCAGCTCGTCGTGCGCCACGCAGCTCACGATCAGCGGATGCCAGTTGCTGGCGGCCAACCAGGCCAGCAGATCACCCACCAATGCCGGAACCCGTGAGGCGGGAGGCGCCATGTGCACGAGCTGATCACCCTGATAGATCCCCACACCGCCGGTGCGGAAGCGGCCAGGGGCATCGATCAGCCCAACCATCAACAGCCCGTGGGCTGCCAGCAGATGGTCGGGGTTGGCGGGATTCCAGCGGGGCAGGGCGTCGTAGGCGGCAATCGCATTGAGTACCTCTTGAATGTCGCGCGCGGGGCCGATCACCCGCTTGCCATCGAACAGGGCGCTCAACTGCTCGACGCTGAGGCTGTTCTGTTCGATCGCCAGCGAGGCCTGGATGGTGTGGATCCGGTTCTCGCGCCGCAGTCGGGGTGAGGGAGAGCGTTCCTCCCGGGCACTCCAGCGCCCCACAGCCTCCGATATGGCGGCCACCTGATTCAGGAATGCCGGGGTGAGCGTCAACAGCGGGGCGTCGGTGTCGCGGGGATCGGGCCCGCGTGGCGAACGATCAGTCATTCAGGCCCTGCTCATGCGTCGCGGACATGTGCCTTGGCCGATGCCCGCGTCGGCCGAGCCGCTGATGTGGCGGAAAGCCTTAAATAAAAAAACCATTGCGCCGCAATGGATTTGGAGGGGGGGGAGGCTTGAGGACGGGTAGGTCATGAAAAGAAACTCAGGCCCAGAACGGCAGGTAGCGGGCAAACTTGCGAGAGCCACCGACGCTGGCATCCGGCTTGATCAGGCCGGCCTCGATCGTTGCCGCGATCACCTGGGACGTGACCGTCGCTTTGTCCTCTCCGAGGTGAAAGCGCTCTCGCAGGGTCTGGTTTGTCATGCGCTCTCGCATCACCCATCGCAAGGCGCAGTGTTGGTAGCAGGCGCGCACACGGTCATTGCGGTCCATCTGTTCGAATGGCCGCGGGCCAAAGAGCGTGACGACGGTTCGCCGAAAACCTGCATGAAAATCCGGGGCGGGGAGTTGATACACCTCGGCAGCCTCCACCACACGATCGATACCACTGCTCTTCTCTTCGCAAATACCCATCCGGCGCATCAGGTCTGCCAAGCGTTCATTGCGAGACTGATAGCCGTCGATGAACCGCTCGACCGGCACCAAGGGCGCGCCTGGATTGGAGATCTCAACGCGGTTGCTGTAGATTTCAATCATGACGGAAGCGCCTGTCAACGTGAAGTCTTGATGGATCAATGCATTGGCAAGAAGCTCACGGATGACCACGTCCGGCACGAGCTTCACCTCTTTGCGCAAGGCGTACTCGATCACTTCATTCTGCGGAAGCTGGGCATAGGTATATTGAACCAGCTCCTGATAGCCCACGGCATAGCCTCGCGTCAAGAGTTGATCCAGCTTTGTCTGCAGCTTTGACGTGCCAGAGTAAACGATCACGCGCGCGGCCTTGCGTGCAATATCAGCGAATTCGTTCATCCTTCGCGCCAGCAGGAGCGCCCCAATGCGCCGGATAGTGAAGCTGCCACCGAATTGATCAACGAGGTTCTCTCCAATAAGCCTGTCCAGCACGCCAGCTCGATCGGTGGGATAGGGCAACTTCAGAAGCTCAAAGAAGGTCTGCGTATCGAGCAGCTCCACCACATCCTGTGCATCCAGGCCAGTGCGCGAGGGTTCTTCGAGCCAGTCGGGCTGGCCTTCGGAGAAGATACGGCGGAGTTGGTCCTCGCTCATGGGAACCAGTGCTTCGCCGGCGCGCATCAGGTACTTGCCGTCCAGGTTGTAGGCCGTACCGCGCGGTCTTGATGGGATGTGGAAGACAAGCACCCGACCATCTGGATGGGCAACGGCCTCGATGTCCACGCGGAAGCCGACGGCTTTAAACAGTTTTTCGGCGGCATCGACTGTGTTCAGAAATGCTTGCGTGCCCACAACAGGGCGGGGAGTCCTATCGGCTATGCCGAGGAGTAGAACCCCTCCACCTTCGTTAGCCAGGGCGACGCAATATTCGTTCAGCTTACGTGTGTCAAACTGCTTTTTTGCCTCTTTGAATTCGAGCCGCTGGTGTTCGCTGGTGGCTTGGCGCCAAAGATCGATTTGCTGCGGTGTCGTGTTCATCAGACGCCAACCTCCTCAAGCATCCTTTCGGCATCAGGGATTCGGAGTTCACCTGAGATGAGTTTGGGAAGGAGGGTGTCTCGCAGAGGCACCAGTGTTCGTGACTGGTCAGACAAAGCGTGAATTTTGGCCCACAGCCCAGAGGCAACATCTTCAAAATGACCCCGCAGAGTCAGAGGCGGAGTGAGAACGGGATAGTCCGGGAATTCTGTCAGTGGCGTCCTGTTTACCGTCGCACCATGGATGCACCGTTCGTTGATGATTCTTTGGAACGGAGCAGCGATGAACTGATGAAACCAGAAATGAGGGCACCCATTTTCTGGTAGTGGCCTGATGAGTGCCATTCGCCTGCCCAGGCAGCATTTCAGCTTTGGCGGAATCAGTGCAAACAGGCCCAATGCTGCTTCGTAGGTGAAGACGATGTCATTTGGCTGTGGTGCTACTCGCCTTGTCCAGGCTTCCCAGTCATCGTCATGAATCAGCCGAATCTCGTCTAGTGAGATCCTGGTGCCTGTCATGTTCTTGATTCCGAGAAAGACATTTCCGCTATCGGATTCGGCTGGCGTTGCATGCGGGCCGTCGAAGATGGCGGAAGAAACATCGGCTACTGTCTGCACCTGCCACTCACTCGGGATCTCACCCAGTTCCGAATCCTCAAATGAATCGGGGAACAGATCGCTGACTTCATCTGGCAATCCAGTTGGGCGAGCTTCTGCCTTCGCCCTGACTGGATCGAAATCCACAAACCACGACTTGAAGAGCGCCTTTGCTATCGCCTCCAATGTTTCGTTGGTCTTGCGGTTGAGTTCGATCTTGTCGTCAAGGGTGCCGAGGATATGGGCGATTGCCTTTTGTTCTGAGAGACACGGGAGAGGGATCTGGAACTCGGGTATGTCGGCGCATCTCAGACTCTCAAAAACAGCGCCAACATTGATGTATCTATCAACTTCATTCCACCATTCACGACCTCTGGTCACCCACCTGAGATATTCTGGCAATATTCGGCTGTCAACTGACCGAAGCAGCACAAGATTCTGCCCCAGTGACCCTCTAAAACCCTTTGGGATGACAGCAGTAACGCCTGGATTGCATCTCCTCGATAAAACTATATCTCCTTCGCTGGGGTCGCACTTGATGTTCCACTCAAGCATATCTTCTTCGCTGATTCGCCTGGCACTATTCAGATCAATCCTCCCCTCCACCATTTGAGGTATTGCTATGTATGGGAACCCTGTTGCTACTGCTTCTGGAGTCTTGTGAACGCAATCAATCAGTTTCACTCCCGCATCCCGTAGCGAAACCATTGGTCTATCAGAACTCATATCCCAACCTCCTCAGATTATCGGCAATCTGCCGATCCAAACCTGCCCCCTCTTGCTGCTGCTGCTTGAGCAGAAAAGATGGCCGTTCTTGGGGCAATTGGGCAGTGAGCAAAATCAGCTTGCGGATCATTCTCTTGTTCTCTCATCAAGGGTGGCTTGGAGTCTGAGCTTCAGCTCAGGCAGCTGAGATCGAACAACATCCCAGAGAATCAAGTGATCGACGTTGTCATAGACGTGAATGATGCGGTTGCGAGTGGCGACAATCTGCCTGAGCTCGGGAATCAAAGTCACGATCTGGTCGTCAGCCTCTGCTGCTTTCTTGAGGGCTTCGCCAATGATTTCAAACTTGCGTTCCACTGCTGCCTGCAGGATGTCGCTACCGAGGAAGTCCTCCACTGTCTGATTGGCGAGGAAACCCTCAATGGCTGTGATCGCATCCAGGGCATCCTGCAGTCGTTTGCACAGTTGAATCTGCATCTCAAATCTCCACCAGCTGCCGCCGGGTGCGTTCCACCTCAGCCTTGAAATAGGGGTTGCGAATCATTCGCTCCGTCAACAGATCCACTGGCCGCTGGTAAAGGCCCTCCAGGTCGTCAGCGAACTGACAGAAGCGCAGTGCGAAGCCGGGATCCCATTCCCCTTGCATCTGAACGATGAAATCCAGATCGCTGTGAACTGGATCAAAGTCGCCACTGGATGCAGAGCCGAAGACATCCAAACGCTTCACTCCATAGCGAAGACATAGAAGGCGCAGGGAGTCGAGCCGCTCGGTGAGCAGGGGCGGTAGTGACAGGGAGGTGGGCATCGTCTTACTCAAACCCCAACAAGCCCAGATTACGCGCAATCGCCGCATCCAGCCTTGCCCCCTCTTCCTGCTGCTGCTTGAGTAGGGCCGTGAGGCGCTTCATCTTCTGATCAAACGGTTCGCCATCCTCTTCGGCATCGGCTGCTCCCACATATCGCCCAGGCGTGAGCACAAAACCGTTCTTCTCAATCTCGTCTAACTTGGCGTTGTAGCAGAATCCAGCGACATCCTGATAAGCGTCAGACACCTCGCCATCGCCACGCCAGGCATGAACGGTGCCAGCAATCTTCTCAATCTCCTCATCCGTCAGCACCCGCTCAACCCTGGTCTTCATCGTGCCCATCTGGCGGGCATCAATAAACAGCGTTTCTCCACGACGATCACGACCACGCTGGGTCTTGTCATTCGTCAGGAACCAAAGGCAGACGGGAATCTGAGTATTCAGAAACAGTTGCCCTGGTAGCGCCACCATCACCTCAACCACATCGCCACGCACCATCGCTTCACGGATCTGCCCCTCACCGCTTTGGTTGGAACTCATCGAACCATTGGCGAGCACCACCCCTGCCTCGCCACCAGGGCGTAGTTTCCAGAGCATGTGCTGCAACCACGCATAGTTCGCATTGCCTACGGGTGGTCTGCCATACACCCAGCGTGGATCACTCTCATACTTCTCCCCACCCCAATCCGAAATATTGAACGGTGGGTTGGCAAGGATGTAGTCAAACTTCTGATCGGGGAACTGGTCTCTGGCAAAGGTGTCAGCAGGTTCCTGACCCAGATCCGCAGCAAACCCCCGAATCGCCAGGTTCATTGCCGCCAACCGCCAGGTAGTGGGATTGCTCTCCTGCCCATAGATCGAGGCATCATCACGCTTACCCCCGTGTGCCTGGATGAACTTCTCGCTCTGCACGAACATTCCACCTGACCCACAGCAGGGGTCATAGATCCGACCCTTGTGGGGTGCCAGCACAGCAACCAGCGTTTTCACGACGTGAGCAGGCGTATAGAACTGACCACCCTTCTTGCCCTCTGCGCTGGCAAACTGACCAAGGAAATATTCGTAGACCTCCCCCAGCACATCACCAGACCTGTGCTCGTCGGCAAATCCAATGGTGGAGATCAGATCCACCAGTTCACCCATCCGTCCTGGTTCCAGTTGGGCGGCACCAAACCGCTTATCCAACTTGCCCCGCAGCGTTGGGTTCTCGTTCTCGATGGCAACCAGTGCCTTATCGATCAGTTGCCCGATGTCGGGTTGCTTCGCCCGTGCCCGTAGAGATTCCCAACGAGCATCAGCAGGTACCCAGAACACGTTCTCCTGGGTGTAGTAGTCACGGTCTTCCAGCGATGCCTGGTGCTCCGCAGGGTCATCGCCTACGTAGTAGTCAGAGTCAGGATCACTGACCATCTGGAGCACCTTTCCTCGGTGCTCAGCAAAGGTGTCTGAGATGTATTTGAGGAAGATCAGACCCAGAACCAGATGCTTGTATTCCGCCGCATCCATCTGGGCGCGAAGTTTGTCGGCACTCGCCCACAGCACTGCCTTGAAATCCTTGGCGGGTGCTTCCTTCTTCGCTCTGCCCCGACCTTTGCCATTGGTGCTGGGAGCAGCGGGAGGTTCGTAGCGACTGCCGCCCTCAATCCCCTCCGCCAGGGCAATGGAACCACCACGTCCACGACCCCTCACCACCAGACCCAGTGCCAGTGCCTTTTCCCTGACCGTTTCGTACTCCTCTTCGCCGATCTGGCGCTCTGCTGCTCGACTCAGGGCCTCCCGTGCTGAGAGGTTCCCCATCGTGCTGCCATCGGGCGGCAGGACTTCCAGTAGCAGATCTCCCAGATCCTCATCGCTTGCTTCGGGTGTTGTGAAGGTCGCTGAGTTGGTCACGGGAACTGGATGCCTTCGCTCATTCTCGCCTCTGGGACTTGGCTCCACCTCCCCTGATGGGCGACTCCATCCCTATGCAGTAACCGCATAGACCCGATGACGATGCTGACCACAGACCGCATCAGCTCCGAACTCCTTGGGGCACCCTCCCGACCCTGGAGCAGGTGATCGTTAACATGACGGTGCTTGCCCCCAACGCCTCTGCCACCCAGAGTAGTCACCAAGGCTCAGGGCGCTGCTGGAGAACATGCTGGTGCTGGTCAAGGGCTGCTAGGGGGACCTGGGGACCCATGCCACCCGCTGATCCTTCTGTCACATCCTCTCCAGTGGCTACCTGAAGTGCTCGACGCTGACAGAGGCGCCCAGTCAGTTACTCCAGCAGAGCCTGAGGGACGCTCCACAGTCCCAAATAGAGTTAGCATTTCAGTACCAGAAGCCCGTGCAAGCCTTTTTCCATGCACCTTCTGCATAAAACCCTCACCACGCCTTGTGGTGGGTAAATCTGGCGTGGATATGAGGTCTTGTGGTCGTATCGATAGACTCTCTTAACTGCTTCGATTATTTAATCTGGTTGCGTACCGGCGCGAATACAGCTCGTCGCTTATGCCTCTCGCAGCCATCCGTGTCCCGCAATGTCTCAAGGGTCTCCAAAGCCTTCGGAGTTGCGCTTTCTAAATCCCACGGCGAATGGGCGATAGAGGGCGATACAACTCTGTTAAATCAGGAGCGCACTGTTCACCAGCGCTATCGCTGGTCCCGCAATCTCCCCCTAAGAATCGAGGCGCAGCAATGCTCTGGCCCCTTCTTTTGCGACCAACTTCCTCGCGGATGGCACAAGGGAAACTTTGACTTCCTAGAGGTGCATACGCCGCTGAGCCATTTGCGTGATCGCGTGATTGATGCCTGGATCGGATCGTTTCCAGATATTCCCTCTGATGATGACAGAATTTTTAAAGGTTTCCACCTGACGCGTTACCCTGTGGCCTTGGTTGTTCATCGTGGGCATCCGTTGCTTGCGCTGGGCCATGCCATGGATTTGGAGGATGTGCGTCGATACCATTCAATGGCTCTGCCCGACAAAGCATTCCCAAGATTTCAGGCGGCTTTACAAGAACTCGGGCTTTGGAATCCCCCCTTAAATATCCAATGCCATAGGGACAACTGGCAAGAGATGGCCCTTGATAAACTTGCGGTCGGATATGCAACCTGTTTCACGCTCCATCTCTTTGATGGGGATCTGGTTGTGCTCCCGATTCCGATTCCCCTTGAGGTGGGGGACACATTGATCGTTCGCCGTGAATTTGCAGAACATACCCGACTTGTGGAACTGGTCGCCTATCTGAAACGCAAGGCACTCATGTTGGCAGAGCAGTTTGCGGAGGTTCGTATTCCCGAGTCGCCGAGTTGAAGGCCCATTGGTTGCCCCTCACCACCATTCCGCAGCGTTCACAGGCCGTTGTGGGAGCCTCTCGGATCCAGTTGGCAGGACGCTCACCCACCAGCTCCCTGTGCGAAGGGTCAATGCCCCGTCCCTGCTGATAGCGGGTCAGAGCTGGAGCAGTGGTCATGAACCCTGTCTCCAGACAACGGAACAGCAGAGCCTGACCCCGCAGGCTCTGGGTGTTGCAGGTGGCGGCGGGCATTGCCGTCATGGGCAGTAGCACCGTCGCTCTCTGCTACCGCTTTCAGTGTCCGACTGCTTCCTGCTCCAATCCCTGCTCGATCAGAAATGCTGCCAGGTTGCTGAGCGAGCGACCTTCTCGACTGCTCCGTTCCTCTAAAGCGCGAAAGGTGCTGTAAGGAAGGGTCGCCGAAATCCTCTTGGGACTTCTGCTTGGGTCCCTCAGGGGAGCGGGAGCGCTGTTGCCAGTCGCATATGCCATGCGACACCCATCAAGTGGATCATTTAATTATCTCTTCCGCATGGGACCAGAGGCGTATTCGCCGCGTGACGATTTGAGTTGCTTTGTGAAGGGTGCTTGCGATGAGCGCGCCGCCCGCCCCTCCCTGGTACAATGCTTCAACTTTTCTTAAGCATTAGAGGTTGCTTGCTCTTTTCGGCAAGTGTGCTGCCTGTAGTAGTTGCGCTGGAGGTCAGATGGGTGCTGGGTTTTGTCGTGTCTGAGGGGCGGTGCTCATTCCTTCTTGGTCCCTCGTTCGGCAGTGTCCGCCCTGGGCAAGTCGTGATGCGAACAGACAAGCGCAAGCAAGCAGGGTCTCGATCGGTGGGTGAACAGGGCGCGGCGAATGATCCATGGCATCTCGACCCCACCAAGTTCCCATACAGCTCTCCATAGCTGGATGGCGCCGCTGGTAGTACTTGTCACGATGTGCACGAGTTCAGGATCCAGGGCTCCCTGGAACCAGGCCTGACTCAGGGCTGAGACAGCGGGTGTTGTCCCGCTGGCTTCCACGCCCACCCTGAGGCGGACTGGTTTTTCTGGACAGCTCCCATCGTTAGCCTTTGAGGCGGGGTACCGCCCCTGAAAGGGGGCTCCCACCGATGAGCAAGCGACGCACCCACAGCCCAGAGTTCAAGGCCAGGGTCGCCATGGAGGCGATCAGTGGACGCAAGACGATCCAAGAGATCGCTGCCGATCACGCTGTTCATCCGATCCAGGTGAGCCAGTGGAAGCGGCAGCTGCTCGATGGCGCCAGCGAGCTGTTCACCCGGGGCAGGAAGAGCAAGGACAAGGAGGAAGGGCAAGCCAAGGAGGCTGAGTTGTTCCAGCAGATCGGCAGGCTGCAGATGGAGCTGGAGTGGCTCAAAAAAAAATCTCAGCTGCTCTGACGCCCATGAACTTCGAAAGCTGGTCGATCACGACCACCCTGCTCTCAGCGTCAGCCGCCAGTGTGCCCTGCTGGGCCTACCGCGATCCACGCTCTACTACCGACCGACTCCAGTTCCGGAATCAACGCTGCGGATCATGGCCAGGATTGATGCCTTGTATCTGGAGGATCCCTGCAGCGGCAGCCGCCGGATGGTGGATTATCTGGCCCAAGAAGGGATCCCGATCAGCCGTGACCGAGTCCGAAACCTCATGCGCCGCATGGGCTTACGGGCGATCTACCAGAAGCCTCGGACCACGGTGCCTGGCGATCCAGCCGAGCGGTTTCCGTGCTTGGTGGATCTCAGACAGGTCACGACCGTGGATCAGGTTTGGGCGACCGACATCACCTACATCCCGCTGCAAAAGGGCTTCCTCTACCTCGTGGCGATCATGGATCTCCATTCCAGGCATGTGCTCAGCTGGAAGCTGTCAAACAGCCTTGACACGGAGTTCTGCTTGGAGGCTCTGGAGATGGCACTCAGCAGTGGCCGCAGGCCGCAGATCTTCCACTCCGACCAAGGCTGTCAGTTCACCTCCTCCGACTTCGTGGTCCGCCTGCAAGCTGACGGAATCAGAATCAGCTGGTCGGGACGGAAGCGCTGCTACGACAACATCCTGGTTGAACGACTGTGGCGAACAGTCAAGTATGAGGAGGTGTACCTACATGCCTACAGCGATGGCTGGGAGGCTGAGATCAGCCTGGCCCACTTTCTGTCGAGGTACTGCCATGTAAGGCCTCATAGCTCCCTGGGAGGCAAAACTCCCCATCAGGTCTACACTGAGACCGAACCCTGTTCCTCCCGCCCGGAGTTAACGATGTCAGGGGCCAGAACTGTCCAGTAAAAGGCACCCACCTCACCCGGTATGGGTTGCCCCAGCGTGATGGCCGTGTGACCCGCTTCCCGTTGGGTGGGTTGGGATCAAGCAGGGTGGCGACATGAAACCGCCGAGGCTTGGCTTGCTGCTGGCGGCTGAGCTTCGCCCGGCACTTGGGTGAGCAGCAGCGGGCATCAATACGAATGACTTAGCCCCGAGTTAGTCGAGGCCAAGTCCCGCCGCGTGCAACAGCGTCGTCCTAACTAGTTATTTTGTTGTTACTCTGCCTCGTATTAGAAGGTTCCAGCTACATCAACCGGGGGAACCGCCTGGGTGAAGGTCCCTGCTGGAGTCTTGACATAGAAACTGGCCCCTGTGTCGCTTGCATTGAAGCCGTAATCAGGGGTGTTAACGCCTTGGCCAAGAATGTAGTAAAGATAATAAGGGCTGCCGGGTGCTGGCGGCCGAATCCCGAAACCGCCGCGGAGCGCTTCGCAGCTACTTTCTTCAATTGGTGTAATCGTCGGCATAAGCCTCCTTTGCGATGGATGCCCTTGTGGGCAACTCATTCCTACAGACAAATGCGATTGAAATTTGCCGGATGTGCTGATCTGCATCGTCAAGGATTCAATGCGAGTCGTCTTCGATCGACAAGCTGGCTATGCAATTACTTGAAATGAAGTTTCGCCAGCCTTGTGAGTTCTGCCCCGAGGGGCGTGTCACTGATGGCCACCGTGGTGGGCTCCGGGGGCTTCGTGCCTAAAACTCACGGAGCCTCAGTAAGCCCGGATCAGACGTAACTCGGCTTAGGTCAAGCGGCGCCGCGGCGCCTAGTCGCGGGACTTGCCGCGGTGAGCAGCAACCCGACAGCGGGTGGAGCAGAACTGGGCACTGCTGCGCTTGGGGGTGAAGGTTGCGCCGCATTGGGCGCAGGGCCTGGGGCTCACCCAACAGGGCATTGCCACCCGCCTGGGCTGCTCACGCGCCACCGTGCGCCGATTGCTCTGCTGACCGCCTCGGCCGTGTCTCAGCTTTTCGGCGAGCATGGGCACACCAGGCTGTTGCTCCTCCACTGCCGAGGCAGGGTCTGAACAAGCAACCACTGCCCCAGCGGCCACAGGCCCTGCTCGCCCAACAGCTGGCTTGGCCACCAGCTGCTCGACCAGGACCGCCCGGGGGTATTCGGTTGCGTAGCGGGCCAGGTCCCTGAATAGTGGGGCAGCCCACCGGCTGGACCCACAGCCCCCTTGAAGCCCTCAGGCCCCCACAGCTGTGCGCAGACCTGCGGGCCGAACTTCCAAGAGCTCGGATCCGCGTCCCGTTCGTTGTTAGGAGTGTGTTCGTTCAACAGCTCCGTTTCTGGGTACTCCTCCGCCAGCTGGACGTGGCCCCACTCCAGTCCCTTGCTCTTATCCACCGTGGCCAGGTTGACGACACCAGGGGCCGGCTTGGCTGCCGCCAGGGTCTGGTGCGCTGGGATTAGGGGCCAGGGTCCGTCAGCCTGGCCAGCCCGCGCATCAGGATTTCGGCCAGCAGGCCTCGCGGCATCAAGGCCAATGGCAGGAACCAGGCCACATTGAAGAAAAACAGGGGCAGGTAGAGCGTGAAGGCCAGCACCAGCAGGGCAGCAGCACCCAGCAGGTCGCTGATGATCAGCCATCGCCAGCGGCGGTGTTGCCGCTGCCAACAGGCCAGGGCGATGCTGGGCAGCCAGCCGGCAACCACCAGCATCTGGAACACCTGGGGCCCAGTGGGTCCTAGCTCCCCCTCAGCTGGGGCCTGAAGGGCCAGCAGCCCACACCACACCAGCCCCAGTCCGAGCTGCAGGGCCAGCCAGCCCTGTGCCGATCGGCTCACGGCCACTCAGGTGTCCTGGGGCGTACCGGTAGCGCTGGCCAGCTGAATGTTGGCCTGCTGCAGGCGCACCACCAGCCGCCGCAGCAGGGCTCGCTCGGCGGCCCACTGCTGGCCGGTGCGGGTGGTGAGCACCACGCTGAGCTCAATGCCCTGGGGGCTCACCCGTTTCACCCCGCGCAGCCAGGGCGGTGCCAGGAGCTGCTCGCTCCAGGAGGGATCGGCGGCGAAGGCCTGGCATTCGGCCTCCACCAGGGCCAGGGCCTCCTCCACCTGGTGCTGCTGCGGCGCCAGGGGGATCAGCACCTCCGCACCGGAGCGGATCTTGGTGTGGTTGATCAGTTGCTGGGCGCAGCTGTTGGCGAACAGCACCACGCGCTGATCGGCGGTGCGCAGCTCCGTCACCAGGATGCCCACATCCGTCACCTCCCCGGTTACGCCGTTCACCTCCACCACATCGCCCACGGCGTAGTGGTCGTCGAGCAGGGCCACCAAACCAGCCACCCCATCGCGCAGCAGCCCCTGGAAGGCGATCGCCAGGCCACCCAGCAGGGCACCACCGGCCAGCCAGGCCCCCAGGGTGAGCTGGCGGAAACCCGGAATGTCGAGCAGCACCAGCACGGCCAGCAGGGTGATGCAGCTCAGATCGATCAGCCGTTGGCTGGCCTGCAGCAGGTTCTTGTAGCGCTGCTCCCGCCGGGCCCGCTCCGTGATCGGCACCGCCAGGTTGGTGACCCACTGGCGCAACACGAACGTTGCCAGCACCCGCAGGCCCGCGGCACAGAGGCCCAGGAGCAGCACCTTGAACAGGATCGCCAGCGGCTGGAGCAGCACGCTGATCGCCAGGGGGACCTGGCCAGGGACCGCGGACACGGCCAGGCCGGCCATCAGCACCAGCTGCACCAGCACCCCCAGAAACAGGCCCCGCAACAGGCCCTGCAGCAGCTGCACCCGCAGCTGCTTGAGTTCCTTGCTGCTCTGGGCGCGATCGAGCCGATCCCGCAACCGGCGTCGCAGCCAGCTCCACAACCTGAAGGTGGCTGTGGCGGTGGCGGCGAGGAGCAGTTCCAGCAGCAGGGTGGCTTTCAGCCGCAAGCCGATCTGGCTGGCCTGCTCGGTGAAGCGGGCATGGCGCAGACGCCGTTGCAGCAGTTGTTGCCAGCGCTGGGCCAGCTGTTGCCGGCTCAGCCCGTGCAGCTGCGCATCGGCTTCGGTCACACTCAGCAGCGGCAGGGGTGTGGGGCGCCCCTTCAGTTCGGCCTGCAGCTGAAGCTGGTCGTTGCCACTGCGGTTCACCACCACGCTCAGGTCGTTGGGCTGGCCCAGCACGGCCCAGGGGTTGCCGCTGCAGATCCGTTGCTCGCCGGGGCCCCCCAGCACCAGCCCCTCCAGCAGCGCCTCGGCGATCACTTCGCCCTGATCGCAGAGGGAATGGGGTTGGTAGAGGAGTGAGAGATTGCCCTCGATCACCGCCGCCCGCTGCTGGGCATCGGGCTCCGTGCTCTGCCGGCTCACCACCGGAGCCGCCACGCTGATGGCCGGAATGCCGAGGATCCGCACGGGAGCCACGTCGTAGCTGCCAACCGCCGCTGTTTTGGTGTCCGGCGGCGGCGCTGTTTGAGCGTGCAGGGGGCTGCCCAAGGCCGCAGACAAGCTGAGCACCAGGCCCAGCAGTGCGCCCAGGAGCCCGTTCCACGGCCGCAGCGGCTGCCGCTCAGCGCTGGTTGAGGATGCGGCCACGGTTGGCGATCACCTGGTTTGCATAGTCACCGGCCATGGCACTGAGCAGCTGCTGCCATTGCTGAGTGCTGGCAGGGATCGGTTCGATCACGCTGTAGGTGGCGATGGGCAACAGGGCCTTCGACTGACCGACCCGGGGACTGAGGCCCATGGTGATCGCCACCAGACCCTTGCCGGGGTGACCATCCAGCAGCAGGTAGGTGCTCCAGCGCTGGTCGGGGAACAGCTGGTCGTAGCTGGCGGGAAGCCCGCGGTTGAGGGCCTGACGGAGTTGCTCGGCGGAGAGATTCCCTCCGTTCAGGCGGTAGTGCAGGTCGTAGGCCTGAACCGGCGCAACCAGGCTGATGGTGCTGAAGAAACCTGCAGCGCAGCAACGAAGCACAGACATCTCAGGGATGGCGATCGGTGGCTGGGGTGAACGCCGACTCACGGGCGCTCGGCAGCGGCCTGGGATTGGGCGATCGATCCGCCCGGCGCTCCACCAAAGCGCCAGCGAATGCCGCCGCCGTAGCTGAGTTCGTTTCCGTTGCTCCAGAAGGAACCGCCCACGTCGGCATAGAGCGACAACGCGGCAGAGGCTTCGAGCTCGACACTCAGTGCCACATCCAGGGCATTGGCTCCGCGATTCTGGCCTAGCAGGGTCAAGGACCCTGGCTCCTGGACCTGGGAGAAGGACGCCGTGAGTTGATGCTCCTGGTCGGCATCTCCCATTGCGTCGTATTCATAGCCAATGGTGAGGCGTGGGATCAGGCGGGACTGCTTGGAAAGCCGGATCGGTGCCTCCAGCGTTCCTCCCAGGCCGAGAACGAGTGAATCGGCCGTGTGGCTGTTAACGGCCAGGTTCAAGGAATTTGCGCCCGATTCACTGATCGATCCCTGGTTGTAAGCGGCGTAAGAGAGAAGGGCTCTGGGCTTGATGCGAACTGCATCGCGATTGGGATCGGCGCCGTTGGCTGTGTTGATGGCAGCCTTGGCGGGGTTCAGGATCCAGTCGTATTGCGAACTCAGCGCAACACTGAAGCCATTGCCGCTCCACTGGGCCTGGGCTGTTCGGTTGATCGTGCCGAATTGAATGGGCCGATTGGAGCGATTCTGAAAATTGGTGTAGCCAGCCAAGGCCGCAACTTTCCATGCTGGAGCTGGAGAGTAGATTCCATACAAGCCTCCCGAGTAGGTGTCGGCGTTAATGGCAACATTGCTGAACTCGTAGTTCGAAAGCCCATTTTGTCCATAGCCAAAAACGCCGCCAAGTTGCCAGTTGGGCGAGAGCTGATATTCCAGTCCATAGGTGGATTGGAACACGTGGTAATCCAGGGAGGCCAGGCCATTGGTTCCCTGCAGCGAAGCCTGTGTGTTGGAGGCATCCAGCAGCAGGGCCCAGCGCCGATTGTCGCCAGTAGGGCAGTTGGCTGCAGTTGCGTTGGCCTTGGAATTGGCTCCCTGCTCGGCTGTCTGCCCGGCTCCCTGATTGAGGCGCCCGCCGTTGCTGCAGGCATCGGCTTCAGGGTTGAAATAGATCTTGTTCGACGACAACGTTAGATCCAGGGCGTCCTGGCGGAATCGCTCCAGCGTTTCAAGCCCAATCGAAACATAGCTCGCATAGGGCTCGGCAATCACCTGCTGATAGGACTCATTAACGGCCGCCTGGGTTGGTAGCGCGTTCACGGCCGCCAGCACACCATTGAAATCGGCGTTGCTGGTGGCGCCGATCACAGTTGGCTGGCCCGACAGGCCGGTCACCACGAACCCGCTCACGCCTTGTCCTAAGCCAGTGGCCAAAGGCTGTTGGGGGCCAGGAGAATTGGCGAGAACAGCAGTGGCAGCGCCGCTCACATTGGGATTGGTTGTTGTTGGTACAGCCTGATAGTTGAGGATGAGATCATCCACTGTGCGGCCCGTGCATCTTGCATTCAAAGCGACGCTGTCCCAGTAGCAGAGATTGTAGTTGCCACGAACAAAAAGAGGCGTGTAGCCATAGGCGGCGCCGAGTGGCGACTGCAGCAGGGTTGAAGTATTCTCGGCTGCCTGCTGGCTTCCCCACCAGCTTGTATTTTTGAGTCGAGTATCAATGCCATAGAGTGTATCTGGTGCTGTGAATGAGTCGTACTCGATCAGGTACTTCACTCCATTTGCGCCGACCGACGTCGTGGTGTCAGCTTTGGAGGGGCCGGGCGCTCCCAGCAGGGCCATCACGGAGAGCAGTCCACTCGCAGTCCATGAAAAAGCGCGTCGCTGCTGGTTGACCATCGCCTGGAAAGTGGAGTCTGGCCAAGGTAAGGAGTGTGGGCCTTGATGGCTCGCACCGTTGGCCTTTGTTGACTCTTTCACATCAAAGAAGCGGTTGATGTAATAGAAACGCAAGTCTTTGACGCAGGGCACGGCGGAGGTGCTGCAGCCAAGACGTCTCGCCAATCGTTGTCCATGGGTCTGATCAGTGGGCTTGTGTGACTTCCCCTCCCAGCCGCAGCCCCCGGCCGGTGCCGCGGCTCCATTGATCGGGGCCGTTTCCATGGCTAGATCTAGGGGGATCGCCGTTCTGCCGCCCATGCTTCGATCCCCCCTGCGCTGCTTCACCGCGGCAGCGGCCGCAGTGGCGTGCCTGCCTCTGGCTGTGCCGCCCGCCCGGGCCCAGGTGAGTGTGCCCAGTCCCGGGGTGGTGTGCGATGAGCGGGGGCGCGTCTGCTACGACCGCCAGGGGCTCTCGCTGGCTCTCACCCAGCAGTACTACGGCCAGATCGCGGCCCAGAATCTGCTCAACCAGCTGGCTGGCAGTCCCGCCCCCACCGACTTTCGTCTCAGCAGCGGTGCGGCCTGCTCCAGCGCCGTTCGTACCTGTTGGAGCGATGGCTGGGGAAGGCGCCAGGTGGACGCCGCGCTCACCCAGCAGCTCTATGGCGGCAGTGGTGGCTACAGCCCCAATAACCCCAACCGGATTGATCAGACCGACGCCGGTTATTGCCAGCTCTATCGCGGTGGCCGACGGCTGTTCACGGGATCCTGCACACTGCGCAAGGTGAGCCACACCGACAAGAACCGCACCCGTTTCGATGCCACCCTTGGCAATGGCAGCAGCTACAGCTTCCGCCAGCGCGACGGTGTGACCGTGATCCAGGATGCCAGTGGCAACAGCTGGCCGGTTTCCGCCTCCGTGCAGGGGCGCAACGTGAGCTTCCGCTGGGCCGATATGCAGCTCATTGCCACCCGAACAGGGGCGAACAACGCCGGTACTGGCTCGGCCCTGAATGAAGCTCTGGGAGTGGGACTCACCAATCTTCTCAACTCGCTGTTCCGCTAGCAGCGGTAACGCTGGCCATGGGCTGACGAGCCGATGCCGCCTGCCTACGCTGCGGGCCTCGTGCTGCATCGGCCATGACCTTTGGCGATATTCTGCGCATCATCCTGGCCGATCTGTGTGATTCATGCCATCTGGATCATCATCACTCGCAAGTAGATCTACTGATACCCATGCCATGACGCAGTCTGGTTCCCCTGGCAGCAGCTCCATGGCTCGAGAGCGGCGGATCGCTGAACTGGAACGCCGCTATCCGCTGTTCCTGCTGGTAACCCTGTTGCCGATTCTGATTCTGCCCAGCGTTGATTTTGGCGGCAGTCTGTTGAACCGCATCACGCTGCCATTGGTGGTGGATCTGCTGATCGTTCAATCACTGCGGACGTTGCCCTATTGGGAGCGTGAAGGTCAGCGGCTCAAGCGGGATCGCGTTTATCAGCTGCTGGGTATCCTCAGTGCCGTGCTGATCTGGGCCCCCAGCATCATTGGCAGCCACGCCTTGCTCCCTCACTCCCGTGGTGCTGTGTTGATGATCCTATCGGCTTTCTATGTGTTCACGGCGGTGAGGATTATCAATGTGTTGGCCCATGCCCGTGAAGTGAATGCTTTCACGCTTTGCCTGGGGGCGGCGGGTTATGTGCATCTGGGGCTCACCGGTGGCCAGCTGGCAACCACGATTCAGTTGCTGCATCCTGGCAGTTTCAACATCGGCCATGTGGCGCGGGGAGAAGAGTTGATCGAGCGCCTCACCTATTTCTCCTTCGTAACGATTGGCAGTCTTGGCTATGGAGATGTTCTGCCGTCGAATGCGAGTGGTGAGCGGTTTGTTGTGTTGTTGAGCCTGTCCAGCACGCTCTATGTCACCCTGCTGATTGGTCTGTTGTTGAGCCGCTACATCAATACCCAGAGCCAGAAGCTGGTGGAGGAGGTGGAACAGGAGCTTGAATCCGAGCGGGAACGCAGAGGCTGATGGCCGCCCCTCGTGGCCTGCCGCGGGATGGTGTGGTTCTGCTATCAGCTTGTGCCCTGCAAGGCGCCGGCTCGGTGGATCAGGCCTGCGGCGGTGGCGTTGTACACGGCCTCCGCCTCTCCCCTGCTGCGGCCCACGCAGGTCATGCCCAGCTTGCCGAACTCTGAGAGGCAGCCCAGCAGATGGAACACGCTGCCCCGCAGGCGGGCGGGGTCGTAGTGCAGATCGGCGTCAGCAACGATGTCGATCAG